>OIYO01000179.1_pt1 | contig 63566 bp, 54 predicted proteins | sample 1588191 | NCBI WGS metagenome assembly OIYO01 (sample SAMN03283275) | human gut metagenome | biome: human-associated habitat; material: feces | host: Homo sapiens | place: Peru | collected 2012 | reverse complement strand
AAATCCTGATACAGCTTCTGCCCGCCGTAGCTCTTGCTGATGTGATCCAGCTCAATCGTCTTTCCTCCGATCCGTGAGGGGAGCGATTCAATCTCTACAAGTCTCTCCTCCTGGATCTTCTCCCGATCCCGCAGGGCTTCAAAGCGCTGAATGTGGGCCTTCTGCTTCGTGGAGCGTGCCCTTGCTCCCCGCATCATCCAGGCAAGATCCTTCCGGTAGAGGGCCGCCATCTTGCGTTCGGCCGCCACCGCGCTGTCCAGCCTCTCCTGCCGCAGCTTCAGGTAGCCCTCATAATCCTCCTCATACCGATAGAGCTTCCCCTTGTCAATTTCCAGAATCACGTCGGTAACCTCGTCGAGGAAGTACCGGTCATGGCTGATGACCACCACCGTGCCGTGAAATTTGCGGAGATACTCCTCCAGCCATTCCGTGGCCTGTAAGTCCAGATGGTTTGTCGGCTCATCTAGGATTAAGAAATTGGCAGGGGAGAGCATGAGCTTGGCAAGGGACACACGTCCACGCTCGCCGCCGCTTAAATCTTCAATCTTCTTAATCATCGCTGCGTAACTTCTATTCTTAATTAAGTAACCATTCATTCCACTATTAATAAGATCTCTTGCTCCCTCTGCAGAATCAAATGCAATACAAGGAAGTCCATGAGACATAGCTTCTAAAAGAACTATTCCAAATGACTCTGTAAAAGAAGTCATTACATAAATAGAAGACTCATGTAACATCTTATCAATATAATCTTTATTTTGAAAACCATGTAAAGTAACCCTATCTTCCAAATTATGATTAGTAATAAACTTTTCTAATCTATCTTTTTCAACACCATCACCAATAATATCTAAATGCCATTTACTATATTTATTTGCTATAACAGAAAATACTTTTAATAAATCAATATACCCCTTTTCAGGAGAAAGTCTACCTACAGAAATAATTCTTTTCTCTTCAAGTGTTGAAACATGTCTAGGTATTTTATCAATAATATTAGGAATAAATAAACATTTACAATTAGAATTACTTAAATGTTCACTATAAAACTCTCTTAAAGGTTCAGAAACTAATACAAAATAATCTAAGTAATAAGCTGACCTAATAACACTTCTAGCATAACGATAATCATCATGATAATGATTATGTTCCCAACCAATTTTTAAAACTCCACTCTTCGCATAATCACCTAACCAAGTATTAAATATATCCCGAGTCGAAATAATAACTTTAGATTTACTGTTCTTAATATAATCAATCATCGTCTTTCTTCTCATTCTAAGTATCTTAATACTCTTAATACCCTCTTTAAAAGCTGTAATAAACTTTTTCTTTTTCAAAGCTCTTTTAAATTCAGCTTTATTAGGCTTATCTTCTTCCATTAAATAAATAACTTTAACACGTTCATCAAGATCAAAGACTGGCTTATCATATAGTTTATAAGTACAAGCAATTTCAACTTTATATTTATCACATAACAAGTTTGCTAAAGCAACAATTGACTTTTCAATTCCACCATATCCAAGATGTAAAGCTAATATTGAAATTTTCTTCATATAACCACCTAAAACCATTATATCACGTATATTATTACCAAGTAAATTAATGTATAGAAAAAAATATCAAAAGAAAAAGCATAGAATAACCTATGCTTAATAATAAAACCATATTAAAAACTATAAAACAAGTTAAGTTTAACCAAGATGCTCTCCAAAATAGTAATCTAAATATACACCCTGCATACCATCATATTTTGACTTAACAGAACTATTAAAATTCAACACATTTCCTAAGCCAGAAGAACCAAAAGAGTAATTTTGAGATTGTGCTAATGTAACATCAGATTGAGCATGTTGATACGTTCCCCATATTTTAAATGGATCAGCCTCGGAAACAAATGTAACCGTCAATGAATTTTCTAAAGTGTTTTTAACATCATCAACAATATTCATTGATATTCCTACTCCACCACTTCCAGTAAAAGAGGCAGAACGTTTAGTATTATTGCTATTAACATTATAATTAATGATATTGCCATCCCATTTTTGATAACCACTAATTGTTGCGGGTAATATAGTTACTACCAAAGAATGAGTTTCCGGTCTTACAGCAATAACATCAAAAGATTTGGTGACAGGAATTGATAACCACGTATTTGTTAAGGTTACAACTTTATGAGACATATAAGCGGTGAAATTACTTGCATATATAATTTTTTCATATTAGTTTGATGTGTAATATTCCAGCTATAAGGTATAATTTTTCCATCATTATTATCTAACGCCTCAGATTTTGTTATTTCAGTTTCTGTCTGTTTAACAATATTGCCATAAACATCATAATAACTATCTACTCTAATATATTTTTCAGATTCTGTTTTTGTAAAATATTCAGCATTTTTAACAATTTCCAAAGTTTCAGGTGTCATTGTATAAATAGATTCTTCGCTAAATACACTTAACAATTTATTGTACTGTTCTTGAGTTAAATTAACTCCATAACTATTAGTATAATATGGTATTTCTTGTGCACAAACCCCTGTGGGTAATAAAAATATTACCGGCAAAAGTATCATAAAAACTTTCTTCATATTTCTCCTTTAAAATTATTTTTTACATCAAAACACATATATACCCTACTTTATCACCTCACAAACTTAAACAATACATACAAAATCTGTACTAGCCTCTTGTATTAATTACAATTATATCATTACTAATAAGTTTTAACAACCAAATACATAAATCATTTTTTATCAAAGTCAAAATATATCTTTGATGTAACTAAACCATGTTTAGCTGTTATCTCAACATAATATCTACCTTTATCTTTTAAGTATGGGGTAATATCATTTATAAATTTACCATCATAAGAAGTGATAAATGGTTTAGTCAAACGACTAATTTTCAAATTAGAATACTTAGTATCATCATTAATTTTCATATCTTGTGTATCATTTTTACATTCAACTTGACGTTCTCCCGAATAACAACTATACGAAGCTATATTAATTATATATTTAAGAGAACCATCATCACTTACAATAGGATCATTATCACCATCAATAGAACTACTACCAATATAGGAACTATTAAAATTGATAAAAAAAGGAACTATTGGAATTTGGTGACTTGAAGAATAAGAAACAGTAACCAAAGTATCATTAACTGTAACTTTATAAAACCTTGCTTTATTGCTAGGATAACCAAATATATTATAAATATTAATAGTACCAAAAATTAGTTTCACAGCAATTAAAATAATAACAACAAGAAGAACTTTTTGTAATCTCTTACTTCTAATAATTCTATTAAGTCTATTAATTTCCAAAAGAGTATCCATTTTTTGTTGTTCTATTTTTTTCTCATCATTCATTATAATCACCCAACACTATTACTATATACATTATAACAAACAAAATTGTATAAGAAAACACATCGAAATAACATTTATCGATGTGCTTACATACTTCTAATTTATTATTGTACTTGTTGTGTTACTGGTTGCATAACTGGAACTTCTTGTTGAGGAGCAGTAACAACTGGTTGAGATGCTTGAGTTTCCATTATTGGAATTGATTGAGTATTTTCTAATGGATTAGCACCTCCATATATTTGATGAGTTGGATTCTGTTGAAAATTTAAATCTTGAACAACTGGACTAGCTCCACCATAGATTACTGGTTGTGGTGCAGCCTGAACTATAGGAGTAACTAATTGTTCAACTACTGGTGCAGCTTCAACTACTGGAGTTGCTTGTTCAATTACTGGTACAGCAGGTTCAACTACTGGCATAGCTGGTTCAATTACTGGAGCAACAGGCTCAACTACTGGTGTAGCAGGTTCAACTACTGGAGCAGCAGGCTCAACTACTGGAGCAGCGGGTTCAACTACTGGAGCAGCAGGCTCAACTACTGGAGCAGCAGATTCAACTACTGGAGCAGCAGGTTCAACTACTGGAGCAGCAGGTTCAACTACTGGAGCAACAGGCTCAACTACTGGAGCAGCAGGTTCAACTACTGGTGTAGCAGGTTCAACTACTGGAGCAACAGGCTCAACTACTGGAGCAGCAGGCTCAACTACTGGAGCAACTGGCTCAACTACTGGAGCAACTGGCTCAACTACTGGAGTAACAGGTTCAATTACAGGTGTAGCTTCAACTACTGGAGTTGGAGCACTAACTGGTACAGGTTCTGCATTAACTACTGGAGCAGTTGTTTCAACCACTGGTTGTGGTGCAGCAACAGGAGTAGTATTCTCAACTACTGGTGCTACATTACTAACCTCACCCGTAGCAGGTGATGCTGGAGTAGCAGCAGGTGTCGGTGCAGCAGCAACATTCTCTTCTTTTAAAGGATTCTTTTCTTTTTTTCCTTTTGCTGAAGAAACAATAAATACTATTAAAGCAACAATTAAAAGTAAAACTCCACAGGAAATTAACATTCCAGGAACTGAAGTAAACCAATTTAAATCAAAATTATTCATAAGTATCTAACTCCCTTTATTCTAATCTATAAATATAATAACAAAAAAAATTTGCAAATGCAAACTTTTTATTATCTATACACTATCTTTACATTGTAAATTCTGTCCAGTAAGAATTTCTAGGCAAATCAAGTGTAAACGTCATTTTCTCTTTACTAATTGGATGTGTAAAGGTAAGTTCATAAGCAAATAACGCTAACTGCGTTTTGTCAAGCTTACCATATCTCTGATCACCACATAAAGCATGACCCCTACTAGCAAACTGTACTCTAATCTGATGATGTCTTCCAGTAACTAACTGAATTTTAACTAAACTATGATTAGTACTCTTATTTTCACTAACAACTTCATAGTCTAAAATTGCCTCTTTACCATCTCTTGACACAACAGTATTACCATCACTTAACTTCTTAAGTTTATCAATAAATCTTCCCTTTTTCTTATCAAAACATCCATTAACAACAGCCATATATTTCTTACTAAAGCCATGTTCTAACTGTTCCTTATTAAGTCTACTAGCAGCTTTAGAACTTCTCGCAAAAACCATAACTCCACCAACAGGTCTATCAAGTCTATGAACAAGTCCTATATAAACATTACCAGGCTTATTATATTTAACCTTTACATATTCTTTAACCATTGTAAGTAAGTCTTTATCCCCAGTCGCATCACCTTGACTAAGTACATTAACAGGTTTCTCAACTACTATAACATGATTATCTTCATATAAAACATTAAGCTTACTCATTACTTTCCCATCTTCCATAAATACCACAAGGTAAAACTAACTCACTATTTTTAATAGGTAGTCCAACTTCTCCACAACTAACCCTACCAGTAAATTTATTATTAACATTTAAATTCAAAATATTAGACAAAACCATAGAAGAAAGACCAGTAGTATAAGAATTAATTAAAAAGAATAATGGTTCATCACTAAGGACTTCACTACATATCTTAACTAAATAATTTAAATTCTTCTCAATATCCCAAACTTCTCCATTTACACCACGTCCATAACTAGGAGGATCCATTATAATAGCGTCATAATGATTTCCTCTTCTAATTTCTCTTTGCACAAACTTTACAACATCATCTACTATATATCTAATCTCAGCATTTTCAAGTCCTGAAGATTTTACATTTTCTTTACACCAATCAACCATTCCTCTAGAAGAGTCAACATGCGTAACACTAGCACCAGCAGAAAGACAAGCAACAGTTGCTCCACCTGTATAAGCAAACAAATTAAGTACCTTTATTTTTCTACCAGACTTTTTTATCTTCTCCCTCATAAAATCCCAATTAACTGCTTGTTCAGGAAATAAACCAGTATGCTTAAATCCCATCTGTTTTATATTAAAAGTCAAATCATCATACTTAATCTTCCAACTACTTGGAGTATTCTTTAAATTATCCCAATGACCTCCACCTTTATTACTTCTATAATAAACAGCATAAATATCACTATGATACTTTTCAAGTAAATCACCATTATCCCAAACAATCTGTGGATCTGGTCTAAGTAAATAAACATTACCCCATCTTTCTAACTTTTCTCCACGAGAAGCATCTATTAATTCATAATCTTTCCATCTATCTGCTAATAACATAAACATCACCCTCTATATAACATTAAATACCTTACCATAAGAACTAATTAGCAATTGTCCATTAAAGCCAAATACATAATCCATATACTTAATTAACTCAACATCTTCTTCCATTACATATTCGCACTTAACATCAGCATACTTACCACACTCATCACTATTAGCCTTCTTCATTCTATATATTGAATCCTCAGTCCAAATATAAGTACCAGCATTTGCTCCAACATAATTAAAATCAATTATCTTACCATATCTACCCTTACTATAAACTATCTCACTACTTGCTAAAATATAAGGCATTTCTGAACTAGCTCTAGTAACTATAATTTTATAAATATTACCATCATTTTTTAATACATAATATATACCAGAATTACCATCTACAGTAACTATCTTAACTACATTCTCATCACTAAATAAAACACTATAAACACCATAAGCATTATCATTAACCGTAACTTGTGAATAAGCATCAGTATTACCATTAGCATTTAAATAATAAAAGTTACCATCATCAGCTTTAATAATACTATCATCCATTATCGCAACTACCTTCTTAGTAAACTTATCTGTTGCCATACAATTCTGTTCATTAGAAAACTTCTGTCCCAATGAAATCTCATATACTTTTCCATCAGCAGTAATAGCCTTAGTAGAACTAACATATTTTAACTTAGTATAAGCTTTCTCATTCTTCTTACCTGATAATAATAAATTACATGTAAATTCACTCTCAGACAAATTAAAACCCGCATGTCTTATACCTCTAGTAACATTCCCCATACATCCAGTACAAAAAAAAGAAACTATAAGAAAACTTACAACCAACACAATTTTATTCTTCATAATATCCCTACCTTATAGTAAGAATATACCATAATTTATAGTTTTTGAAAAGAATTATAAAACACTAAATTTTTCAAGTTCCTCATATATATAAATTAATTTTTCACTACTCTTCTTATCATAACTAACAAATACATCTTTATAATTTTTATTTTTAACTTTACTTCCCTTACTCTTTTCACATAACTTATCTATTTTTTTACAAACTATCTCTATACTTTCACTATCTGTAATAAACTTCTTAGATAAAATTTGCATAATCCCAAGTTTTCTAGGTAATCCATTAATCTTAAACATAGTATTATCAATCTTTCTTAATACACTAGGTCTTTCATAATTATTAAGAATCATAATTGAATAAACAATAAGTTTATTTTTATCATCTTTTAATTTTACATCTTCTCCATACATAATCTTACATCTAGCAAAACTAATCGCAATCTTTTCTTTAGAAATCTTTCTCTCCTCAGTAACGACAGCTCTCTTATTAACAGTACAATTCTTATAAAAGTTATAAATATAGAAAATCATAAACATCCAAACTATTATCTTTAAATCTTCTCCTGCCAAGAAAATATCATTAACTTTGATAATAAGTTCCTGATCTAAATAAAACATTAAAAATATTTCTATAATTGCCCACTTAACATTATTATCTTCTTTATTAAAATAATCTCCTTCTAAAAAATATATATTATAGAAAAGTTCTATTATAAACTTAAATACTAATACTAAAAATATATTTTCATTAAATTTACTAAAACCAAGTCTACCTGAAATACCCGCAAGTACTAATACAAAAAAGATTGAAAATACTAAACTCTGTATCCTTGTAAACTTATATTTTTTATTAAGATAACCACTAAGTAAAAATACCAAAAATCCAAATACTAAATAAAATAACCAAATAAATATATTCAAACCCAATCACCTCTAAATACCGTATATTATAATGTAAATAAAAGAAATTGTAAAACCCTAATTACAATTTCTCTCTTCTTTTTCTCTTAATTCAATTTCTTTCAAATGTTTCTTTACTAACAATACTACTTCCATTGAAGACTTAATCTTATGAAGTACAATTAATGCATCTTGTAACTTAGTCTTTAAACTAGCTTCTTCCACATACTTTAAAGCTTCATTCTTATAATCAAAGTCTTTAATTGGATTTATCTCAATAAAGGTTTTTATATACTCCTCTATATCTTTTAATACATATACTTTTAAATCATACTCATCAAGTGAAACCACTCCATAATATCCAAGTATTAATAATTTATATTGATCTTTTAAACTCATAACATCACCACTAATATAATATCACGATTTTCCTATTTAACAATCCATCTCTTTATGATAAAATTAAGTTAAGAAAAATATAAGTATAAAATAATACGAAAGTTGGTAATAGTATGAAAAATGAAAACACTACAAAAAAAGATCTACGCTTTATCATTATATTTATAGTTATAATATGTCTCTCTTTTACTTATTTATTTCAAACTTCTCTAGCTAAATACAGAAAACAAATAAGTGGAAATGTTAATCTAGAAATAGCAAAATGGAATATTAAAATTAATGATGAAGCTATTGAAAATAAAAAAGTTCTAACTAATGACATAGTTCCAGTCTTTGAAGGTAATGAATATACAAAAGACTCTGTCTTAGCCCCAGGTTCTAAAGGGCATTGTGATATTATAATTGATTCTACCAATGTAGATGTTGATTTTACATATGAAATAAGTTTAGTAGTCGACGAAAATAACGCTGTAAGTGATTTAAAAACAACTGGGTACATTATAAATCCATCTGATACCAATCAAACTATTATCGATTATACAAATCAAACTGCTATAACTGGTACAATCGTTCACAATACTCCAAGTACAATCATAAGATTATATTTTGAATGGTATGATGAAGCAGACAATGAAATGGATAATCAAAAAGACACAGAAGTAGCAATAGATGAAAATAGTAAAATAATAATATCAGCTAGTGCTAGATTCTCTCAAAAGAAAGCCTAAAAAACAATTCATGAAATATAAATCATGAATTGTTTTATAAAACATATAAATTATAATTTTATCATAGTATATTTTCTTTTAATTCCACACTCGAAAAGAAAATTTCCTATAAAAAAAGATGATTTCCAAATCATCTTTTCAATTATTTATGTGCACCACTTGTTTTTTCTACTTCTGATTTAGTTCCCTCACAAACAAAGTATCTATCATCTCTACTATTGTAAAAATATTGGTCTCTTCCAACTGCATATTTTTTCAAACCAGCAGCTACTCTTGGATCTTTTTCACTCTGGATTAGTTCATCTATTTCAGCTGGTAAAAGTGGCATTATAATAATATCTTCCGGAAAAGCAGGACTATCAAGACGCATGTTTTTTAATCCATATTGACTAGTTAATTGAACAGTCGCATTGTATTTTATATTCTTTTTCTTATCTTCATAAACTAGTCTTGCTGTATCAAGTTTTTCTCTAGTTAATAACTTTCTTTCCTCATATTTATCACTCCATCCAAACATTCCAAAGGCATTTCTTGGAATGTGTAGCATTGAGCCAACTCCTGCCCTATTATAATCTTCAGATAACTTTCCAGTTCCAAAGTCTTTAAGTTCTCTTCTTTCCATTATACCATCAGAAGTATAGTCACATTCTTCAGACCATGTTGTGTTTCTACATTCTCCCTTCATACTATCATCAGCATATAGCAAAGCTCCATTTGTAGTTAAAGTCATGTATCCTGATTTTTCATCAATAGTAACAACCTCTTCAATGACGTCTTTGCATCTACACATTACACCACCAGTTCCGATATATGATGCTTTTTCTTGAGTTCTAATGCATCTAAACGTTGTTGGATCATCACATAAAATACTCATTGCATATTTTTCTCCAGATGGTAAATCACAAGCAAATGAAATAACACCACTGTCCAAACTAACTTGCATCTTTTTTACTTGATCTGGTAAGTTCATATCACCAATTAAATTACCAATTGAATTCAATGCAGTATCATAAGCTGGATTTTCTTTGAATGCAGGACTAATACCTAATTCTTCCACTTTTTCTCCAAGATTAGCCTTTAATTCACTTAAATTATAATACATAATATAATCCTCCTTTATTAAATTTATTGTAACATTATTCTATTATAAAACATATATATTATGAATTGCTTTACACAAGTTTTACACACCAATCTGAGTAACTGTTAATAAAATATGAAATTTAAAACATACTTCTTCATTATCTGTTTTATAAGCTTTACAAGTACTACCCCAAAAACTATCAGCATCATCTTTTTCTAAATATAAATTAGTCTTATCAGTATTAAAATCAGTCTCACTAATAGACTCCTCCACATAATTACCATTAATTAAAGCATAATAACTAACTGAAGGGTCATACTTATATTGTTTAGTAAGCTTATAATAATCTTTTGCTAAAACATCACCCTTCTCAAATGGCCATTCGATATTAATTGTAAAGTTTAAATGATCATCTTTCTCTAGAGTGGTTTTATCATAATCAAATGTAACAATAAAAGGATAGGTATCTTTCAAGTAATTAATTGCATCTTCTGTAGTATCTGTACCATTCATAGTCTCTTCTCCAAGGACAGTAATGCTATCTACTTTGAAAGAGAAACTAGCTCTAACATCACTTCTATTATAAACTTTAATAGTCTTTTGATATTTAGGCATACCAGGATATAAATCTTCAGTAATTATTTCCATATCTTTAACTGGTGAATTCTCATCTAAAAAGTTTACATCCCATGAAACAACATTAGCTTTAACATTAACACTTGCACTTGATAAGAATACAAACCAAGCATAAGCATTAACTCCAAGTACAAAGAGTGCTAAAAAAATACTACGTCTCTTTATCTTTTTTCTTTGTTTTTGTAAAGCTACATATACATCTTCGGCATTCTTCCTAGATAACTTCCTCTTCTTCGGCATCTCCATCACCTACATTTTTTTCTATATTTATATCTTCCAAAGATTCCAAATCTTCTACTAACTCTTCATCATTATTAGTATTACTATAACCACTAACAACATCAACCTCTGAATATAAAACATGATCATCATCAATAACCTCTACATCAGAATCTAACACACTAGTATCAGTATCAACATCTTCATCTAATTCTTCATTATTACTAATATTTTCTTTTTTATTTTTCTTCTTACTTTTCTTATCTTCTTTTTCAATCAAACGTATTTCATTCTTCTCTAATTTCATATCAATTATAGTATCCGCAATCTCTAAGAAAATAACTAAAACTAAAGGACAAAATACTAAGAAGAAAAATCCATATATATTTTTAACAACATGATTAATAAAATTAACTACAGGTAACTTTCCTACTACTTTACCAAGAATTTGATCTTCAGTAATACTAGGATCTTCATATTTATTATTAACACCCTTCAAAGTATAATGAACTTTTCCATCACTAAAAGTCTCAATTCTAATAATTCTATGGGTAACAATCAAACCTTTAACAGCATCTCTATTACCTAAATAAGCAATATCATCACCCTTTTTTAAAGTACTAGGATCAGTATCTTTAACTAATATAACATCATTAATATTATACACAGGCTCCATTGACCCCGTCGCAATAGTAAATACTCTATATCCTAATATACTAGAATTATTAGTAAATCTTTGAACAATAACAAATAACAAATATATAGATAACATCGCTACTACAAATATTTTAATAATCGTATATATAATTTGAAATGTCTTATTCTCTAATAACTTCTTCATTTTATATCCTTTCTAATAAAGAAAAGTCATCCATCAACTTATCATTATCTTTAGACATCCTATCTTTAAATATTCTTAAAATTACTTTTCTCTTATTATTATTATTTAATTTTACTTTTCTAATCTCTTTAATAAAAATCTCTTTTAAATTATCCTCAGTCAAAGTATCATCAGAATCAAGCAAATTAGAAATAAGTCTATCTATAACATTACTAAGCATAGTGGTCTCACTTAATTCACTCTTACTAGAAATTCCTTTATTCGCAATATAAGTCATCAAAATTGCCTGATCATACTCATTCTTTAAAGTACCATCATCAAAATAATTCTTCTTATCTACTTCATTCTTATCCTTATTTACATAAGTCTGAATATAATTCCACAACTCTTCTGCTTTTTTAAAGTTCGGATTCTTTAAAATTACATTAGTCTTTCTAATTGGTGAACGTACTTTTTCTACATGTAATTTAGCAAGAGTAGTCATTAATTCACTACCCATAAATCCATCTAGTTGTTGCTTAATTTTCTTAAGTCTATCAGCATAAGATAAATCACTTACCCCTGCTTCAGGTGGTTTAATATTCTTATCCAGTGCATCTATTGTTAAAGTAAACTTAATCTCATCAGTACCTACTTTAGAATTACCTTCATATTTTAAATTTCTACTATCTTTATAAAATGAATTCTCTCCCGTACTTTCAATTCTCTGATCAAGAAAAACCCGCAAGTTATTAATCAAAGTAAAGATAAATCTATTTTCATAAGTATCTAAACTCTCTTCTTTATTAATATTTAATACTTTAGAAGGTTTAACATCCCCTGTTTTATCATTATAATCTTGTATTAAATTAGTATGCTGTGTCAAATGAATAACACTTTCAACTGTAATCTTCTTAGATAATTCTACTTTAACAATCTCTTCTTCATTAACAATGAATCTTTTTGGATTACGTAAAATATTATCTAAGTACGGCAAAACATCTTCTATTATTTCCAACCATTCATAATCATACTCATGTAATTCATAATCTCTTTTTACTTGTAAGGTAGAATTAAGATGATTCATAAACGAATCATTCTTTAAATCTTCAACATCTACTTCTATATTACTATTAGTATCAGTCATATTCTACCTCCTATACCATCTTCTTAAGTCTTAATAAATATTCTTTACACTCATTAAAATTCTCTTTACCAAAGTTCTTATCCAAAAACTCTATAAAACCATCAATTTCATCTCTAATATATGCTAAGTTTAACTGTTCAAACTTTCTTAAAATCTTTCTTGCTATATAATAGTCAACTGCATCTACTTCTCTACCACCACACTCAACAAATGTTGCAACAAAGTCTTTCATCTGTTTAACAATACGGTTACCAAAAGCTATACGGAAATGTTTAATAACATAATCATCCATATCATTAATCTTTTGACTCATCTCTTCAGTTAAAGGATGTCTTTCCTTTGCCTGTTTAAATAATCCTTCCAAATAAGAACTATTAATATTCATTGAATCAGTATCAATTGGTTCAAATACTTGACCTTTATCATTAATATCAATTGGCATAGCACGGTCATATACCTTATCAGTAACAGCGAAAGTTGAATCATCGTTATTGATTGTACCAATGTACCACATATTACCTGGAATTTGTAATTTACCACCCTTTAATCTAACTGGGTCACTATCCCAAACACTAGGAACAAGTTCAATTATCCACTCTTCCCGAGTAGGCATTTCAAGAATAGATAACATTTCAGCAAAGTAATACTCAACACGAGCAATATTCATTTCATCTAGTACAGTTACATAAACATCATCTGTATAACCTGCTTCATACATCTTCTTTAAAACTTCTGTTTCATTAAACTTCTTAGTAAACTCATTGAAGTATCCAAATAACTCAGTTCTATCTCTCCAAGACGGTTGAACAGAAGCAATAATAGCATCTCTTCTAATAAATTTACCCCAAGCATACGCAAGTGAAGTCTTACCAGTACCAGAAATACCTTGTAATATAACAAGTTTAGTAGCTGATAAAGCTGATATAAATAATCTAATCATATTAGTTGTATAATACAAACGTAGTTTAGAAGCAGCAAAGTTTCTAAATAACTCAACCAACTCTTCCAAAGTAAAATTATTATTATATACTTGTACTTTATAATCTTTATAAGCTATATCGATAGCATGTAACTTTGAAAAACGGATATTACTATCATCAAGTTTAGTAGGATCTTCTTCCTTAACTTCTTCTTCATCAAGTACTTCAGCTTCTTCTCCTGGTTTAAGTCCAAGTTGTGATACTTTCATCGCAAGTATCTTTTCTTTCTCTTGTACTAGTTGAGCAACCTCTTTATTTAAATTACCAATCTCTTCTAACATAGACTCTTGTTCAACTAAAGTCTTTCTAAACTTCAAATATTTCTTAATAAGGAAATAGAAAAGTAAAATAATTAATCCTAGTAAAATAACAAGTACCACAATCGCAATTATTACTAAAACCCATTCTCCTACATTTAAATCATTCTTATAAACTTGGATAATATAAGCATACTCTTTAACATTAAAAATCTGTATAATACCATTAAAAAGCCCTTTAAATATCATGCCTACTCCACCAAAGAATACCGACATAAATTCAAATAAAAAACGTGCAAAAGTATTCATACCTATACCTCCTTATTAAATAAAATATCCTTCATATTAACAGGTGTATACTTCATAAAAGTATTATAATCATTATCTTTAAATGCTTTAACAACAACAAAATCAAATACCAAAGAATTATCTAAATTAGTAAGTTTAGTATCAACATCATTAATATGAGAAAAATCTTGTATACAAGCAATACTAAAACCAAATTTCTTAATAAAAGCCTGATTACTATTAAAACTATCACTTGATATTGCCAAAGTTAAATATCTCTTAATTAATGGATTATCTAACATTACAAAATATTTCTCTATATCTTTTCTATCTTCAAATAAAGAATCTTCTATCTCTATAAAATACTTATCATATAAATCCATTCCATTATATAAATCAAACAGTAATTGTTTTATAAATTTCTTAATCTTTAACTCTAACTTATCTTCTTGTATCTTCTTATCTCTATAAACTCTCTCTACTAAAGACTTCTTATAATTATCTTGTAATAGTTTAACATCATTATTTATATTAACCCATACATAATTATCTCTATCTTTAAATAATGGATAATCAAGTGAAAAATAAGTATCTTTTCTTAAGAAAAACTCATCCATCTTCTCCTTAGTTTCATTAACTAGACTAACTAATTTAACAGTCTTTTCTAAAAGTAACTCTCTAATAAAACTATCTCTTTCTAATAAATCTTTTATCTTAATAACAGCCTCATCTTTATTTTCAAATCTAAGTAAATCTAACTTTATTAAAAAAGGTACAATCTTACTACTTGTATTTATAATTTTAATCTTTTTTTCATATACTTCATTAGTATCAATTAATTCATAGTTAGACAAGTCATCTAACATTTCTAATCTTTTACCTTCAATCTCTTCTAACAAGACTTTATCATCATAATTATTAGTACTTACTGTATCAAAAATTCTATAATATGAACTATTTATATATGTTCTTAAGTAATTACTTAAACACTCACTAAGAAATGAATCATCTGAGTGCATAATTGTTAAACCATACTTTAACATACGATTTATTCTATAATTCATATAAATTTCTACTAAATTATCACTCACTACTCCTCATCCCTTCTAGTCTAGTAAAATTATAACATAATATATTTTTTATTTAAAGATTTAATCTGTCAAAACAGCACTAACTGTAACTATTGGTGTTGTATTAACAATTGGATATGTATAATCTTTAGCAATATCATTTTTATAAAATAGTATTTTCTCTGTTGCTGTTGCTCCTAATTTAAATGTATAACTTTTAACATACTGATAATTATCACTAAGAGTAGTATCAACTCTTGTATTAGGAATCATATGTAAATATGAAGTTGAAGTCATATCAAGAGCTAACACATCTGCTGGAAATGTCAAAGTAACTTTAGCTGAAAAACATTTATTCTTATTAGTATCACTAAGATTAACATAATCATCTAATGCAATCTTATCTCCAACATTATAAGTACCAAAAGCTTCCTCTACTTCATAGTAACCAACAGCATTAGTAACATTAACAACTAAATACTTAGAATTAGCACTATCTACTATATTATAAGTAAAGTTACTTTTCTCTACCCCAATTCTATAAGTAGCTGATAAAGACTTAGTATAAGGAGAATTAGAAGTAGCAACAATTTTCACATCAACAGTCTCTCCCTCACTAAAAGCACTATTAGGAGTAACTATAACCTGAAAACTATCTGTCTTTTTATTTTGATAAATAATACCACTAGTCTTACTTAAATCACATCTAACAGTATTAGGACATACACAAGTAATATCATAATCAACATCAGCAGTAGTGTACCTATCAGCATTTTTCTTACTATTAACATCTATTAATAAAGTATAACTATTAACACCATCCCAGTTATTAATACTATGGTTTTTACCATTAATATTCATAACACTACTATTAAAATAAAACCCTTTAGTCTCTAATATATAATTATCCATCATATTATAAATATACTTAGCATAAGTGAAGCCAAATAATAAAAGAAGTGATAAACAAACTAATACAATTATACTAACTTTTTTATTTTGTCTAATAAATTGCATCAATATCACCTCTAATCTACTCTTTGAGAAGAATCTATATTTATTTCTATATTTTCTATACAATCAGCATAAGTAGTACTACTACTATAAGTCTTAGGAAAAATAATAACTAATGTATAAATATCTGTAACTTTATCTGTATAATCCATATTATATACTCCTGGTGGATCATAAATATTATACCAAGCCCCATCACCATCTTGTACTATTCTAGCTCCACTCAATAAAGTAGTCGCAGTAGCATCATCATAATTTTGATTACGATACAATTGCACTGTAATTGGTAAATTAGTCGTTGTAATTATCTTAACTCCATAAGTAAGATTAATTTCACTTCTATTAAATTCATTAAAATTAGATACACTAAACTTATAAACATATGGTTCATTAGATGGAATAATTTGTTCTGGATCAATATTAAATGACATCTTAGAAGAATCTATCAAATAAATTGCTTTATCTATATTAGCAACTAACTTAGCTGAAGACTGATAAGATGCATATGCTCTTTTAAATAAGAAAAAAGCCAAAAATAAAGCCACCAATAACATAAGTGCAAAAAGAAGAAAACGCATCTTTTCTTCAAAAAACTTAATATGACTAACTTTCTCCTTTATCTTATTTAACACTTATAACACCTACCCAGAATAAGGAACTATAGCCTCTCCCTTGTATTGCTCAACAGAAAAGTTTATTACTAAAAAGTTTATACTAGAATTAACCTCTTCAGAAGTAGGATCAATATCCTCCCCTAATGGCCATTCTACATCAAACGTCAATTCCTTTTTTGCTTGTTTTTTTATATCATCCAAAGAAAATATTCCCGTATAAACATTTTCACCTACACGAATTAAATTATTACCATTATCATTAATATTAGTAACCTTTAAAAACTTCGTATCATCAACACTCTTATCTATTATTTCAAAAGTATATTTAATCGCTACATCAGTATCCATAGGATCTATTATAGCTTTAGCAGTACCAGTAGAACCAGGTAACGCTTTACCATTAACAGCATTACTACTATTCCAAGTAATATTAGAAAGTCCAATAGTTTGAACATCACTAGAAGTAACCTTAAATCCATCCACACTAATATTCCATTTTGCCATATTAGGAGTTATCTTTCCATTAGTAAGAGTCTCATAAGCAGTATATGTACCCTTAGAATATAAGTAATATAATGAGCCAAATAACAAAATCGTTACTACTATAATTTGAACTATCTTCTTTTTCTTATCTTTCATAACTATTCTCCTAGTATGAATTATACCAAAATTAATAAGTTAAGTAAACAGATTTAAAGATATAGACTTAGTTTAATGTTAATGTTATAATTTAGAAGATAGTAGTAATATAGTAAAGGAGGTATATTTGTGTATAGTTATGACTATTATTATTCTAGTAGCAGTTCAAATCCCACGGCTGCAATTATTGCCCTTGTAGTAGCAGTAATAACCATTGTTGCTTTATGGAAGGTTTATAAGAAAGCGGGATATGAAGGATGGGAAACTCTTATTCCAATTTACAACTTAGTTATAATGTTTAAAATAGCTGGTCTTTCTCCATGGAACATCCTATTACTATTTGTTCCATTCGTTAACATCTATATAGTTTTTAGATTATATATTAATCTAGCTCACAAGTTTGGAAAAAGTACAGCCTTCGGTGTAGGAATAGTTTTCTTATCAATAGTCTTTTTACCATTAATGGCATTTGATGATAATTGTGTATATCAAACTGGAATTGAGCAACCAATGAACAATAATCAACAAATGTATAACAATCAACAACAAATGTATAACAATCAACCAATGAATAATAACCAACAAATGTATAACAATCAACAATCAATAAATAATATGTATAACAATCAACAACCAATAAATAATCAACAACCAGTAAATAATAATCAAAATTATTTCTGTCCAAACTGTGGTACACAATTAAATAACAACGTACAATTCTGTCCAAATTGTGGTAGACAAAAGCAATAAAAAAGCTGTAGATGTAAAAAAAACTAGTTACAATTAACTAGTTTTTTTCATACCTATTATAACAATTCTATATCATCATCAGTATCTTTATTCTTCTCTTCAATAACAGGACTCTTCTTTTCTACAGAATCCATTTTTACCTTTTCTTTTTTCTCTTCAGGAACAGTTTTAGTAGTCTCTTCTTTCTTCTCTTCTTTAACTACTTCGTCCATCTCTTCTTTTTTAACGGTCTTAGTTTGAGAAATTTTCTTCTTTTTCCCTTTAAAATCGTCCTCATCATCTTCAACAACTTCGTATTTAGCAACAATAACTAATTGATAAATTTGATAAATGAATACTATTAATATAGGTAATAAAACTAAGAATAAGAAACCAACTCTACTCTCAAGTACATCAAGTATTGCTCCCTTACCTGGATAAGTCTTAACATACTTACCAATTACTCTGTTACTAGCAATACTACTACCCTCATCATCTCTTAAAATATATAAAGCAGCATAATCATCTTGAGACTTAGAATCAATTACCCCAGTTCTAACAATATATTTCTCATCAACAGTAACATAATAATATATTAAATCATTAACATCTAAATTCATCTGTTGATTCTTAATAATTAATAAATCTCCAGCCTTATTATTCATAAAGAACTTCTCATTACTCTCACTAACAGTAACAAAAGTCATATCCCCAAACTGAGTATAACCAAATTTATTACGACATAAAATACAAGAAGTAATAAAAATTACATAAATTATAATTAGAATTTCTAAAAATTCCCATAGCCACTTTAGTATCTTCTTTAACATACAACCACCTTCTTAAATTTTATCACATACAAAGTCTAATTTCAAGTTAACTTACTGAACTTTTTTCTTAACAATTACATATTTATATTCTTCATCTACTAATTGATTGTTATCATATAGTTTAAATACCAACTTATATGTACCACTAATTAAATTATCTGCTAAATCAAAATGCATTGTATTATTAATACCTGGCGATACTTTTAACATCTTTTCATAAACAGATTGATTTAAGTAAAGTGAATCATTAGGTGAAGCAAGTTCATTTGTAAATAAACTATTAAAATCAACTTCCGTATAAACAGTTGTATCTTTATTATCAGTATTTCTTTTATAAACACACAATCTAACATTTGGATTAGTTAAAACAGTATTATAAGAAACTACATAAGTATTATAGTTAAGTGAAGCTGCATTAAGTCCAGTTTCCCCAAATACTAATTTTGTCTTATCATCAGTATTTACTTTTATACTATTATCACTACCTACTAAGGTAATTACTTTTTCATATTCAGCAGACTCTAACGCATGAGAATTATGTCTACCATCAGCTGATGCAAACAAACTAAATTTCAATGTATAAGTACCAGCTGGTAATAATGAATCACTATAAATTGTAATATTCTTTTTCAAGTTAGAAACTTTATCTGCTAACTTTATTCTATATACACCATCACTATCCGCAAAATATGCAATATTGTCAATAACTATATTAGTACCCGATAACAAGCTCGAACTAACTTGTGTACCAGAACTATCTATTATAGTAACATTAAGTCCCATACTACTAGACTCATAATTAGTATTAATAATTGCTTCACGATTAGCAGTCTGATCATAAGCAACAGATGTAGAATAAGAAACTTCATATGGAATATCATAGTACATATAATCACTCTTTGGACCAACGGTTTGATTAAGTACAACGTTAGAACTATCATACAAACTATATTCCATAAGTCCTTGACGAATACCAAGTACAGAAATTAAAGTTCTATCTTCATTATTTTTAAGTTCAAATAAAATTGAATTATCAATATGTGTACCAGTCGTAGTAGTTTCTTTAAAATCAAATATAAAGATAAATTCTTCAACTATTCGACCATATTCATCCGTATAATATTTATGATTATTAACTGAGTCATTATATTTATTATCATTACTTACACTACCCATTTTTATAAAATTAGAAAGTTTATAAGTAATTTCTTTATCTTGAGCTAGTTGTCTAACTGCCCTATCATACTCAGCTTGTGTAACAGTGTAATAGTAATATTCAGGCTGTTCCTGTGAAACACCATAATCAAGCATTGTAATTTGTGTACCAACTGGTAAAGCATAATTTGTAACTAAAGCATGATAATAATTATCATTAATACCATAGAACTTCTCATAACTATCAGCATATGCAAATAATGAATAATACGTTGTAAACTGACTCTGATTAGTTATATTAACAGAAGTAGCCGAAGGCATCTCATACTTTTTATCATAAGTAATACTAGCATCATATGCATCTTCATCTTGATAATTACTTGCTGTAATATTAACAGTAACTGTAACCAATTGGACTTTATACTCAATAGCATTTATTGGAATAAGTACCTGTAAACTTACAATTGCTGTTCCTAAATCTTCATTTAGGGTAATATTTTTAGCATGATACAAGTAAAACATCAAAGATGGTACAATTGCTTGACTATCAGTCTTATATGAAGTAGTACCAGTATACTTACCACCAGATTCACTTAAAAGAACAGTTTTACCATGACCAGTCCACTCACGAGTTTCAGCTTTTACCGCCAAGCCTAACTTTCTATTAGCTTCTTCTGCAGTTGTTGAAAGCTTAGGAACTAAGTTTGGATCAATTAATTCAACACCACTAGATAAACCTTCACTATTAAATCCAACTACATTAAATATTGTATCGCCTGAAGCAAAATCCATTAAAGATAAGTTTGCCGTACCTAAAGAAGAGTATTTAGATGCGTTCAAATTAATTGTATAGTTAATAGCATCCAAACCAATAATCCAACGATAACCAGTTTCACCAACTTCAGTAGGATCAATATACTTAGTACTAACCAAAGTATAATCGTCATTCAAATAATTAGAATAAAATCCATCTTTTGTAATATCATGATTTAAACTATGTAAACCAAGAACATAACTACCACCAACAATAACATCACCTGCATCAGCACTATCTCCGTTTTTAACAGACGGATCATAAACACCATAGGAAATAGAACCAGCAGCATATGAGTTATACATACCAAAGAAAGTCATACCAGTAACTTTACCATAAGCCGTAGCTGTTTGATTAGTAGTAATATTTAAGTTATTATTAGGAGCCATATAAAGACGATTATCAACATTCTTAGTAGTATTACCATTATCATCAATAGTAACCACAGCTGGTACCAAAGCTCCATCAATATCCACCCCAGAATAGAAAGACTCAAGCATATTAGCATTCTTTTTTAATAATAAAGTTGTACCATTTTTAATAACTAAAGCTTTAATCTGGTTAAATGAATAAGGAATATCAGAATACTCATTAGTTCTATCTTTAATACCAGATAACTCAATACAACTACTATCAATAGTTAATTTATCAGTTCTCTGAATAGAAATATTTTTACTAGGTGCTGTAATAGTACCAAGATTTTTTATTGTAATTTGTGAAACTCCTGATGAAGATGAAGCATTTCCAGAGCCAAATATTGAGCCATTCATTAAAAATTTATGATTATTGGTTGTATAACCTGTACCATCAATACTTATATTAATCGCTGAAGTAACAGAGATAAAGTTCCAGTCATAAACTTCAGAACCAGCAGCATTAGCTTCTCCTCCACCAAAGACAGTTCCCCTAATAATAATATCTCCTTCAACTAAACCATCATTGTTAACAGCAGCTGTACCGATATTAGTCTCAGTACTACCATAAACAACTGAAGTATTAGCTCCACCATATACATTACCATATATAGTTGCTCCTACAATATTAACAGTCGCAACTGAGTCTCCAGCATTTTCATATCCAGTAGCAGCAGCGTTACCACCACCAAATACAGAACCAGCTGCCGGAGCAACAGTACTCTCACTTCCAACAACAGTAGCTCCATCAACTGTAATATTAGTATTTTTTCTAACTATAGCCGTAGAACCATTACCACCAGCATACATACTACCTAAAACTCTACTATCCGTTACAAATACATGGGTGCTTCCATCAACAATACCTTCATTACCACCACCATAAATATTATGAGTAATATTAGCATTATCAATATCAACATGAGTATCATTAGTAACACCAGCAGCATTACCACCACCATACAAAACACCAATATTAGCAGTTTTACAAGTAACATTGGCTTCACCAACTACAGCTTGATTACCACCACCATATAAAGAATTAATGGTACCAGAGTTAACCAAAACATTAGTAACAGAAGTAATTCCACCTTCATTATTACCACCATATAAAGAACCAATCGCAACATTAGAAACAGCAGGAATAGCATTTGGCTTAACTACCTTACTAGACATACTGTAATTAGTCGCAACAGTATTAGTTAAAATAGCATAAGTAAATGAATAAGTACCACCATTAGCCCTCAAAGTATTAGGACTATTAGAATCATATCTATTAACCGAAGTAACCTTTGCAACACCATTAGTAATGGTGAAATCAGAACTAGACCAGTTTGAATAGAGAACTGAATCTTTCGGCATATTAAGATCAATCTCCCAATCAGAAATATCTGTATTAGTCAAATTCTTAAGAGTAACTGTAATATCAACATACGTATCATAATCAGAAGATTGCCAAGTAGCATTAACTGGTGAAGAACTAATACTAACATCAACCAAATCAAGAGCTTTACTACTCCCAACATTAACATTAGACTCATCCAAATTACCAGATTTATTAGATCCCCCAAAGACATTAGTAATAGTGCCATTACTAATATTAATATTAGAATCAGTAAGACCAGCTTCATTACCACCACCAAAGACATTAGTAATAACTCCACCATCTATATTAACATTAGAAGTAGTTGATAAAGCATTATCTCCTCCACCAAAGACATTATTAATAGTACCATCTTTAATAGTTACTTCTGTTATCTTAGTAGTACCACCTTGATTATTACCACCATATATCCCATCAATAACACCAGAATTAATTAAAACATTACTATTATCTACATCTCCAGAAAAGTTTGATCCTCCAAACACTTTATTTAAAGTAGCCGAAGTAGCAACAACACTAGTAGTAGTAACACTAGCTTTTTCGCCACCACCATATACATCATTTGCCTTAACCCCTGTAACTGTAACTATTGAAGTAATAGAGTTAGCTAAACTTCCTCCACCATATATATCACCAGTAATATTTCCACCAGTAACTGTAACATTATTAGTATTAGTGTCACCACCAATATTATTACCACCATATATATTACCAACAGTACCAGAAGTTACATAAACATTAGTAGTACCAACAGTACCAGAACTATTAGAACCACCAAACAAATTATTAACAACAGAACCCTGTAAATAAATATTAGTAGTTGCCTGACCAGTATTATTACCACCACCAAAAGCATTACCAATAATACCATCATTCAAATAAACTACATCATTTCCATTAGGGCTACCTTTAGCGTCATTTCCACCAAATACATTACCAATGTTACCACCATTAATATTAACAGTAACATCACCAAGTACATATGGCGTAAATTGATTATTACCTTTACCACCACCAAAGACAGATTGAACAACAGTACCTTTATTTACAGTAACATTAGTATCATAATTAGAAACATTAGTACTATTACTACTTCCATTAACAGTACCATAAGCACTACCACCATATACATTACCATTAATAGTAGGAACTACTTCACTAGAATTATCACCTATCACAACATTAACATTTTGTGTAACGAATGTACCCGGAGAATTAGAACTAGTATAACCACCTTCTCCACCACCATATACATCATTAACTATAACTCCAGCAATAATTTTTACATTAGTATTACCATATACAGTTCCCTTATTACGAGAACCACCATATACATTACCAATCTCACCACCAAGAACAGTAATATCTATTGTTGAAGTAACAGAAGTACTACCTGAACCATTATTATTACCACCACCATATAAAGCACCAACTATATTACCTCCTAGTACTTTAATAGTAGTTTTAGTAGTAGAATTTCCATTAATACCAACAGCACCATAATTACCACCACCATAAACATTACGTTTAATAGTAGCATTACCATTAATTAAAATATTAGAGTTATTAGCAGTACCAATCTGAGATGAATCACTATTACCATTACCAATTCCAAATACACTACCAGATTCAACTCCAAATCTATTAGAATTAGCTGCTATTAAATAATCATCACCAACAACAGCATTACCACCAACATATACAAATGTACTACCCTCTAAAGTTCCACGATAATTACCAGTATCACTACCAGTATATCCATTAGAACCTCCAAAAACAGCATAATTAATAGTACCACCAGTTAAATTAATAATTCTATTACCATAAGTAGCCGAAGCACCAGCTCCACCAATAACTAAATCAATGCTTCCGCCTTTTATATTAGCATAAGTATCATTTCGATTTTCTCTATTACTAGCAGTTAATGGTCCACCTATCAAGTTATAAATCCAGCCACCTTCAATAGTAGCTTCTCTTGCTGCATAGTGTGTTCCACCACCTCTACCGCCAATATAAACACCAGTAGAATAATCATACTTACTAGTACCAAACTCTCCAGATTTTATATTTGTATGTATCGCAATACTAGTAGTCTCATTTAAGCCATAAACAGCACCACCCCAACTGCCAGAAGCACAATAATAAACAGTTAATTCACCGTTATTATTATTAACTCTATCATAATCACTGCCATAAATAGCTAAACCATCAACATATATGCGTGAACCATATTCACCCCACCAGCCACCAGAACTATAGTCACCAACATTACCATTAGTAACAATTAAAGTATTATAGTAACCTGATTCAACTATCAAACGATAATCAACAGTAGAACCAGAACTACCAGTAGAACCATTAGATCCACCTAAAACACTATAAGCAGATATATAGTTGCCCCTCTTTCTTAATCCTCTACCAATCTTTAAATTATTCCAATTACCATAAATATAACCATATTGATTACTATTACTAGTTGGATCAGAATTACTAGCAGCACTTCCAACAGTAAGAGTAATAAACTCAATTCTTAAATCACTTTTAGCACTAATATAACTATTTCTAATATTAAAATTATAATTATTTCTATAATCAATCCCATTATTAACACTAGTTAAAGTAAAAGGTTTATTATTATTAATACTAGCTGAAATATTATATCTTAAAACAACAATATTAGTATCTCTAGTAACTAAGTAATAATAAGTACTATCAGCATCAACAATACTCTCATTACCATTATTATCATAGTACTGTATATACTCATAATAATTACAACCACCATAAGTATTACAAGTACCAGATACAATATTACCAGTATTATCATAATATCCATTAATAGACTGTCTATACCCTACATTAACTAATCTAAATAAAGAAGCAACACTTGCACCCTCTGGTAGAACATCAGTATTTTCATAACCGATTATCCTTTTTTGATAAACACTCATTCTACCATTGACTAATTCATAGTATGTTTGATTTTCATCATAAACACTACTAGTAGGATGATAATAATAAGTACATCCACCATAAGTATTACAATAATTACCAGATATATCATTACCATAACTATTATAAGCTCCATTAGGATAATAACGACGTCTATTAACAGTACCAGTAATATAATAATCTCTCATATCAGGGTTATCTTCGTAAATAGGTCTTTTTGTTTCAAGTTCTAACATACCAGCACTATTTATTTGATTAAAAGCATTATTCCAACTATCAGTAGTAACTTCTGCTGTAGTAGCATTAATCCAGCTAGCTCTAAACTCAATAGATATAGTTTGATTGACATCAGTAACAGGAATCTTAACATATCTAACATAAGTATCCCTATCTAAATAAACAAAAGCCCCTCTATAATCAGTAACCCATCCATTAAAAGCCATATCATTAGGTCTATTACCAAATGGATTATCTATAAGTTCAAAAGTAACATATCCATCAACAACAGGATAATACTTATAATAAACTAACTTACTTTGTCTTTCATCATTATCAATTCCAATATACCCAACATAGTCTTCATTAGCAACACCAACACCATCATACATAGTATAAACTTTAACTAGATTATTATCAGAGTAAAGTTCCAAACTCTCTCCAGTAGGTAAAGTACCAGTATTAGAAAAATCAGTATAATTAAGTCCCATATAATTATTATAATCACTAGTTAAGTCATTAACATAAACTGTATCTCCTACTATTCCAGAATCATGTAAAACAATAGGTTCATTAATTGAAAAAGAAAAAGCACTAACACCAATATTATCAGGTACAACCTCATCTCTCTTAATTATTAAAGTATTGCCAAAACTCTCCCAACCAAACTCATAGTCATATCCTTTATTAAGTATTCCTAACAAATCCTTAGTACTAATCATCGTCTTAGTAGAACTATCTACATAATTAGAATCACTATATATAAATTGATTAGTATTTTTGCCAGTAGAATTAATATAATTAGATTCGTTATCTATAAATAATGAATTAGTACTAATATTAGTAATTATATTATTACTATCACAAGCTATCGTATGAGCAACTTTACCCACTGTTAAAATATTAGTAGTATCAAAGGTAATATTAACATAAACATTATAAAACTTACTATCTCCACCTATATTACCAACAACACCACCTATAACAGTAATATTATCAGATAATACATTAGTTAAATCAAACTTAGTATTTATAACACTAATATTACTAATATTACTATTACCATTGACATCTCCTACTAAAGTACCAACTTTATAAGAAACACTTTCTTTAACTGGACTAACAACAATATTATCAATATTCAAATTAACTATACTAGCACTCTCTAAACTATTAAATAATCCATAATAACTAAATCCATTATATATAACTCCACTAGTAATTTTAGCATTCTTAATACTATATCCATTACCATCAAAGTATCCCTTAAATATTCTATCCTGAAATCCAATACCAATAAATTCATGATTATCTAAATTAATATTATTACCAAGTTTATAATATTTATTATTATATAAAGTATAATTATCTCCTTCAATTAACTGTTTAAAGTATGCAAATTCTGCTCCATTATTTATAGTATAAGGATTATCTTTAGTTCCATTACCATGAGAAAAAGACGAAGCAACACTAACTCCATCCCATTTCTCTTCTAACTCATTACTATAACTATCTTTAGCAGTAAATAAATTAATTACACCAAAACAAGCTATTAAAATAATTAAAGCTAAAAAGATATTTAAAATTAACTTGTTTTTATTAATTCTACTCTCTGCCAAAGTAAATCCCTCCATCAATTATTTACATAGCTTTTTAATTTTACGTATTTCTCAATCCTTTCAAGTTCAAATACATTTTTATTATCAAATTTAATAGATATTTTTTGCATAAAAGAAATTAAAGATTTAAGTTGTTTTCTACTATAAGTATCATTCTTTTTAACTTCCCTAAAATAACCATTTTTATCTATCTGTATCTTATATTTCATAATCTTATAAATACCATCAAAAAACTCTTCATCATTATATAAAATAGCAAAAGTAAGTATCCTTAAAAATACATATATAGGCATCTCATAAATCTTATTACGAAGATTTTCATATAACCCAGCCCTATCTAAATCATAGTCATATATTTCTTTAAATGTTGGATGATTAATTGCTTCTTCTAATTCAATCATATCTCCTACCATCAATATAAGGGCAAGTTTATATACGTATTGATATTTAACTAACCATTTTTTATTGATTCTAGTAGTAGTTAAACTATTATTCTTAATTCTAAGTAAATTAGATACCTGCTCTAATAATTCTCTTTCTTTCTCTCTTGCTGTATTTCTCTCTTTTGTAACTATATTATTATTATCTATATCTATAACATCTTCCACTTCTAATATTTCAATTTCTTCTTCACTATCAGCTTCTTTTTCTTGAGCCAATTGTATATTAGCAATCTCATCTAAAGGAATAGTAACAGTAAGACCAGATTTTTCTTCTTTTTTATGTTCACTAGTTGCAAAAATCTCCTCTGGTACACTACCCTTAGTATTAGGAACAATTTTTTTATCTTTCATAATATATTTTTGAAAAATACTATCAAAATTAATTAGTGCCAAAAAGATAAAAAGTATTAAGAAAGTAGCCACCGTCTTTAAAACAAAACTAGGTGAAATAACTAAAGCTACCGTTCCAATTAATTGATCCTTTGTAATAGGATTATCTTCGACATTATTAACATCACCTTGAGCAATCAATTTGCTACCTGACTTTCTAACAAGTCTATGAGTAATAATTTCCCCATTATCATTAACATAAGTAATAATATCATTAATTTTAGTATCTTTAGTAATTTTAACTATAATTACATCGTCTACTTCAAGTGTTCCAGACATACTACCAGTCTTAACTACAAAATAAGTATACCCAAATACATTAACGTAATCCTTCTTCATAATATCAGTAACTATAAATGTATATAAACATAAACTTACTAACAATGCTAGAAAACAACAAGCAATAGACTTAAATATCTTCTTTAAGTAAGTCATTGTACCACCACTCTATCTATTCTTTCATTATTAATTATAGCATACACTCACTAAAAAAAAAACATAAAATAAAAAGAAAAAAGCTACCTAAGTAGCTCTTATAAATTATCGTTTAATATTTCATTTTTAAAGTCTACAATTGAAGTATCAATAGGTTCCTCTTCATTCTCCTCTTCTCTATCAAAAAAGTCATCATCATCATAACTAACCATATCATCATCGTCGTCATCTTCGTTTTTCTTCTTATCCATATAGATTTTACCACCTATAGCACCTGCTGACAAAGCACCAACTCCCGCAAGTGTAGCCGCAATAGCCGAAGCCCCAGTAGATGACTTTACAACTTTACCCTTAGCAATTCCAACATCTGGTGTAATAAAATCACTAATTGCATCACTAACACTACCAGCCATATCACTACCATCTATCTCGTCTACATTAGTATCTAACATTTCTAAAGGAGCATCTCCATTTAATCCTAAAATACCCGCTCCAACGCCTACAGCTCCCGCAAGACTACCATTTCTAGTACTGCTACCAATAATAGAAGCAACACCAGGAATAGCAACCGAAGACGAGTCTTTAATGAGCTTATCAGAAGAAACATTCGTAATATCATCAGTAGCACTATCTTTTACCTTAATATTATCAGCACCATCATCCTTATCAAAATCAATAACTGCACTATCCATAATATTAGAACTAGGCTTATTTCCAATTCCAGTACTAGAAATAGGAGGAGCAGTTACAGGATTAACATTAGAACTAACAATTCCAGTACCTGCACTAGAACCAAAAGAACTATAATTTTTAGCTGGAAGATTACAACTAGGTCCAATCCAAGCCCTTAAAATACTAAGAGCGTTATCTGTATCAACCCCATTAGAATAATTAAGAATAGCTTGCTTAATTTCTTCTAAAGAAGATATTAATCCATTAAATGAAGGCTGTTTAAAGAAATTACTAACACCCTCATCACCATGATAAATACTAAGTAATTTATTAGCTGGGCATTCTGTATTGTTTGTATCAGCTAAAGTAATAAACTTATGATTATAAAAAAGATCCGGAGCAAAGTTAGAAGAAGCAGACCACCATCCAGAAGCTTCTCCCTTTTTTCGTAGAGAATCTTCAACTAACAATAAATCAGAAAAAACCTCATAAAACTTATGACTAAGTTCATTAATAATTTCAATAGACTCATCAACTGCTCTCTCATCCATATATAAACTATCTCCATATGAATTAGAGGAAACACTAGAAAGAGTCGTTTTAGCAGGATTGGTAGAAGTATTACTATTATTACTATTATTACTATTATTACTATTATTACTATTATTACTATTATTATTATTATTTACCCCAACGGTTGTAGTACTATTGCTTGTTCCACCATTAGTGGGATCAAGGTAATTAAAAGTGTTACCATTTTTCCAAGATTCTTCAACCCGACTACTGAGAGGCTGTAAATTAGTTATATCAGACGATGTAGAATATAAAGTGTCTTCTGCAGTATTTCCACCATCAGTCATTAAAGTATTAACTTTCATTTATTTTCACCTCCATAATAGGAGTATTTACAGTATGAGTAGGACCATTAGCTCGACGCTTAAGTCTTGCAAGATATTCCCTAAGTCTTCGTAATTCAGCCTCTTCCCTAGCCTTTAATTCTGTAAAATCTGTAACTCTATCATCAGTAAAATTATCAAGCATTTTAACTAAACCATTAAGATCGTCTATTAATCTATTGAACATTGGTCTAGTACCAACATTACCATATTGAATAACATTACTATCAGCTAATCTCTCAAGTTCTGGAATAATAACATTACTAATAGTATCAACACAACTTCTAAATTCACCATTTTCACCATATATAGTGTTAACATCGACCATATTAACAACCTGACTTTTTTCTGTAATTTTAAAATCATTACCATTACTAGCACTCATAAAAGCACCTCCATACTCTTAACTATATTATATAATTAAAAATCAAATTTACCAAGTCCTAAAAAACTTTACATCAAATAATTTCATCATCATCTGGTAATTCTATAGGCTCAAATTCCCTAAATTTAACAATAACATTAATATCATCAAATGATAAATCTCCCTTTAAAATATCATCAATAAACTTAACATAATTTACAGAATCCATAAAACTATCTAAGTTATCAACACTAATATTATCATTTGTAACATTAATACCTAATAATCTATATTTATCAGTAATAACACTAGAAACATCTACCATAGAAAAACCATTAATCTTCTTTAAAAAATCATTATAAGGACTATATATAAAATCAAAATACTTATTAAGTTCTTCTTCAAAAGAATAATCATCACTATCTTTAAAATGTTCATTAAACATCTTCTCTAAATAATAGTATGACTCATAACTTAAACTAAATAAATCATATAAACTATCAGTACTATTAACTTTCTTATTAATTAACTCTACTATTTCTAAATCATGTAATTCATTATATAAAGTATCTAGTTTTAATATTTCTTCATTAATTGCTAACTTATTACTTTTAATTTTCTCTTCATTAACTTTGTGAAATAAATTTTTACCACAAGCTTTTAAATAATCATTATATATCTTCTTACGCTTGCCTTCTTCAGTATTAACCTCTTTTAATTTATTAGAAAAAACACTTTTATTAGCATCCTTTTTACTATATTTATCTTGTATATCTTTAATAATAAATTCATATCGATAATATAGTTTTAAAACGCTTAAAGTATGTGCAAGTTCAACCATATTATCATAAAACTTAGAACTATCCTCTATATCTTTAAATTCACCATCTATAACAAACTGATCAAGATTCTTAACCCTAGTAGCAGAACCATCTAAATAATCAAGAACATTCTTTTTCTTACTTAAAAAACTATCTAAATTATAAAACTCATCCCTAGAAACTTCTAAATTATACTTATTAACATTACCCAAATACTTATCAATCAAACTATTCTTATCATATCCAGTTTTTTGTAACAATTGATAACTAACAGTATCTGTATAAATCTTTAACTTTTCTTCATACTTCTCTAATAAACTCCAAAAATTAAGTTTTAAATGTTTAATAATATCTGGACATTCCCAGTATATACTATCAAAACATTTCTTCATAACTTCTTCAAATCTATTATTTTTCTCTATATTATCAAGAAAAACATGCATATACTTTTCAGTAAACATAGAATAAGTAAAATCACTAATAGTAAGTTTAATAGATGCATCCTCAAATACTTTTATAATATTTAAAAAAGTATTATTAATAGTATTTAGTGAAACATCATCATTAATATCAATACTACTAATTAACTTAAATATTCCAAGTTTAAAGTCAATACTATAATCACTATTATTAAATACTATTATCTGTTTTTCTTTTTCAATATTTTTCTTTAAAGAATCATAATGATTACTCTTATCACTAGGTAATAAACTATTTACTCGTAATTTTAACAATCTATATACTTCTACTTGATATTTATCAAACTTCTTTATTTGTTCTTCTACATATTCATTTCTCTCTTTAACAGCACTTTTATGAAATTTCTCCTTCATTTTTTTAGTACCAGATTCAAGTTCTAATTTAAATGTATTTATATGTTCACTATTAATAGAAATTTCTTTATCAATTACTGTATTACCCATTATTATCATCACTTTCATTTATAATACTATCATTTAAAAATTTAATATGTTGAAGTATATCTTGATATAGTTTAACTAATTCATCATTAGTAAGTTCTTCTATTTTTACTAGCTTTTCATCCATCTTCTTCACCCTCTTATAGAATAAAAGACCTTCATACGAAGGTCTTAACATTTATAATTAATTATGCCTTATCTAAAGTACTGAATTGTAAGTTATAAGCAATAGCTCCACCAGAAGCATTATCTTCACAATCAACGTCTTGGCCTTCAACCCACATATAAACTCTTACTTTTGTAATACCAGCTTGTAAAGCAAATGCTTGTGCATATTTATCAGCAGGTATACCAGCATTAACACTATATATATCTGGGGTAATAGCTTTAAAGTAAGTAGCATCAGTTGAATTTAATGCTATATTAGCACCCTCAGCAATATCAGCTTGTACACCAACATATGGAATTTTAGAACCACCAGCTTGAGAAGTAACTATATTGTAAACGTCTGATGCATGTTTAACAGCAGCAGCTGTATGAACATCAAAATTTGGTTCCCAAATAACAGGTTTTACTGTACCATCATTCTTTAATGCCCTAACTGTAGTAGCATCAGTACCAGCAGCAGCATTACCTTGAATTACAAAACCAACACGAGCAGCATTTTGAATACCAGTAGCATTTCCAGAAGCTTGAACGTTTGAGTTAGCTGTTAAATAAATAGTTGAAGCAACGTTAGTTTGGAAATATAAATCAAATACTACGAAGTCACCAGAAGTAGTTGAATTAGTTTCTGTACTTTGTGTAGTTGTTAAAATATAAGCACCAGTACCATTGGTTGTTACACTACCAACAAACATTTTCATAAATCCAGTAGTAGGATCAATATCACCTACTGTAGATGTTGGTTTAATACTAGCCGTTTGACTAGGTAATTGGTTAGTAACACCTGGATAATTAGCACCAGTAATATCATCATTTGAAATTATAGTTTTCCAATTAACAGCATCTGTTGAAATTTGCAAACCTTCAGAAGTAGTAACATTAACATCAATTTGACTAACTGTAACTGTCTTATTAGCAGTAAACCATGCATAAGTACTAGCAGTTAAAATAACACCAGTAAATAAAATCATTAATATTGCTATAAATACTTTTTTACTTTTTCTCTTTCTCTTAGAATTTTTCTTTTCCATTCCTCTTCACTCCTTAATCACTTATCAACATGTTCTTCAGTGAAATCCATATGTAATTTAATTTCTCCACCGAGTAAATCATTCTTACATTCAGGATCATCACCTTCAATCCATACAACTACAGTATAACGATCTTTACTATTAGGTTTAAAATTCTTACGTTGTTCCAAAACAGCAATTTTTGAAGAAACAAACTTTTTTGTATTTGGTTCAGCTTTTCCAGTTTCTTTACTTTTTTTAGCATAAACAGTTGCTTCTCCATTGCGATAAATCATTATTCTAATGGCCTCATCAACATTCTTAATAGTATCATCTATGTCAATCTCATACCAATAGTTTACTTTTTCCTTTCCAGAATTAATTACATAGAAAGTATAGGCAATGTAATTATCTCCATTATGAGCACCAGTTTTCTCTTTATCGATACTATCTGGTAACCATTTAATAGAAATATTATCCATATATTCGATAGTATCTGCCGAGAGTTCCCTAGCCTTATTTTTTAAACTACCATTTTCCGATAAAAATACATTTTTTCTATTAGACATATTCTTATCAAGAGAAACAGTAAATCTACCACCAGCATAGACTATATACAAAAATAAATAAATAATTGATATTAGAATAAGTAGTAATAGAAATGCTATTTTAACTACTTTTATAAATAACTTTCGCTTATATACTTTTTGAGCTTCTACTTCAACACCATTATTCATCATCATTCACCTATATATCTTGTATTCTCACTCCGGCCACCTTTCCTACTATTTCTATTTAATTATAATAAATATTTTTCTCTTTAGCAACCCTAAAAACAAACTTTTTTTAAACTTTACTACTTATATTTTTTACTATGTAAAGAAAAATTATACATAATCCTTACTACATATAGAAAAAAACACATATTGTCAAAGCATGTGTCTATTCAACTACTAATCACATCATCAATAAATATCATACATATATTTACAAAAAATATTTTTTAACAAACTCTTCTTGTGATATAGAAACTAAATCACTACAACCAATCGGATCTCTTGTAATACCATCCGCAACAATAGCCTCATCACTAGAAGCAAAATATTGATCTTCAATCGGAAAATTACCATCTACATTCTTTATATTATCAAACGTACTTTTATATACTAGCATAAAAACCTCACTTACTAATTATATAATGAAGAAATATTCCATTCATATACTTTACCATCTTTTATAATCTCTAAAGTATTCTCCATCACTCTAACATCATACTCTGTATTTCTATTAACAAAAATAGAAAATTCTAAAACATTATTCCCTGAAATTTTAAAATACTTTGCTAAATACATTGTCAAGTATAACACACAATTAACTGTTCCATTCAAACAATTTGCTTTTTTAAAGCATTACTTTTTAATACCAATAAAATATTCGCAACCAGAAACACATCCATAATAAGTAATTGTATCAATGCTTCATTTAAACCTCTAACACCACCAAACAAAACATAAAAATACATTAATCTTATTAATATAAATTGTACTGTGACAAATCCCTTAAATATATTAAAGTATTTTCCTTCTCTAGTTTTTCTAAACTTTGACAACAAATTTATTTACACAATTATCTCAACTACAAAAATTAAATTATAAATATCCATAAAAAACATACCTCCACTATTGATAAATAGTATAGCATGCAATAATAAAATTACAAACAGACAAATTTAACAAGAAGCGCTACACTTAAGAAGATAAGAAGGAGTAAGAAACTAATAAAGATAGTAAAAAGGATAGTCAAAGCCCAACAAACAAGAAACTAAAATAAACTATATAATAAAGTCTTACCCAACAGCAGAAAACTATTCTTACATCCAAGAAGTCTCAAATAGTAAAAATACAACTTACACAAAAGAAAAAACTTCCTTACCCAGAAGTTTTTTTAATACATAATTTTAATTACTTAAAGTTTTTTTGCATCTCTACTTTCTACCTTACCTGTAGCTTTATCATCAAGCATTTGTCCAAGTTCATTAGCATAGTCTGGATCTTGTCTCTTTCTAACATCTTTTGCTCTTTTGTTTTTTTCCTCTTGTGAAAGTAATACCGCATCAATATTGGCACCAGAATCTCTCAATGATTTTAAACTATTTGCGAGATCAAGTGACGTTTCAAATGAAGGATAACAATCAGTCCCATAACCATAATGACCAAACTCTTTCAAAATACCATAAAGTTGGTTAATAAAATCTGGACTACTATCAACAATTGAAACTGCATGTGTCATTAAAAGTAATCTATCATCCGAAAAATCAGCTACATATTTAGGCTGGTCTTTAACAGGAAGTTCTTCAGTTTCAGACTCATGCTTAATAGCTTCTTTTTTCTCTATCTTCTCTGACTCAGAAATTTCTCCCCTATGTCTAGCTATTAACTCTTGTTCAGTAGAACTACTTTGAGTTCTTCCCAATATTTTATCTAAATAGTCCAAATCAGACGATCTAATACTTTGCGCATTAGGACCATTCGCAATAGCATTCATCTTTTTAATACTATCACTAATCATCGCATCAGTTTCCATAGCTCTTCTTTTTACATCTTCTATTTCGCGTTCTTGTTCTCTTTTAATTTCTTCTACTCTTTTACTAAGATCTTCCTGACTATAATCATCACGTGCAGTATCTTTTTTTTCTTTTTTTTTCATACCAAATAAAAATCCCATATAATACCTCCTAGTATAAGAAAATAGTATCATTAACTTTTCTATATTTCAACAATATTGACATTACACAAAGTAAAGTCATCATCAAATACTAATTTAAAAGTTTGACAGTATTTCCACTTACCATCAAAAAAAGTCTTATCCTTAAACTTATAATCACCATCATAACAAACACTACACCATTTACCAAGTAAATACATAATAGAAGTAGAATGACTTACTATTAAAATTTTCTTATTTTTATACTCATCCATTACCCTCATAAGAGAGTCATACATTCTCTCTAAAGTTTCTCTTCTACTCTCGCCATCACCAATCTTATAGTCATAATCATTAAATTGATGAATTTCAAAATCACTTGGCAATTCACTTAAATTCTTAATACCATGACGTCTTTCATTAAATCCATCAGTAATATTTATAAGCAAATTATTTCTATAAGCAAAATACTTTGCCGTACTAATAGCTCTAGAAAAACTACTACTCCATACTACATCTAAATTACTAAACTCATCCATTAAACTAACTCTCTCAGCTAATCTTTCTCCATCAACACTTAAAACAGTCTTCTTATTAGAAGTATAAAAATCTTCATTACTATCAATCATCCCTAATTGTTTCCTTATTACTTCTGAGTGTCTTACTAAATATACAGTTGTCATATTACCTCCAAAACATTATTAGTACAAGTATATTATCTCACAAGTATTAATTATTTTCAAATTGAAAAGTGATGCTAACGCACCACTTTCGAATTAATATTTTTTCTGATTTTTTGGTATCACATCATTTAAAATTATACCAAAACCAAACTTTTTGAAACTTACTACTTATATTTTTTACTATATAAAAGTAATTTATACATATCCCTTATCAAATATAGGAAAAACACTTGTCAAGTAACTGTCAAAAAAAAGACACTATTATAAATGTCTTCCTTTATCATCACTTTTAGAAGTATCCCCAATTGATTTATCTCCAAACATCTTACCCAGTTCACTAGAATCACTAGTACCAAGACTAGAACTACTAGAACTGCTAGTAGTTGTGCTCTTAATAGTATCAGAAGCATAAGTTCTAGACTTTCTAGTTTTTGAAATTGAACCGTAATAATTTTTTGGTACAGGATTGTTTTCATGATGCCATTTAAGCGGCTCATCCATACTAGTAACCTGAGCAAGTGACTTTCTAGGCATTTCTTCTATCTTTTTTATAGTTCTTAATATATAGAAAAAATTTTCTTCTGCTAATTTATTTCTTCTACCACTAAGCACCTCATTTAAATCACAACCATTTTCTTTATACAATCGCACACAATCCGCAAGAATACAAATTCCTGGATATTGAGGATAATAATTACCACCATATTCTTTTATTAAATTCAATAATTCCTGAGAAACTTTCGAGTTTCCATCAGTAACAGTATCAATAATTGCAAATAAAGTTTTATCAGCCTCAGGATCATCTCCATTATCAATTCTAGACGAAGTATCATCAGGTACAAACTTTTCACCAGCTATTGCGGCATTTACTCTTCTTAAAGCATTTTCTTGAAGTTTTTTTTCTATATTTGCAATTTCTTCAACATATTCCGCACTTAATAACATATTAGATGAAAATCCATACAAAAAGTTCATCATATCTAGTTCTAGAGCTTTCTTAACACCTTCTTGATTTATACGACTCCATTCACTCTCTGGAATAATTTCCTTCAAAAAAGCATTAACAACTTGATTAGCTTTTTGCCAACGATCAATTTCACTGAGTTCAACATCTACCGAAGATTTCTGTTCTTCATCGACCTGTTTACTTTCAGTTCCTGCTTCTTTATTTAGTTTTCCACGCTCTACCACACCATTTTTTCTATCTTGTTGAAAAGGTTTAGTTTCTTGTCTAATTCGCTTAGTAGATGTTCCATTTCCAAAAAGCATACCAAATATACTACTTTTTTCACTGCCATTCTCAACTGCTTGCACTTTCTCCCCAGCAGTTTCAGTAATTGTTTTCTTTGAGCTTTTTTTCTTCGCCTCTATTGAAACTTTTTTTTCAAAAGCCTCACGGGTTAAAGGAAATATAACACTTTTTTTTGATACAGCTTTATAAAGATCATATAAAGATGAAACATAGCTATCAGTAAGCTTATTCTTACCACTACCGTCATATATCTTACACATTTGATAAATTGGATTAGTTTCTTTAGCCTTTGCCACTTTTAAAGTTTGTTTTACAAGCATTTGAATAAAATATGAACTATTTTTTTCCGAATCCAAATCAGAAAGAAGATCAGAAAATTCCTGAGAAATAATCCTGCTAGCATCATCTTGAGATATATTTTTACTTTTCGATTTATATAAATTACTTTCAAAAAATGCTGGAAAAAGAATGTCATAAGCAGCAGAAGAATATATTTTAGGACTACCAGGAAAATATTTACCTTCAATACCAGCAGCCAAATATAAAGCAAATAACTTTTTTCCCTCTCCTTCTATAGCGAATTCAACTCTATCTTCACCTTTGCCATTAGAAAATGTACATCCTTCTCTCATTATATCATAAATCCTAGCAACATTATACAAGTATACCCGCATACCAGCACCAAAACTATAATAATCTCTCGAATTACCATTACTACTTTTTGCCATTATACCAATTCCTCCATAAACTATTATTACCTATATTTTATCATTATAAATATTTCAATAAAATACAAACTGGTAAAATTATACAAAATATTTACACAAATTATAGCATTGTAGCAAAAAAAACAATATCAAACAATAATTTAATATTGTTTGATATTATTTTTAATATCTATTCATTTCCTTTTAAACTACTAACCATATCTATAGACTTAACTTTTCTAGATAAATACAAAGATACTAAATATGAAACAACAAATGTCAATACTGCTGCGAAAATATATGTACCAATATTAATATGTACTGAGAAATCAAAACTATCATCCAAGCATTTTTTAAATAACCAGTCTACTAAGAAATATCCACTAGGTAAACCAATAATAATAGATAAAATAGTAATCCAAGTATTTTGTTCTATAAAAATACTTTTAATTTTCTTATCACTAAATCCTAGTACTTTTAGTGTAGCAAATTGATATTGCTTTTCATTATAAGATAAAATACCCATATTATATATTATAACAATTCCTAATAATACAGCAAAAAGTATAATAAGTATTATCATCTTTCTAGTCATAGAAAGCATAGATTCCATTCCACTACGTAACGTACTTATATCTTGAATAGATTCTACGTTTTTGATATCTTTAACTTTCTTCATATTCATATTTGTATATAATGAATCAGCCTTATATTTTAATCCTAAACTTTCCATATAACTTCTAGTCATAGTTAAATTCTGACTCTGTGGATCCTTATAAAAGCCAACTATCTTAGTCTCATAATAAGTCTTATCACCATAAATATGCCACTTAATAGTGTCTCCTATTTTATAACCCTCATTAGAAGCCATTTTATAAGTAATATAAACTCCCTCATCACTATCTAACTTTATAAATTTATCTTTATTATCTAAAAATCTAACTAAGTTCGAAGAATCATCTACAAATATAGTATGAGCAATTCTCTTACCTTCACTATCCTTTACTTCAACACCTAAAGTCTCACTTGTACTATTACCATATTTACTCTTTAACTCATCAATCTCTTCTAAACTAATATTCTCACTAAAACCAAGCTTATATGAGAAATTATATAAGTCTTCAAATTGTAACTTAACAAAGTGATTCATACTATCAAGCATTCCAAAAGCACAAACTATCAATGTACAGCAACCAACTATACCAATTACTCCTGTAATAGTTCTAAACTTATTTCTAATAATATCTCTTAAATTCCACTTTGTAGAAAATCCTAAATGTTTAAATATACCCTTCGTAGTAATATTTAAACTACCAACTTTAACACTAGGTATTTCATTTCTTAAAGCCTCAGCTGGTCTTTTCTTTAACTCTCTTCGACAAGTTAAATATGCAATAAATGAAACTCCTAATACAACACAAAGTGCCATCAAGTAACTTCCAATTTTAACTATTGGTACTCCATTAGGAACCTCAAAGAAAGACATCTCTAAACCAATAAATACACTACCGATAAAGTATCTTCCTAAAACAATACCAACAATCGCTCCAAGTAATGAAACAAAGAAAGCATAACTAATATAATGTAAAGTAATTTTACTATCTTTAAAACCTAATGCTTTTAAAGTACCAATCTGTAACTTTTGTTTCTTAATTACACGATTCATTGTCGTAATAACAGATAATAAAGCAATAAATAAGAAAAGTCCTGAGAAGATACCAACATAAGCACCACCCTCATCAATTTCACCTTGATACATAGAGTAAGACGTTGTATCTTCAATATTAACAATTGCTAAAGCACTACTAATATTATTCTCAATATCATCCTTAACACTATCAATATTTTTCTTATTATTAACATCAACCATAACATAGTTATATGGAATATGTTCTAAATAATTAAAATTATCTAAAGTATAATCTAAATGATATGCTTCCATCTGTTTAACATATAAACCCTTAATATAATCTTCTGGTATTTCTTTATAAGATAAATAAGCAATACCAAAAACATTTCTATCAGGAACCAAATCAGATTCATTCTTTATATCATATACATGATCTGGTATATTAACAAGTCCAAGTATTTTCTCTTTTAAAGTAAAAGTATCATATTTAATCCTAATAGTATCTCCTACATTAAGATTATTCTTCTCAGCATAAAACTTATCTATCCAAACACCATTTTTATTAGAATCAAATTTTTCTCCTTCAAAGACATAAAATTTAGATATTTCATTAGTCTCTATAAAACTAACTAAATATGACTTATCTTTGTCATCTGCATCAGTCGCATTAATAACTAATTTTCTTTCAGCATTATTTATGTTTTTTAAGTTCTTAATATCTTCCAAGTCTTTTTCACTAAAACTATTACCAATTACGTTTAAATCTTGTAAATTATACTCCGTATAAAACTTATCTCCCGCACTAATCATTCCATCCATATATGCTTCTATTCCAACATATACCATTACTCCAATTAGTACCATTAAAAATATTGTTAAAAACTGTGACTTATTTTGTAATATATCACGAAGCATCTTCTTTCTTAACATATTACCACACTACCTCATCTATATTCTTAGGCTTTTTATTAATAACATTACTTTCTACTTTACCATTCTTTAAACGTATTACTCTATCAGCAACATCTGCTATTAAAGAATTATGAGTAACAACAATTACTGTATTTTCTCCATTATTAGCATCACACTGTTTCTTTAATAATTTTAATACTTGAGCTCCAGTCTTAGAATCAAGTGCTCCAGTAGGCTCATCACAAAGTAATAATACTGGATGCTTAGCAATCGCTCTTGCTATTGAAACTCTTTGTTGTTCTCCACCTGATAATTGATTAGGAAACTTATTATAATGATTTTCAAGTTCTACTTCCCTAAGTATCTTCTTCGCATTCTTTGGTTTCTTAACAATATCATTAACTATTTGTACATTTTCAAGTACTGTAAGTGTTGGAAGTATATTGTAAAATTGAAATATAAATCCTACATCCTCAGCTCTATAATTAGTAAGTTCTTTATCACTATATTTAGAAATAACTTTATCTCCTACTTGAATAGTACCAGATGTAACTTTATCCATTCCACCTAATAAGTTTAAAAGTGTACTCTTACCTGCTCCAGATGGTCCTAGTATAACAACAAACTCACCTTTATTAATTGAAAAAGAAACTTTATCTAGGGCATTAAACTTTTTTTCCCCTACACTATATGTTTTAACAACATTCTTTAATTTAATTAACTCTTTCATAACATACCCTTTCTAAATATGATATTTTTATCACATTTCATTATAATTATAATTAACATTAAACTTAAAATCAACAAAAATATGATATTTTTATCACATTTACTAAAAACTATAGTATAATCTATTTGAAGGACGTGATATTATGAGTGAAACTAGAATACCTACTCAAAAAAGATCTATTGAAAAACGCAATAAAATTATTTCTTATGGCTTTGAACTTATGTGTAATAAAGGCTACCACAATATTAATACTAATGATATAGCTAAATATGCCAATGTATCAACAGGAATAATTTATCAATACTTTAATGATAAGAAAGAAATATTTATTGAAGGTATCAAAAACTATTCTGACAATATTATGTTTCCTATTTTAAATGTTTTAAAAAATAATGATATAAAAATAACTAATCTAGAAAAACTTTTAAATGAAATGTTAGATATCTTTATAAAACAACACACTCTATCTAAAAATGCTCACGAAGAAATGATTGCCCTTTCTCACCTAGATCCAGATATTGCTGAAATATTTCATCAAAAAGAACTTGATACTACAACAGTAATAGTTAAAACTCTAAAAGAAAATAATATTTCCTCAGAAAACTTACTTGAAAAAGTCCATATCATTATTGGTATAGTTGAAAACTATTGTCACGAGGTAGTTTACCACCATCATAAAACTATGAACTACGATATTATGAAAAAAGAAGTTATCAAAATAATTACAAGTATTCTAACAAATTAAAATGACGTTCACCAAACGTCATTTATTTTTTTATTTATAACTACCAGTTTCTACACTTTTTAATCCCTCAAACAAACAATTTAAAAACCGGACTTATTGAAGAAGCAAATTCAAATGCTATATCTTTATGAGCATAGGTTCCACCATATTTTCCACGTTTGGAATATATCCCTATTGCATTCGTTCTTTCACACCACTCAGTAACTCAATGTAAACGTATGAAGTCCTGCTGTCCTTCTAAACCCGTCGAATTCGACGGAATTAAAATTAGGATTATAAATTGATTCCCACGTTCCTAAAAACTCTAAAGTTATTCTATTTCTAAGCCAATTTCTTATAACATCATTAGCCTTTGACTTACCATCTTTAAACTTTCCAAAATCAGATATACAAATATAATCATTATCATCAATATTAGTTATATTTATTTTAATATTTTGTACCTCTATTATTTTATTTGACATATTCCACCTCCATTGATTTGTATTACCATACTATAATGCAAACAAACGTTTGTCAATATGAAATTGTATATTATTTAATGTGAATTTTCCCTTAGAAAAATCCTTGCAAAATAAAAACGACTTTTTACAAGTCATTTTAAATTTCTACTCGAAGAAATCGAGTTTTCTATCATATTTGGTGCTCGTATCCGGACTTGAACCGGAACTCTATTGCTAGAAGTAGATTTTGAGTCTACCGCGTCTACCAATTCCGCCATACGAGCAACTACATACCAAGTATATCATACTTTTTCTATTTTCAAAATATTTTTTCAAGAAAAAAGAAGAACCTACTCACTAACTTCTTCCTTATACTTAGAAGTATACAAGTCTGATTCCTCATTCTCTTCCTTTTCACTTTCTTCAATAAAACTATTCATATCTGGTAAATCTTTAATTGTAGATAAACCAAAATAATCTAAAAATTCACTAGTAGTCTCATATAAAATAGGTCTACCTGGTAAATCACTTCTACCAACTTCTTTTATAAATCCTTTTGCAACCAGTTTTCTAATAATTTGTGTAGAACAAACACCCCTCATCGCATCTATTTGTACTCTAGTAATTGGTTCATTATAAGCAATAATAGCCAAAGTCTCTAAAGCTGCTTGACTCAAAGTATTGGTTTCAGGATTTTCTAAAAGTTTTTGATAATACTCTCTATGCTCATACTTAGTCGTAAGTTTAAATCTATTACCTAAAAAGTCTATTCTTAAACCTCTATTCTCATCTTCATAATCATGTTTTAATTCATATAGAAGTCTCTTAGACTCCTCTTCATCTATTTCAAGTACATCTTCTATTTGGTCAAAAGTAAGACCTTCCTCACCAACAACAAATAAAAGTCCTTCTAAAACCGCTTTTTTCATACCTACACCGCCTCACAAATAATATCATCAAAAGTACCATCCTGTGTAATAGTAAGTTCATGACTCTTAGCCATTTCTAAAACTGCTAAAAAAGTCGCGATAACATACTCTTTAGAAACAACAGGGAAAAGTTCAAAAAACGATACTCTCTTCTTCGTTCTTAATAAATTTTTAATATCATGTCTTCTCGAAGAAACAGTAACTTCATTTACTGTAATCTTAGTCTGTAAAGGTTTAGTTTCTTTTTTTCTTTCCAAATACTTTTTAAAAGCCTCTACCAAATCATCTAAAGTAACATCAGTCGTAATACTAACATCTTCTTCAACATAATTTCTAATATTCTCAGGTGCTTTAGTATAAATTTCTTTTCTTAAATTTTCTTTGTCTTGAAGTACTTTAGTAATTTCTTTATATGCTTGATACTCTAACAATCTATTAACAAGTTCTTCTCTAGGATCTTCCTCTTCTCCTTCTTCATTCTTAGGATTAGGAAGTAACAATTTAGATTTTAATTCAATAAGTTCTGAAGCCATAACCAAATACTCAGATGCAATTTCTAAATTCATTTTTTCTTGTAAATCCAAATAATTCATATATTGATCAGTAATCTTTTCTATTTCTATATCCATTATATTCATTTTACTTTCTTTAATAAGATGTAACAATAAATCTAATGGCCCTTCAAACTCATTAATCTTAAAATCCATATCAAGAACCTACTTTCTAATTATATCTACACTTACAAGTATAACAAATTTTTCCCATTAATAAAAATATATTTTACTTTTTAATCAAAACAATTATAATATACATAGGTGATTTTATGAAACAATTCACAATGCGTGATGAACATTTTATCTGTGAAAAATGTCACAAAGAAGTATCTCCACTAGGCTACACAGCAAGAGATCATTGTCCATATTGTCTTTATTCTAAACATGTTGACATAAATCCTGGAGATCGAAAAAACACTTGTAAAGGTCTTCTAAAACCAATTGGTATTGAAAAATTTAAAGATACTTATAAAATACTTTATCAATGTGAAAAGTGTCAGAAACTTCATAAAAATATAGTTGCTAATGACGATGACATGAACATGATAATAAAAATATCAAGTAATAATTAAACCAGTCCAAACTCTTGAACTGGTTTTTATTTTAAACATTTACTTTTACCATATTAGTAGTATATCTATTACCTTGACTATCATAAATATGGAAAAGTGCATAATACTCTTTACTAGAATCTAAATTTCTAAACTCTAATTCAAAACCATCAGCAATCTTAAACTCAACTCCAGACATTGTTCCAGAACTTTCCCACTCTGTTGTATAATTTCCATTATCATCAAATATTTTATATGACATATTCCAAAATTGAACTAATTTCCAATCTTTAAGTTCAAAACTCACTTTAGGAGCAATCAGATCTTTACTCTTCTCATCAACTATTGGTATAGCACCAGTAATTACACCTTTAGGGTTATCATCATCTATAACAAACTCTACATACACTGCTTCATTAGTAAAATTCTCAGACATTCTACTACCCCAATTTTGAAGAATTGCCGGTATTAAATACTTAATATAATCTTTTCCTTTTTCAGATTCAAAAGCAGTTAAATAAACAGACTCTTTAGAATTATAAGCAATAATACCCTTTTTCTCAATTGTAGTACTAAAAACATTATTAGAAACAGTTATATCAGTACCCTTAAATCTAGGCATATAATACTTATCACTTATCTTCTCAAAAATAACATAATTAGCCGAACTATAATTCTTAGAAACATCCTCTGGTACAGTAACACTAATAATATCATTACTAATAGCAGGTACATTACTACTTAACTTCCAATTATTCATTCTAGTACCAGTAAGTTTAGAAGAAAAATTAGTAATAAAATTAGTATACTCTGTAGCAAAATTAAACTGTCTATATAAACCCATCACACTAGTAATATTTTTTTTATTTTCAAACGGAAAATATATAGAAACCCCATAAGTATTAGCTAAATCTGTTTTTTGATATACAATAAATGAATCTAACGCTTCCTTAACTTGTAAAGCCTTATCATTATAATTACTAGGTAATTTATTAATTAAATCACATAAATCAACTAAATCATAAATAGAATTAGCATTAACTCTTCCAAAAGACTTGGTCTGATTTCTTGTTCTAGATACGTTAGAATAATCGATTGTTAAATTATCATCTACATCTTTAAATAAATTATCAATTGTTTTCTCTACATCATTAACTTTTGCTAAATCAAGTAACGACAAAGTAATTCCTTTTGCCTTAAATGTCTGCGTATAATATTTTTCATAATAGTCTACAACTAACATTCCAAAATCTACTGTACTAGTATTACTTTTTAAATCTCCTAAAAATCTATAATCCCATCCATATCCTGGTTCTACTTCTTGTGAAGCAACCATGTATTTAGCATAATTAGATAATAAGGAAGCAACTTCAACACTGGACATTAAACAAGCATCAAACCCAATCATTTCTAGTTTTTTATTTTTAAACGGACTATTATCAAATGCTTGTTTTAATTTTGGAATTGTAAGACTACCCATAAAGTTTTGATCTAATCCATATCCATATACTGGACCTCCTCCATGATCCCATAAGATTAAGCTATATTTTGATGCTTTATAGTTTTTATAACCATAGTTTAAAAAACTTGCTAAAGTATTTGAATCAGTCATACTAACTTTTTCAAATTCTTCTAACTTCTCCAACGTACCAGTTTTATTCACTTTAAAAATTGCATTTTTATCACTCGGTACATTTTCATTTTGCCATTTTTTACTACCCCCAGTATAAATTAGAATATTAACTTTATTAAAATCCGCCTCAGAATTAGTAATCTCATTAATATCAAGTGAAGCAGCAGCATATTTAGACTCCAAATCGGATCCTATCATGTAAATCATAATAGTTCTTTTCCCAGATAAAAAGGCAAAACCATCAGTCATAAAATACATTATAGCAACTAAAAAAATAATCATCGCTGGTACTAATATTTTAAAATTAATAGTTTTCTTAATCTTATTACTAGTATTATTATAATTAATACACATTTCATTATTATTAACATTGTTGTAATTAGAATTTATATTACCATTAAAATTATTGTTATAATTCTGATTTATATTAGTATTAAAGTTATTATCATATCCTTGATTCATTTTGGAATCAAAATTAGAGTTATTAAAAGAAGCACTATTACTATTACTCTGATTACTATAATTTACAGAATTAGTTGGTGTAGAAAAAACATCAGTAAAGCCTCCATTATCATGTTTTTTCTCATTATTAGTATTTAAATTATTACTACTAACTTGCACATTATTATTAGTACTATTATTATTATCAATACCATTATTAATATTATGATCAACTCTACTAATATCATCCCTATAATTAGGATTAAAAGCACTATTAGCTGGAGATGTAAAAACATTAGTAAATCCATCATTACCACGTTTTACTCCATTACTATTATTTGTAGAATTACCAACAGCAATCTTTCCACCACACAAATTACAAAACTTAGCATCATCAGCTATATTAGCCCCACATCTATTGCATCTCATCCTATCACCTACATTATTCTAATAATAGAATAACATATTTAGAAAGAAAAAAACAGATACAAATCTGCTAATTTCTTGGCTTAAATATAAGAGCAAATATAAATGAAAATATAATAGCAGCCGTAATACCTGTAGCTGTCAAATCAAACATTCCCATAAGTATTCCAACAACGCCTAAACTATTAGCTTTAGCTAAAGCACCATGTATAAGTGAATGCCCAAAACTAGTTATCGGTACCATTGCTCCCCCACCTACAACTTTAATAATATAGTCATAAAAACTAAAACTATCCAATAATGCTCCAACAACAACTAAAATACTAGTAATATGCCCTGGAGTTAACTTAGTATTATCTAAAATTATTTGTGAAATCATACATACAAATCCACAAAACAAAAATGAATTAATAAAAAGCACTATACCACCTCCAAACTAATAGCATGAGCAATAGAATTAATATTTTGTTTTTGATACAAAAGCGTTGGTGAAAATAAAGCTCCCGTTGCAATTAATAAAACTCTTTTTAACTTCTTAGTCTTAAGTTGATTATAAACGTATCCATAGTTTACCAATGCACTACACACCGGACCAGATCCCCCTGCTAAAACTTCTGGTTGCTTTTCTAAATCATAAAGCATTACTCCACAATCATTATAATTCTTACTTAAATACATTTTATAATTAACTTCCATATAATCTTTAACAATCTCTTTTCCATATCTTCCTAAGTCCCCAGTCAAAATCAAATCATAATACTCTGGACTTCTTCCTGTCTCATCAAAATGTCTCTTCATAACATCAATTGCTGCTGGAGCCATAACTCTTCCCATATCATTAGAATCATTTTCATCCATATCAATAATTCTACCTAAAGTAGCACAATCAACTTTAACATCAGTCTTTTCATTAACCAAAACAATCGAAGCCGCACCAGTTGCCGTAAATGTTGCACTTCTAGGTCTAGGTGCTCCATACTCCGTAGGATTTCTAAATTGTTTTTCACAACTCATATTATGAGAAGAAACTACACATAAAGCATTTTTTACTTGTTTGCTATTTATAAAATTAGAAGCAATTATCATCTCCAAAACACTACTACTACAAGCCCCATACACCCCTATAAAACCATTTCCATATCCTAAAGTCCCATAAGTAGAAGCCGTAATCTGATTAAGTAAATCACTTCCCAGTACAATATCAAATTCATTCTTTAAAATTCCAGTCTTCTTAACAGCATAACTAAGTGAATCTCTAACTAATTTTATCTCTGCCTTCTCCCAAGAATCTTCTCCAAAATATAAATCATTATATGTCTTATCAAAATACTTCTTCAAAGGTCCATTCTTCTCATAAACTCCTGCAACTAATGCCGTATCTTTTACATAAACATTATTATACTTAAATGTCATTTTCCACCTCCTATTAAGAATCTAACCATTCCAAAAAACCAAGCCGCAACAACTCCATATAAAATAACAGAACCTGCTAACTTAAAAATATTAGACCCAATTCCATATATCGGTCCTTCTTTTTTATAATCAAGTGCTGCACTAGTCATAGAATGGGCAAACCCTGTAATAGGTATCAATAAACCACACTTAAACTTTGTCACTAACTTATCAAAAAAACCTAAAGCCGTAGATAAACTAGCAATAAATATCATAATAATAATCATAAATGTAGAAGCTTCAGTCCTAGAAATATGATAAAGACAACATAATAATTCAATTATTCCTTCACCTAACATTCCAACTATTCCACCAACTATAAAAGCAACTAAAGCATTTTTTCCTCTAGACTCTTCTGCTCTATGCATATCAGCGATCTTTTTATAACTTTTTTTATTCATAATCATCACCAGTAATAGCATTTCCAAAATAAATAAAATAATACAAAAAAACTTAAGAATATTTCGTCTTAAGTTATAAAGCCACTCTTAATTTTTCTAAAATCTTACCTTCTTTTCTAGAAACCTGCACTTGACTAATACCAAGCTCTCTACTTGCCTCACTCTGAGTCATATCTTCATAATATCTAGCAACAATTAAATTCTTCTCTTCATCAGATAATCTACTAATCTCTCTTCTTAAATCTAAAATTTCTGGACTAGTTTCCTTATCGTATGAAGCAACAGAATTATAAAACTCAGGAAGAGCCTCATCAACACTATAATCTAAACTTTTAACATCCAAAGCCGCCACTCTTGCTTCCTCAATCTTTTCCTCATCTATTTCTAAAAATAAAGAAAGCTCCGTAGTAGTTGGTTCTCTTCCTAATCTTTGACTCATCTGTTCACTAGTCTTCTCAATACATTGATTTAGTTTAACTAAATCACTAGATACCTTAACAAGTCCAGACTCTCTAACATATTTACGTACTTCTCCAAGTACATAATAATAAGCGTAGGTAGAAAACTTAGTTCCTTGAGTACTATCAAAATTATGATATGCATTAATTAATCCAATCATTCCTACTTGATACAAATCATCTTTTTCAAAATACTTTGTATATCTTTGAATAATACCATATACTAATCCCTCATAATTTAATAGTTCTTCCATATTCTCCTTTCTAAATACTAAAACAATTTAAGGCCTCAAACTCATCTTTTACATAAAACAGTCTTGATGAGTCCCTAATTTCCTTAAATACATCGCTAAGTCCACATAAAACAACTTTTCCACAACTTAAAAATATTTCAATTAGTTTACTTTGAAAATCCTTAAAAGTAGTATCATCAGTCTTTTCTACATAATTAAAATCAAATATAAAAAAATGCATTCCTTGTTTATAAAGTAAATAATCTATTTCTTCATCCAATCTTTTAAATGTTTTATTAGTTAAATCACCTTCCAATTTAATTACTGTAACTCCTTTAACCACTCCCACATCCATTTCTAACATGAATCCACCTCTCTATATTAATATAATGTTAACTACACTAATTATCTACCTATTAGACAAAAAATAGCAAAATATTCGTTCGACAAATTATAACAAAAAAATAGAAAAGCCTAAACTTTTCTATTGTAATTTTAAAATATATGGATTACTTGCTGTTCCATCTCCATCTTCAACTTTAATATCATGCATTAACGAAATAGCTGGTCTAATATAATTTTCATCAGTCACATAATTCCTTTTTGTAATAATCTTATTTATATACATCGAAATATAATTAATACCAAGATAATGATAATTAACCTCATCAGGTGATAAAGTCCAATAATTATATGGAGAGGTTCTTAAATAAGTTCCCCCTAAAGAAACTTCATCTATTGTAAGTAATGCTACTGGATACGTAAGTCCATTACCCACTGATAGTCTATCGTTGGAATTAGTACAAACAATAGAGGGTTTACTGTACTTACCATTCACAAAATAATTATCATCTATAACTGAATCTTTACTCTTTAAACTGCCTGAATAAAACGTTCTGTCATTACACCAATCAGTATTTTCCAAATACTTAGTATAGTTTGAAAATAAAGTCGACCAAATAGTATCTACTTCTTGCTTTACTTTTGAACTATTTTTATTACTAAATATTTTACTCTTAATTGTATCTAATGTATCACCATTTGTTAATGCATAATAACTAATATCTATTTTATTTGTTTCTGAAGAAACTATATTAGAAACCATATAATTAACAGTACTACATGTATTAGAAGTACTAAAACAAGTATAATTATAACCCTTAGTTAAAGCCGCAATTTTACTAGGTAAAGAAATAGCAGTTAAACTAACAGTATCCTTTAATGTATATGTTGTACCATTCCAAGTAACATCATTACCAAATATCCATTTAGTATTATTTCCTTGTGTTTGAAGTGCCGATAAAGAAGTTCCATTAGATAAAGTAATATAATCAAGCCTATAACTAGTACTTGTATTTTTTAATAAAGAAGAAATATAGTAAACACTAGTACACGTATTTGAATTATAACTAGGACAAACATAATAACCATTTAAGTCCATATCAACATATTGAGTCGCTAAATAATCAGTAGCATCTGTTATTGTATAATTACCATTACTATAAGAAACACTTTTTCCTATCTTTAAAACACCAGGTATATAATTTGCCGTTTTATTAGAACCAGAAAATATATAAACAGGAGAAGTACAAGACCTGCTTCCATCAAGACAAGTATATTTATTTACCTGTAATGCTGAGTTAAAAGCAACAGCACGAGATGAAGAAATAGTATAAGTAGAACCGGAATTAGTCATAGCAGTTCCAAAATAATACTTAGTTGTACCCATTGCCTTCGAAAGAGAAATTGTTTTTGATTGACTAATATCCAAAACATTACTCCATGTCGCAGTCTTAGAAAGATTTTGTGTTTTAATCACATCTCCATACATATAACCAACATGTGCTAGTGAATCTGAATTATCATTAAATACTGTAAGTTTTAATCCCTTAGAAGCCTCACGACAGTTACCAGACAAATAAGAACCATCATAGACTAACTTAACTCCACCAGTAGAAGTAGTTCTAACTATTTTCCAACACATATTACCAAAAACTACATTATTATTAGTAACATTTCCATGGTAATAATGAACAGGATACTCATCATTAGCAGTTGAATAATACGTATAAACACCATTGCCACTACCAACAGCATTAGCTGTATCTAAAGTTGCTGCGCTAGCAACAACATCATATAAAGTTGCACTACCAGCCAAAGTACCATCTAAACTCTTATTAAGACTAACCTTTGACCATTTAGCCCTATAAGTTACATTCTTATATGGCATTATAAAAGAACCATCATTATTAATTTTAATACCATCAGTAACAAGTTCCCATCCTTTAAAACTATAACCATTACACTTTGGAACTTGACTAATAGGTTTAACAACATCATATATTCCAGTTAAAGTATTACTAGGCATATTAGTAACAGTACATGAGGCTGGAGTATTAGAATCATATATGACATTAAAAGCAGTAGCTAAAGTTGGGGTATCAATACTTTCTAGTCTATCCTCAGCACCATTATATGAATAATTAACAATAGTTGTATCTGTAACAGGTAAAATATCCCCAATATTATAATCAGAAGAAGCCTCTACATAAATAGTCATACTAGCTTTACCACCAGCTCCAAATGAAGAAGTCATTAAATTCCATTCTACAGAATGATCCGATAAAATATCTGCAGTACCATTAATAGTTTTCACATTAAGTATTTTAAATGGTTCCCTAAAATAATCACTTAAAACAAAAGAATCATAATAATCTTGCCCAAAATAAATATTAGAAAGAACATTCCAAACATTATTAGCATTAACTACAATCTGTTCATCACTAATATTTTTAATCTCTTGAACAACTTCATCACCCATTTCATACTGTATTGCTAAAAAAGAAAGATTAGAATAATTATTTTTTAATTCCTGATATATAGAAACCTCCTTAGGAGAATCAATAACTGGTTTTCCATCTGTTACAAATACAACTTTAACATTCTCAGCATCTTCAGGAGTATATCCTTCCATAAACTCTGCTATTTTAGAAAAAGCACTATAATAACTAATCTCTTTTTTAGCAGTTATAGACTCAGTTAAAAAACTATCAAGTGCTACATTTAAACTAGTATCATCATAAGAAAAATCTGTTATTAATGAAGCTGTATTATTAAATCCAATTAAAGCAACTCTATTCTTATCATTAGCAAACATATTAGTAAGCATAGTCTTAATAGCACTAGAAAAATTCGAATTACGCTCATTTAAAGAACCATCTACTACTAAAATATAATCTGTAGAACTCCTATTTTCAGGAGCTATTGTATTAAGATTATATGTAATCATTGCTTTATTCTTAGAAATCCATGTCGCATATTTAGTAATCTTCCAAGCCCCTTCTTCATTAGCATCATAATCAAAAGCACTAGATGTATAAACAACCGAAGGAACTGGTAACTCAACAGCAAAAGAATTAGAAAACACAATTATAGAAACAGAAACTAAAAGAACAAAAATAAGTCCACATTTAAATAAATTGTTTGAAAAATAATTATATAGTTTCTTCATATAACACCTCTATAAATTAAAACCTTTTCTCCCACTTAATCATCTTAGCATGTACTACAAACTTTTCTCTTGTATCATAACAAGTTGCTAACGTAAGTATTTTATCACTTGGTTCTATTTCTAAATCATCATATTTAACTAAACTTCTGTTTTTAATTAAATCTATAAAACTTAAAAATTTCTCATTATTATCATAACCAGTATATAAATAATCATTAGTATTCATAATTCTATAAATACTAAATACTTGAAAAATATAATTATTATAAGGTGTCGAAATATAAACTAATTTCTCACTACCATCTTTATTAATTAAATCTCTTAAACTTCCAAACATACTGCCATCTACTCTACCATGTCCATAAATAATATTATTACTAACTAAATCATCTATATCATTTCTATAATCTGTATATATCCATCCTGCATAATTAAAAGATTTATCATATGAATGAGTTAAATAGTAAGAATTGTCCTTATGTTTAACTACTGGATAATTAACAGAAGTCTCAGGTACTTTTATCCAAGCTACTACTTCATCATTAATTTTAGATAGTTCAGTAAAATCAACTGATAAAAAAGTACTAACTGGATTAATTTCAATTTTTGTAACCTCTTGTACAATCTCGATTCTTTCTTTAGTTTTTTTATTGTCTTCAATCCAATTTACAATATTAAAAAAAGAAAAGAGCATAGCAAGTAAAGAACAAGCTAATACACTAATTGCAATTAACTTTTTCCTCATAGTCATGCCCCTTTCTATAAAATTTCTATATCTTCATTTTTGTTTATATCATTATTAACATTATTAGTATCATTTGTTTTAGCTTCAACGAAAGAACTATAGTTATTATTAATATTATTTTGTTCACGAAGTAAAGTATCATTAGTTATATCAGTATTACCATTTTGATTAGTTGAACTAGAAATAACACTACTATCAAAAGAAATATTATTATTTACTAAATTATTATTTAAAATCTCATTTGTAGTAACTTTATTACTTTGAACTTCATCATGAATATTTAATGGTTCATTATTAAAATTATTAACTATATTATTAGTATTTATATTTCTTTCTCTTCTCTTTTTAGCAAACTTTTTCTTATCCCTTAGAACAATAAATAATACAAAAATTAATATTATTAGAACTAGAAGTAAACTTAAATATAAAATTTTCTCATCTTTTCCTAATTCTTTTTTTACAGTAGTACTTTCTAAAACTTCAGGACTATATTCAACTCTAGTCCCACGTACTAATAATCTATGTGTGTTTATCGCATACGGCGTACAAGTAACTAGCGTTACATAGTCTTCTCCTTTCTGAAGTTGTAAAGCTTCAACATTAGATGGTTCTACAACAAGTACTTGATCTACTTTATAAGCAAATACCTGATCTAGAATATAAATATAAAACATATCTCCCTTTTGGAGTTGATTCAAATCGGTAAATAGTCTTGCTGAAGGCAATCCAGAGTGAGCTGATAATACAGCATGTGTAGTATCCCCTCCTACTGGAAAAGAACTACCTTCAACATGACCAGCACCTTTTTGTAAAACTTCATCACTTGTACCATGATAGATAGGTATTTTAACATCTATCTTTGGTATTTGTAAATATCCCATCATTCCATTATCTCTAACGTTTAAAATATTAAGATACTCATCAGATGCTGATTTCTGAGTATTACTAAATGCATCAACAATAGCTGTACCAGATATTCTACTATTGTAACGTCTAGCTGCTTCAATCATTTCTGCATTCTTATTATCAGTATTATTAGAAGTATCACTAGAATAAGCAGTAATTACTTCAACTGCTTGATTAGAGTTAATATAATTAATAACAACAGGATACAACATTATAGATAAACCTATTATAATAAATAATGAAAATATTATAATAGGTAATTTTTTCTTCAAATTATTCAGTTACTTCTTCTTTTTTATTACGATAAACAACTATAGCAACAGCAGCAGCACCAATTACAAGTAAACCAATTAAACTAAATAAAGAAGTACCAGATCCACCAGTAAATGGTAATGAACCAGCCTCATATGCAGCTATATCAGCTCTATAGTATCCAGTAACTGTACCAGCAGTTGCCCCATCAATTTTAACTTTTACAGGAACAGCATCTTTAGGTAATGTATAACCAGGAGCAGTAGAAACTTGTTTTAAATAATATGTACCAGCTTTAACTCCTGCAAGACTTCCTCTACCATTACCATCAGTTGTAAATTCTCCAACTTTAGTAGTTAAAGATGAATCACTGTAAACTTCAAATTTAACTCCAGATAATTTAACTGAATTATCCTTATCTGAATAAACAAATGCTTCAATACCATAAGTAAATGCTGAAACATTAACTGCAGCAGTTGTAGTAGTTCCAGTACCATATGGATCATTAGCATAAGTTAATGTTGCACTATTTAAGTTTCCTCCATCACCTAAAGTAGCGCCAGTATTTAACTTAGCTTTATATTGAACAGTAACAGTTGTACTATCAATATAACTAACATTAAATACTATAGTAAGCTTTTGTCCAGTAATTGTTGCAGTAGCAACAGTTTTACCAGAAGAATTTTTAAATGTACCATTAGTATTAGTTAAAGTTATACTACCATACTTAATAGAAATTGTACTTAAAGCTGATAATGTAATACCAGTTCCAACAGTATCATTAATAGTATACGTAGTATTAGTAGCATTAGTTGGGAATTGTGGAACAGTTCCTACTAAAATATAACTAAATTCCTCTCCTACAGAATAATTTCCATCTTTTGATCCTTCCGAACCAATATACTTAGTTAGTGAAGCTGAGCTAACTTTAGCTTTAATTGTAGCATTACTAATTACCCAAGTATTATCACTTGGAGTAGGAATAACATTTGCAACCATTACTGCAAAAACATTATTAGTAATACTAGGAATAACTAAATAAGCACCAGCAGCAACTGTACCAGTAGCATTACTTCCAGTAGTAGTTAAAGCAGTATTAGTAGAACTATTCTTCTTAACATAAGCAGCATAAGCACTAACTAACTTATCTAATGTAGATTGCGTTCTAGTAGATCCAGATGTAATATCTCCAGAAGTTAATGCATAATATTGCTCAACTGTAAGGTTTTTATAACTTGTACTAGAAGCTAAAAATGCTTTAAAAGTACTTGTAAACTCATAAGTAAATACATTAGATGTAGAGTTATAATAAACATCTAAAATCTTATAAGCAACTAACTTATCAGTAGCACTAACATTAGAAACAGTAATAGTACCAGTATTAGTTACTAATAAACTATTAGCATCAGTTGTACCCTTTTTACTACTATCAGTTGTAATAGTAACTGCATCTACATTTAAAAACATTCCAAAAGTAAATACAGCAATCAATAAACCAATAATTTTCTTTTTCATTTAATACACCCTTTCTTAAATATATATATAACAAACCACTATAAAACACCAACCTATATAGATTTGAAGCTATCTATAAAAGTAAGTACTTATAATAATTAGTTACCCATAATAATTAACCTACCCTATAATATATTTTAAACTTAAATAAAATTTTTTTCAATACTATTATAACTAAAAAAAGTCCTTCTTATTAAGAATAAAGCAATAAAGTAAAAGTAGACACAAAAAATGTAGACCGTTTTTATGTGTCTACATTTATCTTACAAGTTCATATAAAACTAAGCTTGTTCTTGTTCCTTTTTTCTATTATATAATACGAATAGTAAAATTGCACTAACTACAGTAACTAAACCAATCATAGTATATAAAACTGTACCAATACTACCAGTAAAAGGTAATGTACCAGCTTCAAATGCAGATACTTCAGCTATATAGTAACCTTCATCAGTACCTTCAACAGAACCTTCGATTTTTACTTTAACTGGAACTGCATCTCTAGGTAAATTATAACCAGGAGCAGTAGAAACTTGTTTTAAATAATAAGTACCTTCAGCAACACCTGGTAAAAGAGCTTTACCATTAGAATCAGTAGTTACTTCACCAATTTTATTATTTAAACCTGCATCTGAATAGATTTCAAATTTAACTCCTGATAATACGATATTATGATCTTTATCAGCATAGATTAATACTTCGATACCATAAGTAAAAGCTGAAGCATTTACTGCTGAAGTTGTATTAGTTCCAGTACCATATGGATCATTTGAATAAGTTAAAGTTGCACTATTCAAGTTACCTGCAGAACCAACTGTTGCATTATTATTTAATTTAGCCTTATATTCAACAGTTACAGTTGTACTTTGAACATAGTTAGCATCAAAAACTATAGTAATTTTTTGTCCTGAAATTGTAATTGTTGCAACTGTCTTACCAGAAGCATTCTTAAATACACCATTTGAATTAGTCAATGTAGTATCACCATCTTTTATAACAATACTACTAACACCAGATAATGTAATACCAGCACCAACTGTATCAGTTATTGTATAAGTCTTATTAGTAGCATTAGTTGGATATTGTGGAACAGTTCCTACTAGGAAGTAAGAAAATTCTTCTCCAACAGAATAGTTACCATCAACATGTCCAATACTTCCAATTGACTTAGTAACTGATGCTGAACTGATTTTAGCCTTAATTGTTGCATCATTGATAACCCATTCGCTACCATTAGCAGCTGGAATAACATTTCCAACCATTACTGCATAAACATTTATTGTAGATTTAGGAATTACTAAATAAGCACCAGCTGGAACAACAGCTCCTGTAGCCCCCTCACCTGCTTGATAAGTTAATGTTGCACTAGTTGTAATAGAATGAGTCTTTACATAAGCAGCATATAAACTAACTAACTTATCTAGTGTAGATTGAGTTCTAGTAGAACCAGATGTAGTATCACCAGAAGTTAAAGCATAGTATTGTTCTACAGTTAAGTTTTTATAATCTGTTGTAGTAGCTAAGAAGGCTTTAAAGTCACTAGTGAACTCATAAGTAAATACATTAGTTGAAGCATTATAAAATGTATCTAAAATTTTATAAGCAACTAATACATCACCAGTAGGAGCATTAGTAATATTAATAGCAGCTTGATTAGTTACTAAAGCACTATTAGTATCAACAGTACCTTTTTTGCTCGAATCAGTTGTAATTGCTTCTGCATTAACATTTAATACAAGTCCAAATGTAAATATAGCAGCTAACAACCCTATAATATTTTTCTTCATAAAATAATCGTCCTTTCTTTACTTTTCTATATAACAAACCCAATCCAAATATCATTAAAATATTTACGAGCTGCAGTTACTCATATTCACCTAAACAACATCCGAATAAAGATTTTGCTACCTCAAATTATACTTTTTAAATAGTTTCTACTGAGTCATCAGAATTATTATCATTATCACCAATATTTGTATTATTATTTATCCCATCACTTTTCTTTTTTCTTTTTATAATAAGTATAATAGTAACAACAAATATAACTAAAGCTAATCCAAATATAGCAACATATACATAAATTGAATCAGCTGTATATGGAGGATTTACTCCACCACCAGGATTAACATTTAATGACTTAGCCTCAGTCTTAACAAATACATTTAAATCATACATATGTATATCTTGAATTTCATTATAATTAGGTAAACTAACTAAAAGTGGTCCAGAAGAATACTCGTAATCTTTTGTCTTCATACTATCAACTCTAATTAAGTATAAACCTACTTTTAAATCTTTAAATGTAAATTGACCATTATTATCAGTCTTAGTACTAGCAATATAATTAATATTATTATCAGTTATATACTTATTAATTTTAGTAGTATAATCATTCCACTCAAAACTCTGTAATTTATTAATATCAATAGTAAAATCACTAAAATCACCAACATAAGTAAACTCAGCCATCTCATTCATATCAGCAATCTTATATAAGTAAACATTAGTATCTGTAATATTAAAATCACTATAACTATACTTACCAATAATACTACTTACTCTATTAACTTCAATCTCTGCATAAACATTAGTAATGGTAAAAAAGAAAGCTACAACAAATGCCATTAACAATTTAATTTTTTTCATTTATATAATCTCCTCTTTCTTTCTCATATATAATACATATCCACAAGATGAAACAACAATAATGATAAGTCCTGTCACAATATACGGTATATTACCAACACCACCTGTATTAGGTAACATATTAATTGTTTCATTTACAAGATCAAGTGTAACAACACCGGTAGTATTATCATACTTTTGTCCACTAACAGTTACATTACCTGAACTATCTACAACAACCATATATGTATCACTTAATAATACATATCCAGTATGTGCTCTTGTTTGTTTTAAATAATATGTTTGTCCAGGAACTAATCCTGTAAACTCTAATCCTTCAGAAATTTTATTACTTAGTGAGGAATCACTATATAAAGTAAATTTACCATCTGTTAACGCTGTATTATTCTTATTTGTTAAATTTATCTTTAAATCAACATTAGCAACTTTAAAGTATGCTGACACTTTATAATCTTTAGAAGTATCTAAGTAATAATAATTATCAGCAATAGCACCAGTAAGTTCTACTGTATTAACATAATCTTTAACTACATCACTACCAGCTGTAAACTTAGCAGTAAGTGTAACACTACCACCAGCAGCTATTGTACTTATCTTAGCAATACTATCACTAAGTATTGTATAATTGCTACCAGTATTAAATGTAGCACCATCTAAATAATCCTGTACCATAACATCATTTATTGCGATACTTGCATTATTTTTAACTGTTATCTGGAAGTTGACAACTTCTCCATTTTGATAAATTGATTTTTGATTTGGAATTGTTATTGTTATTGTTGGTACAAAGTATCCTGAAAAACGCATCCATTCACCATAAATAATAACATCCTCTTCCGGCATTTCAAAAGTTGCTGACTTATACCAACCTAAGAACTTATATCCAGAAGCAACTGGCTCAGATGCAACTGTAACAATCTCACCTGGAGCATAAGTAGCTGATGCTGGTAATAAACTATCAGCATTACTTGGAATAACTGCACCTTGGAATTGATAAGAAACCGTATATTTTATTTGTTCAAACCTACCAACTATCGTTACATTAGAACTTGGCATTTGGAATATTCCATCACTAAGATCAACTGTTGAAGACCAACCTAAGAATCTATATCCGTTAATAACATCTCCAACTTTTAAAGTGTCAAGAACAACATCATCACCAGCACCATAAGACTTAGTTGTTGGAGCAACGAATCCCTCTGGAAGCGTACCAGAAATACTATAACTAACATTATATTTAGTCTTAGCAGTAAAGCTACCAGTAAATGTTACATTCTTACTTGGCATTGTAAATGAATTATTAGAAACAGTAACATCACTCGTACTCCAACCAGAGAATGTATATCCTGCAATTGTTGGATTAGCTTCAACTCCTACCGTTGTACCTTCACTATAAGAACCAACTTCTGGAACTGGAGCACCATCAGGTACTGTACCAGTATATTTATAAGTAACAGTATATAACGTAGCTTCTTCATCACCCATAAATACATGTACTGTATTTGACTTAAACGTAAAATTATTTTCTCTAGCAAACGCTGTATTATAAAAATCAAGTCTTTTACCCCTTGGTAAAGAAGGCGTTGTTGTAACAATACCAACAGTTAATTTACAACCTGCTTGTAAATTTTTAACTTTAAAAGAAACAGTTCTTGTAGTATCATCATAGACTAAACCAGCACTATCACCGACTACATAACCAGGACAACTACTACCATCACTACGCTTAACAGCACCAATAGTACCATCACTAGTAGTAACAAAGTTTTTAAAAGTTAATCCATCAGGTAACTTATCCTCAACATAAATATAATCACTATTGACATTAGCTGTAACAGTATCACTAGAAGAAACAGCGGTAGCATCTTTACCATCATAAATAACATCAATATAATAAGTTAAATCACTATTAGGAGCAACTCTAGCACCATCTTCCAAAGGAACTGCAAAAGATCTGTTTATAAGAACAATTAAAAGAGCAACAAATAAAGATATAGATAAACCAAAGATTACAATCTTTTTTTTGTCTTTCATATTGCATCTCCTCTCTCCTATCATACTGATTTTATTATAGCAAAACACAAAGGCAAATTCAAGATACCATATTAATTTTTAAAAAAAAGTTAATGTCTAAAAACATTAACTAATTTCACTATTATTTTTTCTTAAACGTGAACACTTAATCATAAAATATATTAGTGCTAATAAAATAAATATTATTAAAATAGCCTGAATAATAACCATCTTTTCATATCCAAAAATCGTACTCTTTTCACTACCAATTACGTATAAATCTCCTTTTTCTAATACTAAAGTTATATCATTATCCTTGGTATTTATATTATTCTTTATCAGTTCTAAACTATTTTCTTCGTTAATTTTAAATAGTTTTACATTCTTATTTTTTAACTTCTTAGTATCATATATTTTTAGTTCTGTTCCCTTAGGAAAATAACTTTTATACTTCATATCTAATATAACTCTATTATTTTCAAGATTACCTATATTTTTATTTGCTGTAAAACTAATACTTAAATCTATATTATCTAATACATAATCTATTTTATTACCATCAAAAGTATAAGTATATAAAAGTTTATCATTATCATAAATATTATATATAATTTTCTTCTTAGTTTCTTTTACTTTATCAAGAACTTCTTTATAGGCCTTCAAATCATCTTTATTTTTATCTAAATCCACAATAACTGTATCATATTTAGTTAAAGCTTTTCCTATTTCTTCTATATTATTTTTGACTTTATTACTTACTTTATTTATGCGTATTGTATAAGTTTTACTTTCTTTCTTACCTTTAACTTTTACTAAGAATTGATTATTAGTACTATTTAATTTAAATTTACCAGTACCTTCTACATTAAACTTAGAACTAGCTTTAATAGTTATTTCTCCTACGTTTTCATTAACTTCTACTAAATATTCATAAACGTCTTTTTTAAAGTCTAATTTAGAACCTACTACTTCTAAACTATCAAGGTAAACATCTTCTTGTTCTTCTGTTGGTTGTGGACTTTGAGGAGTCGTAGGTGTAGATGGGCTTGGTGTTGGAGTCGGTGTTGGCGTAGGATCAGGAGTTGGTGTTGGTTGGCTTGGTCTTTCTATAATTGTTACAACACTACTTCTA
>OIYO01000178.1_pt1 | contig 63600 bp, 94 predicted proteins | sample 1588191 | NCBI WGS metagenome assembly OIYO01 (sample SAMN03283275) | human gut metagenome | biome: human-associated habitat; material: feces | host: Homo sapiens | place: Peru | collected 2012 | reverse complement strand
AGGTTTAAGTAGGTTGGAATACAGAGGTTATGACTCTGCCGGTATTTCAACAATTGAAAAAGATGGATTATCTTTAATGAAAGATAAAGGAAGAGTCAAAAATTTATCAAATTTAGATGGTATAGATGAGTTAGAAGGAACTATTGGTATTGCTCATACAAGATGGGCAACTCATGGAAAACCTTCAAAAGAAAACTCTCACCCACATCAAGATAATTCAAAAACATTTAGTGTAGTTCATAATGGAATTATTGAGAATTACAATGAATTAAGAAAGTTTTTAACAGATAATGGTTATACTTTTTATTCTCAAACAGATACAGAAGTTATACCAAATTTGATACATTATTATTTTACAAAAGATACTCAAAATGATGATTTAAAATTTTTAAGAGCTGTAAAAAATGCTTGTTTAGATTTAAAAGGAAGTTTTGCAATTGAAGTTATTTCAAAATTATATCCTGATAATATGATAGTTGTAAGACAAGATAGTCCTTTAGTTATTGGTACTTGTGAAGATGAAAAATATTTATCTTCTGATATTCCAGCTATACTTTCATATACAAGAGATTTTTACCTTTTAAATGATTTAGAATTTGTATTGTTAACAAAAGATAGTGCTAAATTTTATGATAAAGATTTAAATGAAATAAAAAAGGAAACTCAAACTATAGAATGGAATGCATCAGCTGCTGAAAAAGACGGCTTTGATGATTTCATGTTAAAAGAAATTTATGAGCAACCAACAGCAATAAGAGAAACAATTGGCGCAAAAATAAATTTGGATTCAAAATGTGAATTTGATGAACTTGGATTTACAAAAGAATATTTATCAAGCTTAAATAAAATTTATATTGTAGCATGTGGTACAGCAATGCATGCAGGACTAAGTGGAAAAAATGCTATTGAAAAACTTTGTAGAATTCCTACTGAAGTTGATATTGCTTCAGAATTTAGATATAGAGACCCTATTATCGATGATAAAACTTTGTGTATTTTTATATCTCAATCTGGAGAAACAGCCGACACTATTGCAGCATTGAAACTTTCAAAAGAAAAAGGTGCAAAAACAATTGCAATTACTAATGTAATTGGAAGTTCAATAACAAGAGAGGCAGATTATTCAATTTATACACATGCAGGACCTGAAATAGCTGTTGCTTCAACTAAAGCTTATACATCTCAAGTTGTTTTAATAAATATTCTTGCAATATATTTTGCAGAAATTTTACTTGGAACAAATACGGAATTATTAAGAAATCTAAAACAAGATATTTTAGATTTACCTAAAAAAATTGAAAAAACTCTAGAATGTAATGAAAAAATAAAGGAATTTTCTAAAAAAATGTATCAAGAAAAAGATGTATTTTTCTTAGGTCGTGGAATTGATGAAACAGTTGCGAAAGAAGGTTCTTTAAAGCTAAAAGAAATTTCTTATATTCACTCTGAAAGTTATGCAGCTGGTGAATTAAAACATGGGCCAATTGCTTTAATTGAAAACGGAATTACTGTTATAAGTATTTTAACTGATAAAGATTTAGTTAAGAAAACAGTAAGTAATATTCAAGAAGTTATTACTCGTGGTGCTAAAACTTTAGTAATTACAAATCAGGAAGTTGATAAAAGTATGTTTAATGAAGTAATTTCAATACCTGAAACAAATTGCTTTGTTTCTCCTATTTTATCAGTTATTCCTCTTCAATTACTTGCTTATTATATTTCTAAAGAAAAAGGATTAGATGTTGATAAGCCTAGAAATTTGGCAAAATCTGTTACAGTTGAATAATGTCCCAAGAGGGACGGTTCTTTTTGGGACATTTGCCCCAAAAGGAACTTTTTTAAATTAATAATCTTAATATTACTAAACATACTGCCCCTGGTAAACCTAATAATCCCACTAATATACTAGTAAAAACATTAAGACCAATATGGAATCCCCATATTCCACCAATTAAATTAATTAAAAATATTGTAACTCCGCCTAAAACTGAATTAATTACTAATTTTAAAATCTTTTTAATTGGAACTATAAATATTTTGCCAAATATAAATAGAAAACAAATGCATGCCAAATACGTAATTAAATTTGTATCCATATTCATCCCTCTTTAACCTATATTTATACATTTGTATGTATGAATATGGACAAATATTCATTTAACTTATTTCTTCATCATAATTTTCATATTTTAATTGATTTATTGTATCCATAGTTATTCCACTCGCTTTAGCTAGTTTTAATAAATAGTCTAATTTGGCCTGATTTGCTTTTATTTGATATATATAATAATCTACTAAACCTAATTCAGCATATTCAAAATTTTTGTTATCACTTTTTAGTTCTTCCCTAGTTTTTATTATATTCTTAATTAGTTCTATCTCTCTATCCAGCTCAGTTTTATCTTTTATTAGATGTTCTTTTTGAAATTCTTCTTGCATATATACACTCCCCATTTTTAGTAATTTTGAATATTATATGCTTTTCTATGTAAAATTATTCTAACCTATTGTGAACTTTTTTTCTAAAAATACTTGTTTTTTTCGCTATTTTGTAGGATAATATATATGTACATTTGTAAAAATTAAGAATAATTTTTTTGGATTATTTAAATATATTAATAAAAAGGGGCAAATAGATAATGAAAATAATAGACAATTTTTTAAAAAAATTAGGAACAAGTAGAAATACTTTCGCTACTTATGTATTAACGTTAATAACTATATATTTGGCAGTAGATAGACTGGTTGAATTTTTATTAATGTTATTTACAGGTGTTTCTTATTCATATTGGGGACCAATACAATATACTTTAGCACTTGCTTGTCCAATATTTGCATTTTTATTTTCTGGTCCATCAGAATTTTCATCAACTAAAACGAAAAAGGTTTCATTATTTTATATATATATTATTGGACTAAGTATTATTGCAATATCAATGTTTACACAATGGCTTAATATGGGGGCATGGTTATTACTAATATTTAACCCTGGATATGTAGATTTAGTTACAAATTTTTCTGACCTAATAAGACCTGCTTTAACTTCTATTACTCTACTTTTTCCTGTTCTTATGATACCAAAAATATTTAATTTCTTATATTTTGGTGTTAATGATAGTTTAGATATGACTCGTTCTATTTGGGATTATGGTGGAATTGATTTATCTGATAAAAAACAAGGTCATGGTCCTTATACTTGTGAAGTTTATTTATGCCAAGATAGTGAAACTGCTGCACAAATAACTATACCAGAAGCTTCTAGATATCAGTCAATGTTTGTATGTGGTGGTTCTGGTTCAGGAAAAACATCTATGGTTTTTGAACCTTTAATTGCAAGAGATTTAGAAAGAAAATTTTTCTTTAGAGAAGTTGCAAAGGAAATGGGATTTACTGCTTTAAAAACTGGAATTGCAGTATTAAATGGTCCTTATGATAATGATTATTTAAATACTAATTTTAATTTAAATATGTTAATACCAACTTCTGGCAACGAAGATGTTTACAAAGGTTATATGAAAAAAATGATTTTAAATGATTCTGGTGAAATCACTTATAAAAATTGTGGTGTAACAGTTTTATCTCCTGATAGAGAAATTACAGATAATATGATAAGTGTTTGTAAAAACTTTGGATTATCTTATAATGTTATTGATCCATCAGATAAAAATTCAATTGGATTAAACCCTTTTGTTTATGATGATACAAATAAAATAGCAATTACTATATCTTCTGTATTAAGAACAATGCTTGATATCTCTAAAGATGAACCTGATGAAACTTATAGAGAATCCGTTGTAATTCAAGCTATTGAAAATATGTCTATATTATTAAAAGAAATGTATCCTAGAATGAATGAAGGTATGTTACCTAATCTAGAAGATATGTTAAAAATGTTTACAAATTTTGATTTAGTTGAAAAAATGTGTGAAATCTTAGCTCATGATGATGAACTAAAAGAAAAATACAGCACACAATTAGCATATTTTAAAAAGAATTTTTATAAGAACGGAATTAATAGAGAAAACACAGAAATATATATAGATGCAGCAATAAGTCAATTAGATAAATTATTAAGAATACCAGGTGTAAAATCAATTTTGTGTAACAGACATAACAATATTGATTTTGATAAATCTTTAGCTGATGGCGATATCATATTTGTATGTACAAGACGTGGTGATTTAGGCGCTTCTAGTCATAAAGCTTTTGGACTATTCTTCTTAATTTCAATGCAAAATGCTGTTTTAAGAAGACCTGGAAGTGAAAAATCAAGAGTTCCTAACTTCTTATATATAGATGAATTTCCAGATTTCATCTGCAAAGCTACAGAACCAATATTTACAATGTATAGAAAATATAAAATTGGTACTACTATTTCAGCACAAAATCTTGAACAATTGGACTCTTCTAATTGTAAAGGTTCTAAACAAACTATTTTATCAAACTGTGTAAATAAAATATTTACTGGTAATGCTAGTATTGAAGAATTAGAATGGTGGGAAAATGAATTTGGTCAAAAGAGAGAATGGAAAATGCAAAATACTATGGACTTTGATAAAATGAAATATGATTCAAAACATAATGGAGTTGAATGGAAATTCGTACCTTACTTTAAAGCTGGAAAACTTCAATCTTTTGGTCAAAAAGATTGTGCATATAAAATTAGAGGTTCAAGTGGAAAGCCTATGGCAGGTCAAGGAAAACTTAACTATTTAGAATCAAAATATAAAGAACCTAAAAAGATTAAGACTTTCGATTTTGGAAAATATTCTGATGGTGTTACAACAAATACTGAAGATGATAATGATACAAAAATTAAAAAGAAATTCGATTTAAAACATTTAGATTTTAAAGATGAAAGAGATGAAATTAATCCTGTTCAAACAAATACAACAGATTCAAATTATTTATTTGATAACGAAGATGCAATTGTGGTTAATTTTAAAAATAAGAAAAAATAAGAAAAAATAAAACACATAGAAAAAACAGTTCTTACAATTAAAAACTGTTTTTTCTTTTATTTAAAAATTCATATTGTGGCTATATTACTATTCCTAATAATTCTATAATAATTCCTGAAATAGTTCCAATTATATATAATAAAGCAACTATTCCTATATTTTCTTTCAACTTATTATTTGTTTTAAATAGTACAGCAAGTCCAACTCCTGCACCAGTTAATAATCCTGCTATCATACTTCCAAGTGAAATAACATTTTCTAAATACAAATTTGTTATTATAACTGATGCTGCACAATTAGGAATTAATCCTATTAATGCCGTAATCATAGGTCCAATTACAGGTTTATTTAATATCCAACTTGCAATTGTCTCTTCTCCTACAAAATATACAACTATATTTATTATAAATGTAATCAAAATTATAAATAAAAATATATTTAAAGTATGTGAAACTGCTGATTTAAATATTCCCTTTTCATTGCAATGACAATGTTCTTCTTCACATATATGGCCTATTTCATTTTCTTCTGGATTTTCTATTTGTTTATTCTTGTTAATTAAGTTTACAACTAAGTCTATTAAAATTCCTGCGATCATTCCAATTATTAATTTTATTCCTAATATCTTTAATATTATAATTGGAGAAACAGCTTCTGAAATAAATATTGGTAACATTTCATCAGATGTTGATAAGTATACAGCAATTAAAGTTCCTAGTGTTATAACTCGTCCAGCATAAAGGTTTGTTGCAGATACTGAGAATCCACATTGTGGAAATATTCCTAATATACTTCCTATTACTGGTCCTAATTTTCCAGATTTTTTGATAGTATTTTTTGATTTTTCTCCCATTTTATGTTCTATGTATTCCATAATTAAGTATGTTATAAATAAAAATGGTAATAATTTTATTGCGTCTATTAATGTATCTTCTATAATTTCTAACATAAATTTTTCTCCTTATTTTTATTTGCATTTATTAGTTTAACATAAAAATAAAAAATGTGCAAGTTAAACGGAGATTTAAGTTTCTGTTTTTTGGACCTGTTACCTCCCAACTTCCTTATCTATAATTATTGGATGTATTCGTTCATTACATTCGTTTAGAATTTTTAATTACTTAGCTTGAGCCTCCTTCACTCAGACTCAAAATGAATATAGTTCTATTTTGAAAATTTTCGAATGTGATGGGAGGTAACAAGTCCAAAAAACAGAAACTCAAAAAGGAGAGTTTTGTATGCACCCTCTCCTTTTCCTTATCTTCTTCTAAAACATCCACAGAAGCTTCCGCTTCTTCCATTTGTATTATTATTTGGAAATACATTTGCACTAAGAGCTATAGAATTATTTGACGTATTACAATTGCATGAACATGAATTGTTATTGTCGCAGTCACAATCATTATCGTTGTCATTATCTCTTCTGTCGATTTCTCGCAATATTCTGCAGATTATTTTGGTTATAACTGCTGTAATAAATGCAAGTATTGTATATACAATTGTTGCAACTAAGAATATTAAATTTCCTACTATAAATGTTACTACTAAAAAGATTGCAAATATTATTGCTGCTACTAAAAATGGACATTTGAAGATTTTTTGTAATGCTATTGATATTATGATTACAGCTATTGGTATAGCAAAAAATATAAGTAATAAAGTATTCATATTTTTTCTCCTTTCACTCGTTTCACTCGCTCATCGTCAGCCAAAAAATCTTTCAGATTTTTCGTCTGCCAAATCTAGGGCTGTTCCGTTCATCGTCATCCAAAATTTTTTTCAAAAATTTCGTCTGTCAAATCACTTTTATGAATCTTTTTACTATATTTTATGATTTTCTATATAATTTGTTACTTTATCATTATATCTATTACTTCTTATAATTATTCATTGTAGTTTTTATTTCTATTCATACTCTACATTTACCAAATACAATCCATTTGGTTGCAATGTTTTCCCAGCCAAATTTCTATCTTTTGACTCGATAATTTTCTTTATATCTTCTGGTTTAATCTTTCCAACTCCAACATCAACTAAAGTTCCCGCTATAATTCTTACCATATTATACAAAAATCCATTTCCTGTTAATTCTATATAAATTCTATTATTAGGCATTTTAAAAACTTCTGCTTTATATATAGTTCTTACACTACTTTTGCTACTTGTTCCACTTGCTTTAAAAGCTTTAAAATCATGTTCACCTTCAAAATATTTTACTGCTTCTTTCATCTTTTCTATATCTAATTTTTGTGGAATATGTGTTTCTAAATTTCTATAAATTGCTGATGAAAATTCAGAATTATTTATAACATATCTATATGTTTTCTTTTTGCAAGTTAATCTACTATGAAATCTTTCGTCTACTTCTTCTGCTGATATTATTCTAATTGATTTTTTTAAATTTGAATTTAAAGCTACTGCAATTTTATCAATTGGAATATTTGAATTAGTTTTAAAGTTTGCAACTTGCCCAAAAGCATGTACTCCAGCATCTGTTCTACCTGATGCTGTTAAATCCACTTCTTCTCCTGTTATAATTTTTATTGCTTGTTCTATTGTTCCCTGAATATTCAATTTTGTTGGTTGTTTTTGCCAGCCATTAAAGTCTTTTCCATCATATTCTATTGTTAGTTTTATATTTCTCATTCTTACTCTCCGTTCGCTTTTAAGATTTTTATTTTAAAATTCATTTTTGTGATTTTAATAACTGTACAGCCGTAGTACAGCCTTGCAAATTATTTTTCTTATATTTTTGATTTTCCCAATTAAAAGCATCATTTAACCCTATTCTATATACCTTTATAGTATATTTTTTTAATATCTTCATTATTATTTTATCACAAAAATTAAGATTTTCCCCTATTTTATCAAAAATTATTTGTTTTTTATTATATTTTCTCATAAATATCCCTCCTATGAATGATATTTAGAGATATCTCTTATTATATATTTTACCATATTATGTAAAACAAAATAACTATTCTAACCGTTAGGTGTTATCCTTGCTTTTCATTGATACTACTTGATTACAAAATTCGACAAAAAACGACTTTTTCCCATTTTTTCCTATAAATTCTCATTATCATTTCAAGTCATTTACTAATTTATCAATATAATCTTCTTCTGCATTATTTGAATTAATAATATAATTGTCAATAAATTTTTCTTTTTCATCTATATATAATTTTAACCCATTATAATCTTTTCTTTCTGTGTACCATTTTACTTTATTTATAATTTCTTTACATATTTTTAATTCTTCCATATTATCACCAAAAAAATTATAACAGAAACACCTTAATCGTGCAATAGTTATAGCGCCTGTATCTTAAAGCAAAAAGAGTTTAAATATAAATATGTTCATTGTAAAATAGATATCAGAAAGGAAGGTGAGAAACTTGGTATATGTAAGAGTAAAAGAAATATTAAAAGAAAAAAAGAAAACAAAGTATTGGTTCGTAAAAAAAATGGAAGGAGGTTATCAAGCATTATCACATCTGATAGATAATGAAACTACTGGAATACATTTTGATACATTAGAAAAACTTTGTAATGTTTTAGAATGTGAACCAGGAGATATCTTAGTTTTGAAAAAAAGAAAGGAAAAATTAAAAAAATGAGTAAATTACTGAATCAATATAATGAACTAAAAAAGAATGATGCATCTTCAGTTTACTTGTTTAGAGTTGGGATTTTCTATAACATTTTAAATGAAGATGCAAAATTAATCAACGAGAAATTAGGGCTTAAAATAACCGACTTGGGACCTTCAATATTCAAGTGCGGATTTCCCGTTTCTCAGTTAGATAAATATATCATACTACTAAATAAAATGGAAATAAAGTATAAAGTAGTAGATAATTTGCCAAATACAAATTTAAATGATTATATGAAAAACGTAGAGATAAAAAAAGTTTTGAATAAAATTTCTAATCTAGATATGAATAATACTACATTTCAACAAGCATTTAATATTTTATTAGAAATTCAAAATAAATTAAAAAATATTAAGTAGAGGAATACATCCTCTACTTATTTTAGTAAATATCTATATTTTTAATACTTGTCCTGGATAAATTTTATTAGGATTTGCAATACCATTTTTCTTTGCGATTTCCTGGTATGTCGTTCCAAATTTACTTGCAATTCCAGACAAAGTATCTCCAGATTTTACAATATATGTTTTAGATGAATTAACACCAGATTTTTGATTTACTATTGTTTGTATTGCATCATAATCATACCCTGCTGCTTGTAGTTTTTTCTTTCTTTCAGATCCATTATCCCATTTACCAGCTAATACTTCATTTGCAATTTCCTCATTTGATTTTTTTGAAAAAATACCAGACAATTCATTAACTCTAGCTTGTACTACATCATAGTTATAACCTTCAGCAACTAATCTATTTTTTCTATCTTCGCCATTTCCCCAATCGCCAGCAAGAACTTCTTGTGCTAATTGTTCTATTGACTTTTTAGCTGGTGTATTTGAAGATGAATTACTATTGTTATTTATTATTGATGGATAATCTTTATATGCTTCATTCATATCAACATTACCAGATATACCATTTACACTACCGCTAGATGTGTATTGCCATAATCCATAAATATTTTTATCAAATGATGCTCCCTTATTCCACCAAGCAATCCATTTATCAAATCTGTTTAGTCTTGAAGAATTTAGTTTTGTATCAAACCATGATTTTGAAGCATAAATTGCTGCATAATATCCTGCTTCCTCAAACATTAAACATTCTTTTTCACAAATAGATACAAGAACATCATTTGATGGCATACCATGTTTTCTTTTATATCCATCTGCATCTTCCATATCAATAATAACTGGAAATTTCACTTTATCTTTATATGGTGCTAAAGTTTTTATTACTAAGTTTGCTTCATTTATAGCATTATTTATATTTAATGCATAAGAATATGTATATACACCAAATGGCATTCCCACTCTAATACATTCTTCTATATTTCTGATGGCTTTACTATCTACTGAATTTTGCCCATAACTAATTCTTATAATAGCAAAATCAATTCCTGATGCCTTTACTGCATCCCAATTAATATTACCTTGATGTGCTGATACATCTATTCCTTTACTCATTAGCCCCACCTCCAAATTCATTTTCATCTCTTTGGATTTCTCCATTTCCTAGAATTTCATTTTCTTCCATTGAAAATTCCACCTTTCTTTAAAAAATAAATACTGGAAGATTTTTTTGATTTCTTCCAGTATTTTATAAACACCGTAATTTCTTTACGGTATTATTCTGTTTTACTTTCTTTTAGTTGAGTTCCAAAATAAAAGGCTATAATCATTAAATATATTTGCTCTATATCCATTTGTCCCATTATAGCCTTATACGCAACTACTAATGTTAGAATCAATGTTACTAAACTTTTTACATTTATCAATTTTGCTATCTTATCTTTCATAGTAAAACCTCCTAATTTAATTCCTTAAATTTTTCTTTTATAAAATCAAATTCACTATCCACATAGCCATTATGTACTTTTAATGCTGTTATTATTTCTTCATATTTATCATAAAAAGCAAATATGGTTTCAAATTCTTGTCTTGTTTTTACAACTCCATTTCGCAAATCTCCTGCAAAGGATAGGATTTCAAAACGAAGATGATCCTTTTCATTATTGTCAATTTTATTTGAAATCTCCTCCAATCTATTGTTTTTCTTATTTGTAATTAGAGCTATTATTGCTGTTATTGTTGCAGGAGTTGCGGTAATTAATGCAACAATTATACTTGTCATTAGACTTCCTCACTTTCTTTTGCATAAAGAAAGAGTCTTATCTAGACTCCTCCTCCAATTTTTCTTTTACTTTTTTTCTCCATAGTTTTGGAACATCCTCAATTGTCATTGTTTTTAAGTCTCTAATTTGAATTACATAAAAATTAATCATTTCCAATTACCTCCCCTATGTCTTTAACAGCTTGCTCAAGTATAGCAATTCTTTCAACATCCGGAATTGCCACAACTCTCTTTGCATTTTCTTCTTTTGCAAATTTCAACCATTCATCATAATTTGCTTCAATACTTTCTGCAAGTGTATCTCTACTATTTACTTCTACTTCATACATATCGTATAAATATCTTGTTGTTTCTACTCCATCTGGATCTGTAACTTTGTCCTCTATTATATTGTCATAAAAAAGAACGGTACATTTACCGTTCTGATGTTTGCTTATTTCAAATTTATTTGGTTTTATTGAATTTTCTGTTTGCATAGCTCACCACTCCTTTTAACTTATTTATATCTATATATGGTCTTATATATTTTTGATTAAAATTGTAACTATTGCAATGTTTAAGCCAACCATAATAACTTATCATTGCTGAAGCATCTGTCAAGGTTACTTTATTTCTTTTATATATTCTTTTTGCCCTTCTTTTTATCCTTAAAAAATTTCCACGCCTTAAAGTTGTATATCCTCTGTAATATCTATACCCAATAAAATCAACTGGCCTACTATCAACTTTAAATAGTTGCCAGTTTTCTTTTAAATTTAGGCCTTCCTTTTTCAACTTCAATTCTATTTCATTTTTTATTTTCTTCAATTCCTTCTTGTTTCTGTGAAAAAGTAACATATCATCCATATATCTTAAATAGTATTTTACCTTCATTTCTTCCTTTATAAAATGGTCTACATCTTGCAAATAAAAATTTGCAAACCATTGTGAAGTATAATTCCCGGATTGGAAGTCCACTTTCAGAGCTATCAATTATTTTATCAATAAGATCTAAAGTATCCCTGTCTTTTATAACTCTCATAAACTTTCTTTTCATTATTTCTTTATTTATCGATGGATAAAACTTTTTCACATCAAGTTTCAAAGCATATTTTGTATTCTTTCTATCATTTACTAATATCTTTTTTATATATTTTCCACCATAATGTATGCCTCGGTTTGGAACTGAAGCACAACAATATTCATACATTCCTTTTTGAATTATCGGTTGTATCTGCTGCATCAATGCCCAATGAATAATCTGGTCCGGATAAAATTTTGGTTTATATATAATTCTTTCTTTTTTTCTTGCACCATCGTGAATTAGCATTTTTATATACGGACTTGGTGTATATGTTTTATTGATAAGCATATTATATATTTCATCTACATAAAAATTGACATTGTTTAATATTTTAACTACACCATTTCTATCTTTTTTTCCTTTTGATGCATTTATAATAGCTTTTCTAATATTTTCCTTTTTGGTTATTTTTTCATATATATTTCCTACTCTTTTCACTTTTCCTCCTGGTTTTTCTTATTTCGTCTACCGATTTTTCGCTCAAGAGGAGCTACTAGACCAGTCCAGTCTCGACTCAATTTTTAGCAAGTGCTATGGAAAATGATGTGTAAAATAATTTAAAATAAGTAGGCGAGCCCCGTAATTCCAGTTCGAATTGCCGGAACCATTGTTCAAATTCAAGTAAAAGAATCCATCATTAGCACCATTGTTGAAGTTACCCCCAGCAAACGCTAAAATTCAAAACGACAATTACAGGATCGCACACATCAAATCCCCTGTAGGTTATTATATATATTTTTTTTCAAGATTTTAACTACTCTTGAATTAAGGCATTTATAATGGAGGCTGGCCGCCCCCATACCCCTGCTTGTTACTGGTATTTAAGAAGGCGAGCCCCGCAACCCCAGTACGAATGGCCGGAACCATGGTACAAATGCAAGCAAAAGAAGCCATCAGCAGCACCACCGCCGAAGTAACCCCCAGCAAACGCTAATCTATTTCCTTCCGCACACCAATAATAATCGCAAGTTCCTGTACTAGAGCTTCCATTTGTTTCTATTGGTATTGCTATTTCAGGATAATTTTCATCATATCCTAATTTACTTGTATAGCAATTCGTTTGTTTTAAATTTGTATATCCAACTGGTTTATAAGGAGCAACAAATTTATCAGAAGCATATTGAGTAGGATCATCACAAACATATGCCACATAATCTTTAATATTAAGTCCATCTATCGCAGTAAACATATTACTAAACACATTTTCAATTCCACGATATATCATTGAATGAACTCCGTCATTAACAATACACCCTGATTTCATTCCTAATTCATCACATTGTCCTGCTTTTTGTCCAATTCCCCACAATGAATTTCCTACTACTATATTAACTGGATCCCCGTCAAAATATACTGCCTTTCCTGTTACACTTCCATTAGAAAACTCCTCTATTTTAGTTACCGTTCTTTCTGCTGCAACAGAAGCATTCCAAGCATCAGTTGCTCCTATTGATACTGTTCTACCAACATACATATTACTTGAACTTGCAACAATTATTCTATTGACTTTTTCTTCTGCTATTAAAGCCTTTTGATTATACCATTCAGATACTCCTCTACCTAATTTACTTTGAGAATTATAATCGGCATATTCTACTAAATATAATAACTGTAATACAAAGTATCTCGTATCCATTTGACAAAATCCTTCGCCTACTGCAGTCGCTAAAGTTCTAAATGCTGCTATTGTTTTGTTATATGCTGGAATTGTTCCACTAATACTGTGAGCATTTCCTTCAGTATCTACACTAATTCCATATCTCCCAACAGAAAATTCTTTACTATGTTTATATCCTGCTCTATTATAATCAGATATATAAATATATTCATAATCACCTTTAACTTCTCTTTTGAACCAAAATTCCGGAATCCTTGTAAGTACTTCTCCATTTGATCCATCAAATGTAAATCCTGGTTCTCCATAAAAGGCTGTTATTTTTTTGTTTTTTGTATCATAATTATATGTAATTATATCAGACCATGGATATAAATTATCAAAATCGTTTTGAACTTCATCCCCATTTTTTGTTGCATTTGCAACCAAACCTGTATTATCACAAATTCTCTCCCATTTTGAAAGAACATTATCTACAATTTTTCTTCTAATACCATAATTTTTTCCAACAAATTCTCTAGCTTCAGTTATTGCTTCTTGTAATTCTTTTTCAGTTACATATATTTGAGTAGAATCTAATGTAATTGTAACATTACTAGCATTATCAACAATAACATTTATTTGAATATGTTTTTCTATTTTTTCAGCAATAGAATTATTTATATATTCTGCATTACTTCCTGCATTTGCATAAGCATATAATACTTTTGCTTTTGTATCCGGATCAATTGCAAATAATCCAATTTCTCTAAAATAAAATGCACTATTGGCATCAGTATTTTTAAATATAAAAGATACACTTGCTTGTGTATCCCCTGTTATTTTTGTTTCTTCAATTGGACATTCTAATACTTTTGTAGTTAACGCTGTTTTATCTGCAGCATTACCACTCAAATTTCCGCTACCTATTTCAGCATGATCAAATTGTATTTTCTTTCCCTGCAATGTTTTTGCTGCTAATAAGGCACCTTGCTTTGTTATATAGACTTTTTCAAATCCCATTTTAATCTTTACCTCCTATTTCAATATAATCTTGGTTTGCTAATTGTAAACCTAAATTAGTATTTTGATTTATACTTATATTTTCCTTTTTTTCTTCTGTAGTTATATTTAAGTCAATGTAATCTTGCCTAGATACTTTAGAACCTATGCTTTCATCTGCATTTAATATAGTATCTTCTAGTATTATATCTGTGTTCGGATCAACATTCATATATTCCATATTAGAAACACTTAATCCAATATTATTTTTTTGTATAATTGTTATATCTTCTTTTCTTTCAAATGCTATTGCATTTAGATTTATATAATCTTGCCTTGATATTACTGCTCCTATAAATTCATTTGCTTTTGTTTCCAACTTGTAGTCTAACATAATATTTGCAGGTATTTGTTTTACCAAGTTAGTTTTTAACATTTCCGCTGCTTCGGTATATACCAAATTTATAGTAATATGTAATTCATAATCTTTGGCTTCTAATTTATAGTTATCTTTTCCAATGCTTTCATTTAAAGTATTTATCAACCATTTTAATGTATATGGCACTTTATTATTCATTTTAAAAAGAATATTCATCCTTCTTGCTTCTATTGTTTCTGCCTTGTTTGTAATTCCATATATTTTTTCATATCTATCTAATCCATAAGTCCTAGCAGATTTTACAATTACTTCTCTTAATATACTATCTATCAAACACCTCATACTTTCGATTTCTACATCTTCTGCATCAAAAATCTTATTAAATTCAACTACATTTTTTAGAAATGGCGGCATATATTCTACTAACTTCATTTTAATGTCACCTCTTTCAATGTAGGAATTTCAAATTTTTGTAATTCTATATTTGAAGCCTTATTATTTATAACTGTATTTGCTACATCTATAACTCCATCTGCATTTAGAATTATTGTATCTATTTGAGATTTTCTTATAATAATGGTTTCTGTGTTTTCCCAATTTTGCTTTAATTGTAAGAAATAATCATTTATTAATTGTTTTATTTGTTTTCTTACATTTTCAATAGTTGTAGTTTCAGATATTGTAACAGTAGAAGTTATAGAAATTTCAATTTTCTTAACTGTATCAACTGTTACAACATGTCCAATTGGGGCAATTCCTAATCCTTCATCTGTAAAATCAGGGCATATTTCTTTTTGAACTTTATCAATTAAAACTTGTGAGGCCTTATCAAAATTACTATCTAATATTGTAAGTTTAACGGTTCCTGGCCCATTCCATATTGGAGTAACCTTTACACCACCAACTCCGGCTATCTCTTTTGTTTTATTTTGATAATCAATTATATTTCCACCAAACCCTTGCTCACTTGTGGTCTCATAGTACCTACTTCTCAAAGAATCGTCGCTTTCTTCATCTTCTCCAGGAATTAAAATATCTGTTAGTTCCGCTTTTGCTAAATTTTCTATATAATTTACTGGTATTAAATTTCCAACATAATTATTCCCTATTGCTCCAGCAGTTTCACATTCCATTTTATAGATTCCTTTTTCAATTCTTTCGGTTGCTTTATATACTATATCCTCTATTGTAAATCGCTCTCCTACATCTATGTCCATTAACTTATCGTTTTCATCGTAAAATGTTGCTTTTTTTATTGCATATGTTGCTTCGTTTCTTGTAAGACCAACTTGGTTTGCTAATCTATCTAAATATTCTTCTACAGCAGTATCTGCAAAAACCAAATCTATATTATTTTTTAACAAAATATACATTTGTGCTAGTTCTGCTGCTGCAGGTCCCAAAGCATCATATATAATACTTCCTTCCCTTTTATCAATTTGAGTAGGTACTGTATCTAGCATTCTTTGTAGAATAGTGTCATAGTCAAAATATTCATCTAAATTCTCAATTTTATCTATATCAACTACGCTCATTAAACACTCACCACCTTTTCCGCTTCAAATTCCCCTATATTTGTAACTACTGTAAATTTCACTTTTATTTCATTTCTATTTATTTCAAAATCAAAGTCCTTTACTTCTGTTATCCTTAAATCCTGTAATAATGCTTCAGTTATTACTCTTTCTAATTCAGGAATTACAAAAGTTGTATTTTCTCCGATTAAATGTTTTAGTTCGATTCCATAGTTCCAACTATAAATAAGATGTTCAAATCTTTCTGTATTTAATATACAATATACAGCCTGTTTCATTGCATCAATACCATCACAAAATTTTGAAATAGTATTTTTTTCTATATTCAAATAATATGTCTTGCTTGTTTGTTCTATTGTATCTTGCACATTGTTTATTACGATATTATCTGTATTAGGTGTCATCTTATTACCACCTTTCTTTTAAAATTTATCTAGTACAACAAAGTTAATTCCACCTTGCTGTTGTATTAAAATAACATTATCGTTAATTTTTAATGCATTATGTACTGTTATACTTTTAGTCCCTTTTATGCTATGCTTATGTGTTAAATCTATATCTTTTTGTTTTACTGATACACTTACCTCTCCTGTTACATCATTAGTTATTTTTTGATTATTATCATTTGGAGATATATCAGATGAAACGCTTATATTTGAATCAACCTCTGTAGAATGGCTGTGATTAGCATCTAAAGATGTGTTTTCTGTATTCCAGTCCATAGTCACATCTACTTTATAGTCTTTAACATTTTTAGTAAGCATTAAAAATCTTTCTGTTAGTTTTAATTTTTGATCAACTGTTATTTCAAGTGGTTCAACACTTGTTACAGTTCCAAATAAAACAGAAGTAGGAGCATTTGCATCATTTGCTCCTACAGCCATCTTTTTTATCACTTCTACCAATGAACTACTCATATTTTCCCCCTATTGAGATATAAAGTTTTGGCCTCTTAATGTTAAATCCATAAAATGTTCTCCATTTTTAAAAGTATGCTTTGCTTTTTCTACTAACATAAAGTTTTGAAGTTTAACATCTCCTAAATTCAGATTTACTATTATAAGTGAACCACCTCTAACTCTAATATCCCCTAATGCATTTTTTATTTCTAGGCTTCGTGTTTTTTGATTATATAAATCTAGTAATGCTCTTGCCTTAACTGCTCCGTTGGTTTTTTCATCTATTGTGTCAAAATATTGTAATACTCCCCACTTTTCAATATTACTTGAATCTTTTGCTATATATACTTCTCTTTTTCCCGTGTCGGAGTTATCATATGTAAGTTTTATTTGATTATATGTATCTGAATCAATTGAACTTTCATAATCAAAATTTTCTCCTGTTTCTTCATCTATCACTAATCCTACTTTCATTCTTTCTAAGTTTTTCAAACACAATTTTCCAAAATCATCATATAGAACATACATTTCTTTTCGATTTCTTATTGTTTCATCTAGTGCATTTAATATAATATCAAATAAAGACTGATTACTTTCCGCCTTTTTTGCTATCACATATCCTGTATTTTCAAGCATTCCAACATTTAATTGAAAATCACTAGCAATAGAGCGTACAACTTCATCTGCTCTTTTATTTACATATACTCTAGTATCTTTATTTTTTAAATATCGAAGCTGATCATATGCTGTTGTTTTTATTATTTGTTCCTTATCACGTTTTTTTCTAAACACAAAACCATAAAATAAATTTGTATTATCAACTTTAAATGCTACTGGATTTCCTTCTTCAAAATTAATTATATCATCTTTAACAATTTTAAATTCTAGCTTTCCAGCAGCACCTTTTCTTTCAGTAGTCCAAGTTATTTCATCTTGAACTACTGGTTCATATACAGTATTTCCATTTTGAATTAATAATTGTTGGTTCATTTTCTTCCCTCCTATGATGGTATCCATAGAACTTGACCTGGATATATCAAATTTGGATTTCTTATTTTACTTCTATTAGCATTATAAATAGTTGTATATTTAGCACCATTTCCATAAAATCTCTTTGCTATATTCCATAAACAATCTCCTCTTTTTACTGTATAATTTTGTCCACTTGGTTTCGCTACTGCAGTATTATTAGTTGTAACTGTTCTTGTAACTGCTGGTGGTCTATATTGTTTTATTGTTACTTGTACCTTTTTTGTCGAATATTCTTTATATTGTTTTAGTTTTATTTTTACTTTTGTATCAAAACCTTCTTCTGTTGTATCAGTTATAGTGTATTCTTCCAACGCCACTTTAATATTAGTATTAAAAATGTCTTTACCATTTGGAAATTTTCTAACAACTATAAACTGAAAAGCAGATCTATTGACTTTTAAATTCTCTAATACACCTAAATAATATTTGGCATTTTGAAAATTGTTTTTATACATTGCAAAAGGATATTTTGTATTAGGTAATACAACTTCAAATTCCAAACTTGACAATCCTGGGTTTTTCAAAACATTTATTTGTGAATAATTTATCAAATTATATGTCTTATTATTATTACTTATTTTTAGTTCAAGTTTGCTAGGAGGAATTGGAAGAAGTACATTGCCTAAATAAAAATAATATGCCATTAAAATCCCTCCTATTCATGTACTCCATCTGAAATATATTCTAATTCTTCCTCTAACCTTTTTGTTAAAGAATCAACTATCCCATCAATGTCTGTTTCACTATCAATATTATTATTGTTAGTCATATTTATAGTTAATGGAACGGTTGTAAATCTATTTATAGTATCTCTTTCTGCTATATCTATTAAATATTTTAAATCTTCATCTGTTATTTGTTTAGTGTTATTGGCTGTGTCCTTTGTATTTCCAGCAATATCTCCTAGTGTATTTCCAAACTGTGATGGATCTATTGTGAAACTCTTATCGTTTAACACATTTTTTATAGCATTTCCAGCACCATTTATCCAGTCATTTCTATGATCTACTCTGTCTTGTCGAGTATTATTCATATCTATTGCCGTATTTTGTATATTGGTTGCTGATGCATTAAGTTTCGTTCCAAATTCACCTTTTAATTGGTTTATCTTGTCGACAGTTCCATCCATTTGACTAGCCATTTCTTGTAATTTTGCATTTCTATCTATGATATTATTTGTCATTTTACTTGCAAAGTCATCAGCAAAGTGTGCTGCTTCAACGGTATCTATTTGCACTCCTGGTATTTTGTTCAACGCTTGAATTATTCCGGTTTACCAACCAAACAACTCCATTATATAAGCCTTGGAAAATACTTAAAACTCCCAAACAAACAGCCTCGACTCCTGTTTGAAATGCATACCAAGCACCCATTGCTCCAAGTACACAAGTTTGAATTCCTAACCATAATGCCATAGCACCTAAAACTATTGCATAAAATACACCTTGAATTCCAAGTCCAGCAACCATTATTCCTAATTTCAATGCATCCCAAACATAAAGAATTCCATAAGCCACCTTGTCATTAGTAAACCACAAATATGTTAGTGCAACAATTAAGGCCATTATCAAAATCACAATCCAAGTAATTGGACACGCTAACAATGCAGAATTTAATCCCCATTGTGCTGCAGTTGCTGCCATAGTTTGCCCAGAATGTAACATTTCAGCTGCTCCTGCTATTCCATGTGCTATTGACAACATTCCTAAAAGTCCACTTGCAATCATTGAGACTATATTAAATCCAACATAGGCTCCTACTAATCCAAGTATAACTGGTGCTACCGGTTCTAATACACTTAACAACCATGATATACCTTCTATTAAGTTTAATATTGCCTGTGCTGCTAAACTAGCACCGTTTATAAACATATTAAACATTTCTTGCACTTGCTGATTATTTGCTAATGCATTTATTTTATTAAGTACCGGATCCAATGATTTTATTGCAATATTTTTCATTTTAGTAAAAACTTGATTCCAAGTCATTGGCATTTTATTGAATTTTGCATTTGTTTCATCTGCAGCTTTTAGCATAGCATTTTTAACAATTTGTGCACTAATCTTTCCATCCGCTGCCATATCACGAATCTTACCAATTGGAACATTTAAATAATCTGCAATATTTTGAACTATTTGCGGAGCATTTGAAAATACCGCATTTAAATCTTGCCCTCTAAGTACACCTGTTGATAATGCTTGTGTTAGGTTATACATTGTAGATTCTATTCCTGTTGCTTCAGTTCCGGATATTGCAAATGTTTTATTTAATTGTTCCGCAAACGCAATTAATTCATCATTTCCTTTAAATGCCTTGCTGGCCTGTAAACCTAGTTTTGTAATAATATCTGTAGTAGTCTGATATGAAGCCCTAGCATTCATTGCAGATACGAAAATTTTATTTTGTAATGCTTCTACACTACCACCATCATCTACAATCAAATTTAATCTTGCTTTATTATTTGTCATTTCATCTGACAAATTAAACAATCCTTTTATTGCAGATATACCACCAACTGCTAATGCAACCTTTTTTATAGTAGAAAGAAGTTTATTTCCATTACTATATGATGTGTTTATACTATTACTAAATTTATCTTGATTTTCTTGTGAATTTTTTATACTATTGTTTAGTCTCTCTTGGTTTGCCTGTGTCCTTTTCACACTATTATTAAAACTTTCTTGACTATTTTGAGAATTTTTAATACTACTAGAAACATTATCATAATCTTTCTTTAAACCTTCTACTAATCTTCTCTGTTCAACCACACTAGAAATTAAATCTTGTGCTTTTGCACTTTGTGTTCCTTCTGCTGCAATAATCTTTTTAGCTTCAGATTCAACTTGTCTCAGAACCTGTAACTCTGCTTGATATGCTAATTCAGTTTTTACTGCCGATGCATTTAACCTTTCAGCATTATTTATTGCTTTTGTTGGAGCGTTTGACATTTCACTATTCAAGTTTTTAAATCCTGCTGTTGTTTTACTTACATTAGAATGTATTTTTGCAAATACAGAGGAAGCCATATCTTGTACCACTATTGAACTTTTTATAGTAGCCATATTTTCCTCCTTTTAGAAAAATAAGATTATTTCTTTTTAATTTTATTAGCTTCTTCTTTTTCATTTTCTGCTCTTATTTGAACAGATGCAATAACAAAAGCCTTTTCTTTAAACGGAAGATTTAGAAATTCATGCGGAAATTTATGAAGTTTTTGAAGGCAAAAATGTGCATATACAGCATCACTCTCGCCTTCCTTAATTAGTTTTTTGCTTCTTCAACCGCATCATCTAAACTATATCCATTTATTTCTTGTATTTCTTGCATTAAATCATCATATTCTCCTGGGTTTAATAAATGTTTTTTCAACAATTTTATTGAATCCATTTCATTATAGAAATCTTGTAATTCAACATTATGCAAATCCGGATAAACAACACATTTATCAGCTAATAATTCTAAATATTTTACAGTATCAAATTCTTGTTTCATTCTTTTTCCTACTTGAACTTGTTTATAGCATTGTTTTCTTATTGCATCGTTTTCATCTGCAGTAATGGTTTTTAGTTTCCATTTTTCTACTTTTCCTTCTTTATCTACAAATCTATTAGAAGCAACATATTCAACTTCTTTTACTTCATCTTTCAACATAAAACTTTCTAAACTCATATCTTATCTTTCCTTTCATTAACTATTTTTTTATTTTATTTTTATTGCATACCTGCTAATTGTGTAAATTTTGTTGGATTTGAAAAATCTTCAAATGTAAAGTCAATTTCTTGTTCTAGGAAATCACCATCTACATCAAATGAAGCTAACACTCCACCATCTACATTACATCCTGAAAATACCATTGTGCAAACTCCTGCTGCTGATGTAGGATCACTATTTGATACTTGTATATCAAAGTATATATCTTCTCCTGTATTTTTGTATCTTTCCATTAGTTCATCAAATATTGATGTATTTTTATATATTGTTATTTTTCCAGTTCCTTTCCAACCTGTTGATTTATTACCAGAACCAGTCTTTCCTAACACATTTATTTCTTTCTTTGTTTTTTCAAATTTTGCTTCAAAGTCCTTACCTTGCATTAGTAAATATCTTCTGCCTTCAATAGTAACATAGCATTCTGCTAATTTTGCACTAACGGCATCTTTTGCATTCATTGTAATATTTGCCATTTAAAATTCCTCCTTATAAAAAAATTAGAGAACTTAAAAAGCTCTCTTTTATTCTACAACAACGGTCATATATAATTTTTCCATTGCATTTATTACTTGTACACTTGTTTCAATTGTTACTGATTTTTTATCATTTCCAATTGCAACTTTAATATCTTCATCTTCAAAATTTTCAATTGCTTGTAAAGTTTGATAATCTTTGAATAAAGCAACTATATCAGCCCAAAGTGATGTTCTTCCGGCTTCATTGTTTGCTATTTTTCCAAGATATTTAGAATTAAATACACTTGCTACATCAGAAGCAATTTGATCTAGAACTCTTATTGTTTGATTAGATTTAAATTCTTCGCCTTTTTCACTTGTAATATCTACTAAACTATTTATATCTACCAACACTCTAACTTCATCTCCAACTTTATGAAGTATAAATTCTCCATTATCTATTGAATTTTCTAATTGTGCTTGTGTATAATCAGCATTTACTGTATATTCTCCATCATATGTTTTATTTGTATTTGATCTATTTATTTCACAACCAGCAATTACTCCTGTAACCCAATAAACAAGTGCTGAATCATCTTCAACAGTTGTATTCTTAACATTTACAACACCCTCATAATTTGCTGAATTGTTATATACAACTGCTTGAAATTTAATTCCTTGTTCATCTCTCATTCTTTTAGCATATTGAACATATAAATTAGAAGTTGATTCATCTTTAGCAGTACATCCAACGGCATTTATTTCATATGATTCTAACTTATCTAAAAATTTTTGATGTGCTTCTCCACTTACATCACCATTTGTTCCTCCATCTAGAGCTTTTCCTGCTGTTACAGCAAGAGTTTGCATTTTAAATGTAACATAGTCATTATCTACTAGTTCATTTACTGTTTTAACTGTTTGAACATCTACTTCTTTTGTTCCTAAATATGTACTTACATCATATTTACTATCTTCATCAATATTTTTTGCTATAACTATTTTTATGTCATTACCCCTAACCCCACTACATTTTGCTGTTGCAAGGTCATTTGTAGCCTTATTTCCAGAATTTAATCTATAAAAATATGCTTTTTTGATATTTTTAAATAAATCTCTTATTCCTTTTAATTTTTCATTTGAATAATCATAACCAAATATTTTTAATGAATTTTTTGTAAAATTCTCTGATGTAACTTCAATAATGCTTTCATCTTGTCCCCAGTCCATTTCTATTGCCATTGCAGCAATTCCTCTTTCTCCTATTTTAGAAGATGTGGCTTGTGCTGATGCAAAGTTAATATAAGTACCTGGTAACTTTTTATTTTGACTTATAAAATTTCCTCCTCCTAGCATAACTAGTTCACCTTTCCTTTCATATAATTTTTTATTATTTCATCAATTTCTATTTTAGTATATTTCTTATTTTCTCTTAAAACTGCATTTAATAAATCTCTATTACTAATATAGATTTTTGAATTAACTATTTGACTTTTTGTATATTTTTCTTCACTTATCGTTTCCTTTTTAGTTTTTTTCATCTTCTTTTACCTCCCCACTCAAATTATAATCATTCATTTTAGTTGTTTCGTTAATATCTTTCTTTATAAATAATTTATAATCTATAAAGAAATGTAAAATTCCATCTTCTATTTTATGGTTCAATTTATCTGCTCTTATTTTTGATTTATCTGATAATTCTATATATTCTAATTCATATAATGTATCACTCATATCATTTAATACTTCGGTATCTTCATCCATTGCATACCCAATAATTACTATACTTAATAAATCTCTATAAAATCTATCTTTCAATCCTATTTCTTTTTTTTCTTCTCCATTAAGAACTTTTATAAAAAAACAAGGTTTTTCAAGATTTTGCAACTTTCTATCAGTATATATTGGATATTGGCCTTTATCTTTATATAGTAGTGCGATTTTATTTGCTATTCCCTGTATAATCTCATTTACTACACTTTTAACCATTATTTAAACACTCCTCTATATATTTTTTCATTTTTTGTTCTAATATTGCTGGCAACTGTGATTCAAGTTCCTTTTCAGATATAGTCAACATATATTTTCCTTCAACCCAACTTTGTTTCAGTCGTTTGCCCAACGCAGGAACATATCTGCCAGGTTCTTGTCTATGTCCATATTCAACATAAGATGCATATTTAACTGGATTTTCAACAATGACAATATAGTTGTTACCAAATTTAAAAATTTTTAAAGAATCTGCATATGTAGTTGGATCCGGTACACTTCCACTTTCCGCTTCTGCTTCTGTATTCGCTGTCCATCCTCTTCTTAAAGTTCCACCACTTTTTATTGTATATTTTTTTTCATTTATTACTTCAAAGGTTCCTTCCCCAACAGGTGTTCTAGGAATAACTTTTGATAGCAACCTTGCTGCAAGTTCTTTGGCTACATCTTTACAGAATTTTTCTACATCTGTTTTCGCTAGTTTTTCAAATTCTTTTTCTAATTTTTCAAATTCACTAAAATCACATTTTCCCCATTTAGCCATTATGCCCATCCTTTCCATAATTCTATAATTATTTCTTGATGTGTATCATAAACTGCTGGCTCACCACTATTTTTATACTTCGTAGTTCTTCCTCTGCCAGTTACAATTATTAGACTTCCTGGTTTAATTTCTAGTTCTGGTGCAATAAATAACTTTATTTTCTGTACTTTTTTTGCTTCCGTATCTGTTTGTGTATTCACATAAATGTCTTCGAATGAAATCCTACATTTTTCATTTTTAAAGACTTCTGTTTCAACATCTTTTGTTATATTGTTAATTACTTTAGGTTTTAATTCATAAATCGTACATTCCGAGTCATATTGTTTTTCAATATTTTTTCTTGCAATCAATGTATATTGGTTCATATTACCACCTCATCTTTCGATGCCTATATAAAGCCTTTTTATACTTTTCTATTAGAATATCATTATCAAAATCTATTGTTCCGGTATTGTATGTTGTCCCATTTATTTCAATTTGTGAGGTTGTATCAGCAAATGTAGTTGTTGTATCTCCTACTTGAATACTTTTAACTTTGACATTTTTGTCCTCATTTTCTTCAGCATCTATACTTTTTACAAATTGATCATCATACTTATTTAAGTACCAATAATCTTTTACCATATTTAGCCATGTTGTATATAATCCCTCTGAAATTATATTTTGGTGTGTTACATCTAATATAATAACTAAAACATCATATATACAATAAACTAATTGTTCATTTGCTTCTTTTTTCTTTTCATCATTTGAAATAGTATTTATAGATAACTCTTTTTTCAGTCTTTCTATAAATTTATCTACATCTATATTAGTTTTATTTTTTATTTTATCAACCATATTTTCACCTACTCTCCTTCTGGATTTTGGCCTTCTCCTGCTTTTGCTTCTTCAATTTTAGCAATCAATGTTTCTTTTTTCATATTATGAGCATTTTTTATTCCAAGTTTTTTAGCTTTTTCTTTTAATGCTTCTAATTCTTCATCTTCTGTTTGCTCATCATTTTCTGTTTTTTCATTACTTTCTGGATTGTTATCTTCTTGCATTTTTTCTTTTTCTTCTACTGGTTCTTTTTGAACTACTGGTGCTGCTGGTTTTATATCTTCTGTTTTAGTTTCTTCAATTTCTTCTATAACTTCAACATATTTTTCATTTTCTTTATATTGTTTTTCATCAATTACAGCTTCCTCATTGATATAGCACCATATGTTATTTAATTTAACTCCAGGGCCTGTTACTCTTACTTTTCTTTTCATAAATCCTTTCTCCTTTCAAGAATAAGGTAAAGACTAATGTCCTTACCTTATGATAGTTTTATTTCTGCTTGGAAGATATCTTCAGCACAACTTAATGTTGGTAAAGCTGTAGCAACTGCTTTTTCCCAAGTGCTTACAGGATCTAATCCTTCTTCATACATACAAGCAAAGATTTTTCCAACAGTTCTAACATCAATAGCAGGATTTCTTTGTAATCTTATTTCTTCTGCTGTTGGTCCATAAACTGTTTCTCCTAATGTTTCATTAGGAATCATAACAAATTTATTTTCTGGGAAATATCTATGTTTTGTATATGTACCATTCTTTTCTAATTTTCTATATTTTCTGTCATATGTATAAATGCTTGGTAGTCCTAGAGAATTTAAATATGTATTTAATTCCCCAACACTTGCAATTCTTGTACTATCCTTTCCAAATAATGCATTTACAACATTTTTATTTGATAGAATTTTTGCAAGTACAGTATTTGAAGTTATTATTCTTCCTGGCATTTGATCTAATTTATTTGCCCATGAAATTATATCATTTACTGGGTTTGATGATTCTAATGACCAATCAACATTTGCAACTTTGTTTTCAGTTGGTACACCATAATCAATAGTAGCATTCAATTCGTTCTCATCTAATGTTATAACACCATTAGCAATAACATCCATTCTCATTTTTTCTACTCTTGCTCTTACTGATTCCACTAAATTATCAAAATCATTATAAACATCTTTCATTAAAGCTTGTCTTTCAGCATCATTTCTTGGACTTTCTAATGCAATAATTTCTTTTTCTTTTAATTGCATTTTTCTTTTGATTAAAGCTAATTCAACAGCTTTTTTCTCTGCTTCCCTTTGTCCTATTTCTGATTCTGTATCAAAACCATGAACACTTGCTATAACTGGTGTTTTACTTGCATTTGTTAAAACATCGAATTCAAGACTTTGTTTTTTTGTTTCTGGAAATAACTCCTCACCCATTAAAGCTGGGAATTTTCTTTCTTTTAAATAATTTAAAACTTCTTTTTGACTAAATAATTCTAATACACTTTTTGGCATATTAACACACTCTCCTTTTTTATTATTTTTTATCATTATATTTTATCTAAATTTAATTCCTGTCATTGTTGCTTTATCTTCTGAAGATACAACTGCAGGTAATCTTGCCTCTAAAACATATCCCTCAACCATTATTGCTGCAGGTTGTGGTCCATATGTTACATCAACATCGGCAAATACTAAACCTATTGCCTTTCCACCTTTTTTATACACTGTTCCTGCTTGAACTATTTTTCTACCTTTTTCATCCGCTTCTATACCTGTATCATCTACTTGCTCAGTAAAGTTTTGGTATTTTGCTGATGCTAAAAAATTTTTTTCTTTTACACTTTCTTTATTAACATACATAATTTTTACCTCCTAAAAAATTTAATTAAAAAATTGGCTTTTTGTATTTTGGCTTTCACTTTTATTAGCCTCTTTAGCAAAATTAGCAGCCATACTAATTTCACCATCATCATCGCCTTTGTCTCCTTCTGGATTTACTGGTTCATAACCATTGGCTTTTTTCTTTTCAAAGAAATGTGGTGCTTGTTTTTTGTAATTATCAGTTATTTCTTTTAATCCGATTAGGGATTTTTTGTCATCTGATAATTTAATTTTATCTTTATCTTTATTTAATAGCGAAATAAATGCTTCCCTTGTTAAATCATCTTTTAACACTTTTGCATCATCTAATCCTTTATTTAATAAATCATTATAGATATAATCTTCATTTTCTTTTTTAGCATTTTCTTCAATTTCTTTGATTTTTTTGTCGTATTCATCTTTTGAAATACTATTTTTTTGTAAATCAGCAATTGCTTTTTCCTTATCTTCTTTTTCTTTTGTAATAACTTTTTTGTCATTTTCTAATTGTGATTTTTCAGATTGTAAGGTTGTAATCTGAGTATTTAATGCAGCAACCTCTGCACCATTTTTGGCCATAACAGATTCTACTTGTTCATCTGTTAATCCCATTGCTTTTAGTTCTTCTCTTTTCATGAGTTCTCCTTTCGTTCAGGCTTTCGTGTTTTTATACGGAGCAACGCCTCCGACCTGGTGTTGTTTTCGAACAACTTACAAAATCGTAATATATAAAAATAAGTATGTTAAATAACATACCTACATTTATAACTTCTTATTGGCTGTTTAAGAATCCATTTAATCCACCGCTATTTATAGACACCAAAAAAAGACATATAAAACTATATGCCTTTAAATTTAAATAGCCTTATATTCCATTTTCATGTGTCGTTTTTTGGCTATTTTTCAAGTATTTTTATGATTTTCACTTCGTTTTCAAATAATGAATAGACTTTATTGTCTGCATCATTTTTTATACTTATTTCTTCAATTTCTGGATCATTATCTTGTGCTGGTACATAACCAACTATTATTCCTTCATACTTTTTACCACTAAATGATTCTATATTAACTTTTTTATTTAATAATTCCTCTAAATTTTTTCCTTTCATTTTAGTTTCCACCTTTCCTATAAGGAACAATATGCGTTCCAGTTTTACTATAATGTATTTTGAAGCTATTTGTCTTTATCTCATTATTTTTATTTTTTACAACTCCGATTGTTTCTTTTACTGTTATTATTTCTTTTTTGTTCCACTTACCACTGTCGCTAAATTCTAATTGTCCCTTTCCCGCGTATTGGTTTATTAGCTCTTGTGCTTTTTCTTTTGAAATAGTTAAATAGCTTTTTCCGTCTATATAATTATTACTTCCAATTATATGTTTATCTTGCTTTCCTTGATTTATGGTCTTATTTACATTATCAATATATTTTTTTGCTCTTTCTTCAGTTGTTATTCCCAACGCATCAGAGTATTGTGCTTTTAAATTCTTCCACTCATCAATATTATTATACTTCATTTCTTGAAATTTATCAAATGTTTTAGGCATTTCATCACCTAAAATGTCCTTGTATCTATTATATTGCTCATAATCCGATGATTTATTTTTATTCATTTTTATATCTGTTTCAAATGCTTTCTTTGTAGCCGGATCTGAATAAACATATTTTTCTAACCATTCCTTATAAGTAATATTTCTTGGAACATAATAGGTTTTTCCATCAGTATTTCTTGCTGCCCTTTCTCCAAATTCAAATTCATCTTCGAAGTATGGTCCCGTTGTTGTTCTACATCTTACATGAAACGGTGGGGCCGTAATTCCTATTTTCATATCTTTCATTTCATATACTGTGCCATCTATTTCTCTACATATATCTGATGTTCTTGAATCTAATGTTGCTATGTTTATATACTTTTGTACCCCTAACTCATTAAAACATTTTTGCCTTGATGCACTTGAGAAAAAAGCAGATTCTGTCATTACCAGTGTTCCAGCCTTATTCTTACTAACATTAAAATCCTTTGAGATTTTATCTATTACTTTATCTGGTGGATTTCCCAAAATTATTGATTGTGTCAAATCTGTTTGTAATGTTTTAATTAGTGCTTTTTTATTTTTCCAAATTCTATCAGAAAATGTTTGTTCATCTGTAGTCCAAGGTTTAGATATTATACTTTGTATTATGTCTAAATTTAATGTTGCAAATTTAAATGCTACATTTGAACCCTTTTGGAGCTCATAGGCTGTTTTATAGTAATTATCTCTGTATGTTTCTAGTATAAAATCATTTGTATTATTGCTTTCATCATAATACAACTTTTCAACTTGTTGTTGTATTTGTAATTCTAATGCCTCTAATCTAGAAATATGTATTTTTGAACTTGCATTTTCCAATTGCTTTTTCCAAATTAGATCTATTCCATTTTCTTCTCCATATTTTATATATTCTTGTACATCCCAGTTCAGTTCTTTCAGTTCATCACTATTCAGCCACTTTTTTGCTTCCTTTAAGCTAATTTGATTATTTACTGCAAATCTTACTAACCAATTATTTATTTCTTTTTTTACGGTGCTTAATGCCTTATCGTATGTTTCTTTTAATTCTGTAATATATTTAGCCTCATTCAGCAATTGTGCTTTTTCAAGTTCTTCAAATCTTTTAGTCCAATATTCTGCATTATTTCCCATTATTTATCACCAACTTTTGAACTTCCATCTTCTGTTTTTTTCCCTAATTCCTTTATTATTTTGTTATAATCACTTTCATTTTTTTCCGCTTCTGCTTTTTCTTCTTTATCTATCTTTTCTTTTTCATCTTCAACATCATTAACATAAGGATGTCTTGATAATATTGTATCTTGACTTAACATTTCTATACTTGCTTGGCAATTTTCTATTAGTTCTTTTTCATTTACAGTCATTGTTTTATTAAATACATATTCTACTTCTTTATCAGAATAATCTTTGCCTGTGCTCATTTCAACCCAATTATTATAGAAAAACATAAAATATTCCAAACTGCTTTTAAATTCTGTTTCTATGTTACTACAGTCTAAATCTAGGTCAGCATATAATTGTTTTAATGCTACACCAGACTCCTGTGTTCCAAATTTTTCGCTTTGAGTATCAACGCAAGAGCCACCCTCATAAATATCTTTTCTTAATTGTTCGATAAAACTTTTAAATGCTTCTATATTTAAAGTTATATCTTTACGATCGTATTCTCCATCAGTATCTAAAAATACTGTATTATATGTTGCTAGATTTTTTTGAAAAGTTCCTGCTTCCGACTGATAATTTTTTACAACATTAACTCCATCTGGTGCTTCATAAATTGAATCTCCTGTTCTAGAGCATAATTCATCGTAACAATCAATAAGGCTTTTCAATAAATGAATTAGTGGCATTTCATCTCCATTATACTTGAAATATATGAAAGGTATCTTTTTCCATCTTTGTGGTTTTCCATCAAGTTCAAAATGTGCAACAATACTTGTTCCTTCTCCATCTTGTCCAATTACTAACTTACTTCTCTTGTCTACTTCTTCCACATCTTCTTGTAATGTAGAACCATCATAAATATAATATCTTACACCATCTAAATCCCAATATTCTACTTTTGTTTTCTTTTCTCTTTCTGTTTCACTTGTATATACTTCAACTTCATATGTCATTATAATTGCATCTAATATTTCGTGTTCTTCATCTTGCCATAATGGTATAATTCTAGTTGCATATCTTAACCTTGCTTTTAAATCTCCATTTTCATCGATATATATTTGCCACCAAGCAATTCCTCTTTTTACTGCTTCTATTAGTGTATATTTTAGTCTTTTATGCATTTTATTGTTAAATAAATCTTTCAATAAGTCCTTGTATTCTTCATCTTCTTTTTCATTTTTGGCTAGAACCTGTTTTATTGTTGGCTTTTTTCTTAAAAGATATCCCGCTTTTTGATTTATCATTTTATATATAATCGGATGTTTTAGTTTATAGTTTTTTGCGTGTGGTGCTACTTGTTCTGCTCCATTTTCTGCAATAATAATTCTTTGTTTATCTTCAATATCACCTTGATTTTTGTAGTATTTACTTCCTTCTACCATTTCCTTAAATGTATCTGATTGCTTAAAATCATCTATTTGTAAATCTATAAATTTTGACAATACCAGACCTTTTTTTGCTCCTTCTGCTATTATCATTTTTATTCTATCCATCTCTGTTATCATTATTCTTCTCTCCTTACTGCACAAAATATGCTCCCCTTTTCTTATTAGGGTATAATGTTTGTAATAAGTATCTTAATGCATCTAATGCGTGATCATTTTGTTTGACTGGTTTATCCTCTCCTTTTTCCTGTGCCTTTTCGTCCCAAATGTATGAATTAAATTCTCTTATTATATTAGGACACTTTTCTTCAACAATATGGATTCTTTCTTCATCTAACCAATTCAAAACCAAATTTATACCATCTATAACCGCATTGTCTGCTTCCTTAACGGCTATTTTATTTTGCTTAAATAAATTAATTAAAGATGTAGCACTTGGATCTATAATAACCTTTCTAATTTCCAAATCTCCAATTAATTTTTTATAATCATTTAAAAACATTGTGTCAGTCTTTGTTATTTTTTCTTCCTGTCCTTTTTTGTTCTTTTTAGTTCCTTTATTGTAATATTCATCTAATATCCATACTTGTGGCTTTCCATCAATATATTTTATTCCACATAATAAGAATACCTGTGGATTTGTAATTCCATAGTCTGATGATACATAAAAGAAATCAAACTTTTTAGGAATATCTACAGGTTTTATGCAATGCTTAATCTTATCAAAATTAGGATATATAATACCTTCAGCAAGTACCCACAACCCCAATATAAATCTTTGAAAGAAAACTCCTACAAACATTTTACGATATCTTTCTTTTGTTTCCTCATCAAGACTTGGATTATCATCCATTGTAAAATGTAAATGTAATATATTTTTTTCTTTCTTTTTATCAATCCATTCAACTTTAAACCAATGATTTGGTCCTTCTGGGTTGCAGTTAAACCAGTATTTTGAACCTTTTACAGAGCATCTAGCAAGTGCTTGGTTTACGAAAGATTGTGGCATCAATGCAACTTCATCTAAAAATACCCCTGCAGCAGTAATTCCGTTGTACTAAATCTTGTGATCTTTCGTCCTTACCACCAAAGATATAGAAATAATTTATTATTTCTCCTTTGGATATTTCACACATATTGTCTGCACGCCTATCTTTTATTTTATATCCCTGTGCTCTTAACATTAGCTTCAACCAAAAAAGAACATTCCTACGAAATGCTCCTACTGTTTTTCCTGCCAATATAAAATTTTGTCCATTAAATCTTGTCATTGCCCATAAAACAAATGATAATGACATACATAATGTTTTACCTGCTCTAATACTTCCATCTGCAATAATTCCATTTTTATCTTTTACTGGACTTTTATCTGTCCACCAGGTCAAAATCTTCTTTTGTTTTAAACTAAATGGCTTAAACTTGAATAATGTACCATTCTTTATTTTTTTTCTTAAAGTAATAGCATTTTGCATTACTTTGTTTCTTAGATTAGATATTCTTTCATCAAAACTTTTACTATTATTCTTCAGTGTAATCATTCCATGCACCTTCTGTCGAATCATTTAACGCTTGTATAAAACTGTCATCTTTCATATCTTCATTATTTGAGCTATCATCCTTTGCTGCTTCCATTTCTAATCTAATCAAATCTAATTCAAGTTTTCTATCATCAGTTTCTATTTTGTGATAACTATCAATATATCGCCTTTTGGCCTCTTGCACTCTTGTAAGTGATTCTTCTAGTCTTTGAATAATATTTGTTGTACTTTCTGCTTCAGTTGTTGTAGTTGATCCATTGCTTTTGTATGAAATATTTTTTGATGTACTTTTAGACATTCTCACAATTGTTAAATCTTTGCCTTCTTTTACATTTTTTATCCTCTGCATCATTCTTCTTTCTCGTATAGATAGCATTTTTATTTCTGACATTATTTGATATTTCTTATCGTATAGTTCTGTTTGTTTCATAATAGCCTTTTCTTCATCTGTCAATAGGTCATCATATATTGTTTCATATTCTCCAGTTTTTAATGCTCTAGTATTTCCTTTTTCTGCTCCTGGTCCACCCTTATTTCCTTTTGCATTTTGATTTCCTTTCTTTACCTTACTTAAGTTGCTTTTTCTTTTCCAATTTTTCTTTTTTACTAAATAAAGAACTTCGTTATAAGTGACATCATGTTTTTGTGCTATTTGTTTATAGGTTTTTCCTGCCATATAGTCTTTTTTTATTTTAGAAATTTTGTTATTATCATCTATCACATCATATCACCCACCTACCTTTTCAAATATTTATTCCATTACCTATTTGTAATAATTCATTTCTTTTTAACCTTGTATTAGTAAAAGATGGCTCCCAGGTAGCATATTTTTCATCCTGTGGAATTTTTATAATATTGCCTTCTTCTATTAGATCAACTGCTTTACAAATCATTTCTACACCTATTGGGAATATTTCTCTCCATAAATCGTGATAGTTCCATTTTCTATCAACAAATAATGTTTTTTGAAGGAATATATCTCCTCCATCTACACTATCATCAAGCCAAAATACTGTTGCTCCTGTTATACTGTCATTCATAGCAGTGGTCCACCTAACAGCATCTTGTCCACGATGTCTAGGTAACAATGAAGGATGAAAACCAATAGCTCCATATTTTGCTTTTTCAATAATTTTAGTTGATATATACCAATGTGAATGTGCTGCAATTACAAGGTCTGTTTCTTCAGGTATATCCCTAGAAACTAATCTATCGCAGTCGCTTATCACAGGTATTCCTAGTTTTATTGCATATCCTTGCATTTTATCATAGTATTTTTCTTGTGGTGGTGGTGCTACACCAACAATATTATGTCCCTTTTCATATAATGCTTTTAGGACTTCTTTTCCAAAACTTTTTTGCCCACATATAAATATATTCATAATTGTTAACCCCCTATATATTTAAATCCCTGTACTGCTCTAAAATGTCCACCGTATCCAGATGCACACGCATTTGTTTCTCCACCATTATGTCTTTTTCTTGATTTCATAATAGATTTTGAACTTCGTGTTTTATTTCCACCATACAAATTTGCACTTGTTTGCACCCATTTTTTACTTTTTCTCAATGCCATACATAACTGTGGATGCGATGTATGAAAATAAGTTGGAAATTTTTTATTGCATCTTCCGTTACCTTCTAAATGATATTGTGCTATCCATTCTAAAAACTTCATTCCAACACCTGCACCTTGCCATTCTGGCATAGTAACTAATCTTGTTGCTCTGTATCCATTGGATGTAAAAAAAGGAGCAACTGCTACATGACAAGCTAGTTCTCCATCTACAACCCCTATAAAATACTCTGCACAAGGCGGCATAGGTAAATTTAAATAATAATGTGGCTTAAAATATTTCCAGTAACTTTGGTTGACCTTGAAAACTTGGAGGTCAATTTTAGGTCTTTGCCTGGCCAACCCACGCTCAAATACTTTTGTTTTTGTATCAAATACCCAGTCCGGTTTGACCCAATCTAAAATATCATAGTGTGGGGTTAACAACACCACCTTCCCATTTGGATTCGTTCTTCTCCAAGCTTTTTGAAATGCTTGTGAACCTATTTTTGCTATTTGTCTATCAATTACAGATGTAAACTCATCTATAACCACTTTTTCTGGTTTTTCACAAATTAGTCTTGCTAACCCTGCTCTAAATTGTTCCCCATTTGATAATACCCTAAATGGTCTTAACCAGGCAGGTACATCACCTAACCCAACATTTGCTAACGCTCCTGTGACCTCATTGAAATCACCATTCGGAGCAATTTCATCAATTATTGGTCTATCTGTGGCCCAGCCTTTTGTATAGTCATATATTAAGTTTTCACCAAATATAACTTTTCCTATACTAGACTTTCCGCTTCCAGAAGGGCCAACTACAACTCCAATTTGCCATTCTCCAGATAAATCTATTTCTGCTTCCAAATCAAAATTACAACCATTTTCTGCATTAAACAATGATTTAACCCTTGCTGCTCTATAACTATTGAAATCTTGAACTCGATTATGAATTTCTATTTTTGTTTTGTTATCCATTATGTTGTCACCACCTTACATTCATAACCTTGGTCAAGTAATTTATTATATACTTTTTCTTGGTCTTCTTCATTTTTGCATATTACAATTACTCCATATTGTTCCTTATAATTAAAACTGCTTTCACTTGAAGTATTCACTTCGTTTTCCAGTTCTTCTTCAAGTTGTTTTATATCAAACTCAAATTCCTGCATATCAATATTAGATATTTTTGCAAGTTCTTCTTCCAAGATATCAATATCAAATCCGGTATTCATAGTTAGTTTATTATGGACTAGCATATATGCTACTTTTTGTTCTTCAGATAAATGTGTAAGTTTTATAACCTCTATTTCTTTTAGTCCCATATCTTTTTGTGCCAGGTATCTTCCTTCTCCTTCAATTATAAAACCTTTTTCATCAATAGCAATTGGATCATTGTTTCCAAATTCTTGAATTGATTTCTTTATTTCTTCAATTTGTTCTGCTGTGTGAATTTTAGCATTATTAGGATATACCTTAATACTATCAATACTTACTTTTTCAATTTTCATATTCTCATCCTCCTAAATTGCAACAGTCTTTTTTATTGTGATTTATGTTGCTTTTCCAATATTCAAAATGTTCATCTACATCTTCACATACACTTATTTGTTCAAAGCCTGTGATTTTCTGTAGATATTGCTTTTTAATGCTTAAAGGCAAATGTTCATATCCGGCATGTTTTACTGTATATTTAGAATAATCTATATCAAACCATTGTTTTATCCAATGATTCACTCTTAAAAACTCTATTAAAATCTTATTGCATTTGATGTTATTCAATATATCAAAATCTATATACTCATAAATAAAAGGGCTTAATCTTACTTGAACATCAAACCCATTTTTATATAATTTTTCAATAGCTTCTATTCTTTTACTAGGGACTGTGGCTTTTTCATATTTTACTGATTTACTATCATCTGTGGTAGTAACGGTAATTTGAAAATGGGCCAAATCCTTGTCGTAAATTTTCAAATATTCATCATTCACAACAATACTTGATTTTGTGACTATTAAATATCCAATTCTTCTTTTGTTTAGATATTTAATAATTTTATAGGTTATCCTATTGTCCAACTCTATTGGTTGGAAACAGTCTGTCATTCCTCCAAGTCTTACTATTGTTCCTTTCCTTAATTTATCAATTTTCCTTTTTAGCTTTTCAACATTAGCGACACTTGGATTTTTAGGATTCCACAAACCTCTAAAGCTTAATAGGGATTTTGCATAGCAATACTTACAGTCGTGGCTGCAACCGACATCCGATAAGTATCTAATCTTATAGGATAATTACACTTGCTGCCTTCATTTCCGCCTACTTCCTTATAAAAGCTCTTAAATTGTTTCAATAATACTCCTTTCTCAAAATAAAAAAAGACCTATTATGGTCTTTTAGGGGATTGAATATTTTGTAATTTATATTTTTTCACAATATCATTATAGTTCCTTGATTATGACATGTCAAGGACAAATTATGGACAAACTTACATTGTATTATTAGAACATTTTTCTTATACCATCTATTCCAAACATAAGTATTGCTATTTCTTCAATTGCAGTATTTTGATCTCTACTAATTTGTCTTTCACTAATGTGATACTTTTCGGACATACTTTTTGTTTTTGGCTTCTTATCTCCTTTTATATATAAATCATCAATAATATGTGCTCTCCTTATTTTTTCGGCATTGTTACTGCTTTCGGCCTCATATATATAAAATTTTATAATTCTTTTAACATGTTCTATAATTATTTCCGTTCTTTTTTTAGATGCTAATATTGATTGAACTACAGTTACTTCATCAGATGTAGTACAATATAATTTATCTAGTACCTCATCAACAGTTGCTGTTTCCAGTTCGCATTCAGTCCATGTTGCCTGCTGACAAGCACTTAAAAATCTTCTATAATTTTTTATTAAAAGCCTGGTATTTTTTAATTTGGTATCATATGTTATTTTTTCTCTTAATCTTTCCTCATTTTTTGCCCTTTCAATTCCTTTTTCAATTCCCTTTTCTACTGCAGAATTTATTAGTTGTTCTATAAATTCTAATATTTTGCTTTCTTTTTCAGATATTTCAATTTTTCCCATACAAAACCTCTCCTTCTAGGTAAACTGTATGCTTTGTGCTTTAGTAAATTATAATTCTATATTTCTTATTCTATAATACAATGTTTCCTATTTATTTTATATACATTTTTAATGCTCTTACTAATGTATCTAGAGCTTCAATATATCCATAACTATCAGTACCATCTTTCCTTACTTGAATATATTGTTTGTCTTTTATTTTTCGTTTTAATTCACTTGTCTTTGTTATTGCTTCCTTTATCTCCACTTTCTTTTTGTTTCTCCTTTTCTGCTGGGACATTTAAATATAATTGCTCATCAGCATAATTTTCCCAGTATGGTGTGTCTGTAAATGTTACTTCATAAAATAAATTATTGGTGTTTCCTAATACTGCTTGGTAGCCATTTAAGACTCTCCATTTTTTTCTTGTCTTATCCCACAATGGTCTGCCTATCAGCATTATAATTTGAAACCAACTCAACATTTGCTGTGATTTATCTTGGTTTTCTTTTTCTGCTTTTTCTTGATTTTGCTTTTTCATTTGTTATATTCTCCTTTCTGCATTTGTTTTCTATTTCGATATTTATTAGTCTGTCTATTCTTTCTTTCTCTTTCTTTATTGCTTCATCTAATATCAAAGTCATTGTATATACGGATATTTCTAGTTTATCCTTATTTTTAGCAATAAAAGGCTCTGAATATCCATACCAATGTTTTGTTTCTATTCTAAATCTTACATCTTCTGATTCAGTTGTTTCCACTCGATGTTTTATTTCTTTCAATTCATTGATTGACATCTGATGTAGTGCTATTGTATTACTAATCTTTTCGTTCATTTTTGCTGTTCTCCTTTCTCAATTTTTCTAATAACTGAATCCAACACACTTTGTCGCACTCATCTCCATAACTTATTGGATTTTCTATATCTCTTATCATTACTTGCTTATCCTTTTCAGTTAGTAAGTGTAAGTTACTGCCTATAAACTCACAGGTCCATTGCACAATATATGTTTTTCTTCCTAGTGCATATCTTTCTGCTCCAATTAGCATTGCACTTAAATCTTCTGTTTCTCCATTTACATCAATTTTCATTTTTTCTCCTTACTTAAAGCTATTTATCTTCAACATTTGGACTACAAACACTCCTGTTTTTTCCTCAATTTCGTTTTGAATTTGCTTCATTTTTTCTTCATCTTCTTCTTTGTCTAATTTATCCATTAACTCAATTATTTTTTCTAAAGCCTCAGTACATTTTTCAAAGCAAGTTTTCATTTCTTTTATTTTTTCTACATCATCCATAATTTACCTCCATTTTTACTTAATTATCTTACACTAACTTCATAACTGCTGCTATTCCCTTGTAATAATCATAATCCCAACAACCATTTCATGCTTCTTCATATAATTTTTCTATTTTTTCTAATAATATATCTTTATTTATCCAATGTTTATATTCTTCAAAAGTTGACCATGTTGGCACCGCTCCTATTTGAGCTAAAAAATAATTTGCCAGTTCTTCTTTTCCATTTTCTTTAAGTTTTTCTGCTGTTCTTCTATACAACCTATCTAAATCCAAATTATCTTGAACCAACCTATTATTTTCATTAACTAGTTTTTCTATCAAATTTAAAACTATTTTTACACTTTGTGTATCTTCTAATGATATTTCTTTATAATTTTTTGTCTTTCTCCTTAATTCAAATGTGTCTAGTATTTCAATAGCTTTCTTTTCTTTTTGATTCAATATCATATTTTTCTCCTTTCTACTGTTCATTACAGTTTAAAGCTGTTCAACTTTATTTATTGCTTCTTTCAATTTTGCATTATCAAATCCAGTATTAAAGTTAGTATGTATAATGTGTTTTTCTTCAAATTGTTCTACAATATCTTTTATTTCATCATCTAAAATTAAATAATTATCTGCTTTCCCATATTTTTCATCTTCAAGAAAATTCTTTATTTCTAGTCCTCTTTTTCCACTACTTAAACTTATTGTTGTTGCAAATATTCGCATTCCATATTCTGCAAGTCTTGAATTTACTATTTCAATATCTACTTGATTTAATCGCCATGTCGAACTTAATACTATCTTTACATTATAATTTTGTTTCTGTAATTCCTGGTTTAACTTCATCAAATTACTTAAACATTTTGGATCAAATGGGAAACAATGCATACTCATTATTCCTTTTACATGATGTCTATCAAAACATTCATCCCAGTAATTCATATTGTTTAGCACACCATCTATGTCTAAAAATATATAGAATATTCTTTCATTATTTTTTTTATTGTAATAACAGCCATTGCATCCCATTTTTTCAACTTGGCAAGTATCCCATTCTTTATCTGTACATTTCATTATTCTTCCCCCTTTTGTATTTCTTTTATAACCCACTCTATAACTGCCTGTACCATAATCGGACAATATCCATATTCATTTTTTCTAACTATATCTGCAAATATGTTAGCATCATTTCTTTGAATTCTACATCCCATAAGTAATTTAATAAATCTTTTTCTTGAAATTCTTTCAATACCTAACATTTTTTGCAAATGTATTGATGATTCTCTTGTAATCGTAATTGATACACTTTTTGATTTTTCTTTTTCTATTGCGTACCTTACTGCATCTGCAGCATCATCTTGATTATTTTCCTGCACACTTTCAAAATTTTGTATTTCCGCTATTTTACTAATTTCTCCATCTTTGTCATGCATAAAAATATCGCCATCTACTATTAACTTTTTTACTTCATCTGTTGACATATTATTCCTCCTTTTCAAATATTTTCTTATATTCTTCTTTGCATTTCTTTCCTTCAATTTCAAATAATACTTTTGCAAAATCGACTTCTCCATTTTCATCGAAGTACTCTTTTATAATCATAAATAATGGAAGTTGATTTTTACCTCTAAAACCGAATATAATTCCTGTTTTCTTTCCTTTTATTTCTAAGGATGGCATTATTCCTCACCATCCTTTGCTACTTGCAATATACACATTATTGCCATACCTATAAAATCTCCTATAAAAAAACCTATTAAAAGCCCTATTATTAAATACTTTATCATTTGTAACACCTACCTTCCATTTAATTCATACATATATACTGTTTCTCTTAATGAGTCCAGTTCGACATACTGTTCATCTATTATTGCCTGTCTCCTATCTATTGTTCTTTCTAATTCACCTATTTTATCTTTTAGCCTGGTATTTTCATTTTTTAGATCATGGTTTATTGCTATACACCCAACAACAAATCCAAAAACAAAACATAAAATAACCATTAAAGTTGCTTTTATTTTTTCAGTTTTCATATATATTTCTTTATCATAAATTTTCATAAGTGTTCCTACCTTTCAATAAATTTTCTTCCATTACACCACATATAATTTTCAGTTGGACAAAATTCATCATATACAAGTGGCATATCTTCTTTTTCATCGCAGTACATATCTCCATGTTCAATATACATACAATTTATACATTGTTCGCAAGTAACATTCTGCTTGATTTTATACCTTTTTCTTTGTACTGGTTTTCCCATTTTTTCTCCTTTCTATTGTCTTATATATGGTCTATCTATATATAACGCAACTGGTGGCTGTATATTTCCCAATACAGACAAATATATTTTTCCTGTTTTTATAAATTCTTCTTTTTCTTTTTCAGTCATTTCCCAACACGAAACTATATGTTTATCTGTTTTTAATGCTGGTAAATCTCCACACCCTTCGGCCTTAAATATACAATTCATATCTTCAAAATTTACTGGATTCATAATCCTATTCCTCCTTTATTTTTAAGTTGTATTTATCTTCAAATACCTTCTTTTTAGCAATATATTCCTTTGTTTTAAATCCTTTTGTATCAATAATTTCTGCCGTTTCATCATTATGAAATATTATAAAATCAGCTTTATATTTCAGTCCTGGTGCTAATATAAACACAGGCTGCAAACAAAAACCTTTTATTTCTCCTGCTTGCAGCCTTAACTTCAAATTGCAATAATAGTCCGCTTCTTTTTTACTGTCAAATGTTTGTCCATCTACGGAAGTCTTTACTGCCCCATATTTACTTTTTTTATTACCCTTTTTCTGATATTCTCTATATTGTTCAATACTCCAATGTTCTTGCATATTCTCTTCTCCCTAATCTTTAATATCACTTATTCCCAAATGGTCTAGCATATCAGTATAACAGTTTTTGCACATATTGCAGAGTTTTCTTGGTGATTTGCCATCTTTTGCAACCGATATAGTTATTCTGTCCAAAGTAAAGTTTCCACATTTTGCACAAAACTTTTGATTAGTATTTTGAACCTTAAAAATGAATTGTTCAAATTCCTGTTTTGACATTTTCTTAATTTCATCGAAATTCATCTTATTCTTTCTCCTTCCTTTTCTTTGCACACTTTAAATCTTGTAATACTCTTGGTGTATATTGCCTATTTTCCTGGTTTCTTTTTAATGTTTCTATATTTTTTATAGTCGTATCAGTTTCAGCACAAATCCCCTTTGTTATAAACTTACTTGTATATGGTTTTATTGTACTTACTAGATCTATTTTATCTTTTATTATTCTTCTTTCCTGTAGTACCTTTTCTAGTTTTTTATAAACTGCCATTATTTCAATAGCATTTAATTTACTCAATTCTATTTCGTGTAACAGATCGTCTCTTTCGTATTCCTTATTTCGTAAATCTATATTCAATTTTTTCTCTATTTCCTCTATGTTATAGAAAAAATATTTTATATTTTCCAACAATTCTAATGATTGCTGCATATCTTCAATTACCATCGTTCTCGCCCTTCCTTTGTATATTTTTTCTAGGTTGTGTTTGTTTCTAATATTTAGTTTTCTCTTTCTTATTTGGTAAGCATCAATGTATTATTTTCCTTAAATGTTTCATATAATGTTTGTCCTCTATCATTTAAAATATATGGAAAAAATACTTCATCAACGGTTACCATTTCTGTTTCTATTAGTGCCATTTGTGCATCTATCCAATCTTTAATATTTCTCCACGCTGTTCTTTCTGCTTGTTCATTAGTTGCCTTAATAACACTATTCTTCGCCTTTTGTATCCTTAAAACTTTTAGAACATTTTCTTGCCTAGCAGGCAGCCTAATTCCAACTATTCCTTGCGAAGTATTTATTTTAAAACTTATTGCTACGACACTTCCTGCATCTCCATATTCAATTAAAATTGCTTTAGCTTTATGTTTAGCAAGTATTTGTTGTATTTCATTAATTGTTTTTTCTGTTTTTATAGTTGTTGTATAGTTTTTAAGTGCCATTATATTTCCCCCTTTCTACATACTTATGTGCATTCCTGTTCTCTTTTTGAAAAGCTCACAATATTCAAATAAACCTGTTTGTTTGCCTTTTAATAAGCATCGTGGTACTTCTATCTCAAATTTCTTATATTTTTCTATTATTGGAATACACCATTCACAATTTTCACATGTCTTTAATCCTCTAGATATTAGTTCATCTTCTCTAATAAATCCCATTTCTTTACTCCTCCGCTTCTGATATCTGCATCATTATTGTATCTGAATCATACTGTGTGCTTAATTCTGTTTGCTCTAATGCCGATAATACACATTTTTTAAAATATGCTTTTGGAATTTTTATTTGTGATTTAGTGTTCGCAATAGTATAGTTTTTCAAAGCATAACACAATTTTTTAGAATTGATTTCTTGCACTTTTTCTCTTGTATCTGGATTCATATACATTTCTTTCAAAATCTCTGACATTTCAATAGCAAGTTCTGGAGTAAATATATTCATTTCGCAATTATGTATCATCAATTCATATTCCATCTTTTCAGTCTCGTCCATCATATCATCTAAAGTCTTGTTTTTTTTTGCTTTGTAACTAGATGGAAAGATAGATGTAATTTCGTTTAATTTAATTTTATTTAATTTAATTTTATTTGATTTTATTTGATTTAATTTGCATAATTTTGTATTGCTTTTGTATCGTTTTTTGTATGCATTTGCATTACTTATGCAATAACCTTTTATGCACTTGCATTGCTTTTGTTTCTTTTTTGCATTGCTTTTGCTTTCCTTTTTTCTTTCTTTGTTCCATCTTGCGTTTGCTGCTTGGCTTCTTTTTTCTTTCAATGTCTCATACTTTTCCATTCTTCTTAATAAACTTGCAGACCAAAAGAATTTTTTATCTGAATTAAATAAGCCATTTCCACTTTCGCCATCTGTATATTCACTTATACAGTCTTTCAAGTACGCCTCAACATCGATAGTTGTCCCTGTATGCATTTTTATTGCTCTATATGTAGTTTTGTCGAGAGGTAATTTATATGTTGCCTCATTACGAAGCATTTCTAATATTGCCCAAAACAAACCATATCCGTTCTAATCCATAATCACATCTCATTGCTAATATTTTTGGATCCGATAATGCATTTGCATCATGGCTAAAATAGTAAACATCTTTATTGTTGGCCATTGGTTACCTCTCCTTTCTTTTGTAATATAACATCCATAGTTAGTTGTTGATTTTTATATACATCATTTATATATTTCTTTTCACATACTGGACCAAATCCTTTTTGAATACTTCTCCAAGTTTTTAATTCTTTTCCACACATTCGGCAATTAAATGTTCTATCTTTTATGTCAGGACACTTTTTTAATGCCATTACTGCTAGACTTATTGCTTTTATATCATTCAAATAAATTTCATCAGAATCACTATTTTGTATGAAGCTTAATCTATCTCTTCTCAATTCTTCTAATTGTGTTATTGCTTTTATACTATTCATAATATCCCTCCACATTAAAACGGATATAATTTTAATTCTAGATCTAATCCTGGTCTTGCAATAGTTGTTTTTATCTTTGTTTGTTCATATACTCTATTTTGCATTATCATTTGATTTGAATTAGTATCTGATAAATGGCATAATATTATATTTTTTACATATCTCAAATCATTTGATGCTAAAAACTTTAATACATTATCTAAACTAAAATGACTTTCTAATAGTCTCGTATATCTAGTTTTATTTATTACTCCATTTCTTACATTTTCTTTTGCTATTTCTTGATTATAATTACACTCTAATAATAAATAATTTAATTTATTAAACTTATATTTTATATAATATGTATCTGTAGCATATAATAATTTTTCACCAGTTGGCTTATATTGAATTAAAAAGCCTAATGGTTCTGCTGCATCATGTTGCGTATCAAAAGGAAGTATTATAAAATTTCCAATTTCAAATTGTTTTAATGCTTTTATTACATGAAATCTATGTCCTTTTAAATGTTGCTTTTCAAAAGTTCCTGCTGAAGCATATATATCCATTCCATAGATGGCAAAATTTGTAGCATATTTCAAATGGTCCATATGTTCATGTGTTATCAATACTCCATTTATTCCACTAAAATTAAAATTCAGTTCTTTTTGCACATTCTTAAAGTTAACACCTGCATCTAATATTAACTTCTCTTTCTCATTTGCTTCTATTAGATAGCAGTTACCACTTGAACTGCTACCTAATACTTTTAATTTCATTAGAATGATGGTCTTTCTGTTGTATCAATATTTTCTTCTTCAGATACAGGTTGAGAAATTTCTTGACTTTCATTCAATGTTTCACTTGGTATTTCCTGTGGTGTAACATCTATTAGTTCTTTATTAGCATTATCTTCTATTTCTTGCTTTACTTTGTCTTCTTGATTTTCTACATAATAGTCTTCTGCATTTTCCATTACATATATATAGCTTTCATTTATCTTTTTAGGATCTAATGGTACCTTTTTACAAGTTGCTCTTACCATTGTTTTATAAAGCATTTCTTCTTGCCATCCTTCAATAGTTTCTGTTCCAACCTTTTTACCATTTTCCCATTTATCTTTTTCTCCACCCCAAAATTCAGCTGCTGCTGTACTTGGTTTTCTTTTTAGTAGTTCTGCTTTTGACATTGTAACTAGTTTATTTCTAGTTTCGTCTTTATATCTTATATATCCAAATCCACCTACTACTTCTCCCCTATCAAATGGGTTTGATATATCAAATTCGTAACAATCAACATTATTCTTTGTAATCATTTTAAAATTGTCATTTTTATGTACTAATTCCACTCTAATATCAACTATTGGATATATTGAATATTTAATAGCAACATATCTTAATCCTTCATATCCTGGCATTAGTGTTAAATCATATTTTCCGGTTTTTCCATTTAGATAAGGTACTACGCTTAAATGGTTTGCAACAGCCATATCTAGTCCTAATTTTGCATTTTGTACTACATCAACGGCTAGTTTATTCATATTTACATTTTGCCATATTACTGCTGGGTCTGCTGCCTTTTTCTTACTATAACTTCTTCTTTCTTCTGCACTCTTTAAAGAATTATCTATTCCTATGAAATAATTTCTAACTAATTGTCTTTGATAGTCATTCAAATTTAATTCTCCAACATTTCCCTTAAATTCATTTATTACCATTGCTGTAAATCTTTCGCTTGCTGTTGGTTCTGCTTTTTTTATTTCTCCAGTTTCTTTATTTACTAATTCTGTTCCCATACTATTCTTCTACCCCCATCTCTTTTAACATTTTCTTAAATGCTTCTACTGCTTCTCCATCAATGCTTCCTACTGTTACTTTCATTTTAGGTCTTTCTTTTTTTTCTTCACTTACATTAAAGTTATGATTTATATCTATTGGGCCATCTCCTAATAATGTTGTCATTTCCTTTACCCCTTCATAAAATCCTTTGTAATACGCTAATTCGCTTTTTAATTTAGTTATATTTATTTTCTCATTTTCCATAATTTCAAATTCCTTTCTTAATATTTATTTGTATCATTTCCATATGTTTTTTCTGTCTTATCTATCCATTCTTTCATTGCCTTTACAATATCTTGTCTGTCTGCATTTGATACATACATCATTTGTGAAGTATTAGGCTCTGTATTAAATGAAAATGCTAAAACTACAAATCCAAATCCATTAGGTAATTCATTTTCAACTTTTTGAGCTATGTTTTTCATTTTTCCTTTTACAAATTCTTCTGCATTATTCATATTATTTTATCCCCTTCACAATAAATTTCATTCCTGTTCTGTCTTGATCCTCTACTACTACTGTTGCAAATGCAGGTATTGTAATTAAATCAATTCCTAATGGTGCTACAAATCCCCTTGCTATTGCTATTGCCTTTACTGTTTGATTTATTGCTCCTGCTCCAATTGCTTGTAATTCTGTTTTCTTATCTTCTGTTATTAATCCTGCTATTGCCCCTGCTACAGCATTTGGGTTTGATTTACTTGATACTTTTAACATTTCACTATTCATTTTTTTATTTCCTCACTTTCTTTTATTAGATCATCGAAATTTCTTCCATAACCCACATTTTTTATTCTTTCATCAATATCTTGTTGTGTTATTATTTCTCTTTCATATAGTTCTAATATTTTTATTACCTTTTTTATATCTCTATTGCAGCAATCATTCCAAAGCATATATAAGTGACTTTCATATAGTTCCATTCTATCTAGTGTTAATAAAAATAATGCTGTTCTGTCTTTCGCTTCTTTTTGCAATTCAAAAAGTGTATTTAATGCACCTGGATTTCCTCCTGCAAATGATATAAAGTTATCCGCAAATGTTCCAAATATATTTAGTCTTGCCATACTACACCTCATTTCCTAGTCTTCAGATACTGATAGGAATTTCTTATCTCCTCTGTATCCAAAACATAAATTTCCACCATCACATATTAAAGCTAATTCATCTAATGTTACTTCATCAGGACATTTATAAATTCTATATTCTCCATGTGCATAACAAGCTTTTCTTGAATAAACTATATCGTTTTGTTCTAATTCTTCGCTTGTAGGTGCTTTATGGTCAATATCACTAACTTTTAATATTTTGTATCTTTCTTCTAATTCTTCATATATTTGTCTATTTATTTTCATCATTTCTTTTTCATTTTCTTTAAATGCATATGATGAATATACTTTTTTCTCCATCTATATCACCTCGATTCTTAATTGAGAATCTGTTGTTACTATTAAGCTAATTATTTGTGCATTTATGTTATATAATTCATTTATTGACTCTCTATTATCTATAAATATTGGTGCTGAAGTTTGATAAAATTTTATTAATGTATTTATAATATCCAACCCTGCAAGTATTTTATGTGCATTATTTACATCTGAATATGGTACACCTTTTACTAATGTATCACAGCACTCAACAAGTCCTCCATTAATTTGTGTATCAAAAAGTCTAAATTTTACTACTTCAAATTTGCTATTTATAGCACTTTCTAATAGTTCAACTTTTGTTTTTGTAAATTGTTCAATTTGATATTGTTGTGCTTCTAATTCTTGAACTTTATTTGCTATATTTTCTTCTTCATTTTCCAACTCTTTTATGCGTTCTTTTGTTCTTTCTTGTATAGCCCTTTCATTTAATTGTTTATCAATATTATTAATTAGATCTATAATATTATTTTTTCTACCTTGAATTTCTGATGTATCACCATTTATTAGTTTATCTACTATTTCCTGTAGTTCATTAACTTCCTTTAGTTTTTCTTGATATTTTGGAAATGCTGTTACATCAATAGTTGCATTTTTTGCTTCTTCATTTTCAATATTCTCAATTTTAACCTTTGTTTCATTTAATTTTGTATCGATATCTGCCATTTCCATTTTTATTTTTTCAATTGTTTCTGTATTTTCTTTAATTCTTGAATTAATTGCTTGTCCTTCTGTATTTATTGCATTTTGTTCTACCTTTTTATGATTGTTAAAATTATTTTCAAATTGTTTTTTAATTTCTTCAATTTTTTCTGTCTCATATTCTCTCTTACAAGTTGGGCATACAAATGAATCCGGATCAAATTCCAGTTTTGTATTACTAATTTTATCCCACTTTTTATATAATTCATTTTTTCTTTTGCTGTCTTGCTCTATTTTTAGTTGTCTCTCATCCAATTCTTGTCTTTTATTTCTCAACATACTTTCATTTAAGGCCTTATCATTTATTAGTTTTATTTTTTCTGCTACATATTGCTGCTTATTTTCCTTTTCTAGTGTAATTTTTAATTCATTTAATTCATTTTTTGCCTTCGCAAGTTTATCGGCTTTTTCTATATTTTCTTTTGCTCTCGCTTGTATATCAAACATCTCTGTTTCAATTTTTTTCAATTCTTGATTGTATGTTTCTTTTTGTTTTTCTAATTCATCATAATTTATATTATGCTCTGTTACTAAAGTATTGGTAAGTTCATCTATTCTTATAGGAATACTTTCCTTTTGATTATTTAATTCCTTTATTTTAGATTGAATAACCTTTTTATAATCTTCTATACTTCTACCATTTAAGTTTTGTTGTAATGTTTTAAATTCTTCATTTGCGTTTAATATCTCCTCATCTGTTATTTGATTACCAGATATATTAGTCAATATTTCTCGTCTTTCCTGCCATTTTAATTGTTTATTAAAATACAAAGGATCTGTTATTAATTTAAATAGACTTTCTGGAACTAAACTATTGATTTTTTCTTCATAATCTTTCTTTTTGACTGGTACTTCATCTATCCAATAACTTGTCTCGTGTCCAGAAAATTCTTGTTGTGTTTCTCCCCTTTTAGTAACCCATTTTTCCTTCAGCATTTTTTTAAAAGTCATATCCACTCCATCTATTAGTAAAATGGCCTCAACTTCATGTTCTAAAAAATGAATTGGTTTATTATTTTCATCTAATGTTTTTATATTAAAATCTTTCCTATCGCTACTATCTTTATCAAAAAATAGCCATTTAAAAGCATCAAATACTGTTGTTTTTCCTGTTGCATTTTTTCCATATATATTTGCGTTTTTTCCTTCGAAATTAATCTCTAAATTTTTTATTCCCTTAAAATTTTTTAGTTTTAAATTAGATATCTTTATTTGCATTTTTATTCTCCTTCCTTGTTTTCATTAACTTTTCTACATCTTCTAACGCTTCCAAAAGTCCACATTGGGAACATATATCAGTTTTTCCATCTCTTCTGGACAATGCAGGCCTTTCTCCAAGTATTCCTTTACATCTAGGGCATATTCTCATTTTTGTCACCTCTTTTACAAATACTCTTCGTATTTTTCACTTATATTTTTAATCCATTCTGTGTTTACTCTATCTAGATATGTACTCCACGCTGACTTATAAGAATTCCACCACCAGCCTTTTTTCTTTAAAGCATATATTAATTGTCTTTTGCATTTCATAGTAAATTTTATATACGCTCTGTCTCCCTCAATATAAGATGTAAAATTTTCATCTTCATAAATAATTTCTTTTCTTATTTCTTTTACTTCGCCATTTATTGATGCTTGGTATAATTTATATATATTACTGTTTTTTCTCCACTTATATTTTTCTTGTAATTGTTCATATACCTCTATAAACTTTTTATTATCAATGGTTGCTAGGTTCATAATATCTTTTGTTGGATCTAAATTTAATTGAATAAGCCTTTTTATTCCATCAATAATATATTTTACTTTTTCTTCTTTGGAATCATCTTTTTTGGCATTTTCTACTTGTTTTCTTAAGTCCTCGAACCATTCACTCAATTCATGTGAAGCCTTCAATATTTGTTCACTTTTATCAAGTCTTTTAGAATTATATTTTGCTGGCCCTGCTACCATAACTGGTACATGTTGAGATTCATACTCTAATATTTTTGAATATTTTTTATATAAGTTATCTAATATTTTTTGCTTTTTAACCTCAGATATTGGCCATTCTATAACTTCATTAGCATATGCTTTGTAGCATTGTTCAGTATTGGTTCCCCTATTATAAAAACTATTATTATTTGTCCTTTGTATTAAATCCTGCCTTAATTCATGTATTTCCATATTACTCCTCTCTTGATTTCTTTAGATATGTATGCTACAATATTTAAAGAAACATTTATATATGTGTTTTTTAGAACTATTTATTTACTTTGGTCGGTATTTGGTAGTTCTATTATTTTTGCGGTTTCATCTGTTTCATTTATCACTATGTCTTTTACTAGTGCTGAAAAGTTATCTGAAGCAATTTCGTAGATTTTCTTTAATTTGATATTTTTATTATTGTATTCATTTATAAAACATAAGTCTTTAATCATTTTAAATTGTTCTGCACATTCTGTTTTTATATCTTTAATTTCTTTATCCCTTCTTGCAATTATTTCTTGAAGTTTCTTATTTTCTACTGCTTCTCTACTATGTTTCCCTGGCATTTTCTTTTTCCTCCTTTCAAACTTTTTAATCTATATTTCATCTTGAATAATGTTAATAACATATTTTTATATTTTGTTTTAGCTTCTGCAATATCAATACATTCATTTAATAACTCCTGGTAATATTGAATCATTTGTACCCTCCTATATTTCTTCAAAAAATATATGCTTTATTACTGTTATTGTATCGTCTTTATCTAATTTGCTTGCTTTTAAATATCCTATCGCATATAGTAATTTTGTATCTTTGTCATTCATTTTTTCTTTTTCAAATGTTTTCTGTAGTTCTCTTTCCGCATCCTTTAAATTTGCACTTTTTTCCATTGTAAAATCCTCCTTTATTAGTTTTAATCCTCATCTAAAAAACTTTCTAAAACTAATACTATAATTAAACCAAAAACAGGTACTAAATACTCTCCTCCAAATGCTTTATAACCTCTTATTCTATTGGCATATTTTATTGATACTATTGTTAAAATAATTGTTGCTATTATTGTAATAAGTTCTAATATTCTTACTATAAATTTTTTCTTATTGGTTATTTTCATTATTCTTCCCCCTTTAATCTTTTCTTTTTGTACCATTCTCTTATTGCACTTCCTAATGCAACCTTCTCTTTTCCAAAATTTTCACTTGGAAAATCTTGTGAATTATAGATGCTTAATGCTGTCGGTACACTGCAATTTCTCAATTCTGCAAATTGTGTTGGGGTATAAAAAACATTATCTTGTAATTCCATTTAATTTTCCTCCTTTAATGTGTGGCTTCCGCATTTTTTTATTTTTTTCATATTTCTCCTCCTTTAATCTACTTTTTGTAGAGTGGTGGGTAAAATAATATAATCCTTTGAAATTTTATATAAATTACAAAGTTCTTCAAACTCTGCTATCTTAATTGATGTTCTTCCCTTTTCCCAATTAATAATAGTTCCTTTTGTTTTCTTCATTTCCTTGGCTACCTCATCTAATGAATAACCTGCATTAACTCTTGCTGCGGTTAATGTTATTTGTAATTTTTTCTCCATATTTTTATTCGCTCCTTTCTTGATTTGTTCACATTATATTCTACTTTTTGTAGAATGTCAATACTAAAAGTAGAATTTTTTAAACTTTTTTATTGATTTTTTCTACTTTTAGTATTATAATATAGTCAAATGTTGAGAAAGCGAGGTTTTTATATGGACAAGGATAACAAATACAAAAAAATATTTTCCAAAAATTTAAATTATTATATGACAGTAAAAGGAAAAACTCAAACAGATATTATAAATGATTTAGATATAAATAAATCTGCTATTTCTAGTTGGTGTAATGGCACTAGACTTCCAAGAATGAACAAAGTGCAATTACTCGCAGATTATTTTAGTATAAATGTTTCTGACTTAATAGAAGGAAGTTGTGACAATAATAACTATTTTGAATTCATATCCGAAGATGATTCTATGTTTCCTTTGCTAGATGTTGGAGATATTGCCCTAATATACAAACAAAACATAATTGACAAAACTGACAATAAAAACAAAGGAACATATCTTTTAAAACTAAATGGAAAAAATACGATAAGAAAATTAGTATTAGATGAAAATAATAATATATATCAGTTAATTGCAATGAATACCTGTTGTAAAACAATAGAAATTCCTGCTGACAACCTTTATGATACAATAGAAATATTGGGTAAAGTAGTAAAGGCTGAAAATAAAAGTGCTTTTAAATAATAAAATTTATAAAATATTTTAAAAAGGAGAAATTTATATGGAATCACTTATTGGAATTATTAGCTTAATAATTATTATTGCTTTCTGTGCCATAATAGGTTCTTATAATAAAAAAGCCAAAAAAGTAAAAAAAATTAAACAAGATAAAAATGCTTCTTTATTTATAACATTATTGCATTATAGTGGTCTTCCTGTTGCTCAAAATATATATACAAAAATATTTTCTAAACCAAATGAATATGAATTTTGTGCAAACAATATGACTTTTAAATTGCTTAAAGAAAAAGTTACTGATGTTGCAATAACCAATGATGTTGAAATTCAAAAAAGTAATGTTTCAAGCATTGGTGGTGCTATTGGTGGTGCCTTTTTATTTGGTCCACTTGGTTCAATGATTGGTGGAAGATCTAAAGAGAAAACATCAAATATAGTAACTTCATATTTAGTTTTTACTTATTTAGATCATGATGAAATTAAATATATTTCATTTAATTGTACTAATGATTTTAAGGCTATGAAATTTGTAAAAGAATTTAAACAAAATAATCAAAAGATAAATTCAGATATAGACTTATAAAAAAAGGATAATGTGTATCTTTTTGCGGAAGCCACACATTACCCAGAGCATAACCACTATTGAAAGTGATTACATTATTATAATATCAAATAATGCTTTCATTTTCAATAGTTTGAAACAAAAAATTATTGAATATGGAGGTTTTTATTATGGGTGCAACTAAAACTCGTGGAAATGGTGAAGGTACAATATTCAAAAGAAAAAGAAATGGTAAAATCATGTGGGTTACTGAATACACTATTGCTATGTATGATGAAAAAACTGGAAAAAGAAAAAGGAAAACTATATATGGAAAGACAAGACAAGAAGTAAAAAAGAAATTGGAAAAAGTTATTACAGAATTGAATACAGATACATATGTAGATAAATCAAGGGTTACTTTTTATGATCTTGCAAAAGAATTTATTGATACTGCCTATAAAATGAATAAATTAAAAGAAAGTTCCTATTCTCGTAAATTGCTTACATTAAAGAACATCTCTACACATTATATTGCTAACATGGAACTTCAAAAAATTACAGAAAAAGATTTAAAAGATTTCTTAATATATATCACAAAATATTCAGATTCTGTTATTGCTAAAATATATGGAATAGTCAACAATACTTTTAAAATAGCTGTGAGGAGAAATATTTTGCGTTATAACTTTTTAGACAATCAGCTAGAATTTGAAATACCTTTATCTCAAAAGTATAAAAACAAATCCAAAAATGTATCTGCTTTTACTATTGATGAGCAAAAACAGCTTATTAGTGAGTTACAAAACACAAAAAAATTTAGATATAAATATCAAATTTTATTAAGTTTATTTACTGGTATGAGAATGGGTGAAATAAATGCTTTAGATCTAAATGATATTGATTTTAAAAATAAAATAATTCATATTAGAAGAACTATTACTCGTACATTTGATGATAGAGCAACAATCGGTTCTTATACAAAAACAGTAAATGGAATTAGAGATATAATGATGGATTCTAATGTTGAAAATATACTTAAGGAATATTTATCATCAGATTATTATACAGAAAATGATTATAACCTTCTATTTTGCAATTCATATAAAGAATGTATAAGTACAGATACTGTTAATGTGATGTTCAAAGAGTTTTGCAAAAATTATAGCATTGGAAAAGGTTATGATGTTCATCAGCATATGCTTCGACATACATTTGCAACTAGATGTATTGAATCAGGAATGCCTGCATCCGTTTTAGCAAAAATAATGGGACACGCAAATGTTGCAACTACTTTAAATGTCTATTGTGAAGTTTTTGATAAATTTAAAAAAGAACATCTTGATTTATCTTACAACTATTTAAAGGAAAATGGCTTGACACTTGACTTTTAAATATGCGTTTGTACAGCCGTAAGTACAGCCATACGAATTATTTTTAAAATATTTTGTATTTATTTGAAAATATATTGAAAATCTAAAACATAAATATAACAATGGTTTGAACTACTTTGAAATGAAATCAAAATATGTTCAAACCATTAGTTTTAGGCTGTTTTTGCCATCCGTTAAATTCTTTTCCATCATATTCTATTGTTAATTTTATATTTCTCATTTTTAACTCCTTCTTATTTATATTATAGAAAATTTAAATGAATTTCCTATAATATAAAAGTCGCCCTTAAAGCGACTTAACTATTTATTTTCTTCTTTTGTTTCTTGTTGTATTTCTTTTTTATCTTTTTTAGAAAATTTTTGTTTAAAATTTTCTAATTTGTTATTTTTAATTGTTTTTTTCTCAGCAAATCTTTTTGTTACAATATTGCTTATTAATATTTTCTTTAATACATCTTCTCTTACATCAGCAATTAAAGTTCCATCTTTTGCTACAGAAATTTTTCCTGTTTCTTCTGATACTACAACTACTATACTATCAGATTCTTTTGAAATTCCTATAGCAGCTCTATGTCTAGTTCCTAATTCTTTTGCAATATCAGCATCATCCGCTAATGGTAAAACACACGCTGCTGCTGCAATTTTATTATTGCTTATAACTACTGCTCCATCATGTAGTGGTGTTTTTGGAACGAATATATTTACTAAAAGTTGAGGTGATACTTCTGCATTCATTGGTACACCTGTTGCTATTATGTCTTGTATATTTATATCTCTTTCTAAAACAATCAATGCTCCTGTTTTTGTTTTTGAAAGCTCTGTTGCTGCTATTACAACTTTATATATATCTTCTTTTGTTTTAGTTGCTAAATCACTATCTAAACCAAAAAATTTTGTAAATTTGTTTGTTCCTAATTGTTCTAGTCCTCTTCTCAATTCTGGCTGGAATATTACGATTATTGCAATTACTCCCCAATTCATGATTCCTGTTAATATTGAATTTAATATATTTAAATTCAATAATCCACTAATCCAAGTAGCAATAATTAAGAAAGCTATTCCTTTTATTAATTGCCATGCTCTAGAACCTTTTACTACTTTAAAAAAACAATATAATAAGAATATTACTATTACTATATCTAATATCGTTGTAAATAAATTAAATGGATTTTCTCTTAGGTTTTGAAATCCGGTTTAAAATATTTTCATTATAAAAGTTTATCCAATTATTTCCTATACTTTTTTCCATAGTACACCTTCTTTTATTTCAATTTCTATATTAGCGAATATATTAATGTAACTGCTATTGACATTATCATTATTATTGCTAACATTGCTGCCATTATTTTTACAAATACTTGTCCTTTATCATATTTTCTTTGTTCTTTATTTTTGATTTTTTTTTCTTTTTTCATTTTTTTACTTCATTCCTTCCTAACGTCATAAATTCGGTTGGAGTTGTAATTGTTTTCAACTCTTTTCTCCATTTTTATACTACAACTATTATAGCACTAATTTGCTAACACTTTCAACAATTATTTACAAATTCCAAAAATTGTTGGTTTTTGCTCTATTTTATCTTTGTCTATTTTTATAATATTGTTTAATTTTTGTTTAGCAATTTCTAATTTTTCTATATCGTTAGCATATATATAAGCTAAATCTTCACCTTTTGATACATTTTCAGAAACTTTTTTACATAGTTTTATTCCTACTGTATAATCTATTTCATCTTCTTTTCTTATTCTTCCAGCTCCCAAATTACAAGCAACTTTTCCTACTTCTTCTGCATTTATCTCCTGTATATATCCGCTTTTTTCTGCCTTTATTGGTTCTATAAATTTAGCTTTTTCAAATTTATTTGTATTCTCTAAATATGATATATCTCCACCTTGATTTTGAACCATTTCTGCGAATTTATTAAATGCTTTATCATTATTAATATTTTCTAACATTTTTAGTTTATTTTCTTCTAGATTATCACCTAATCCTGCCAATTTAATCATATATGAGCCCAATTCTAATACTACTTCTTTTAAATCTTCTGGCATATTTCCTTTTAAAAATTCTATTGCTTCAATTACTTCCAAATTATTTCCTACTGCATATCCTAGCGGTTCATCCATATTTGTTAAAATGCATACTGTTTCTCTATTTGCTAATTTTCCTATTTCTATCATTTCATTTGCAAGTTTTTCTGCATCATGCATATTTTTCATAAAAGCTCCAGCTCCTACTGTTACATCTAGAACTATTTTTTCTGCTCCACTTGCTATTTTTTTACTCATAATACTTGAAGCTATTAGCGGAATACTTTCAACACAAGAAATGCTATCTCTTAAAGCATATAATTTTTTGTCTGCTGGAGCTAAATTCAATGTTTGTGAAATCATACTTATTCCTATGTTTTCCACATTTTTTACAAAACTGTTCATATCTATATCTGTTCTATATCCAGGTATTGATTGCATTTTATCCACTGTTCCCCCTGTAAATCCAAGCCCTCTTCCAGACATTTTTGCAACTGGTACACCAAGTGATGCAACTAATGGTAAAAGACAAATTGATACTTTATCTCCGACTCCACCTGTTGAATGTTTATCTACAATTATTTTATTTAGTTGTGATAAATCTAGTATTTCTCCTGAATTTGCCATAGCTAAAGTTAAATTTGTAGTTTCTTTTTTTGTCATTCCATTTAAATATATTGCCATTACTAAAGCTGCAGCCTGATAGTCTGCTACTTCTCCATTGACATATCCTGTTATAAAAAATTCTATTTCTTCTTTTGTTAATTCTTTTTTATCTCTCTTTTTTTCTATAATTTCTAATATATTCATTATATCTCCTCATTTTTTAACATAAATTACACAAAATTTTTAGTAAAGCTCCTTCTATGTATTGGGCACAATCCATATTCTTTAATTGCTGCAATATGTTTTGCAGTGCCATACCCTTTATGTTGTATAAAACCATATTGAGGATAAACACTATCCCATTCTCTCATAATTCTATCCCTTGTAACTTTTGCAATTATTGATGCAGCTGCAATTGAATAACATTTAGCATCACCTTTTATTATTGATTCATATGGCACTCCATCTGTATCTATGTGTTGTAAAGCATCAATAATAATCAAGTCAGGTCTTACGTCTAAACCTTTTACAACACTTGTTACTCCTTGCTTTGTTGCATTTAAAATATTTATATCATCTATTACATCTTGTCCGATTATTGCTACTGAATAACTAATTGCTTCTTCTATTATTTTGTCATATAAAAATTCTCTTTTCTTTTCAGAAACTTTTTTAGAATCGTTAACCCCTTCTATCATTGAATTTTCTGGCATTATCACTCCCGCAACAACAACAGGACCAGCTAATGGTCCTCTTCCTGCCTCATCTATTCCACATATATTTTTAAACCCTTTTTCATGTAATTGTTTTTCTATCTCTTTTAAATTTGTTAGTCTATCTAATTCTTTCTCTCTCATTTTGTATTCCTTCTATATATTTAAATTTTGTAATTCTGTTAATGAATAATACATTTTTTCTTCATTTTCAAATCCTACTGTATTATATATTTCTACTTCTACATTTTTTATATCATATTTTATAATATACCATCCATTTTTTTCATCTGATTTTACATTTGAAAGCCCCATATCTGTTAGGTCTTGTGTTGATAATTTATAATAAAATATTAAATTTGTATTATCTTCTTGCAATTGTGTTTGTGTTATTCCTATATTTCCACTAAATTCATTTGCATTTGTTATTTCTGTACCTTTTAGTTCTCCTTTTGCTGTTGCTGTTCTAGTTTCTTTATCTGTTGCACTTTCAAAATTTGTTCCTAGTTTAAAATTTGCATTCTCTACATATTGTTTTCCTTTTGCTTTTATTAACAACATATTTGTTTTTACATTTTCTAATTCTGATGATTTTATAACTTTGTTTCCTGTTCCTATTGATATTCCTGCTATTATTAGTAATACTATTATTGTAATGACTAATGTGACCATTGTTATTCCTTTATCTTCTTTCATTTATCTTCCTCCGTTTTTATTTTTTATTATTATATCAATTAGTATTTATTTTTTCAATAATTCGCATAAATTTAATTTTTGTTTTTTAGAACGAAGTACAAATAAAAATTAAAGTATATTTTTACACTTTTTTCACAAAATTTTCACAAAGCTATTGTATTCTAATATAAAATTAGGATATTATATAAGCATATAATATTAATAAAAATCTAGGAGGCAAATATATAATGGAAGAAAATGAAAAAAACGAAACAAAATTCAAAGCAATTCCAGTAACAGGTTCAACATCATACAACAAATCATCAAAAAACAGTTCTGGATTTGGAAAAAGTGTTTTACTACCATTTGTTAGTGGTGTTCTTGGTTGTACAATTGTAATCGGAACATGTTTTGGTGTTCCATCAATAAAAAATAAACTGATAGGAACTCAAACTTCATCAATTAGTACTACAAATAACAACTCAACTCAATCTGATGGATATGTTAAACAAATATCTTTAGAAAATTATTCAGATACAGCCGTATATGCAGCAAATAAAATATTACCATCAATAGTTGGTATTAAAATTGAATATACAATAAATGCTACTTCTATTTTTGGAAGGACTGGAACTTCTACTGCAACAGCTTCTGGTTCTGGAATTATAATTAGTGAAGATGGTTATATTTTAACAAATAACCATGTTGTATCTTCAAGTTCTTCTGAAACGAGTTCATATTATCAAATATCAGAAGCAACTAAAGTTACAGTTACTTTATTTAACGATGATACAGAATATGAAGCAAAAATTGTAGGTCAAGATGAGCAAACAGATTTAGCTGTTATAAAAATTGAAAAATCTGGTTTAACAAAAGCTGAATTTGCTGATTCAGATGATGTAAAAGTTGGTGAATTTGCAATGGCTGTTGGAAATCCAGTAAATATGACAAGTACTGTAACTACTGGTATTGTTAGTGCAGTTAATAGAAAAATTACAGATTCAGATGGGAAAACATATAAATGTATTCAAACTGATGCTGCTATAAACTCTGGTAATAGTGGTGGTGCTTTAGTTAATAGTGAAGGTAAGGTTATAGGTATTAATACTTTAAAATTGTCTGGTACAGGTATTGAAGGTATTGGTTTTGCAATTCCAATTAACTCAACAACAGATATTACTTCACAATTAATTCAATATAGCAAAGTTAAAAGACCTTATATAGGAATTTCTGGTATTGACTTAGATGAATCTACTGCTAAAAAATATAATTTAGTTATTGGTGTTTATGTTAAATCTATTGAAGATTTCTCTGCTGCTGAAAAAGCTGGTTTAAAAGCTGGTGATGTGATTGTTGAAGCAGATGGAAAAGCTATTCAAACAATGGATAAATTAAATGAAATTAAAAATTCACATCAAATTGGTGATAATATGACATTAAAAATAAATAGAAATGGATTAGAAAAAGAAATTACTTTAACTTTAGGTGAACAACCTTAATAATTTCACTTTTAATTCACACGATGGACAAAATTGATTATTATAATACAAACATAGTCAGTAAATAATTTCTGACTCAAATAAAAAAACATCCCCTTTTATTTTCAAAAAGAAACTAGTTTTTATACTAGTTTCTTTTCACTATATTATAATTAAATCCATTTCACTTGTTATATCTTCATTTCCATATGCAAATATAATGTAAATATTATTGTTATATATAAAATATTCTTTAATATTCTCCACTTTATAAATTTCACTATTTATATCTCTAGAAAAAACATTATATCCCAATGCTATTAAATCTTCTGATTTTTTTTGTTCTTCTTTTATATTTTTATCTATTTTATTTTGAACTTCATCTTTATTTAAATCATATATTTTTAAAGCATTATCTAGTGTAAGTTCTTTGTTGTCTTCTAGATTAAAATTAAAAGTTTGAATTATTATTCTTTGAGCTGATAAATTTTGTTTTAAATCTGAATATATAATTAGTGATAATATACCATTTTCTATGCTTGCTTTGTATTTTACTGTATATATAATGTTGCTATCTGTTTTATCTACTATTTCTTCTGCTTTTGCTTCAAATGTTTTTGATATTTCTTGATTAAATTTTTCCACTTGATTATTTTTTATATTTATATATGGTAAATTTACATCTATTTCATGTTTATCTGTTTTTTCTTGTTTATTGTAGCTTGTATATACAATTTTTTCATTTTTATCTATTTTTCTTTTTGAATAATTCCCTTTTTCTTCTATTTGATTATCAAATATAGTTTCAAAACTTGCCTTTAATTCATTTTCCTCTTGTTCAGTTCTTTTTGCTAACTTATTTATTCCAAATATGTTATTTACCATATTGTCACCTAGCACTTGGATTGCAATTACTATACATATTGCTAATATGCAAATAATTAATGAAATTATATATATGGTTATTGTTTTTTTACTCATTTTTTCTTTTTCCGGAAGTATTACATTCATAGTTATTTTCCCCCAATAATTTTTATTATAAAATTATATATATTAATATTTTTTAATCTACTGGAATCATTATAACATTTTTATAAATTGTAGTCAAACATTTGACTATTTAGCAATTTTGCGTTATTATATATAATATTGAAAAATATAGAAATGAGGAATTAGAAAGTTATGATATGTTCGGAATGTAAGAAAAATCCAGCGATACTTTTTTACGAAAAAATAGATAATGGAAAAAGCACAATGGAAGGATTATGTTATGACTGTGCTAAGAAAAAAGGAATAAATGCAACAGAGGTATTATCAAAACAACAAGATATCTTAGCTAAAGATAAAATAAATTTAGCAGACATGAATAAGCAATTAGAAACAATATTTAAAGATTTTGCTGAAAATTTAGATATAAGTAATTTAGAAAATATAGATGGTGCTATTACTTTTGGTGATTTAAGTGATGACGAAGATAGTGACTATGATGAAGAAAAGCCTAAAATTGCAGGTGCTGCAATACCATTAGGTTCAATATTTTCAAATATGTTTTCTCATGATAAGCAAAACAATGATGGTCAAAACACTAATCAAGATAGTGAAAAAAAGAAAGTTAAAGCTGATAAAAAGCAAGAAAATAAACAAAATAAAAAGAAAAAATACTTGGATACTTATGGAACTAACCTAACAAATAAAGCTAAAAATAATCAATTAGACATTGTTGTAGGTAGAGATAAAGAAATTCAAAGAATTATTCAAATTTTAAATAGACGTTCAAAAAATAATCCTTGTTTAATTGGTGAGCCTGGTGTTGGTAAAACAGCTATTGCTCAAGGTTTAGCAATTAAAATTGCAAATCAAAATGTTCCTGCAAAACTTTTAAACAAAGAAGTTTATCTTTTGGATATGACAGCAGTAATTGCTGGTACTCAATTTAGAGGGCAATTTGAGTCTAGAATGAAAGGTATTATTGATGAATGTAAAGAATATGGTAATATCATTTTAGTTATTGATGAAATCCATAATATCATTGGTGCTGGTGATGGTGAGCATTCTATGAATGCAGCAAATATTTTAAAACCTGCACTATCTAATGGAGAAATTCAATTAATTGGTACTACTACATTAACTGAATATAGAAAATATATTGAAAAAGATTCAGCTTTAGAAAGAAGATTTCAACAAGTTTTAGTTGAAGAGCCTAATATTGAAGATTCAATTAGTATTTTAGAGGGTATCAAAAAATATTATGAAGAATATCATAAAGTAAAAATATCAACAGACGTTATTAAACAAGCTGTTATAATGTCTGAAAAATATATTCATGATAGATTTTTACCAGATAAAGCAATTGATATTTTAGATGAAGCTTGTTCTAGAATAAATTTGGAAAATAAAGATTTATTTAAACTTGAAATATTGAAGAAAGAATTATCTCAAGTTCAAGCACAAAAAGAAGAAGTTGCTCAAGCTGATACAACAGAAGATTATCAAAAAGCTGCTGATTTAAAAACTCATGAGTGCCAAATTATGGAGGACATTGATAAGTTAAATAAAAAAATGAAACCTAGAAATCTTACTGTTCAAGATATTGCAACAGTTATTGAAAGTTGGACTAAAATACCAGTTAAGAAAATTACTGAAGCTGAAACTCAAAAACTTTTAAACCTAGAAACAAATCTTCATAAAAGAGTAATTGGTCAAGAAGAAGCTATAAATGCTGTTTCTAGAGCAATTAGAAGAAATAGAGCTGGACTTCAAAATGAAAAAAGGCCACCATCATTCATATTTGTAGGTCCTACAGGTGTTGGTAAAACAGAACTTGCAAAATCTTTAGCTTACGAAATGTTTGGTTCAGAAGATTCTATTATAAGAATAGATATGTCTGAATATATGGAAAGTCACTCTACATCTAAATTAATAGGTGCACCTCCAGGATATGTAGGTTATGATGATGCAGGTCAATTAACTGAAAAAGTAAAAAGAAAACCTTATTCAATTATTCTTTTAGATGAAATTGAAAAAGCTCATCCAGATGTATTTAATATTTTATTACAAGTATTAGATGATGGAAAACTTACAGATTCTCAAGGAAATACTGTTAACTTTGCAAATACAATAATAATTATGACTTCAAATGCTGGTTCAAATTTAAATAATAATTCAATTGGATTTGGAAAACAAACTGTTGATAAATCTAAAATTGAAGACAGTTTAAAAGAAGTATTTAGACCAGAATTTTTAAACAGAGTTGATGAAATAATTGTATTTGATTCTTT
>OIYO01000176.1_pt1 | contig 64189 bp, 72 predicted proteins | sample 1588191 | NCBI WGS metagenome assembly OIYO01 (sample SAMN03283275) | human gut metagenome | biome: human-associated habitat; material: feces | host: Homo sapiens | place: Peru | collected 2012 | reverse complement strand
GGCGCTCTGGGCGCTGCCGAGTACGCACGCCAGAAGGGCATGGCAAAGAAGTAATAGACCCACAGCGCATATCGCATATAGTTATAGATCAAACAGGCGGCGTCCATCGGACGCCGCCTGTGTTTTGCTATTAAAGGTAGTGCTTGCGCGGGATCTTGTCATAATGCCTGAGGAGTACCGGCTCTACGCAGGCAGAGAGAAACTTCATATCAAGATTAAAAAAGTATATGAGAAAGGTCACGGCGAAAAAGCCGCCTGCCCCACCGAGTATCACCTTTGAAAGTTTGGATAGCTTCATAATTCCTCTCCTTTCGTCACCATGCGTTTTCATCCGGCAGGACCTCGATCGACGGGTCGAGCGGTTCCTCGCGCATAACGGTGCGCATGTATTCGTTGAACTGGTCGCGGATCGCCTGACGCGTATAGACCCGCGGATCGCATAGGTCGTGCGCGACCCAGACGAGATTCAGCCCGCGCTCACGCGCCTGCTCCTCAAACTGCCCGTGCATACCCACCAGCGCCTTGCAGGACATATGCTCCCACATCATGACCATGTCCGCATTCATCCGTTCACACAGCTCCCACAGCTCATCTACAAGCACCTTGTAGCCGCCGTGCGTGCGGTTGCGCATTATCATGTTCTCTGTGAGATAGGCCATGTCGTAATATGCCTGTTCGCGGTTCTCCGGGGTGTCCTCCTCGGCAATCTCTTTTTCTATGACCATCGACAGCATATCCGTCAGCGGCACGACGCCCCAGCAGTGCACCATCCAGTTGAGCATGTCTATCACGTACTGCGGCTGCACGCCCCACACTATACACCTGTGCCGGTATTCCGGCGCCATCATGGTCTTTCTTTCATAGCCGCGGCGCACATATTTCATTATCTTTTTGTCTATCGGCGGGAACGCGGCGGAGCGGCCGCAATTGCCCATGTAGTTTGTGTCGTTATACAGGGAGAACGTCGCGCCGATGAACTGCGGGTAAGGGGTGCTGTTCACCTCCAGCCAGGCCCAGCGGTTGCGTGTTGTCTCATTGACGCGTTTGGCGCACTCAAAATAGGCCGTCCAGTTCCATTTTTCACCTGTCTGCTCCTCTATAAAGGCTATGGCGTTCTTTATGTCCTGCGCGGCGTATTCCTGTACGTCAGCCTCCTTGTGCCGCATCGGCGCGGCGAGCTGGAAGGTCGGAATGCCGTACTCACGCTCAAGCCGCTTTGCGATTATGCCGTTGCCCATCAGCGAGCCGTCGCACGTCGTATTTACCTGCACCGCGCACTTGCCCAGCACGGGGAAGTCGTCCTCTATGGAGATGCCGGCCTCGGCCTCCGGCATGGGGCACACGTCGCCCGGAATACCGAACTGCTGCGCTACGTCGAGATAGTGCGTGGTGGAATACTGGTTGAGGAGGTTTGCCGAAAACATTGTGGGCACTTCGCGCAGAATGGCATGCAGGGTCGGGAAGCCCATCATGAATGCCGTCATGGCGTTCTCGTCCGTAAGCACGCATTTTTCCGAATATGCCACGTTGTTGCCCGTCCTGCGGTCGCCCTTTACGGAGTTATCAATGCATGCAGCCACGTCTTTTACAACGAAGTCCATCGCCGTGTGCACGATGCGCAGAGGCTCATCTCTCAGCCCCATCGTGAACTTATCCAGCATATGCGGGACGGCCAGATAATTTGCAAACCATCTGTAGCGGAACATGGCCTTGACGTTGCGCGGCTTCACGATGACGCCGGCAAGAATGGACAGCAGATAGAGCCACCTGCCGTAATCGTAAAGCGTGTCCCTCAGGCCGCGCCATTCGCGGCGGCGGCGCACCTTACCGCCGTTGAAAAGCACGCCGAGCTGCTTTTCGCCGGGTCTGCTCTTCGGATTTACTACCAGCGCCATTATTTTACACCTCCATGAAGCTTCTTGATCTCGATGCTTTCCACAAACGCCTGTACGCGCGTGCGCATCTGCCCCACAGACGACGCAATGTTATACGGCCTGTCGACCGACATTACCGGAAAGCCGTAGTCGTCGCGCAGCATGGTCGAGCCAAGCAGCCGTTCGTATGCCCACGGGTCGCAGAACTTTACCTGCTGGTATATTATTCCGTCGGCGTGATATTCTCTGGCAATGTCGTTGACGTACTGCTTGCGCCCGTACACCTTCTCCATGTTCATCACGCGCGGGCACTGCCCGCGGTAGACGTACTGACGGCATACCTGCGTCAGCGCGTCCTCGCCGTCCGTGAGCGGTATCACATCCCGTCCGGGAAGCGAACCGAAGCAGAAGCGGTCGGCGCACACATAAGCGCCGGTCTCCTCTATCAGCTTTATAAAGCCGCTGTCGTCTACCTCAGAGCCTACAAGCGCGATGCGCGCCCTGTAGGGCTTGCTCTCCGGCTCGCGTGCGCGCACCTCTTCCAGCGTCTCATCCAGCTTATCTATGATAAGATATTTCGGCGCGACATAGCTTGCCAGTGTAAGCACGTGAAACTCATAGCCCGTTATACGCGGCAGCTCCTCTTTCCTGAAGCTGCCCAGCGCGCGTATGACCCGGCACACGCGGTTATGCTCCTCTACTGCCTTCTTGATCGCCGCGTCGGACGTGTCTATCCCGTAGGCGCGATTCAGCGGGTCAAGGATGTGGTTTTTGCATTGCAGTACCAGCAGAGCCACGCCGTTTTCGTCCGCCTTCAGCGGTATCTCCATGTACTCATGGAAAAACCGGTCGTTGCCCTGCCCCATGGTTTTCAGCAGCTCCATATTTTCCACGCAGCGGTTCATCATCGTGCAGCCGTCCGGCGCGATGACGCAGTCGGCAAAGTTGAAGCCGCCCTCTATTGCGCGTTCCAGCAGCGCGCGGCTCGTTTCACAGAGAAAGCTCGTCATGTAATACGTGGCGATGTCCATTGAACCCGTGTTCGGCGCGGACAGACGCACGGAGAAGGCGCCGTCCAGATTCATAAGCGGCTCGGGTGTGTTTTCGCACACGAACGCCACGCAGATCTTGCCTTCGTCCTTTGCCTGCCCTATGAGCGTATTATTCGACTCTCTGACGAGGTCTTCAAAATACGCCAGGTGCTTCAAGTCTCTCATTGCTTTCCTCCCCATACTTTGAATTTACCGTATCCGCGCTGTCCGGCGCGGCCTGTTGTTAATATTTTATCATATCATACATATCACGTCAATTTGACGCGTCATTTTGTAAATATACGTGCAAACATATGCTTTGTGCTTGTACATAATGCCAAATGTTGACAACAATATGCACAATATTTTCCATGGTAATATGTGCAATTTATCTTTTGCGCCGCAGGAGTTTGCGATTGTGCTTTATTTTTGCGCCGCGATGGGTTATAATCATTGTATGGCGCGGCGGCGAAAATATGGCCGCGCAGCCGCTGATAAGGAGGAATTTTTAATATGAAGCAGTATTTTGAAATAGTAGATGTCATGGCGCGCGAGATACTGGACTCGCGCGGAAACCCCACCGTCGAGGTGGAGGTCACGCTTGACGACGGCACTGTGGGCCGCGCGGCAGTTCCCTCGGGCGCATCCACCGGTATGTACGAGGCCTGCGAGCTCAGGGACGGCGACAAGAGCCGTTACGGCGGCAAGGGCGTTCTGACTGCGGTGGAGAACGTCAACGGCGAGATCGCGGAGGCTATGGTTGGCCTCAACGCGCTCGATCAGGTGTCTCTCGACAGGATGCTCATTGAGATCGACGGCACGCCCAACAAGACCCGCCTCGGCGCAAACGCGATACTCGGCGCGTCTCTCGCCTGCGCAAAGGCCGCGGCAGAGGCCACCGGCATGAGCCTTTACAACTATATCGGCGGCGTGAATGCCAAGACCCTGCCCGTGCCGATGATGAACGTGCTCAACGGCGGCCAGCACGCTACCGGGTCGAATGTGGACATTCAGGAATTCATGATAATGCCGGTCGGCGCAAAGAGCTTCAGCGAGGCGCTGAGGATGTGCGCAGAGGTGTTCCACGCGCTCAAGAAGGTCGTTCCTGCCTCAGGCGTGGGCGATGAGGGCGGTTATGCGCCCAGCCTCGAGAGCGATGAGGATGCGCTCAAGGCTCTTGTCACGGCAATAGAAAAGGCCGGCTACAAGCCCGGCGAGGATTTCAGGATAGCTATCGACGGTGCAGTCTCCGACTGGTACGATCCCGACGACAAGTGCTACCACCTGCCCAAGCGCGGCATCGTTATGACGAGCGAACAGATGGTGGATATGTGGGAGAGCTTCGTTGACAAGTACCCCATAATCTCCATCGAGGACGGTATGGGCGAGAACGACTGGGAAGGCTGGCAGCTGATGACGAAGCGCCTTGGCCGCCGCATCCAGATCGTCGGCGACGACCTCTTTGTGACCAATACCGAGCGTATAAAGAAGGGCATCGAGCTGCACGCGGCAAACGCCGTGCTCATAAAGCTCAACCAGATAGGGACGCTCACCGAGACGCTCGACGCTATCCAGATGGCGCACCGCGCAGGCTGGACCGCTGTCGTGTCCCACCGCTCCGGAGAGACTGAGGACACCACTATCGCCGACATTTCCGTCGCCGTGAACGCGGGCCAGATCAAGACCGGCGCACCTTCGCGCACCGACCGCGTCGCAAAGTACAATCAGCTCCTGCGCATCGAGGATGAGCTGTTCGATGCTGCGGAGTATCCCGGCAAGGATGCTTTCTTCTCCATAAAGTAAAAAACGCAGAGCCGAAACGGCCCGCTGCTTCCCCGGCTTTTGGGGAGACGGCGGGCCGTCCTCTTTGCGGCCCGCAGAAAAAAATATGTATATTATTCTCCATTGCAGGCAAGAATAGGAACGTATCCAAAAGATTTACTGCAATGGAGGTCATTAATATGAGCAGCAGCAGCTCCGGCAAAAAGCTGGAGAGATTCTTTACAGGTAAGGGCTTTTACATAGTCCTTTTCCTGTGCGCCGCAGTTATCGGCGTGTCCGCATGGATGATGGCGGCAGGAAATGAGACTATGGCAAAGGACGTAGTAAACAGCAATGATACAAGCTACTCCAGCAAGCGTGTAGAGACGGTGATCATCCCGCCTGCCGACAGCAGCACGAGAAAGACTGCCGCCGGAGACGGCAGCGCAGTGCCCGCGATGAAGGACAGCGAAAACGCGGCAGAGGACACGGCCGGGAGCGAGAGCGGAGATGAAGCCGCAGCCGAGACCGGGAAGGAAGAGACAGCGGCTGTCTTTGCCGGTGCGGCGGAAAACGCGGCTCCCGTGTATCTCTGGCCTGTGAGCGGAAATATCGAGCGCAGCCACAGTATGGACAGGCTCAGCTATGACGTCACCCTGCGCGACTGGCGCACGCATGACGGCATAGACATCGAAGCACCGGTAGGCACCATCGTCACCGCAACGCGCGGCGGGACCGTGGAGAGCATCGTCGAGGACGATCTCTACGGCACCGTAGTCACTATCGACCACGGCGACGGCACGAAGGCCGTCTATGCAAACCTTGCCGGCATGCCCGCCGTGAACGTCAACGATGCGGTGGAGCCGGGCTATATCGTCGGCTCCGTCGGCACGACAGCGCTTGCGGAGATAGGGCAGGGAACGCACCTGCACTTCGCGCTCAGGGCAAACGGCGCAAGCGTCGACCCGCTGGATTACCTTCAGGCGGCGTGATGCCGGAAGCCTGACGACCGGAAAATTGAGGACCGCTGCGGATATGTGAATGTATTCCGCGCGGTCCTCTTTCCCATATCGTCATTTTTACTACTTTGCACGGGGATAAAAATATGTTATAACTAGAAAAGCTTTTAACCATACATATGAGGAGAAACAACCCTTGGAGACGATCAACCAGATACTCGCCCGGGAGCTGAACCGGGAGCAGAGCCATATAGACAACGTTATAAAGCTTCTGGACGAGGGCAATACCATACCGTTTATCGCGCGTTACCGCAAGGAAATGCATGGCGCGATGGACGACACCGCCCTGCGCACACTTGCGGAGAGGCTTGCATACCTCCGCGCCCTCGCCGAGAGGCGCGAGACCGTGAAAAATTCCATCACTGAACAGGGCAAAATGACAGACGAGCTGTCGGCGGCCATGGACGAGGCTGAGACGCTTGCGGCCCTTGAGGATCTATACCGTCCGTATAAGCCAAAGCGGCGCACCAGAGCCACGATAGCAAAGGAGAAAGGGCTGGAGCCGCTGGCGCGGGAATTGTTCTCGCAGCGCCCCGAGCTGTCCGCGCCGGAGACGCTTGCAGAGGCTTTTGTCGACCCTGAAAAGGGCGTGGAGACGGTCGAGGACGCGCTTGCGGGGGCGTCCGACATTATCGCAGAGCAGATATCCGACGATGCGGAGATAAGAAAGAAGCTGCGCGGCTTCATTGAGAGCAATGCATTTCTGGTCTCGAAGGCCGCGACAGAGGAGGATTCGGTCTACCGGCTTTACTATGATTTCAGACAGCGGGTGGACAGAGTGCAGGGGCACCAGATACTCGCCATAAACCGCGGCGAGAAGGAGGGCATGCTCAAGGCCGGGATAGAGCTCGACCGTGAGGCCGCCTTGCAGCGTGTCCGCCGTGCGGCCGTCATCCCCGGCAGCGCCGCGATGGGCTTTGTGCGCGCCGCGGCCGACGATGCGTATGACAGGCTCATATGGCCGTCAATGGAGCGCGAGGAGCGCAGCGCGCTGACGGATATGGCGTGCGAGGGCGCGATAAAGATGTTTGCGCTCAACCTCAAGCCGCTGCTCATGCAGCCTCCCGTCAGGGGCAAGGTCACTATGGGGCTCGACCCGGGCTACCGCAACGGCTGCAAGGTCGCCGTGGTAGACGGCACCGGCAAGGTACTGGATACGGCCGTCGTGTACCCGACTTTCAGCGAGAGCAGAAAAAAAGACGCGATACGCACACTCTCCGCGCTGATAAGAAAGCACGGGGTGGAGCATATCGCCATCGGCAACGGCACCGCCTCGCGCGAGACGGAGCAGATGACCGTTGAGATGCTGCACGGGCTCGGCGGCGGCCAGTCGTATGCGATCGTCAACGAGGCCGGGGCTTCGGTGTATTCGGCTTCAAAGCTCGCGGCGGAGGAGTTCCCGGACTATGACGTCAATCTCAGGTCCGCCGTGTCCATTGCGCGGCGCCTTCAGGACCCGCTGGCGGAGCTCGTGAAGATAGATCCCATGGCCATAGGAGTGGGACAGTACCAGCACGATATGCCGCAGGCCAAGCTCGAAGAGACGCTCACGGGAGTTGTCGAGGACTGCGTGAACGCTGTCGGCGTGGATATAAACACCGCTTCTCCGTCGCTTCTTCAGCGCGTGTCCGGCCTGACGAAGACCACGGCAAAGAACATCGTCGCATACCGCGAGGAAAACGGCGCTTTCACGAGCCGCAGCCAGATAAACAAGGTGCCGAAGCTCGGCCCCAAGGCTTTCCAGCAGTGCGCGGGCTTCCTGCGCGTACCGGAGAGCAGGCAGGTGCTCGACAATACCGCCGTTCACCCGGAGAGCTATGAGGCCGCGAAAAAGCTTCTGGAGCTGTGCGGCTTCACAATGGCGGACGTCGCCGCCGGGAAGATAGCGGAGCTGCCGAAGCGCGTAGAGGCCGAGGGCGCGGCAAAGGCGGCCGCGGCCTGCGGCGTGGGCGAACCCACGCTGCGCGACATCGTGTCGGAGCTTCTCAAGCCCGGGCGCGACCCGCGCGATGAGCTGCCCCCTGTGCTGCTGCGCAGGGACGTGCTCGATATCGGCGATCTCAAGCCGGGCATGGAGCTCATGGGGACGGTCAGAAACGTCATAGATTTCGGCGTGTTTGTGGATATAGGCGTCCATCAGGACGGACTTGTGCATATCTCAGAGGTGAGCGATAAGTTTATCCGCCATCCGAGTGAGGCAGTGTCTGTCGGAGACGTGGTAAAGGTCGTCGTGCTGGACGTGGATGAAAAGAAGCACCGCATCTCGCTTTCGATGAAGCAGGCTTCAAAATGAGGAACGGAGATATAGCTATGATAAGCAATGACATCGAAGCGCTTGTGCGGTATGCAATAGACAAAAATCTTATAGAGGAGAGCGACCGCGTCTGGGCGGAGAACAGCCTCCTTGCGGCGCTCGGCATCGACGGCTTCCAGCCCGGCAGCTGCACGGCGCAGGAAGAGCCGCTGGAGAATATACTCGCGCGCATACTCGACTGGGCGGAGCGGGAGGGCCTCTGCGGCGGCGACACGGTCAGCCGTGACCTGTTGGATACAAAGCTCATGGGCATCCTCACCCCGCGCCCCTCGCAGGTGATAAAGCAGTTCTACTCGAATTATTTTTCAGACCCCGCGGCCGCAACAGACTGGTATTATAAATTCAGCGGCGACACGGACTATATCCGCCGGTACCGCATCAGTCAGGATCTGCGCTGGACGGCGGAGACGGAGTACGGCGCGCTGGAGCTCTCCATAAACCTCTCGAAGCCGGAGAAGGACCCCAAGGCCATCGCTGCCGCCGGTAAAGTCAAGTCGACCGGCTACCCCATGTGCCAGCTCTGCCGTGAGGCGGAGGGCTATGCGGGACGGGCCGACTATCCCGCGCGTGAAAATCACCGCATCATCCCGATAAAGCTCGCCGGTGAGAGCTGGTACTTCCAGTATTCGCCCTACGTCTATTATAACGAGCACTGCATCGTCCTCTGCGCGGAGCACCGCCCCATGAAGGTGGATAAGGGGACGTTTGAGCGGCTGCTGGACTTTGTGGAGCAGTTCCCGCACTACTTTATCGGCAGCAACGCCGACCTGCCTATTGTGGGCGGCTCGATACTCAGCCATGACCATTTTCAGGGCGGACGCTTCGTCTTTCCGATGGAGCGCGCGCCGGCAGAGGAATATTTCACCGTACCCGGCTTTGATGACGTGGCCTGCGCCGTCGTGGCGTGGCCTATGTCCGTTATACGCCTTACGTCCGCAGACCGCGGCCGGCTTACGGAGCTTGCCGCGCGCATCCTTGAGCGCTGGCGCGGCTACACAGACGAGAGCGCATTCATCTTCGCCGAGACCGGCGGGGAAATGCACAGCACCATCACACCCATTGCGCGCATGTGCGGCGAAGAGTACCAGCTTGACCTTGTGCTCAGGAACAATATCACCACGCCGGAATATCCGCTCGGCGTTTTTCATCCGCATCAGGAGCTGCACCACATAAAGAAAGAGAATATCGGACTTATCGAGGTGATGGGACTGGCGGTGCTGCCGAGGAGACTCAAAAACGAGCTGGCCATGCTTGAAAAGTGCCTTGTGAGCGGCGGAGACCTCTATGCCTGTGAGGAGACTGCCAAGCATGCACTCTGGGCGGAAGAGCTCAGGACACGCTATGACTTTACGCCGGAGAACACCGCCGGAATCCTGCGCAATGAGCTGGGACAGGTGTTCAAGACCGTGCTGGAGCATGCCGGAGTGTTCAAACGCGATGAGACCGGAAAAGCGGCCTTCAGGCGCTTTATCAAACATATCTGACAATATGCCAAGGAGGAACACAGCCATGGAAAAGCTGAACGTATGCCTGATAAACGATTCCTTTCCGCCCGAGATCGACGGCGTGGCCAACGCCGTGACCAACTATGCGCAGATAATTAACCGTGAACACGGCGGTGCGGCGGTCGTCACGCCGTCAAACCCGCAGGCAGATGACTCGCAGTTCCCGTTTCCCGTGCTGCGTTATCCCAGTATAGACATGACGAAGCTTGTCGGCTACCGTGCGGGTATGCCGTTCTCGGTCGGGATCATGGAGGAACTGGACAAAAGGAAGTTTGACATTATCCACAGCCACTGCCCGATAACCTCGACAATGCTTGCCCGCGTTCTGCGCGACAGGATGGATCTGCCGGTCGTGTTTACCTATCACACGAAGTTCGACATAGACATTGCCAACGCCGTGCGCGGAAAGCTTTTGCAGGAGGAGGCGGCAAAGATACTTGCCGAGAACATCTCCGCCTGCGACGAGGTGTGGACCGTCAGCCGCGGCGCGGGGGAAAACCTGCGCAGTCTCGGCTACAGGGGCGATTATATCGTCATGCCAAACGGTGTGGACTTCCCGAAGGGCCGGGTCTCAGACGCGCTTATAGCCGAGGTCACGCAGGGCGTCGACCTGCCTGCCGGAGTGCCGGTGTTTCTGTTCGTGGGGCGCATGATGTGGTACAAGGGGATAAGGATAATTCTCGACGCGCTCAAAGAGCTTGCGGAGGGCGGACAGGACTTCCGCATGGTGTTCGTCGGCGGCGGCACGGACAGGGACGAGATAATGGAATACGCCGCGTCGCTCAGTCTTGGAGACAGGGTGTATTTCTGCCAGCCGATACACGACCGCGAGCGTATCCGCGCATGGTACTGCCGCGCCGATCTCTTCCTCTTCCCGTCGACCTTTGACACGAACGGCCTTGTCGTGCGCGAGGCGGCGGCCTGCGCGCTCGGCAGCGTGCTGATAAAGGGCAGCTGTGCGGCGGAGGATGTCGTCGACGGCGAGAGCGGTTTCCTCATTGAGGAGAACGCCCGGTCTATGGCGGCAAAGCTGCGCGAGCTGTGCGCCGCCCCGGAGGCGATGGCGCGCATCGGCGCGGGCGCCCAGCGCGATATTTACATGTCATGGGAAGAAGCGGTCGGCAGGGCATACGAGCGGTATTACACGGTCATCGACAACTACCGCCGCGGGCTGTATCCGAAGCACGAAAAGATGTCGGACGAATTCTACAGGAGCATGGCGAAGTATCTTGACACGGCCGCGCGCTCCAGAGAGGCGCAGCAGAAGCGCATCGAGGAGCTGCGCCGCAGCTATGACAGCCTCAGAAACGGCATCAGCGACGACCGGCAGCGGTTCCTGGATGAGATGCGTACCAACCGGGCACAGATGAAATACGAGCTGGACGACACGCGGGAGAAAATGCGCGAAAAGCTGGAGGATCTGACGGAGAGAATCGACCGTTTCCTGTGATATGAATATGCTTTGAGGGTGCAGATATGGCTCTGCACCCTCAAATTTTTTTACTGTTCACCCTTGTACTTGCGCTTTGTGGCAAGCCCGCCGCGGATATGCCGTTCGGCTTTGTTTATATCCAGAAGCCGCCGCACCTGCCGGTACAGTGCGGGGTTTATCCGCGGCAGGCGCTCGGTAAGATCCTTATGTACGGTAGATTTGCTTATGCCGAACTGCTTTGCGGCGGCGCGGACGGTGGACTGGTTATCTACGATGTACGCGGCAAGGTCGCAGACCCTTTCCTCAATATTTGTACGCACATGCACCACTCCCAACTGCTCGTAGTTGAGTATATGAGAGGGCAGAGCGGTATATGTGAAACGGAGAGGGGATGGAGCGCAAAGGCTTGAACAGGCCATAGAGGGTCACGCAAGGCTGATGTGAAAAAATAAGTTGTGCTGTTAACACCAGAATAAGCGGTGTTAATAGCACAACTTTGCTTTACATTTGCTATTAGTTGAACTCCCAATCCAGAACCTTCCATGAATTAGAGACTTTTACCAAAGTAACGTTGACGGTAAAACGAACTATGCCTTCGTCCTCACTATCAAGTTTGACTTTAATAATGACATTTTTGCCTTCGCCTATCGTATCAGCATCAAAATCTGCCGCCGCTTCAAGGGATGATAACAAGCTTTTATTTTCATCTTTTACTTTACGTTCAGAAATGTCTTTTGTTCTGCTGACTTCATATGTGTATTTATAATCGCCAAGCGAAAATATGTAAGACCGCGGTTTCATTTCTGCGGTCTGGCTTTTTTCATTCTGGTATGATCAAATCAAGTTGTTGTTGCAACAGAAAAACGTGGGCACTTTTGCTTTAAAAAAGAAAAACCGCTCCGAAAGGAGCGGTTTTAGATGTTTTATAAAAGGACTTATGCCTTGCGGACCTTGTCCATGTGGCGGGTGAGGTCAAGCATCTTGTTGGAGAAGCCCCACTCATTGTCATACCAGGCGATGAGCTTGACAAAGTGGTCGTTCAGGGAAATGCCGGCCTGTGCATCGAAGATGGAGGTGTGAGGATCGGTGCGGAAGTCGGAGGAAACGACCTCGTCGTCAACGTACTCCAGAACGCCTGCCATGGGGCCTTCGGAAGCGGCCTTCATAGCGGCCTTGATCTCGTCCATGGTAGCGGCCTTCTCGAGGCGGACAGTCAGGTCAACGACGGAGATGTCGCCGGTGGGAACACGCATGGACATACCGGTGAGCTTGCCGTTGAGGGAGGGGATGACCTTGCCGACTGCCTTTGCAGCGCCGGTGGTGGCGGGGATGATGTTGTTGTAGATGGAGCGTGCGCCGCGGAGATCCTTCTTCTTGGGGAAGCCGTCAACGATGGACTGGGTAGCGGTGGAAGCATGAACGGTGGTCATGAGACCCTCGATGATGCCGAAGTTGTCGTTGAGGACCTTCGCCATAGGAGCGAGGCAGTTGGTGGTGCAGGACGCGTTGGAGACAAACTGCATGTCGGGAGTGTACTTGTCGAGGTTGACGCCGCAGACGAACATCGGGGTATCGTCCTTTGCGGGACCGGACATGACGACGACCTTTGCGCCGGCGTCGATATGAGCCTGTGCCTTCTCCTTGGTGAGGTAAACGCCGGTGCACTCGAGAACGTACTCTACGCCCAGCTCGCCCCAGGGGATGAGGGTTGCATCGCGGTATTCTTTGTCGGAAAGGACCTTGACGACCTTGCCGTCAACGGTAATGGTGCTGTCCTCGTCGTTGCCGACGACTTCGCCGTTGAAGCGGCCGTGAACGGTGTCGTACTTAACGCAGTATGCGATGTGAGAAGCGGGATGGCCGGGAGCGTTGATCGCGACGACCTCGATGTCGTCAGACTTGATGGCAGCTCTGAAAGCCAGAGAGCCGATGCGGCCGAAACCATTAATACCAACTTTGATCATATTGATATCCTCCATAAAAAATTTGTAGACAAACAATATATGCAAAATCCCCGGCTCGGGAATTTGTGCCTTATTTATCATGCCAATTTTAACATATAATATTGATAAAAAGCAATATTCCACCCATCTATTTTTAACAAAAAAATGCCGAAAATTTATTATGATTCGACTAATTTGCGGAGGGAGTATTGTGTATTTTGTCGATTTTTGCTAGAATAGCCCAAAGCAGGCAAAAGGAGTGTTGTCCATGATCCAGGTTTCGTCAGATATTCTCTCGCTTACGAGCGAGGCGCTCATCCTCTCCCGGGCAGGAAAGATAAGTTTCGCAAATGCCCCGGCGAAGGAGATATTGGGCGCGGACTGCGTGAACAAAAGCCTCAAATACTTTTTTGAGCCGGGGATCATCGGCTCGCAGGCGTCAAGCTTTATTGCAGACACGATAGTCAGGGGAAAGCATTACATCGTCCGTGTGTCGAAGCAGACGGATATGCTGGTGATGTTTCTGACGAACCCGCCGGCAGAGCCTGTGCTGCTGAACGACGCGTTCATTTATTCTCTCAGAAGCGCGCTTATGACGACGTCCTTCTCCGTGGATATGTGCCGCAGCCGCGCCGAAGCGCTCAACGATGCGGGATTACAGGAGAATATAGCCTCGCTCACGAAGAGCTATTATCAGCTGTCGCGGCTGGTGTCCAACGTCTCTGTGGCGCAGGGGGTGATCCGCGGCGAGATGTCGTTCACGCCGGTACGGCTCGACCTGACGGAGTGCTGCATCAACTGCGTGGAGGGCGTTGAGATGTTCTGCAAGAAGCCCGAGATCGTTGTAAACGCGGCCCCGAAGATGTACGTCACGGCAGACCCGATGCTGGTGGAGCAGGTGCTGCTCAATCTGCTGTCGAACAGTCTTGTCCACGGGAAAGGCTGCACGCGCATCAGCATAAGCCTGATCGACGCAGGGGAGAGCGTGATCCTCTCGGTCAGCGACGACGGCTGCGGAATAGAGAGCGACATGCTGCATTCCGTGTTTGACCGCTATGTCCACGGCTTTGATATGCGCGGGATGAGCGGCGGAGCGGGACTTGGGCTGACGGTCGGGCGGGGAATAGCGGAAAAGCACGGCGGCACGCTGCTGCTGGAGAGCCGGCCGGGCCGCGGCACGACTGTACGCATATCTCTGCGGAAAAATCTCAAGGTGCCGCTGAACCTGCGCACGAACGAAGGAGAATACAGCGGCAGCGCGAAGAGCGTGCTCATGGGACTGGCGGACTATCTGCCGGCGGAGTGCTACGCGGACAAATATATGGACTGACGGAGAATGAAAAAAGCGGGGGCTGTGCCTCCGCTTTTTTGCAGCTCAGTATTCGTATATTCCGCCGCCGATAAACTCGCGTATGAGACTGTCCGGCGCGACAAGCTCCTCGCTTATATGCCCGAAGAGCTGGATCGCGGGCAGAACGGAACGGAGCTCTTCATAGCGCTCTATTCCCTCGGGAACGGTGCTGAAAAGCTCGGTGGCAGTCGTGTTGAACACTGCGGGCTCGTATGGCAGGGAAGAGTCGAACTGGAAGTCCGCCTTATCCTTGAACGGGGATATATTGAGCTTTTCACCGCGGCGGACGTTTGCCCACATGGACATCGTTTCGGCAGGATCGGAGCCGCGGAAGAGATGGTCGCGCACCATGCGCCGCACGAGGCGGAACCATGTGCCCTTGAATACGACATGACCGTTGAATTCAACATTGCTGCGCGCCGAGATATAGAGCTTGAACGCCTCGCGGTGCTTCTCGGTGATCATGTCGTTTAGCGCGTGGATGCCCTCGAATATGACGATCTCGTCGCTGCCAAGCTTTATGGAGGCGGAGGGGTCCTGGATGCGCATCTTGCGTGAAAACTCGTATTTCGGGACAAATATGCGCTCGCCATTTGCAAGCATGTCGAAGTGCCGGTTGAGCAGCTCCATATCGAGGCAGAGCGGAGATTCAAGGTCTATTTCCCCCTCCGGCGTGCGCGGCGCGGTGGCGGGATCAATGGTTTTGAAATAGTTGTCCATGCTCACATAGTGCGTGCCTATGCCGCGCTTGTTGAGCTCGCCTGCGATCTTCATCGCAGTTGTGGTCTTGCCTGAGCCGGACGGACCGGACAGCAGGACGATAGGACTCTTCTTCCGGTTTTCGCTTATCAGATCGGCGGCATGCTCCACCTTTTTCTGATATTCGGCGTCGCTCTCCTCCACGAAGCCCTTGGGATCGGCAACCGTGCGGAAATTTATATCTTCAAGCTGATAGGCCATGTTGTTTCCTCCTTCAATCTTCATAAAACTGGCTTATTTTCTTTTTAGCTTCACAGGTTTTGTCAATACTGTTTATATACTCCAGCGGATATTTCGGGGCCATGAGACGTATGTTCCGCCCGTCTCCGGCGCGGATGAGCTTTGTGGAACCGCCGCCGCCCATGGCCAGAATGCTGCAAAGCTCCTCCATTATACATATGTTGTAGAGATTGACCGTGTCGCCCTTTGCCCAGCCGACGTTCTCAAAGCCGCCGGACATGAACTTCTGCCGGTAGAGATAATACGGCCTGTAGCCCGCAGCGCGGAGGCTGCGCCCGGCATAGTCCAGCATCGAGCCGACCTCGCCCGCTGTGGGCAGCTGCGCCCCCTCCAGCGTGATGCGCGAGCCCTTTTTCAGCGACAGCGTGTGCACGGTTATATTCTCCGGCGCGAGGGCGAGCACCTGCTCCATCGTCGCAGCGAAGCCCTCCGCAGAGTCCGCCGGGAGACCGGCTATGAGATCCATATTCACATCAAAGCCGCCCACGGCGCGTACCTTTCCGAGCGCCGTCACTATATCGGCGGCGGTATGCTTCCGGCCTATCGCCTCGAGAACGGAGTCGGACATTGTCTGCGGGTTGACGCTGATCCGGCCGATACCGTGACGGCGCAGGACGTGGAGCTTGTCGTCCGTTATCGTGTCGGGCCGCCCGGCCTCTACGGTGTATTCGCGCAGCGCGCTCAGGTCGAATTCCTGTTCAAGCTGCGTGCACAGCCTGTCGAGCTGGGAGGCGCTGAGCGTTGTGGGCGTGCCGCCGCCCATGTATATGGAGATCACGCGCAGGCCGAGCTTCCTGACCTCAGCCGCAGTGGCGGAGACCTCCTTTTCAAGCGCATCAAGGAACGGCGGGATGAGCTTCATGCTCTTCTCCACGGACTGGCTGACAAAGCTGCAATAGGCGCAGCGCGTGGGGCAGAAGGGAATGCCGACATAAAGGCATACGTCCTCTGCGCCGAGGCCTGCCGCTGCGCTGAGCGTCTCGCGGCTCGTGTCGAGACAGAGCTGCGCGCGCTCCGGCGTCACGTCGTACTTCTCAATAAACTCGTGCACGGCCTCGCTTTCGCTCAGTCCGCTGTTCAGGAGCGGGCAAAAAAGCTTGCCGGGCCGCACGCCGGTCAGCGCGCCCCATGCGGGACGCTGTACGCCGGAGGCGAGAGCGGCGCGGTAGACCGCGTTTTTTATGAGCCGCTGGCAGTAACGGTCAGTCAGCAGCTCGCCGTCGAGCAGCGCGGCTTTGACTGCGGCGCGCCCATGCCAGACGGAACCGCCCCTGTGCAGCGCGCAGGTGGCAGTGATGTACTGCGCACCGCGGCTGAGGCGTATCTCCATCCTGTCGCCCTCGGGGCTGCCCCCGGGGTATTCGGGCCGCTCGTTCGGGAACAGCGTCAGCAGTATCTGCTCGGCAGCATATCTGTAATCATGTCCAAAAAAGTAAAGCTTCACGTCAAAACTCCGAATATCCGCAGTACAAGCCCCACACGGTCACGAAAAACCACTGCAATCGAGCAAATGTTCCCCACACCGGCACGTGCGCGGCAAGGCTGTACATAAATTATTTTAAGCTATTGTACCAGAATTGCGCGTCAAATAAAAGATGTAAAAGCAATAAACAGACAAAAATATATGCGAAAAATAAAATTTCTATTGGAAATTTTCATAAAGATGTTGTAATATATACGTATAGAGTAATATAGTAGGGGTAATAGTGCAATGTATGAGATTGGTGACAAAATAATATATGGAGAGAACGGAGTCTGCGTAGTCGAAAAGATAGCCCCGCTGGAGATCTCGGGGGCGTCAAAGGACAAGCTTTATTATTATCTCCGCCCGTTTACCGGCAGCGGTACATATTTTACGCCGGTGGATTCGGGCGCATTCATGCGCCCGGTGATGAGCCGCGACGAAGCGGAGGCGCTTATAGACGCGATACCGGGTATTGAGCCGGCAATATGCAATGACAGCCGCTTCAACCATGTCGACGCTTTTTACAGAGAGCTATTCAAGCTGCACACCTGTGAGGCGCTCGTGTCCATAGTAAAGGGGCTGCGTGAACGCATGAGCGAGCGCAAGACCAAGAGCAGCCGTTCCGAGGCCACAATGAAGCGGGCGAAGGATATACTGCACGGCGAGCTTGCCGTGGCTCTGGGCATGGAAATGAGCGAGGTGGAGGGCTATATTGCCAGCCGGATCGGCGGGGAATGAGCGCGCTTTGCGGGAAATGATGCCGGATCGCATTAATTATTGCAAATCCGCTTGATTCACGGGACTCTTTGCGCTATAATACTATAGCATTTTTCCAGCAGATACTAACATGAAAAAGGATGAAACATAATGAGCGCTTCTACCGAAAAGAAGAACCGTCAGGCCGCCCGCGAGGCAGGGACTGACAAGAAAATGCTTGCCGCCCAGGAAGAGGCGAAGAAAAAAGCAAAAAGCAAACGCAACTGGACTATCGGCACGATCCTTGTGGTGATCCTTATCGCCGGGATCCTGTTCCTTGACTCCGGCTTCCTCTACAAGCATACTACCGCGGTTACAGTCGGCGATGAGAGCTATTCTCCCGCAGAGGTGAACTATCAGTACGCCGGCCAGTTCTTCTACTGGGTCAATCAGTACGGCAGCTATGCCAGCATGTTCGGTCTCGACACCTCTCTGGGCGTCGCGGGACTTGATTCTCAGTCATGCCCAATGATCGAAAACGGGACATGGAAGGACTTCTTCCTTGAAAGCACTATCAATCAGCTCGTGCAGAACAAGGCGCTGCTCGACTATGCCGCTGAAAACGGCATTGAGCTGAGCGAGGAAGATAAGACGACCATTGACAGCGATTTTGAATCTCTCACCTCATACGCAAAGCTTCAGGGCTACTCCAGCGTGGACAACTTCCTCGCGGCAAACTACGGCAACGGCGTCAATTCCAAGATCGCGCTCGACGCCACTTACAAGTCCACGCTTGCAAACGAGACCATGACTGCGTACAGCGATTCTCTCACCTACAGCGCTGACGAGCTTGAAGAGCATTACAAGAGCTACAACGGCGACAGAGATTATTTTGACGTTGCATATTACTATGTCACGGCGGAGAAGGTCACCGGCGAGGACGGCACGGATGCCGTGACCGAAGAGACCGTGGCTGCGGCGAAGGACACCGCGGACGCTATCCTTGCGGCATATGAAGAGCAGACCGGGGACGACGTTGTCGAAAACCTCAACGCTGCGCTTGCCGAGGCCGGTATTGACGGCGACTGCGTACACAGCAGCAACACGCAGGGCAGCAATCTCGGCGCATACAAGGAATGGGCGATGGGCAGCCGCAAGGCCGGCGACGCTACCGTGACCGAGAACAGCACCGCAGACGGCTATTATGTCGTCGCGTTCATAAGCCGCAACGATAACCACTACAAGCTCGCACAGGTGCGCCACATTCTCGTCAAGGCCGAGGCCGATGCGAACGGCGAGTATACCGACGAGGCCAAGGCGGCAGCCAAGGCAAAGGCCGAGGAGATATACAACGAGTGGAAATCCGGCGCAGCCACTGAGGACAGCTTCGCGGAGCTTGCGGAGAAGTACTCTGAGGACACAGGCTCCAATACAAACGGCGGCCTTTACGACAGCGTGCGCAAGGGGCAGATGGTCGAGGAATTTGACAAGTTCTGCTTCGAGGGTCATAAGCCCGGCGACACTGCAATCGTCTACGGCGAGTCCGCAGGCAGCTACGCGGGCTACCACGTCATGTATTACGTGGGCGAGGGTCAGCAGTGCAGCGACAGCATTGCGGAGAGCGATCTCAAGTCTGTCGACCTGCAGGAGTGGCTCGACGGCCTGACCGCAAACTACGAGGCCGAGAGAGGCTTCTGGCTCAGGCTGGTCGGCTGAGCAAAACGAATTACGATCCGCCGGAAGCCAAGCCTTTCGGCGGATTTTTGTCTGCTGCGGCAGATGAACATGCATATCTGCGGCCCGGCGGTCCTGGTCCGCAGCGGAGGAACACATGGACGAAAGAACAATGCGCGCGCGTATGCTTCTGGGCGACGCCGCAATAGAGAAACTGCGTAACAGCCACGTTGCCGTGTTCGGTCTGGGCGGCGTGGGTTCATGGTGCGCCGAGGCGCTGGCGCGCTCCGGCGTCGGCGCACTGACGCTCATAGATCAGGACACCGTGAGCGAGAGCAACATAAACCGCCAGCTCTGTGCGCTGGGATCGACCGTAGGCCAGTCAAAGGCCGGGGTGATGGCCGCGCGTATAAAGGATATAAATCCTGACGCCGCCGTGCGCACGATAGCTGGCTGCTACAGTGCCGCGACGCGGGACGGCTTTCTTGCGCCATACGATTATGTGGTGGACGCTATCGACCTTGTGGCGTGCAAGGTCGACCTGATAATGAGCTGCCGCGAGCGCGGCATACCGATAGTTTCGTCTCTCGGCACGGGCAATAAGCGCGACGCGAGCCGTCTTGAGATCACGGATATTTCAAAGACGCGCGGCTGTGCGCTTGCGCGCGTGGTGCGCAAGGAGCTGCGCAGCCGCGGGGTCGAGCACCATGCGGTGGTATACAGCCCCGAGGAGCCGATGAAAGCGCGCCAGCTCGAGGCGCCGCCTCCCGGACGCAGGAGCGTCCCCGGCTCGCTTGTATGGGTCCCGGCGAGCGCGGGACTGCTGCTGTGCCAGTATGTCGTGACGGAGCTGACGAAGGGACTCCCGGAAGAGGATATTCAATGACGATCAGTGCGGCGGGACCGCGTGGAGGAGCATGATGTATAAGCCGTTGGCCGATGAGATAAGGCCGAAAAATCTGGACGAGGTCGTGGGGCAGAAGCATATTCTCAGCTCCAACGGCATGCTGCGCCGCATAGTTGAGAGCGGCCAGATACCAAACATGATATTCTACGGCCCATCCGGCACGGGAAAGACCACCGTCGCGCGTATTATCGCAGAGCGCACCAACCGCACGCTGCGCAAGCTGAATGCGACGACTGCCGGTATCGCCGACATCAAGCATATCATCGACGAGCTGGACACTTTCCTCACGCCCGGCGGTGTGCTGCTGTATCTGGATGAGATACAGTACTTCAACAAAAAGCAGCAGCAGTCCCTGCTGGAGTTTATTGAGGACGGGCGCATAACGCTCATTGCATCAACCACGGAGAACCCGTATTTCTGCGTGTTCAACGCCATATTGAGCCGGTCGACGGTGTTTGAGTTCAAGCCTGTCGCGCCGGACGAAGCGGAGAAGGCGGTGGAGCGTGCGATAGGCATAATGAATGCCCGCCGCGGCGAGCCGCTCGAAATAGAGGACGGCGTCACGCGGCGGATCTCAGCCGCATGCGGCGGGGATGTGCGCAAGGCAATAAATGCGGTGGAGCTTCTGTTCTCCACCTCCGCAGGAAATGACAGGATCACGCTTGAGGACACGCTTGCGATCTCGCAGCGCAGCTCAATGCGCTATGACCGCGGCGGTGATGAGAATTATGACTGCCTGTCGGCCCTGATGAAGTCGCTGCGCGGCTCAGACCCGGACGCCGCCATGCACTATCTCGCAAGACTTCTGGAGGCGGGGGATCTGATCGGCGCATGCCGGCGCATACTGTGCTCTGCCAGCGAGGACATCGGCCTTGCCTATCCGCAGGCGGTGCCTATCGTGAAGGCCTGCGTGGACTCTGCGCTGCAGCTCGGATTGCCGGAGGCGAGGCTGCCGCTGGCGGAGGCCGCGCTGCTGCTGGCGACCGCGCCGAAATCCAACAGCGCATGCATGGCGATAGACGCGGCGGCGGCGGATGTGCGCGCCGGACATGTCGGCTCTTTCCCGCGTGAGCTTCAGAACGTCCATGCCGACGGCACGGGCTTCGAGCGCGAGCAGGGATACAAATACCCGCACGACTATCCCGGACACTGGGTGAAGCAGCAGTACTTGCCGGACGATCTTAAAAATGCGCGCTACTACAATTACGGCGACAATAAGACCGAGCAGGCTGCACGGCGCTATTGGGAGGAGATAAAAAAATAATGGATATTCAGGTTGGAGACGTGCTGACAATGAAAAAAGCCCACCCCTGCGGAAGCCGGGAGTGGGAGGTGCTGCGCACAGGCGCGGACTTCAGACTGCGCTGCCTTGGCTGCGGGCATGAGGTCATGGGCGCGCGCTCAAAGTTTGAAAAAAACATACGGGGAGTGCGCCGGTGAACTATGTGTATATTCTCCGCTGCGGTGACGGCAGCCTGTATACGGGCTGGACGAACGACCTGGAAAAGCGCGTGAAGGCGCACAGCTCCGGCCGCGGTGCGAAATATACCCGCACGCATCTGCCCGTTGAGCTTGTCTACAGCGAACAGCTGGACACAAAGGAAGCGGCGATGAGCCGCGAGTGGCATATAAAAAGACTCAGCCATGCGGAGAAGCTCAGGCTGATAAAGGCTTCGGATGAATAATAATGAGACCGCGCCCGGATACTGTTCCGGGCGCGGTCTTTTCATATACCGGCGTTATTCGCTGAGATAAGAGGGGTGCAGCTTTTTCTGGAGCCAATCCTTTCCGTCCACATAGCGGGAGACGATGAAGGAGACGACGTAGTCCCCGGCAGAGTTGACCATCGTAGCAGGAGGATCGACCAGATTGCCGAGAGCCAGCGCTATGGGGTAGGCGACAGCGAGCTGGTCAGGGAAGAAGAGAGTGCACACGACAAGCTCGCCGGTACCGCCGCCGCCGGGAATACCGGACATTGCGACGGAGGAGAACACAGCCACGATTATGGCGAGTATCGCCCGGCTCGTGGTGAAGTCCTGCCCGAAGATGCCGAAGAGAAATGCAACCTTGATTATGGCGCTCATTGCAGAGCCGTCCATGTGCATCGTCGCACCGAGGGGCAGGACGATGTCGGAGACGTCCTTGGAGATGCCGGTCTCCTCGGCGACTTCCATATTGGTGGGTATGGTCGCAACGGAGGAGCAGGTGCCGAAGGCCGTGACCGCCGGACGGAACAGGTGCCTGAACATCACCTTTGCCGCGCCCTTGCCGCCGCCGAAGCGGGCGTATATAGGCGAGGAGATGAGCATATAGACAAAGCACATCACATAGTAGATGATGAGAGTGCGGCTGTAATCGCTGATGAGCTCGGGGCCGTAGGTCGCAACAAGGTATGCAAAGAAACCGAAGAAGCCGATGGGCGCATAGTAGGAGATGAGCTTGACGGTCTTCATTATGCAGTTGGTAACATCGTCAAGCAGCTGCGCCGTCTTTGTCTCGCGGCCGCCGCTCATCTGTATGCCGAAGCCGAAGAGGATGGCGGCGACGATCAGAGGCAGTATTGCGCGGCGGCTCCAGAGCTCGGGAAAGTCGGGCTTGGTGAAGAAGTTGATTATCATATCCGCAACGCCGAGCGTACCGGAGATCTCACCGTCGGTCTCGGACACAACATAGCTGCCCTGAACGATGGGGATCGCACGCACGACTATATACATGAGCACGGCGGCGATGGCGGCAGTGACGAAGAACACCGCGACAGTCGTGCCGAGCACCTTGCCTGCGCGCCTTGCGCTCCCCATATTGGCAATGGCCGAGGAGATGGAGCAGAAAACCATCGGCACGACTATGCAGAACATGAGGTTGATGAACACCGTGCCGAGAGGCTCAAGCGCGGTGGCTCCCGGCCAGACGGCGCCGGTGATGCATCCGGCGATTATGGCAAAGAGCATGGAGAGGATGAACCAGTAATCCTTGAAGAATTTTTTAACAGCAGACATGGCGTATCTCCCTTCGACGATAATTTATAAATCATATTTGTCACTATTATATTTTCATTGTATTGCAAAGTAAATTGCACACCGTGCTTGAAAACTTGCAAAAAGTGCTGTATATTATCAGCATCAACAGAACGGGAGGCGGAGCCGATGAAAACCGAGCGGACATTTTCACGCGAGGGCTATCTGCGGGAGAACTACCATTATTTCCACCTGCGCGACACGGCCGGGCAGGAGCGGGACTTCCATTTCCATGATTTTGACAAGATAGTGCTGCTGATCTCCGGCGGAGTGGACTATGCGGTGGAGGACAAGGTATACCGGCTGCGTCCGTGGGATGTGCTGCTTGTCAGACACCACATGATACATAAAGCGCTCATAGATAAGTCCGAGCCGTATGAGCGGATAATCATATATCTGGACAGAAAGTACTTTGACCGTGTGATGCCCGGGGCCGGGCTGCTGGACTGCTTTGAGCGGGCAGGGAAAACGGGCTGCCATCTCCTTGCGCCGGACGCCGGACAGCGCGAAGGCCTCATGGCGGCGCTGGACGCCTATGAACGGAGCCTTACGGATGAGGACTTCGGCGCGCAGGCCATGCGTGACACGCTGATGATGCAGCTGCTGATCCGCATAAACCGCATCGCATCCGCTGCGCCGGAGCGGCCTGATGTCAGGCTTGACCCGAAGATAGAGGACACACTGTCGTATATAAACGAAAATCTCATCCGGGAGCTGACGGTGGATGCGCTTGCGGCAAGGGTATATCTCAGCCGCTATCACTTCATGCGCCTTTTCAAGGCGCAGACGGGCAGCACCGTGCATGCATACGTGCGGCAGAAGCGGCTTTTGTATGCGGCGCGGCTCATCAGGGAGGGCATAAACGCAAACAAAGCCGCTGCGGACAGCGGCTTTGCGGATTATTCATCTTTTCACCGGGCGTTCAGAGAATCATTTGGCATGAGCCCCGGCGAGCTGAAAAAGTGACGGATCAGGGCAGCCGGAAAGGGAGAGGCGTTCAGTCGCCGTCCTTTTCCTCGCTTTCTTCCGCGGCGGCCTCTTCGCCGTCGTCGGCTGCATCGAGCTCGAATTCAAGCTCCTCACCGCACTGCGGGCAGATTATGGAGCCTTCGGACAGCGTACCCTCGTCAAAGGTGATCTCTTCCCCGCAGACGGGGCAGGTCACGTCGTACATGACGCCGTCATAGTCCAGCTCTTCGTCGTCCTCATAATCCCCATCGTCTGCGTCACCGGCGTCATACGCGCTTGTGCAGCAGCAGCGGCCGCAGCCGGAGGGGGTATATACGTCGCCGTCGTCATCACTGTCGCTGCCGGGCGTATCAAGACCGCAGGTGAGCTCCTCAAGATAGCTCAGATCCTCGCTCATATCGTCGAGCGCACCGGCAAAGTCGAGACTGCTCTCCTGAAGGTCTTCTATCTCATGTGCCATGTCGGAAACCAGCTCGCACAATGCGTTCCACAGCTTCCCGTCTCTGGAGTCCGGTTCGATGCCGAGACCCTCGGTAAGCCCTTTAAGATAGGCCGCCTTTTCAACAATTGTCATAATGAAAACCTCCTTTGTGATGTGAGCCCTTGTTACTTGATTTTAATGTCTGAATTGGAAAGGGAGACTCATAAGAGTCTCCCCCTTATTGCGTTTTGTTATGCGCGGCTGAGATACTCGCCGGTACGGGTATCGACCTTGATCTTCTCGCCGACATCGATGAACAGAGGAACCTTGATCTCAGCGCCGGTCTCAAGCGTTGCGGGCTTGGTGGCGTTGGTCGCGGTGTTGCCGGCAAAGCCAGGGTCGGTATCGGTGACCTCAAGCTCCACAAAGAACGGAGGCTCGACATTGAAAACCTTGCCCTTGTAGGAGTAGATGGTGCATTCCATGTTTTCCTTGACGAACTTGAAGTTGTCGCCCAGTACGGAGGAATCGACCGGCTCGAGCTCGTAGGTCTCGGGGTTCATGAAGTAGTAGAGGTTGCCGTCGGCATAGCTGTACTCCATTGTCTGACGGTCAACGGTAGCGTTCTCAAACTTTGCGGTGGGGTTGAAAGAGGTCTCGGTGACGGCGCCGGTGATGACATTCTTCATCTTGGTGCGCACGAAAGCCGCACCCTTGCCGGGCTTGACATGCTGGAATTCGACGACCTGCATGACCTGACCGTCCATCTCAAAGGTAACGCCGTTTCTGAAATCGCCTGCTGTAATCATAAAAAGGGTCCTCCCATATACAGATTCGAATGCGTCGGCATCAGAGGATGCCTGCGCAATATACACTTAGCCTTATCATTTTACAGTATATTACGGCATTTTGCAAGAGTTTTTATCAAATAATCAAAACTTGTCCCGTAATCAGCCGTTATGGAGCACGGTAAACTCCTTGGGAGCCTTTGTAATGACCTCGCAGCCGTCCTCTCTGAGTATCATGACGTCCTCAATGCGCACGCCGTAGCGGCCGGGGATGTATATGCCCGGCTCCGCGCTGACGACCGAACCGGCAGGCATGATATCCTTGCCGCGGGGGTTCGCGTTGGGCCACTCGTGGATGTCAAGGCCGAGAGAATGGCCGAAGCCGTGGCCGAAATACTCGCCGTAGCCCGCTTCGGTGATGACGCGGCGCGCGGCGGCGTCGATCTCCATGCCGGGGATGCCCGCCCTTGCGGCGGAGATGCCGGCGAGCTGAGCCTTGAGAACGATGCCGTAGATGTTGCGCATCTCCTCGGTGGCGCTGCCAACGGCGACTGTGCGCGTCATGTCGGAGCAGTAGCCGTACTTGAGGCAGCCGAAATCTATGGTCACAAAGTCGCCGTCGGCGATGACCTCGTCGCCGGGTACGCCGTGCGGCATGCTGGTCTTCTTGCCGGTGATGACGATGGGGTCAAAGGAATTGCCCTCGGAGCCGTGACGGAGCATGCGGTAGACAAGCTCTGCGGCGACCTCGCGCTCGGTCATGCCCGGGCGGATGATGTGCAGCGTCTCCTCCAGCGCTTTCTCGGATATGGCCTGCGCCGCGCGCAGAGCCTCGAATTCCTCCCCGTGCTTGGCGGCGCGCAGGGTCTTGAGTATTATCTGCGAGTTTTCAAGCTTTACGCCGAGCTCGTGCTCATAGCGCATGAATTCGGCATAGCTGAGCTTTTCCTCCTCGGCGCCGAGGCGGGTGATCTTCTCGGATGCAAGGATGTCCTTTATATGCGCGATAAGGCCCTTGCTGCCGTCGTACATCACGACGTTGGAGCAGCAGCCGGCAATGTTCTGGGCGGCCTCGATATAGCGCGAGTCGGTTATGAGCCACGCGCTTTTGCGCGCGACTATGACCGCACCGTCCGTAAAGGGGAAGCCTAGCGCATAGCGCTGGTTCTTCTCGTCGGTTATGAGTATGGCGTCAAGGCCGTACTCTTCAAGCTTCTGCTGGATTCTTTCTACATTATTCATATTCCTGTCTCCTCCGGTGTTGGTCTTGGAAAACTTACGATGAAGCGGGAGCCCTGCGGCTTGTTCGGCCCGACAGTTATCGTGCCGCCGTGCAGCTGCACCGCGTCGTGAACTATACTCAGTCCCAGCCCGCTGCCGCCGGCCTCTCTCGAGCGCGCCTTGTCCACACGGTAAAAGCGTGAGAAGATGTTGAACCGGTCCTCCTCGGGGATGCCTATGCCGGTATCCTCGACCGTGACCTTCACGGTCTTTTCGTCGCCCTTGAGACTGAGAAGGACGCTGCCGCCCTCTACGTTATATTTGATCGCGTTTTCCACCAGATTAAATATAATGTGGAACATATCGTCCACCGTGGCCATGACGACGCAGCCGTCCTCAAGCTCGCTGCGCATCCTGACCTTCCGCTCGTCCGCAAGCGGACGGAGCAATACGAGCGCGTCCACCGACACCTGCTTGACGTCGACGGGCTCAGGCTGTATCTGAACATCATCGTCCATACGGCTCAGATCGAGCAGCTTCTCAGTCGTCCGCTGGAGCCTCTCGGCCTCCTGCCCTATGTCCGTGACAAATTCGCGCACGGTGCTCTGACGCATGTTCTCGCTCTGTACGATGCTGTCAGCCAGCAGGCGTATCGACGCGAGAGGGGTCTTGAGCTCATGCGAAGCGTCGGAAACAAAGCGGCGGCGCTGCCGTTCGGTCGTCTCAAGGCGCTCGGTGAGCATGTTGAACTCGTCGCCAAGCTCCGTGAGCTCGTCATGTCCGCGCGTTGCAAGGCGGTAGCCGTAGTTGCCGGACGCGACTATGCGCATGGATTCCACAAGCTCGCGTATCCTGCGCAGCAGGACGTTGGACAAAAACGCCGCCAGCACGAGCGCCGCACCGGCAATGATGAGCGAGGTGACTCTGATCCTGCCCTGCATGGTGAGGATCATCTCCGCGCGCTCGCTGTCATGCTCGCTGATATATACTGCGCCTACGGTCGAGCCCTGACTGCTCATGGGCATTGCAAAGCAGCTGCGGAACGCGGATCCGGCAAACAGCGAACGGAAAACCGTCTTGCCGGTGAGCGCGGTCTTTATATCCTCGATGTCCGTGATGCCGCCGGTATTGCCGCCGTCATCATACAGCACGCGGCCGTCCTCGTCAACCACGACCATGCGCGAATAGCCGCTTATATCCAGAAGCTTGAGCACGTCGCCTATGCTCTCCGCCGACGGCCGGTCAAGATTTGCAAGGGACGAGGCAACGACGGTCGCCTGACTGCTGAGGGAGTTCTTCTTCTCCTCGAACACGCGGTCGCGCGAGGATGTGAGCGGCAGGGTGTTCAGCAGCACGAGAAGTATAATGAGCAGGACGGTTATGAACGCCATGTACTGCACGCGCAGACTGTGTATTTCTATCTTCTTCATACTGATCTCAATCGGCAAAATAATAGCCAACGCCCCACTTGGTCACGATGTAGCGGGGATTTGCCGGGTCGATCTCCAGCTTTTCGCGCAGGCGGCGGATATGCACGTCGACTGTGCGCGTGTCGCCCTGATAATCGTAGCCCCAGACGAGGTCGAGAAGATTCTCGCGCGAATAGACCCGGCCGGGGTTTTTCATCAGGAACAGGATCAGATCGAACTCCTTCATTGTCAGCTCTATGGGGACCCCGTTTTTCGCGGCGCTGCGGCGCTCCTCATCGACTGTGATGTGTCCGCGCGTCAGCACCGAGGGCAGCGTAACCTCTGAGACCGGAGTGATGGACGCGCGGCGCAGCAGCGCACGAACGCGCGCCTTCAGCTCGAGTATGTCAAAGGGCTTTGTCAGATAGTCGTCCGCACCGGACTCAAAGCCCATAAGAAGGTCGGCCTTCTCGCTGCGGGCGGTGAGCATTATTATGGGGACGGTGGAGAAGCTGCGTATCTCCTGACAGGCCTGCAGCCCGTCCTTTTTCGGCATCATAAGGTCGAGTATGATGAGGTCGTATTCGCCAGTGCGCGCCGCGTTGACGGCCTCCTCGCCGTCGTAGCAGGCGTCCACCGTGTAGCCCTCGTTCTCCAGATTGAATTTTATGCCCTTTACGAGCAGCTTTTCATCGTCTACAACAAGTATCTTCATTCAGCATCTCCATGTAAGTTCACTGGCTTCCGCCGTTCCCGGCTTCCTGCACTGTTATATACCCGGAGATCGCGGCAAATTTTCCTTCGCCTATGCCGTCGACCTCCATTATCTCTTCTATCGTTTTAAAGCCGCCGTGCGCCTGCCTGTAGCTGACTATCCTCTCGCCGAGCACCTCGCCTATCCCCGGCAGGCGCATGAGCTCCGCGGCAGAGGCGGTGTTTATATCCACAAGCTCGCCCGGCAGGACGGAAGCGGGCAGCGCCGCGTCCTCCCCGTCGCCGCCGCGCATGATCTCCGCCCTGTCCGCGCTGTGCGCGCGTATGCTCACACCGTCGCCGCTGCGGTACGATATGAGCGCCCCGATCATGAAGATCAGGGTCAGCAGGAGCATAATTGCTGCCGAAACCGTCCGTTTCAAAGTCTGTTCCCCCACCGGCGCTCCACCGGCAATTATTTTTGGTTGCATTTTCGGAGCTGAAACTTTATAATAAACCGTATGCTTACGTGGTATGTACGGCTATGATATATACCTATAATATACTGTACCACATTCCGAAAAAAAACGGGAGACCAAAATGCAAAAAATTAAAATTTTTCCGCTGATCCTGCTAATATGCCTCATGCTCTGCGGCATGGCTCCGTCCGCCTATGCGCTGGATGACCCCAGTCTTCAGGCCAAGGCGGTGCTTCTGGCCGATATGAACTCCGGCGAGATACTGTATTCCAAGAATGCCGATGAACGGCGCTCTCCGGCGAGCCTGACGAAGATCATGACGGGACTTCTTGCCGTGGAGGCGTTGGAGAGCGGGCAGTGCCGCATGGACGATATGGTGACTGCCGGGTCCGACACATGGCAGGGGCTCAGCGAGGATTCGAGCAATTCAAATATACAGCCCGGAGAACAGATGACATATAAGGATCTGCTGTACTGCGCTATAGGCCATTCGGCGAACGAGGCCTGCAACGTGCTTGCAACGTATATTGCCGGCAGCATAGAGGCCTTTGTGCAGATGATGAACGACCGCGCTGCCGAGCTCGGCTGCACGAACACGCATTTTCTCGACACAAACGGCCTTTCAAACGACGGACACTACACCACGGCGTACGATCTTTATCTTATCACCAGGGAGGCAATGAGCCACCCGGACTTCGTGGCAATATGCGACAGCGACTATTATAAGACCCAGCCGACGAATATGAGCGGCTCGCGCGAGATATATAATTCAAATGCGCTCATCTCAAACGGCGGCTACTATGCGCAGCAGGCTATCAACAATCTCGGCCACAACTATCTCTACGAAGGCGCCTCCGGCGTCAAGACCGGATATACGCGCGCTGCGGGCTACTGCCTTGTATCCACCGCCGAGAGAAACGGCATCCATGTCCTTGCCGTTGTGATGGGCTGCGGCGGCGAGCTGAACACGCAGGAGCCGGAGTACGGGAACTTTGTCGATTCGATCGCGCTCTACGACTGGACCTTTGATAATTTCTCCTACCGCACTCTGCTCTCGGCGTCGCAGTTTTCACAGAAGGTCACGGTCGATCTTGCCGAGGGCGACGGCAGTGTCATCCTGCGCCCGACCGAGGACATACGCGCGCTCCTGCCGAACGATATAGACGACGCTTCGATCGCCACGGATGTTTCGATATATGAGGATAAGCTCGTCGCACCCATTGAGGCGGGCACAGAGCTGGGCGAGGTGCGTATCTCTGCCGGAGGCAGGGAGTACGGCGTTGTGAAGCTTGTCAACCCCACCGCCGTGGAGCTGTCCAGAGGCGAATATATAAAGCAGCAGCTCAAGAGCTTCTTCAGCAAGGGCTGGGTCATAGCGATAATCGTCATTGTGGCGGTGATAGCAGCGGCGTATCTCATACTCGTTGCCCGCTACCGCCGTCTGCGCCGCAGGCACCTGCAGGAGCGCCGCCGCGCCGAAGTGCAGCGCCGCAGGGCAAGGGAGCAGCGCGAAGCACTCCGGCAGCAACAGCAGTACGATATGTACGGCGAGGACGATTACGTCCCCAGTGTGCACGGCTACGATGAAGAGGAGCCGGAGGAGCCGCGCACCGATCCGTCGGATCTGGACGAGCTGTTCAGCCGCTACAATAAATACTGACGCGGTCATCCGCCGCAGCCGGAACAAAAATTAATATCTTTACGGCAGCCGCCTGAACTTCGACGGCAAACTGCCGGCTTCTGATGCCGGAAGGACTGTAAAAAGTCCTTCCGGCATTAATTTCTTAACACCTACTTAACGGGCGTCCATGCTATAATGTCAGTGTAAAGATTTTAGCGAGGAGCGTGATGGCAATAAAAGTCTCAGATAAGAGACAGCGGAAGAGGACGAAAGTGAGACAGACGCTTTCAAACTACTTTCCGATGTCGTTCAAGGGCTGGATAGTCTATGTCCTTTCGATGCTCACTGCCTGCGCAATGTCGACGCTGATGCGCAACGCCCCGTCGACAGATGTATACGTGCCGCTGATATTTGTTCTGGCGGTTCTTATCACCGCAATAATGACGGAGGGCTACTTCTACGGCATCCTGGCCTCGGTGACGAGCGTCATTGCGGTCAACTGGGCGTTTACATATCCGTATATGAAGATAAATTTCTCCATTTACGGCTATCCGCTGACGTTTATTACAATGCTTGCGGTGGGATGCGCCGTGTCCGCGCTGACCTCGCGGCTAAAGGAGCAGGAGAAGATCAAAACGGAGTCCGAACGTGAAAAGACAAGGGCAAATCTGCTGCGCGCCATATCCCACGATCTGCGCACGCCGCTGACGTCCATAAGCGGCTCGATAGGCGTGGTGCTCGACGATGACGGCAGCCTCACGGGAGAGCAGAAGCGCGAGCTTCTGGCAGGAGCCAAAACCGACGCCGAGTGGCTGTGCCGCATGGTGGAAAACCTGCTGTCCATCACCCGCATGAGCGACGGGCAGACAGGAACGCTCAAGATACAGGATGAAATGCTGGAGGAGGTCATCAGCGAGACGGTGATCAACTTCAAAAAGCGCAATCCGGACATAAAGGTTTCCGTATCCGTGCCGGAGACGCTTTTCTTCGTGAAGATGGACGCAATGCTCATTGAGCAGGTGCTGCTCAATCTCATGGACAATGCGGTCATTCACGGCGGGACAACGAAAGAGGTCACGATTTCGGTGACGGAGGAGGACGGCTTTGCCGGAGTGACCGTGAGGGACGACGGCAAGGGCATAGAGCCGAAGCTGCTGGATCACCTTTTTGACGGCTCGCTCCCGTTTGCCGGTGTGCAGAGCGACGACAGCACGCGCTGCATGGGCATAGGGCTCTCGGTGTGCAAGACCATAATTCAGGCGCACGGCGGGACCATAACCGCGGACAACTCACCGCAGGGCGGTGCAGAATTTAAATTTACTCTGCCTATGGGAGGACAGGAAGAATATGAATATCAGGGATAAGGTTCTTGTAGTAGAGGACGAAAAAAGCATATCCGGCTTCATCCGCGCAATACTCAGCTCCAACGGCTACGACGTTATAATTGCCCGCTCAGGCAGCGAGGCCTTTTCAATGATAAGCTCACACTGCCCGGATCTCGTTGTGCTTGACCTTGGACTGCCGGACATGGACGGTATGCAGATAATCGAGACCGTGCGCCAGTGGACGCAGCTGCCGATCATAGTGGTCTCCGCCCGCAGCTATGAGCGGGACAAGGTGTCTGCGCTCGACAAGGGAGCGGACGACTACATAACAAAGCCCTTCGGCGCGGCGGAGCTTCTCGCGCGCGTCAGAGTGGCGATACGCCACACGCGCTCCGGCCTGACAAACGAATCGCTTGCCTCTACGGGCAAGTTCACCGCCGGGGATCTCACTATCGACTATGACAAGCATCAGGTGCTCATCCGCGGTGAAAATGCACATCTTACACAAAATGAGTATAAAATAGTCGCATTGTTAGGAAAATGTGCTGGCAAAGTATTGACATATGACTTTATAATGAAAGAGCTGTGGGGACCGCAGAGCAAGGGCAGCAACCAGATACTGCGCGTCAACATGGCGAACATCCGCCGCAAGATCGAGAAGAATCCGGCCGAACCCAAGTATATTTTCACGGAAGTCGGCGTAGGCTATCGTATGATCGAGGGCGACTGATACTATTTTTTCGGGAGGTAATATTTATAGATGCATTTGCCTGAACTTATATCCGACCTGGCTCTGATGCTTCTCACTGCCGGTGTCGTCACCGTCGTTTTCAAGAAGCTCAAGCAGCCTCTCGTACTCGGATACATACTCGCGGGCTTCCTCATCGGCCCATATATGCCATGGTTTTTCACCGTGGCGGATGAGGTGTCTATCAGCACATGGAGCGAAATAGGCATAATCATACTCATGTTTTCGCTGGGACTGGAGTTCAACCTCCACAAGCTCGCCAAGGTCGGCGGGACCGGCGTGATCACGGCCTTTACGGAGGTCGGCGGCATGCTGCTGCTCGGCTATGCTACGGGTCAGCTCATGGGCTGGGGCGTTATGGACAGCGTGTTCCTCGGCGGCATGCTCTCGATGAGCTCCACGACCATCATCATAAAAGCCTTTGACGAGCTCGGCGTGATGAAGAAGAACTTCGCACAGCTCGTGTTCGGCACGCTGGTCATAGAGGATATTGCCGGCATATTTATGATGATAATTCTCTCCACGATCTCTGTCAGTCAGAATATATCCGGCGGCGACCTTGCGCTGAAGCTCGGCCTGCTGGTGCTGTACCTCGTGCTGTGGCTTATTCTGGGCATATATCTGCTGCCCACGCTCCTGAATAAGTCGGTGATGTTCATGAATGACGAAACGCTGCTCATCGCGTCTCTCGGCATATGCTTCGGCATGGTGCTGCTTGCCAACGCCCTCGGCTTTTCGTCCGCTCTCGGTGCATTTCTGGCCGGTTCGCTGCTCGCGGGGACGGTACACGCCGAAAGGGTGGAGCACCTGACGTCAAGCGTCAAGGACCTGTTCGGCGCGGTGTTTTTCCTGTCCGTCGGCATGATGCTGGACCCGGCAATGGTCGCGGCTTATATCGTGCCAATACTTATCATCACTGTCGTCACCATCATCGGCAAGCTCTTCTTCTCTTCCCTCGGCGTGCTGCTGTCCGGGCAGAGCCTGAAAAACGCAATACACTGCGGCTGCTCACTTGCGCAGATCGGAGAGTTTGCATTCATCATTGCATCTCTGGGTATGTCTCTGGGCGTCATTGCGGATTATATATATCCGATCATAGTTTCGGTGTCCGTTCTCACCACGCTCACAACGCCCACCTGCATAAAGGGTGCGGATAAGATCTGCAATCTCGTTGAGAAAATGCTGCCGAAAAAGCTTGTCGATAAGCTTGACCGTTATACCGAGGACGGAGACGGTTCCGGCGCGGAGGACGGGCAGGACAGCGACTGGGCGGCCTTCATGCGCCGCTATATGAAAACCACGCTCCTGTACGGCGTGATAATGCTCGGAATAGTCATCATCGGCACGCACGTTCTCTTCCCGGCGCTGAGCGAGTATCTGCCGGAGCTGTGGATGAGCCGCGCGATCTGCCTTGTGGCCGTGTATCTCGGAATGGCGATATTCATACGGCCGATGCTGGACGTGAAATCGCCGCAGTATACGGCGCTGTGGATGAAGAACAAATATAACCGCCTGCCGCTGATGGCGCTGAACGCGATGCGTCTTATCATCATAGTGCTCATAGCCTTTGCGCCGATGCAGTCTGTGGCGCATGTGAACGGCGCATGGCTTTTGCCGGTGATCGCGCTGGCGGTGCTGCTGATATACCGCTCGGGTGCGTTTGCCTCCGCTTATCTTTCCGTCGAAGCGCGTTTTCTTGCCAATTTCAATGAGCGCAATCTCGGAAAATTCGAGAGCAGTGACGCCGCGACGGAGTGGCTGGACGAAAAGCTCTACGTGCTCGAATTTACCTGCCCGGAATCCGGCGTGGACGGGAAGAGCCTTGTTGAGCTGGGCTGGGGCAGCCTTTACGGCGTGAACGTCGTGAAAATAGTGCGCGGCAAGAAGTTTGTCGATATGCCCACGGGTAAGACTGTCATCACAAAGAACGACCGCATTTACGTCATAGGCGAAGCGGGACCGCTGCACAGCATGTGCCTTGGGCTGAATATTCCGGAGGAAAAGTCCCTGCCGACTCTCCGCCAGTTCATAGAGAACGAGAACGGCGGGGACGGAGACCTCTATTCCTACGCTATCAGCGTTGGAAAGGATTCGCCGTTTGCCGGCAATGCCATAAAGGACAGCCGCATAAGGGAGGACTACGACTGCATTATACTTGGCTTGCAGCGAAACCGCCTGCCCATTGCGCAGCCGGACATAAATATGACGATCCAGAACGGAGACCTCATATGGGTGCTCGGTACGAAAACAATGGCCGGAAGACTGCTCACGGAGGAGCTGTAAATATACACTGTCTGTTAACCGAAGGAAGGCATTTTATATGCCTTCCTTTTTTGTGCCGGCAGGAGCTTTGTATCGGTATGGGCGTTTTTCTGCCCGTCAAAACCGTGCGGGCCCTTGTCGATCTCGGGTACTATTTTCACTGTTCTCAAACATAAACGGTGAAAACATTAACGAGCACTTAATGCCGCTTTACGGCAAATTAACGCTTCTTGACGTTTTCTTATCCCCTATTTTATGCGTATTTTGGTACAATAAAAGCAGTAAAAGGCGGGGCGCCGAAGCCTTTGCCGATACGGATGGGGCATGCCCCCCCAAATTGCGAGAAAGGATAAGATCAAGAAAAAATGGAAAAGCTGCTGCAAAACGCATTGGCAGAAGGCGAAACTCTGCTGTGGAAAGGACGTCCCGAGCCCTTCGAGCCGATGGATAAGACCTATAAGGATAAGATAATAAAGAGCACTATAAAAGCTTTTGTTATCGCAATCATCCTTACGGTCGCATACATACTCACGGCTCGCTACTGCGAAGTGAAGGCCAGCGCCGTGCTTATTTTTGTTTTCTATCTCTGCGCGTTCTGCGTTCCCTACAACAACTATAAGGACGTCAGGGACCTACGCAAAAAGGTCATCTACGCCATAACCGACGAGCGCATGATAACCGTCGTCGATTCCGCCAAGAGCGTCGACTATTGCCATGTTCCCGAGGTTACCTTCCGTACCGACGAGGATGGGCATGTCTCCCTCCTTTGCGGACATGACGCGATGAACTCCGAGCCGACGAACTGGCGCTTTGCCTCCGTCAGCGGCGTTGTCATGGATGAGAGCAACGACTTCTGCGAGAGCTATGTCATGTACAACATACCGGAAGTGGATAAGGTGAAGGACATCCTTTCCAAGTACGTCAAGGTAGTATAAGACACAGGACGCCAAAATAAGAAAAGTATAAACCCGGAGGGACCGATTTATGCGGCCCCTCCGGGTTTTGCTTAACGGAATTATATGAAAGAGCTCAGATAATGACGGGCAGCTTATGCCTTGCCGTCCCTCTCGTCAAAATAATGCTTGGCATACTCGCCGATGACGGGAACAATGTCCTTTATGACAATGTTCGTAGTGTTCACGCAGAGGTCGTAGCCCTCACGGTCACCCCAGCGGGTGGAGGAGATAAGATCGTGATTATCGGCCCTGTTTTTGTCTATCTGGCGTATCTTGCGCTCAAGCTCGCGGTCGGTCAAATGCTCATCCGCCGGAGCGCGGCTGCGGCAGCGGGCCATCTTTGCGTCCATCCCGGCGTATACGAATATACGGAAAGGCTTGTACTCCTCAAGTATCGCGTCCGCACCGCGGCCGACGATCACGCAGTCGCCCTTTTCGGCAAGGCTCCTGATTATCTTGTGCTGTATGCCGAGCAGCTGCGGCGCGCTGCTGTTGAGAAAATAGTTCAGAGACAGCGTGTGCGAGAAGGTGAGCGGATAGCTGTAGTGCAGGCTGTTTTCCAGCACATGCTCTACATAGCCCGCGTCCATGTTCGACTCCTTGGCGATCTCGGCGATTATCTCGCGGTCATAATAGCTGCATCCGAGAACATCCGCAAGGCGTTTGCCGACCTCACGTCCGCCGCTGCCGAACTCACGGCTTACTGTAACGATCCTCATATAATAATTCCCCTTTCATAAAAGTGAATTTGATACGGATATGCGGAAAAGACCAGCCGCTTTGGGCTGGCCTTTATGCCTGTTCAGCCGTCCAGCGGGACAAGCTTACCCTGCACGACGAATCTTGCGTTGTCATATTCATAAGTGCAGGTGGAGAGAGTGACGACGCGGTCGTCAACAGTGACGTCGGTATCCGTGGTGAATACGGACTGGGATTTCATCTTGTTCAGCCATGCGCCATACTCATCGGCGCTGGAGAATGAGAGCGTGTATGTATCGGAATCATAGCTGCATATGTATGCGGTGAAAAGCTCGATCTTGTAATTCTGCTTTGGCGTGTTGAGATAGAGCACAGGGTGCGCATCATAGTATGCCTGATCGGAGTAGCTGTGCAGAGAGTTGAACATGGAGCCGTCCTTCATGTTGTGGCCGTAAATGATGCTGTTTGCACCGGAAAACTCAGGGCCGCACTCGCAGTCAAGAAACAGCGTGCCGCTGGAATTATAGGTGCCGTCCAGCAGATGGTGCAGATACTGGTTGTTGTCCTCACCCTGTGCGACAGGATAGTTTATCACGGTGTCCTTGCTGTACAGCCAGCCGCAGACGTCGTCGTTCGTAGAGAGCAGCTGCTGAAAATCGACGGTGATAGGCGAAACTTCCTTGTCCTCGTCAGAGTCGCCGGTCTCACTCACAGGGGATTCGGTGGCGGCGGGCGGTTCGGTCGAGACATACTGCTCGCTCAGCTTGTTATAGGAGCGCTGGGCGATCTTATACTCGTTGAGTGTGGAGAAGAGCTTGTATCCGCTGAAGCAGAACACGCCCACGCATACGACGCACAGCACAATGAGCAGAACTTTTACAGATTTCTTCATAAAATAAGCCTCCAGTAGTTTACGTGGATAGTGTATTATACCGCATGTCCGGCAAAAAGGGAAGAGAAAATTATGTTAATCATTCCCGGGCCTCTGAAAATTTGACGGGCTCGGAAGAAAAAAGTTCCGTCCGGGATGCAGCTGGATGAAAAACGGCAGTGCCGCAGCCATATCGTGCAGCGCTGCCGGAGAAGATCATCTTATAAAATCCGTTTTCGCACTGCGCTCGGGCTTCGGCAGGGTGATACCCGCCTGCCTGCCCGACTCAAAGCACTTGAGCATCCATGCCAGACTGCGCGCGAGGTTGCGCATGGTCTGCATGCCTTCGGCGTCACCGGCGGCATCTCCGGGATTCCTGCCGTGGGCGACGTTCCAATAGGTGGAGCCGGCCACGGGCATATTGGATATACCGAAGTACTTGTTCATCGCGTCGAAGCTTGCGGTCGTGCCGCTGCGCCTTGCCACGGAGACAGCCGCGCCGGGCTTGAAAGCAAAGCTGTCGGAGCTGCTGAAGAACACGCGGTCAAGGAAGGAGAGCACGCGTCCGCTCGGGTGGGCATAGTAGACCGGCGTGCCGAACACAAAGCCGTCGGCCTCGCGCGCCTTTGCGATGAACTCGTTCACTCCGTCGCCGGTAAAGATGCAGCCGTCGTCTGTGCAGCGGCAGCAGCCGATGCAGTCGCGCACGGGAGCGCCGCCAAGCTGGAATATTTCATATTCTATGCCCTCTTTTTCGAGCTGACGGCCGATCTCGTTCAGTGCGAGGAAAGTGTTGCCGTTTTTATTTGAACTGCCGTTGAGCATAAGTACCTTCATTTGTAAGCCTCCGATCACATGATTGATTATATTTTAATTATACCAAACCGGCCCGCATTTGTCGAGAGCGGGCGCGGCGGTGCTTCCGTGGGCGAATACCCGGTTGACAAGCCGGGAGCTTTGTATTAACATCAGTCCCAAATGCAGAAAAGGACGGGGCAGGTAATGAAAAAACGACGGTCTGGGAGCGCGGCGGCAGGGTCCGTGCTGGTAATAACGGCAGGCATATTCTGGGGCAGCATGGGGCTTTTTGTGAGAAAGCTCGGCGAGTACGGCTTCAGCTCCATACAGATAACATGCCTGCGCCTTACGGTGGCGGCGCTGGTGTTTGCGGCGCTGCATATCGCACTTGAGCGCGGCAGCCTGATGATAAGCCTGCGCGATCTGCCGCTCTTTCTCGGCCTCGGTCTGGGCAGCATACTGTTTTTCACGGTCTGTTACTTCACGGCGATAAACATGCTGTCGCTCTCCGTCGCGGCGATACTGCTGTATACGTCGCCGATATGGGTGATGCTGATGTCCTGCGCTTTCTTCAGGGAGAAACTGACAGCGAGAAAGCTTACCGCACTTGTGTGCGCCTTCGGCGGCTGCGTGCTGGTATCCGGCATCAGCAGCGGCGGGCTGAGCGCGGCGGGACTTCTCGTGGGCATCGGCTCCGGCATTGGCTACGGCCTGTACAGCATACTCGGCAGCATTGCGCTGAAAAAATACTCGCCCCTCACCGTGACGACCTTCACCTTCGTCATTGCGGCGCTCGGCGCGTGGTGCATCAGCAGCCCCGCGGACATGATGGCCAGAGCGGCCGCGGCGGAGAGCGTATGGCAGCTGCTGCTTACGCTTTTGCTGACGGGACTTATCACGGCGGTCATACCGTTTTCATGCTATACCGAGGGGCTGAAATCCGTTGAACCCGGCAAGGCCTCGATCCTTGCCACAGTGGAGCCGATGGTGGCCACGATCATCGGCGCGGCGGTTTTTTCGGAGCCCGTAACGCTCCTCTCGGGTCTCGGCATCGCGCTGATACTCGCTTCCGTAGTTATACTCAATCTGAAAGCCCGCACGCGGGCTTCCTGACGGCGTCAGTCTTCGTAATCGAAAATAGCCTTGGAGGCTATACAGCTTCCGAATTCCTCTTTCCAGCGATGGTGCAGCTCGGAAGCATCCCATGCGGGCAGGGCCTCGCGCGCCATGCTGACGACGATCATAAGATCATAGCGGTTTGGACGGTCTATGCAGTTTCGGACGAGGCTGATGTCCGTCACGCCTTCGGGCCTGCCAACGGTGGAGAAAAGGCCCTCGGCCTTTTTGATGAGTTCGGCCTTGCTGCCGGCACTCTCATTGAATTTTACGATTATACAGTGTTTCATGCCATAACCTCACAATAAAAAATCTGGTGTATTGGATTATACAATATCCTGCCCATATCTGTCGATAGGTAAGGGCGGAATATGTTTTTATATGTGCCTTGATATTGCATTTCCTGCACGCGAGTGGCATAATGGCTGTGGCAAGATAAGACAGGGGAGGCATAGATAATGAAAAAGTACGAAGCCGGGTTTATCGGCGCAGGAAATATGGGAGGAGCGCTTGCGCTCGCCGCAGCGAAAAAGGTAGGCGGGGGAAAGGTGGCTGTGTCGTGCAGCAGCCCGGCAAGCTCCGCAGCCGCGGCAAAGCGTATCGGCTGCCGCGCGGCGACGGCGCAGGAGATACTTGCGGACAGCCGCTTCGTTTTTCTCGGCGTGAAACCGCAGATGATCGAGAACGTCGTGCGCTCACTGGAAGAGGAGATAAGTGTGTCTGACGGTATATTTGTCTCAATGCTCGCTGGTGTGAGCCTTGAAAAGCTCGCGCTGCTTCTCGGCGAAAAAAGAAAAATAATCCGCATCATGCCGAATACCGCCTGCGCGGTAGGACATGGCGTGCTGCTGCTGTGCGCAAACGAGTACGTGACGGAACAGGAGCTTGCGGTGTTTCATGAGCTGATGGAGCAGTCAGGCGTGATAGATGCCATTGACGAGGGGCTGATCGATGCGGCAAGCGCAATTTCCGGCTGCGGCCCGGCTTATGCGTATATGTTCATTGAGGCTTTGGCCGACGGGGGCGTAAAATGCGGCCTGCCGCGCGAAAAGGCGCTCCGTTATGCCGCGCAGATGCTCAAGGGCAGCGCGGAGATGGCTCTTGTGTCGGGCAAGCATCCGGAGCAGCTCAAGGACGACGTCTGCTCGCCCGGCGGCAGTACGATAGCCGGTGTTTACGAGCTCGAGGAGCATGGCTTTAGAAGCGGCTGCATCTCGGCCGTGGAAGCGGCCTATGCGAGAACAAAGCAGCTCGGCTGACCTGAGCCGGATTTGTAAAACTGGTCATATTTTTATGAGCTGAATTGATACTTGAATATACCCAGCACCGGCGGTACACTACAGAAAACTTCACGGAGAGGTGTTCTGTATGAAACATGATAAACTGCTGAAACTGGTGCTCGCGGCAATATTTGCAGCGCTTACCTGCGTCGCTACTATGCTTATACATATACCCATGCCCGCCACAAACGGTTATATCAACCTCGGCGACGGCATGGTGCTTCTGGGCGCATTCCTGCTTGGCCCGGCCTACGGCTTCGCGGCTGGCGGCCTCGGCTCGATGCTCGCAGACCTGCTTCTCGGGTATGCGTCCTATGCGCCGGGTACGTTTGTAATAAAAGGACTTACGGCTCTTGCGGCAGCGCTGATTCTGCGCACCATGCACGGAAAGACTGCCGGTCTTGCTGCCGGCGCCGCTGCGGGCGAGATCGTGATGGTGCTCGGCTACTTTGCTTATGAGAGCACTGTGCTCGGCTATGGTCTGGCCGCGGCGGCCAGCATACCGGGCAACGCGATCCAGGGGGCGGCCGGAGTGGTCGTGAGTATACTGGCATATAAGGCGCTGCATGCGGTGCCGTCGATTCGCAGAATGAGTTATTGCTGACAGAGGGTGAGCAGATGAGTGAATTTGATGAGATCAGACTTCAGGCCGAAGCCGCGGTGAAGGAACTGCTGGATATTGCCGGACTCAAAGCGGGAGATCTTTTCGTGGTGGGCTGCTCCTCAAGCGAGATAGTGGGGGAGCGCATAGGCAAGGGCTCCAGCATGGAAGCGGCGCAGGCTGTTTTCAGCGGGATATACCCGGTGCTCAAGGAGCGCGGCATATATCTTGCCGCTCAGTGCTGCGAACACCTGAACCGCGCGCTGATACTCGAGGAAGAGGCGGCGGAAAAATTCGGATACGAGACGGTCAATGTGCGCCCGTGGGCGCATGCCGGCGGCTCTTTTGCGACGACGGTTTTTGAAAATCTCGTGCATCCGGCGGCGGTCGAGCATATAAAGGCCAAGGCCGGGATGGACATCGGCGACACGCTCATAGGCATGCACCTCAAGGATGTTGCGGTGCCCGTGCGCCTGAGTATGAGGAAAATCGGCAAGGCATCGCTGGTTTGCGCCCGCACGAGGCCGCGCTTCATCGGCGGGGAACGCGCAAGGTATCAGGAAGAGCTCAAATAGGGTATATAAGCTGTAAAAAAAGCAGGACATACAGTCCTGCTTTTTTAATATTTTACAGACTTGCGGAAAAGCTTTTCGCTGCCGCATGCCTTCATTCGGCCGGAATATCCCTGCTCTCTCTAAGCTCTGCGCCGTAATGGCAAAGCAGAGAGATGAGGATGAGCATGATGCCGAGAACGAAGCTGGGCTCGTTGTCAAAATATATGTCCATGGCCGCAGCCTTTTCGATATTCATAAGCCCGGCGGTGATCTCTTCGGCAATACTGCCGGCTATGGTGCATGCTGGCGGAATAATGAGCGTTATGACGCCAAGCCTCAGCATTTCTTTCGCTTGGGCAAGGGTAAAAGGCGTTCCGGCGTTCAGCTCGTTTTTGAAATAGTTCTCTGCAAATTTTGCCAGCACCGCTCTGCCTGCGCAGACAAACAACCGCCCGGAAAACTGTGCGCATCCTGCCATGACGCTTGAGCCGTACCGGCCCCCGGTGAGCTCCAGCACGGCCGTGCTGCCCAGACTAAGGCTGATTATGCCTGCAGGGCAGTATCCTCCGGCAGCTCGCCGCCGCTCTCGCTCACGCTCAGCTCAGATGCGCCGGATTCTATGAGCGCAATCTCGCCGGAGCGCCAATAGACCTCGACGGCCTTTACCTCATCCGCAGCGTATGTAAATGCGCCTGTCTTATATTTCCGGGCGTCGGGGTAATCCTCGCCTGTTATATAGCTGCCTGACCCGACAGATATGTTGACACGGCAGCCTGCCAGCATTGCTGCGAGAACGCACAGCGGCAATACTGCGCTTATTAAATGTGATGGTTTCAGATGCATTTGGACTCCTTCTTCACAAAGAGCACCGTCTGCGCTTTCATCGAGATTTTACTGACCTCGAAACCGTATTCGGACAGCTCTTTTTTGTATTTCAGAAACGAATGGTCGAGCGGCGAGCCTGCGATGTTTCTGACCTCGTCAAAGGTCAGCGTGAGCGTCGGGCTGCCTTGATCGCGTATGTACTTCCAAAGGATCTCATATTTGCTCATACTGTCCTCCGTATACCGGTTTTTACTCATCCCTGCTGCGGTTTTTGAAATTTATTGCCGCAGCCAGACAGCACAGAGCCCCGGCACCCAGCATTGCCGCATAGAGCCACAATTTGATGAAGGCAAAAATGCCGCCTGCCAGAAGCATCAGTATGCCCGCTGTGATCAACAATGTAAACGCTGTTTTGTTCATTTTTATTCTCCTTTTATTACATTAAATATGATATATGCAATATGCATATGCCAGAATGACGCGGCATGAAAAGACGCAGAGCGGCTCTGATCTCATATCAGATCCAGCTCTGCGTCTAAGCGTCCGGCTTGAATTCGTATTCGGTATTCGGTTTTACGCGCCTGCCGTGGAGTTTACGATCGGTGTCGTGGCCTGAAACTCCGTGGACGGCATTTGCCGGGTTTCGGCTATTTTTCCGCAGCCCGCTCCCTGCCGGCAGATATGCAGACAGCGGCGGCCGCGGCAATGAGCGGCAAGCCCCCGATAAGGCCAACCATCAGAGGCCCCAGAAGCAGTCTGTCCGCATAGGCGGGAGCCAGAAAAAATACCGGGACACCTGCAAAGGCATTGATCGCGCCGTGACACAGCGCGGGCACCCAGACGCATCCGGTTTTTTCATAGGAAAGATCAAAGAGGATGCCCATGGCGGTCGTGATAACGCAGAAGAGCAGCGGCCCTGTTACCGGCGCGCCCCAATAGGCCGTGCCGTATTCATAGCCTGCCAGAAGCATAATCGGCCAGTGCCAGATGCCCCAGATGACGCCGCCAACGATCCGCCCTTTTGTCATGCCCAGACGTTCTTTCAGCATGGGATACATCGTCCCGCGCCAACCGGCTTCCTCGCCTACAGCGAGAAGCATGTTGATAAAAGGCGCATAGGCCACCGCCGAGACGATGCTTATCACTGCATACATTTTCAGAGACAGCCCGCTGCTCTCAAGCTGCTGGATGCCCTCTGCTCCCAGCGAAGCGCGGACATAGGCGAAGGACAGATCCCATGCGTCCGGTGCGATCAGAAAATATAGCGCAGCGCCTATCGTACCCATAACGGCGGGGAGGAACCACGCGCTCAGGAACTAGCCGATGTTCTTCTTAATACACGGCTTCCAGCCCAGCTGCCGCAGGCCGGGCCGCGTGACCGCTGCGGCGAGCAGCGGCGTAAACATGGCCAGCGACAAAAGCGCAGAATATGCGGTCCTGTTCCCCTGACGGAAAAAGTCCGGCAATGATCTGCAATATCCATGCTGCCCCGAAAGACCACAGCAGATATTCAGTCAGCGTGCCTGCATTTTTCTTCATTCAGGTCACCTGCCCGCCGGCCGGGGCAGATATAAGCGTGATCTGCCTTGTTTTGCTGTCTTTGCGCACCTCAATGTCCATGTACTTCAATGCGAGCCGGTTGATCTCGGAGAGAAAACTCATAAAATCTTCATCCGTCAGCTTCAGCGTACATGTGGTCAGCATCAGCATATCCTTACGCGGGTTCGCATGGCCGCCGGCAAAATATTTTGCAAATGACGCACAAATGCTGAGCAGCGCCATCTGCACGCCGGCGCCGTCCGCATCGTTGATCTCCAAGGCGCTTTTGTTCAGCTGATAGATGCTCTCTACCGTCCCGCGTATCCGGTTTTCACCGACGACTGTGAGAACAGCATTATCTGTAAGAATTTTCATATGACGGTACAGGCTCGCGCTCGGAATATCCGTCAGCGCTTTGCGAATATCCTTTACCGTGCCGGTCTCGTGGACAAGAAGATATTGAAATATCCTCTGCCGGACCGGATTCATCACGATCTCAGCTATCTCCATCCTATATAATCACTCCTTGAATTATTCTCTTATGTTATTATATTCTTATTTTTGAGAATATCAATAGAGAATTTTCCCTCCCTGCGGCGCACTCTCTATGCAGGCATGGGCTTTGAAGCTGTTTTGGCGTTTTCTGCCCGTCAAAACCGAGTGCGTGTTCTTGTTGGCAATGACAAAAAAAGCACTGAGAAAAACTTTCTCAGTGCTTTACTTTTGGCGCAGAAGGAGGGATTTGAATACTCGGATATGCGTAAATTGCAGTAAACCTATGTACGAAATCTACTGATTTTCAGTACTTTTCGGGCTTGGGTGTAAATTGCTATAAAGCGCCGTAAATTCTCTAAAGGGAAAAAATAAGGGAAAATTTTTGTTTGATTCTTGCACTTTTCGACGCGCTATGTTATCTTGTCATTGGTGCTTATGCACCGGGAGCGCTGCACAACGGCAGGCGGTTAGCTACACCACCCGAAAGGGGGTGAAGCAAAATGCCTATTACGTTTACGTTTCATGTATTTACATACACGATCACGATAACCGTAAAGCAAAACCGCCGACACTCCGGCAAGTGACGACGGTTTATGCTTTTGCATAGCTATTTGTACATTTGACCCGAGCTAACCGCTTGTCGCAGCGCTCTTTTCATGCTTATTATATCGCCCGCCCGGTGCTTTTGTCAAGCGCTGAGCGGGTATTTTTATTTTCCTGCAGGATTGATACCCATGCTAAGAGATACCGCGTCACGTGCTATGGTATCCTCTATGGCGCGACCTACAAATTCCTCTGGCGTCTCGCCGGTGCGTTTTATATGCTCGCTAATCTTTACAAACCGCTCCGGCGTTACGAATGGAGCGGGAGCATAATCCCCTGCCGCCTGTTCCCCGCTCATAGCGGCGCTTACAGCGCGGTTTATGAAGCCGTTGACACTTTCCCCATGCGCATCGGCAAACGCCTTTATAACGTCTTTGCGGCCTTTGGAGAAAGTAACGTTTATGCGGTCGTAGTTTTCCTTGACGTACTTGTTTACGGATCGCTGCTGCGCCTTTGATACAGTTTTTTTCTCTTCTGTCATTATGCTATCCTCCTCCCATTGTACTTATATTATAGTGCAGAAATCTATTGATGTAAATAGTGATTTAGCACAAATATATTGGTGCAAATATATTTATTCTGCCAATAGACTATTGGGGTAAATAGTGGTATTATATAGACAGTTAAGGGAGAGAACGAAACGCATTCCCTCAGTAGGCAGGACGCGAACAGGACTTACGCCGGTATCTCCCAAAGAAATTAAAGCTATAAGGGGAAACGCATTCTCCAAGTAGGCGGGTCACGAAAGGAACTCACGCCCCTGTTATAGCGGAAAGGAATTATATCATGAACACGACAGAGATCACCAGCAAAATCAAGGAGCTTCGAGAGCTTCAAGCCCTTATTGAAGAGGCACAGGCGGAGGCAGAGACCATAAAGGACACCATCAAGGCGCAGATGGGCGACTGTGAGGAACTGAGAGCGGGCGAATACAAAATCACATGGAAGCCCGTAGAAAGCTCCAGAATCGATACAGCGGCTTTGAAAAAGGCAATGCCTCAGATTGCCGAAGCATTCACCAAGACCACAACCACGCGCCGCTTCTGCATTGCATGAGAAAAGCCCCTTGCCTGAATGCCGACCAAAGCCACAGGCAAAGAGCTTAAAGGACACCCGGAGCGGGTGCAAATAGATTATACCGCGCCCGCTCTCTCAAATCAACCCCTGCCCGACAGGGCAGCAGCAAAGAAAGGGAAATAACAATGATAATCAAAGAAACCGGGCTTGTGTGCAACCGTAGTTATTGCACCGCTGAACACATGGAAATCAAGCCGACCGACACCGACGCACTCAGCTGGACGGCAAAGCTTTACATTGAGCGCATATATCACACGCCGCTTTCGTCGTGGGTGTTCGTCACAATGAACCGGGAAACATTGTGCGTCAACAAGGCGCACCCTTACGCCGCACGTCTTGCAGAGCTGGCCGGGCGGTTTATGGAGCTGGCGTCGGAGGATGAAGAGGGAGACGCGATATATAGCGAGGTTGAAAAGCTGGCCGGGCGTCCTGCTGTCTCTGCGCTGTGTGCTATCTGGTTTGATTGGAGGCAGGAACGCAAAGATTACATAAACCATCTTGCCGCCGTTGAGTGCGTGGAGAATCTGAGGGCAAAGATGCAGGACGATAGTTTTTCCCTCGACGTAGACATTGAGTTGTTTAGCGCCATTCAGCATATCACAAAGGACAGCGCCGAAGCGCTGACGGCGTATCTGTACGGGAGGGATAACGCATGAGCTATTACAGGACATACCCAATGTGCGGGGCAGCGCTCGACCACAACGAGAAATGCGAGTGCGAGCGGGAACCGGTATCTTCCGAAGCTGATGTGTTGAGAACAGAGATAGCGCGTCTTATAGAGACCGCCGACACGTCTGAACTCCGCTTTGTGTAAGGATTTCTGAGGGCATGAGGGAGGATTGCAGATGATCGGAATACTCAAGAGACTGAGAGAGAAAAAACGCCGGGAGGCAGCAGCGCGGGAGAGCCGCAAGATGCGCGTTCAGCTTGTGGACATGATATGCTCCATGAACGAAGAGCAATTCGCATGGTTTGTTCAACAGGCCTGTGAGCAAATCCCGGAACTGCGCAAGAATCACGAAAATGGTATTTCCGTGTGCGAATAATACTCATTCAGAGTCCTGCTTGTCTGTCTCGGTTAGAGCTTCACCCTTTGCCCAGCGAATGAACGCCAGGCGTGGAATCTTCGTCCGGTTGCCGCTACGGAACGTCGGGAACGGAAGCTTATCCGGGCAGTCCCGTGCCATAAGGGAAATTGTGTAAGGCGTCATGCCTAAGTACGCACCGGCGATAACGGGAGTAATGCAACCACGATCCATCGCCTCAATTTCTTCAAGTGTCATATGGTATACCTCTTTTCTTTGATGAATAACGATAATAGGGCGGGACAGTTAGCCCCGCTCTCATTATAGCGTAGATGATGCGTTTATATCTTCGCTTTCTGTCGATGAAACCGCATATGTGGGAATTTAAAGGTGAGATAAACATCCCTCATCCCTGCCGCTATATTATTGCTTCGTGTGCCACGATCATTTTCCCGGGTTTCAGTCGGAAAAATAGCATTTCTATAGGTTTATTTTCTCTTGCTTCATTCTTGCTTCGGCGCTGTTTTTCACGGCTTTATCACGGCTTTGATGGTACATACTCAGCAGCCAATTTCTCGGGGTTCGCTCGGGGTTCACGGGCTTGGAATGTTGCCCTTGCTCAACGTGCTATTACATGACTTACTCGCGGCTTTGTCGCGGCTTTAAGGGCGGTGAAGTAAAGCGACGTTTTACCGTTGTTCGCCCTTTGTTCGATAGCGTTTTTGAACGGCAGAAAAGGGGCATTCTCGCCGCTTTCTCGCCGCTTGGTTTCAACAGTGCTTGCTTGTTCTCCGTCTGCTCGAAGCAGAGTATATTTTTAATAATACCCCCGTTTTCGGTGAAGTTAGTTGAAAATGCGGCATCAGCAAATCTTCGCAAAAAAGCAATCCCATGTGTCATGTATGAAGTCGCAAAGCCACGCCTCCGCAACAGATCGCTGCAAGTGTAGCTCATCAGCAGCGACACTTATAGGCTTTTTACAGGAAAAGTACTGTGCTATAAGCTGCCGTCTGACCTCCGGCATTGGATAATCTTCGAGCTTTTGCAATGCCTCGTAAACAGCTTCACGCTCATTATCATTGCAGCGTTCGGGATATGCCCGGATCATCGCGCGGGCATATCCCCACCATTTATATTGCGGCTTGCTCATTCTCACATGCTCCAAGAATTTTAATTATTTTGACAAAGTGCAGAGCTTATTTCCTATACTACCTCGTCTTGAAGCTGCTCAGATAACCCGTCTGCATAACGCCCGTGATTCGAGCACTCTCAATCTTCACGCAAGTCTCCAATTCTCAGGGGACGTCTCGAAGCAGTACCCATTCTTTGACCGCTCATAGATTCTTGACCCTATCGCTTCATCGATATCCATTATCGCACCAATCGTACGTTCCCCGCTGATTATCGTGCGTTTTTGCGAGCAATACCGCGCGTTCAGTAGTTCAAAAGCAACGTTCAGATCGCCGTCTGATACCGTCTGGCCTTTGAGAAAGTCGTCTATGTACAAAACATCAACATTTTTCAGCAAATCCATGCGCTCGCGATAAGCGACGTTGTCGTTCACCAGCGATTTCAGCTCGCGCACTTCGTCGCGCCACAGCATATACTTGCAGTTTTTTCCGCCATCTATCAGTTTTCCTATAATAGCCGTACAGATATGCGTTTTCCCGCTACCCGGTCTGCCTACCACCATGAACCATTCACCGCGTGAGGCTGTGACATATCGCAGAGCTGCCGCCTTTATGGCCGTCGTTCTCGCATCCCGGGTTTCGTATGTTGCAAAGGTGTAACGGCTCATAACATCCGCAAGCCCGCTCCGTTTGATTCGCATTGCATTTCTGCGCTTAACCGCACATTCGCACTCGGAGACGGTAATATCTATGCTCCCGGGAATACGGTGTATTATCTGCCCCGTGTCATGGCACAACTCGCAACGGTATTTAGGCGCTGTATGTGATACCCCATTTTTCATCGCTTCGCTGCGCTTTTTCTCTATCCACGCTGCAAGGCTTGTTTCTATTGTTTCCATTGCCGTCCTCCTTTTCCCATGTTCTTACTGCGGCTTTCCAGTCTTTCATAGGGCTTTTTCCGACTTTCCAGCCTTTAGCGGTATAAAAATCTACGAACCGTTCAGCATCTACGGAATTTCCGCGCTCTTGGCAGTACGCCGCCACCTCGTCTACGTTTGGGGGAGTGAAGCGCTTGCGCGCTTGTTTCTTCACCTCACCTAAACTAATCTCTCCTATACTAACCTCATCTAACCTATCCTTACCTGTGGATACCGCTGGTATGTCATCTGGTATACCAGCGATAGGGGTTGTTGATTCGAGCTGTTGTTTCTCGGCGGTATACAACGTCGGCTTGTATCGATCAGGGCGCACAAAATTGTTGATTTTCCAGTCTTTCACAACACATACACCAGATTCAAACGGGATTATGTAATTTTTAGTAACAAGCAGTTTGAAATCGTCGTTGGAGCAGTTTGTCATCGCAACGATTTTTCGTGGTGAAGCAACAAACCCGTCATCATCTGCGCGAAGTCCGAGATGAAAATACAGATTCTGCGTTGATGCGGGCATATCCAGAAATCGGTCTGTATCGCAGACATCGAGTGAGAACATTCTTCGCTTTGCCATTATATCCAGCCTCTGTCATTCTTAAAGATTGTTACCTGCCCGTTGATTTCTCCCCGCTCCGCGCCTCTTACATACCGCTTGCAAGCGCGTACCGATGCGCGGTTGCTCTGCGCCCTTGCGTCGGTGCGTCGGATAAATCGCTTGATCTCCGCCAACGCATAAGCTTCGTTTTCTGACGGCAAAAAATACCCGTCGTCGTTGGCAAGGATCAGGACACCGGCTTTGCGTTCCCGCTCGATAGCAAGGCGCAGCGGTCGTGTGCCGTGATACCCAGCCAGCTTTGCCAACTCACGCGCTGGCGTTGCGTTTTCTGCACCGTGTGAGAGAAATTGCGAGACTTGACGCACGAACGGCGGTGTAGTAATATCTGTGCGGGAAGAATCCGTGATTACGCTCTTGCCACTTGCCTGTTCCGCTGCTGCAACAGCGGAGCGGGCGTTTTTTCTTTCTGTCATAGCGCTGCACCTCCTGCCTGTTCAGCAATCCAGCGGTCAAGCGCTTCAGCTGAAACCAAAGTCCGCCGCCCGACTTTGAAAGACGGAAAATCTTTCCTGTGCAAGAGATTGCTGTATAGGCACTGCCGCGTTATGCCCAGCGCTTCGGCAGCTTCGGCGACGCTGAGAGCCTTTTTTGTGTCAACCATTTTATTCACTTCCTTTCAAGTCGAAATGTTCTTTGCCAGTTGACAACGACAGTATACATCGCTATAATGTAATTGACAATAACATATTTGCAGACAACATCACGAAATGGAGCAATATAAATGTTAGATTTTAATACCCAAACGGGGAGAGAACTATTTGGCGCACGGCTTAAAGCAGCGCGCAAGCGCGCCGGTTTTAAGAATCAGCAAGACCTCGCGGACGCGCTGTTTATACAACGCGCAACTGTGACAGCATGGGAAACAGGAAGAAATTTTCCCGCTCTTGATAATCTGTCAAGTCTGTGTGCTGTACTGAGGGTCGATTTGGGCTACCTTTGTGGGGAGTACAGCGAGTCAAGTGAGAGCGCTTCTAATTTTTGCGCTGCAACACAACTTTCAGAACGCGCATATAACAAAATAATCGAGCTTCAGCGCAGGGAAGTTTTTGTAGGTGTCCCGACCGAGCTTGAAAGATTGCTGCTCTCGGAGGAGTTTTCCGAAATCCTTAAAATGTTAGGGCTTTTCCGCTTTCAGTGTAACAAGCAAGCCGCGCTCGGTGAAACTCCGGAAGAAAAAACTCTACAGCACATCTCGGAGGAAAAGATGCTGTATCTTTTCAGCATACAACAACAGTTATTTGCATATGCAAATAAAATTGAGCAGGAAACAGCACCGAAAAGGAGGGGAAAACATGGCAAATAAACGCGCCGCGCAAGGCTCCGGCACTATACGAAAAAAGACGGTCACCCGTAACGGGCAGCCGTACACATATTGGGAGGCACGTATTACCACCGGTCGCAATCCCGGCACGGGGAAGCAGATACAAAAAAGCTTTTCCGGTAAGACGCAGAAAGAAGTCCGGGAAAAGATGCAGGCGGTCGCCGTAGCTGTCAACGAAAAGACGTATATCGAGCCGTCGAAACTGACACTTGGGCAATGGCTGGATATATGGGAGGCTGAATATCTCGGCGATATAAAGCCACTCACTCTGGCAAGCTATAAGCGCACGGTAAAGAACCACATAAAGCCCGCTCTCGGTGCTATCAAGCTGCAAGCCCTATCTGCGCATGAGATTCAAGGAATGTATAACGCCGCCCAGAGGGGAGACAAGCCGCTTGCGCCGAAAACGATAAAAAACCTGCACGGAGTGACGCATAAAGCGCTCCAGCAGGCAGTAGAACTCGGCTATATCAAATTTAATCCGGCTGACGCCTGTAAGCTGCCGCGAGCCGAAAAGCGCGACATAAAGCCGTTGGATGAACAGCAGATAAAAGCTTTTTTACAGATCATCAGCGGGCATAAATTTGAATATCTGTATCTTGTCACACTGTTCACGGGTATGCGTGAGGGCGAAGTACTCGGCTTGACATGGGATTGCATAGATTTCAAGGCCGGTACTGTGCTCATAAACAAGCAGCTCATAAAGAACCGCGACGAAGCCGGAGAGTTTGAGCTTGCCAGCACCAAGAACGGCAAGAGCAGAAAAATAACACCCGCTCCTTTTGTTATGCGGATTCTCAAAGATCAGCAGCAAAAGCAGCTCGAAGAGCGCTTCCGGGCACAGGGTGCATGGTGCAATGACTGGAATCTTGTATTCACGGACGAACTCGGCGGACACTTGAGCGCCGTAACGGTGTACAACAATTTCAAACGCCTTGCAAAGCAAGCCGGTTTCCCGGAGGCACGCTTCCATGACTTGCGCCACTCTTACGCAGTTGCTGCGCTACAAAGCGGAGACGACATAAAGACTGTGCAGGAGAATTTAGGTCATCATGCGGCGGCGTTCACGCTGGATGTATATGGCCATGTTACGGAGCGCATGAAAGAGGACAGCGCGGCACGCATGGAAGCCTTTATAAACGGCGTTTCAAATCTGTAAAGGGAAAACTTAAGGGAAAACAGTCTGCACAGCGAAATGACTGAAACGAGTTTTATAACTATTTTGCCCGAATTAAAGACCTATAAAGCACAAAAAAGCACCGAGAAAAAACTTTCTCAGTGCTTTACTTTTGGCGCAGAAGGAGGGATTTGAACCCTCGCGTGCTTTTTAGACACCTACTCCCTTAGCAGGGGAGCCCCTTCGGCCTCTTGGGTACTTCTGCATCAAGCTTGAATATGTTACCACACTACGGGAGCAATGTCAAGAGTTTTGTCCATATTACTTGCCGACACAGAAACGCTGGAAAATACGGTTTGTAACGTCCTCGCGTACACTGCGCCCGCTCAGCTCGCCAAGCGCCTGCATCGCACCCTCGGTCTCGGTGAGCACTATGTCGGGCGTCATCCCGAGCCGCATCGCATTGAGTGCGGAATCCATGTATTCAAGGGCTCTCGACACGGCGTCGGCCTGCCGGACATTTGTGAGTATTTCGCCTGCGGGAACATCAGGCAGCGGAAACATTCCTGAGATCATATCCTCGAGCGAATCTATACCCTCGCCGGTGACGGAGCTGACGGAAATACGCGGGAGAGATGTTTTGAACTCCGCACCGGCTTGGCGGAGATCTTTTTTGGATATGACAAGTACTGCTTTCGGGGCTTTTTCTGCGGCGCGGATAATGCTGAGGTCCTCGGGCTCGGGCTCATGGCTGCCGTCGACAACGGCAATGACCAGCTGTGCGTTCTCCATTGCACGGCGGCTGCGCTCCACACCGAGGCGCTCGACCTCGTCGTCAGTGCTGCGGATACCGGCGGTGTCAGTCAGCCGCAGAGTCAGCGCGCCGATGCGAAGCTTTTCCTCGATAGTATCGCGCGTCGTGCCGGGTATTTTTGTGACTATCGCGCGGTCAAAGCCCAGAAGCGCGTTGAGCAGGGAACTCTTGCCCGCATTCGGTCTGCCGACGATGACGGCAGGGATACCGCTGTTCATGAGCTTGCCGCGTTCAAAAGTGGCGAGCAGCGAACGCAGATCGTCCCGCGCGCCGGAAAGCCCGTTTTCATATTCGGAAAGACGGAAGTCCTCAATATCCTCGTCGGGATAATCGAGAACGGCGTGATAGTGCGAGCTTATATCGGCAAGAAGAGAGTATATCCCGTCTGTCCTGCGGCTGACGGCGCCGGAAAGCTGTCCGGCGGCATTCTTGGCGGCCTCGATACTCTCGGCGTCGATAATATCCGCCACGGCTTCCGCCGCGGACAGATCCATATGGCCGGAAAGAAAAGCGCGCTTTGTGAATTCACCCGGGCCGGCCTGACGCGCGCCGAGTGAGAATATCTCATCCAGCGCAGCGCGCAGCACAACAGGTGAGCCGTGACACTGAAGCTCTGCGGTATCCTCACCGGTGTAGCTGTGGGGGGCGCGGCTTATCGTACACAGGCAAATATCCAGCAGATCCCCGCCGACCGTGCAGAGCCGGCCGTATACGAGCTTCCTGCTCTCACTTTCGGACATTTTTTTCCCGCTGTAAGGCAGAAAAAGTCTGTCTACTATTTCAAAGGTTCTGTCTCCCGAGAGACGGATTATGCCGATCGCGGCAAGCTGTGCGCCGGTGGCAACGGCGGCAATGGTATCACTCATTTTATGCACCCCTGATGAATTAACGGATGTAATGAACTGCGAAAGACTCAAATCAGCAAAAAAGCTTCCGCAAGGAAGCTTTTTTGAATCTGTGTTTTTGTCCTGTGTTATGCTTTATCAGCCTTTTCGGCTCTTGCGGCACGGGCGGCCTTTTCGTCATGCCGTTCGGAAACATAATAGCTCAGAGAAAGCAGGCTGTCCGAGAAATGGACGTTCTCGACGATAACACTGCTGTTCGGAGCCGTCAGATCCACGTTTGTAAAGTTCCAGATAGCGTCGACACCGTTTGCGGTGAGCAGATTCGTGACGGGGATAGCCGCTTCCTTGGGAACGGAAAGCACGACGACATCGACACGGTTGTTCTTGAGGTAATTCTCAAGCTCATCCATGGCGTATATGGGAACGCCGTTGAAAACGCTGCCGATGAGCTTCGGGTCGATATCGAACGCTGCGTTGAGGTTGAAGCCCCAAGCGCTGAAGCAGAAATTATCCATCAGAGCGTGGCCTATATTACCAGCGCCGACGAGGACTGCGGTGTAGCCTCTGTCAGTACCGAGAATGCTTGCTATCTGGTCATGGAGCGCAGAGACGTTGTAGCCGTATCCCTGCTGGCCGAATTCGCCGAAGCAGCTGAAATCCTGCCTGATCTGAGACGGAGTGAGTCCCAGCTGCTGGCCGAGCTCAAAAGATGAAATGCGGCTGACGCCGTTCCCCATAAGCTCATCCAGCTTCCGCAGATATCTCGGCAGTCTGCGAATAACATTGTTGGAAACCTTAATATTTTTCAAGAAAAACCTCTCCTTATGTGTCTAATGCTGGCTCAAAATGCAATTCCGATGCACAACAATATTAGCTGTCATAATTGTAACACATAAAATGGCGGGTTTCAAGGCAAAAAGAGCACAAATGTCTAAATATTTTGAACAATTATTTTCAAGGATTTGACAACTGTTTTTCGGCCTCTTCCTCGGCAAGCGTAATATACGGGGCGATCAGCTCGGAATACTGCTCTCCGGTGAGGGACGGGGTATGCGCCGTGGGGACATTCTCCTCGCTGATAGTGAAGACCAAGACCTTGTCGTCCTTTATGCAGACTATAAGCTTGACCTCCTCGTCGAGGTAGTTGCAGCTTATGATATCCAGCGTATCGGGAATTACCCACTCGGGGAGCAGAGATTTGAGGTGCTCGCTCATCGGGGCGGGAGTACTGACGACGGGCGATATAACGTTGCCGTCGGCATCCTTGATGGGAGCGGCGGAGGATACCGGCTCGGACGGCTTTGCCGGAGGCGTGACCGCCGGGGTGGCCGTAGGTTCCGCAGCCGCCTCAGCGCCGGTGCCGTCTTCTTCCTCGGAAGACTTATCGGTCCCGAGAAGCCTCGGAACGAGTTCGGAGACGTCTATACTGCGCAGGTCGATATGCCGTTCAATATTTTCATCCGTATCTGCGCTGACCGCGTCACCGGCGCTGCATGACGGAGCCTGGAGTCCGTCGCCATTATCAGACGGAGCGGCGGCTGCGGAAAACATCGGCGCGTCGGAGTCGGACTCGGGCGCTTTTTCAGCGGGAACGTTGTCCAGATCGGTCTCATTTCCCCAGACGGCAGAGCCGACGCCTTCGGACAGCTCGGGAGTTGCCGCAGGAACAGGCGTGGGCACCGGAGTGGGTGTGGGAGTGGGCGCCGGCGTAGGAGCCGGGGTGACGGCCGGAGCCGGAGTGTATACCGGATACTGTGACAGATCAACGCTCGGAGCGGGCGTGGCAGCGGCTGCTGCTGCCGGCTCGGGTGTGCTGCGCGAGGGGACATAGCCAACGTTGTTGTCATCATCGGGCAGAGACTGTGCGGCAGGCTCTTCTGCCTGCGCGGCGGGAGCTTCTACAGAGGCTTCTGCGGAATCGGCAGCGGAGATGGTGCCGGAGGCAATATGGCTCGAACGGGCCTCATAGACGGCGTTATCGGCTCTGCGGCTTTTTACAATGGCCGTACCGCCAACGGCGGCGATCATCACTGCGGCACATGCGGCGGCTGCGATCAAAGTCCTGAGCTGCCGCGGCATACGTCTGCGGTTCTTGCGCACGATCTCGTTACGGCGTATATCCGCCATGATATTATCAACTAAATCTTCCGGCGGTTCTGCCATATCGGAAGAAATGGTGTCTGACAGTACGGAGAATGCCTGATACATGGCGGCGCATTCGCTGCATGTCTCAAGATGCTTTGCCAGTTCGGCGCGCTCACTTCTGGACAGATCCTCGTCCAGCATGCGGCTTATAAGCTCCTGATAGTATTCACATCCGTTCATGACAGATCACCTCCTCTCTGTTTGCTTGACGATACGAACTCAGGAATGTTCCCGTCTTTTATAAGAAATGCGCATAATTTTTTTCTCGCCCTGAAAATTCTGGATTTGACGGTGCCGGCCTCAATGCCGAGCGCATCTGCGATCTCATCATAGCTCAGCCCCTGAATTTCGCGCAGCAGCAATATCTGCCGGTGCTCCGGCGGCAGCGCCGCAAGTCCGCGGCGGACAGCGTCGCGCGTCAGCCGCCTGTCGAGCAGACGCTCGGGCGACTGAGTTTCGTCGGCTATGTCTATTTCCACATCCTCGCCGTCGTCATTCTCGGCCGACAGGGAAACTGTCTGTCTTCGTCCGCGGCTTCGCAGATAGTCAAGACACACGTTTGACACGATGCGGTACAGCCATACGGAGAACTTGCTGTCGCCTCTGAACGAGGTGAGCGAATTGTAGGCCTTTATAAAAGCCTCCTGCGACATGTCGGCGGCGTCCTCACTGTTGCCTACCATGCGCAGCGCGAGATTATACACGTTTTTTTCGTATTCCTTTACAAGAAGCTCGTAGGCATTTATATCGCCGTCAAGGACCGCCTGAATAACAGCGGCTTCCTGCTCACGGGTCATCCGATGACCTCCTTTACTGAAGGCATTGTATAATTGAATTTATTTCAGATCTCTTTTTATTTCTTTTACGATCCTGTAAATATCGTCCAGCGTGTCGACGTGGACAAGCTCATTGCGGTAGTATCCGGCATATGGCACACCGTGCAGATACCATGGAAGGTGGTGCCTCGCTTCAAGACAAGCGGAGCGTTCCCCGGCAGCCTGCGCAAGCATTTCTATCTGCCGCACGCCGGTATCCATGCGCTCTGCGAGCGGCGGCAGCGGCGGCTCAGGCATGCCGGCAATGACTGCGTTGACCTGCTTGAAAAGCCACGGGTTGCCGAAAGTGCCGCGGCCCGCCATTGCAAGGTCGCACCCTGTATAGCGCAGGATATGTTCCGCATCCTGACCGGTGAAAATGTCGCCGTTGGCGATGACCGGAATGTTCACGGCCTTTTTCACCTCGCGGATCACATCCCAATCGGCGCGGCCGGAATACATCTGCACCCTTGTGCGCCCGTGCACCGCGATCGCCGCAGCGCCCGCCTGCTCGCATACCTTCGCAAACTCCACGGCGTTCACGCTGCCGCCGTCCCAGCCCTTGCGGAACTTCACCGTTACGGGCCGGTCCACAGCGCGGCATACGCTCTCTATTATGCTGCCCGCAAGCTCGGGCGTTTTCATAAGCGCCGATCCGTCGCCGGATTTGACGACTTTACCGACCGGACAGCCCATGTTGATGTCGAGAATATCCGCTCCCGAAATCTCAAGCGCTAGTCCGGCAGCCTCGGCCATGACATCCGGCTCGTGACCGAAGATCTGCGCGGCGCAGGGATGTTCAGGTTCCGGAATATACAGCAGCGCCCGGGTCTTTTCATCCTTGTAGACGAGCGCCTTCGCGCTGACCATTTCGGTCGTCGTGAGCGCCGCGCCCATTTCACGGCAGATGCTGCGGAACGCAAAGTCCGTGACACCGGCCATAGGGGCCAGGGTGAGCCTGCCCGTGATCTCAATATCGCCTATTTTTACCATGTTATGTCGAGCCCGACCGGACAGTGGTCAGAGCCCATCACCTCGGGGAAAATATATGCATCCTTTATGTTGCTGCGCAGTCTGTCGGAGACGACAAAATAATCTATACGCCAGCCGACGTTGCGCTGTCTTGCGGCGGCGCGGTAGCTCCACCATGAGTACGCGTCGGTTTTGTCGGGGTAGAGGTAGCGGAAGCTGTCGGTGAAGCCCGCGGCGAGAAGCTCGCTGAACTTACCGCGTTCCTGATCGGAAAAGCCGGGATTGCCGACGTTGGCTTTTGCGTTTTTGAGGTCGATCTCCTCGTGAGCGACGTTCATATCACCGCAGACGATAACGGGCCTCTTCCGGTCAAGCTCCATAAGATACTCGCGGAAAGCGTCCTCCCAGCTCATGCGGTAATCAATGCGGCGCAAGCCGTCCTGCGCGTTCGGGGTGTAGACGCAGACGAGATAAAAGCCGTCGTACTCCAGCGTTATCACACGGCCTTCTGCATCGTGCTCGGGTATACCTATATTATAGCTTGCGGACAGCGGGACATGCTTTGTAAATATCGCGGTGCCGGAGTAACCCTTTTTATCGGCATAGCACCAGTAGCTCTCATAGCCCGGCAGATCAAGGCTGACCTGCCCCGCCTGGAGCTTGGTCTCCTGTATGCAGAAAAAGTCGGCGTCAAGACTCCAGAATATGTCCTCAAAGCCTTTTTTTATGACGGCGCGGAGGCCGTTAACGTTCCATGAAATAAACCTCATTTTTCAGCTCCTGAGTCTGCATTGGCGGTCCGGCTTGCCTCAAAGCCTCTGGAATCGCACAGGGAAGCGTTGCGGAGCCTTGGCGGGATACCGGCGGTGCCGTCGCGCGTCGCGGCGGTTTTCACGGCAACGAGCCGGTTTATCTTCATGCCGTCGGCGTAAAACTTTGCCTCATAATCGGTCATTATACCTACGGGGCCGTTTTTATGCAGGTCGTGCGTGACTTCGCGCAGGGTCCAGCCCTCCTCTGCAAAGCGCTCATATGACCAGTCAAAGAGCGGCGTGTTGTCAGTCTTGAAATGGATCTCGCCTCCGACAGGCAGCACATCCGCATAGAGACGCAGGAAAGCGGGCGCGGTCAGGCGCAGCTTCGCATCGCGGCTCTTGGGCCACGGGTCGCAGAAGTTGATGTATATCCTGTCTACCTCGCCGGGAGCGAACATTTCGCGCAGCGCCGCGGCGTCTCCGTCGATAAAGCGGACGTTGCCGAGCCCCCTGTCACGTATGCGCTCCATTGCGATTATCATCGCGTCCGGAACCTTTTCGAGCGCGAGCAGCAGCGTGCCGGGAATGGTCTCGGCAGTGTCGGCTGTGAAGCGGCCTTTTCCGCAGCCGAGCTCAAGAAAGAGCCGGGCGAAGCCGGGAAAATCGTCCCGCCAGCGGCCGCGGTGGGCAGTGTTGTCGTCTATGATAAATTCGGCGCATTTTTCCATGCGCGGCTCAAGATTGTGCCTTTTTCTCATCCTCATAACGGGTGTAAACTCCAGTCAGATAATATCTCAGTTAACAATAGTACCACACAACGCAAAAAACATCAATCAAGAAATGTCTTGCAGTCGACATTATTTTGTTGTATAATACGCAGGCAGATTGAAAAATGACAAGTATAACCGGGTGTAGCGCAGTTGGTAGCGCGGGTGGTTTGGGAGTGCCGTGCCTGTATCCGAGGCGGGGCAGACCAAAACGCCGGAAAGCCTTGCAGCACCTGCTCTTGCGGGATTTGAGCAGCCGGTCAAAACGGGTGGAAAATCAGCATTGACCACATGACTGACCACAGTCGCAGCAAAACTTCAACTTCATAACCGGGTGTAGCGCAGTTGGTAGCGCGGGTGGTTTGGGACCATCAGGTCGGGGGTTCGAGCCCCTCCACTCGGACCAAAAGCTCTCTGAAATCAGCGATTTCAGAGAGCTTTTCTTATTCCTTGTCTATTGCGGCGCAAGGGGTGAGGGGGAATAATCATTGTTTGCAGGATACTAGCAATGCTTGTGGTAGATGCGATAGCTTTTGGCTGAGTACTCTTTGCTGCTGAAGTGATCAATTTATTTTATTAATATCGTCTATCGTTTTGCCTTTCGTATTGAAGTCGCTTCTCAGCGCCTAATCGAAAGGTCAAGCTTGCTGTTGACGAGTAAATTTTTAATAACCTGAAAGAGTAGAACTTATCAGTGTGACACTGTTAAGGATTCTGTTACAGCAAGGGAACGCTGATTTCTCCAAATGTGGTTGAAAAATGATAGGGTTGTGGTATGATATTGCTAATCTTCTGGAAGGGGAACTGCTTGATGACGTCTTTAAGTGGACTGATACGGGTAATGCGCAAAAGAGCCCTAATGTCGCAGGAGGATTTTGCAAAAGCGCTGAATGTATCCGTTGGAACGATAAACCGTTGGGAAAACGCCAAAACCAAGCCGAATATCACGGCAATGAAAAAAATCAAGGCATTTTGTGAAGAAAGCAACATCCCCTTTGATGAGATTGAAGCGGCGTGGATCGCCCAGAAGGAGTGACGAAGATGGCAGAGATAAAGAAAGATCAAGAGCGGGACGAGCTGTTCCGCCGCATCTATAAAATCGCCACCGACCTTGTCCACGCAGGTCATGTGGCGGAGTGGGACTTCAAATCTTATGTGCTGGGCACGATGTTTTACCGCTATATTTCGGAGAACTTCACCGCCTATATCAACGAGGGCGAGTACGCCGCCGGGAACAAGGACTTTGACTACGCCAAAATGCCGGACGCCGATGCGGAGACTGCCCGTGAGGGACTGGTGCAGGAAAAGGGCTTTTTCATTCTGCCCTCCGAATTGTTCTGCAATGTCCTCGCCCGGGCGGACAAGGATGACAACCTGAACGAAACGTTGGAGCGTGTGTTCAACCACATTGAGAGCAGCGCCGCCAGCGGAGACGCTGAAAATGATTTTGCAGGTCTGTTTGACGATTTCGATGTGAACAGCAAGGCAATTGGCGAAACTGTTGCCAAGCGCAACAAGGTGCTGGTAGAGCTGCTGAACGGCGTAGCGCAGATGCCGCTGTTCTCCACCGATGGCATCAATCCAGACCTGTTTGGTGATGCCTACGAATATCTGATGGGAATGTACGCCGCCAATGCCGGGAAAAAGGGCGGTCAGTATTTCACTCCCGCCGATGTTTCGGAGCTGCTGGCCCGCCTCGGCACCATTGGCAAAACGAAAATCAACAAGGTCTATGATCCAGCCTGCGGTTCCGGTTCTCTGCTGCTGAAGGTGGAAAAAGTGCTGGGCAAGGATAATATCGAGCGAGGCTTCTACGGTCAGGAGATTGACCTGACCACTTACAACCTTTGCCGCATCAATATGTTCCTGCATAACATCGAGTTTGACAAATTCAGCATTGTGCGGGAGGATACCCTGCTCAGCCCGCAGCATTGGGACGACCAGCCCTTTGAGCTGATCGTGTCCAATCCGCCGTTTTCCGTGCCGTGGGAGGGGGATAAGAACCCGCTGCTTATCAATGACCCGCGCTTTTCGCCTGCCGGAGTGCTGGCTCCCGCTTCCAAGGGCGATATGGCGTTTATTATGCACAGTCTTTCGTGGCTGGCTTCCAACGGTGCGGCGGCCATCGTTTGCTTCCCCGGCATTATGTACCGTGGCGGGGCGGAGCAGAAGATCCGCAAGTATCTGGTAGATAACAACTTTGTGGACGCCATCATTCAGCTGCCCTCCAACCTGTTCTTAAATGTCACGATCTCCGTGGATATTATGCTCCTGAAAAAGAACAAGACGGACAACGCCATTCTGTTCGTGGATGCCTCCAAGGAGTTTGTGAAGGTCACAAAGAACAACCGGCTTTCTGATGACAATATCCGGCGTATCGTGTCCGCTGTGGCGGAGCGCAAGGACGAGCAGCATTTTGCTCACCTTGTGCCGAACGACGAAGTTGGCAGCAAGCAGAATAATTACAATCTCTCTGTTTCTACCTATGTGGAGCAGGAGGACACCCGTGAGAAGATCGACATCGTAAAGCTGAACGCCGAGATTGCCGAGATCGTCGCACGGGAGCAGAAGCTGAGAGAGAAAATTGATAAAATCGTTGCTGAAATTAGTAATGAGCAATGAGCAATTAGTAATTAGAAGGGGATAGCTATGGATATAATTATTTCTCTTATTGCACTTTTTATAAGCATTCTGTCTTTTGCTCTCTCTTTTTTGCAGAGTCATGATGTAAAAATGACTGTCAATAAGATAGAAATCAAGAATCTAAATGACAGTTTTGCTTTGTTGTTTGATGATAATAACAAAATTAAAATCGGATTGGTAAACTATAACGACAGGGATGTATTGCTATATCTGAAAGAAGGATATGTTGAAATTGACAAGCATCAGCATCTTATTAAACCAGCGTATTATACTGCAAAATCCAATTCGGTAACCGATATACAGATCGAAATTCTATCATCAACTCGTGGATGCATTGATAATAATGAATTATATCTGCTGTTCCAATATAAAGGCCTCCTGGGTAATAGAAAATGCGAAATAAGAAGGTGAATGGCATGACAAAACTCGAAAAACTGATTCAGGAGCTTTGCCCAGAGGGCGTTGAATATAAGGAAATTAGTGAAGTTACTAACTATGAGCAACCGTCTAAATATATTGTTAAAAGTACTGCCTATCATGATGAGTATGAAATACCGGTTTTGACTGCTGGACAATCTTTTGTTCTTGGGTATACAGATGAAAGTGATGGCGTTTATCCAGCATCAAAAGCAACTCCCGTCATTATCTTTGATGATTTTACTGCGGCATTCAAATGGGTCATTTTCCCTTTTAAGGTCAAATCATCTGCTATGAAGATAATAACTGCGAAAGAGGACTCATTGCTTATTCGTTTTTTGTTCCATTGGATGGGGGTGCTTAACTACTCATCAACAGAACATACTCGTCTTTGGATTGGAACATATTCAAAATTTAGGATTCCCGTCCCGCCGCTGCCGGTGCAGCGTGAAATTGTCCGTATACTGGACAATTTAGCAGAGCTTACCGAAGGCCTCAACAGGGAACTTGCCGCAGAGCTTACCGCACGGAAGAAGCAATATGAATATTACCGGGACAAACTCCTGTCATTTGAGGAAAAAACATGATAGAACACTTGGTAAAGGAAATCAACACCTGCCTGAAAAACGACCTCCAAATTGCGGCTCTAACGATGGCACTGACATTACCAGATACCTGTGGAAAAGCGTATTCTCCCAAAGGAAGGAATGGCGAGCGCTATGCCAATTGGTATGACGATTTTATCGCCACGCCAAAGCGGAAACGGGGTGGCATTGATGGTGCCGTAATCAGTGGTAAATTGGTCTATAAGCTTCGCTGTGCCATGCTGCATGAATCCAATCCTGGGGTAGATGGGGCAGAAGATGTCACAAAATTCTCGTTGATTTGGCGCTCATTGGCCAGTGCCTCGCGCACGACAGTGGAGCGTTGCATCCAGCGCAATGCGGATGGTGTGGTGCAGGAACACATACTTTCCATCGATATAGTGGCGCTTTGCCAAGATATTTGCGAGGCGGCATTGGCCTACTATAGAGGAAACAAGGATAAGTTTTCTTTCGATTACAGAATCATATCAACATCAGATCAAGTAGCTAGGGCATTTCACTTTCCAAACGTAATGAATATTTGACGGCAAAGAGAGGGAAACCTATGTCATACTTCAACATCGTTGCCCAGAGCAGTGAAAGCACTGTTGTCACCGAATACAAGCCCCAATCCAAGCGTTCCGATGGCTACCAAAGCGAGGCGGCTCTGGAACAGGAATTTATCCGGCTGCTGTGCGAGCTGGGCTATGAACGGCTGACCATCCATAAGGAAGCCGACCTGATTGCCAATCTGCGGACGCAGCTGGAAAAGCTGAATAACTATCGCTTTACGGACGGCGAATGGAAGCGGTTCTGGAACGAGGTGCTGGCAAACACCAACTCCGGCATTCTCGAAAAGACCCGGCTGATTCAGGAGGACTATGTGCAGGTGCTCCGCCGGGATAACGGGGAAAGCAAAAATATTCAGCTTATTGACAAGAAGTGCATACACAACA
>OIYO01000175.1_pt1 | contig 64281 bp, 64 predicted proteins | sample 1588191 | NCBI WGS metagenome assembly OIYO01 (sample SAMN03283275) | human gut metagenome | biome: human-associated habitat; material: feces | host: Homo sapiens | place: Peru | collected 2012 | reverse complement strand
ACCTGTGACCCTCTGCTTGTAAGGCAGATGCTCTCCCAGCTGAGCTATGCTCCCGTGTGTCGCACTTGCGACGGTGTATATGATACAATATTATCAATAAAAAGTCAACACTTTTTTTGCGATTTTTTAAAGTTTTTTATTTGCTCGTTTCATAAGCTCTTTTATCTCATTCGGAGTGAATGTATACTTCTTGTCGCAGAAGTGACATTCAACCGTAGTATCCTCGTTGCTATCAGCCATTTCCTTTAGTGAATCAGCGCCCGTACTGATGAGAGCAACCTCTACTCTGTCCCTGGAACAGTTACATTTGTAAGAAGTAGATGATTCATCCAGTTTGTCAAGTTCAATACCTTCCATAGCTTTTTTAGCAATGTCGTCTGCAGAAAATCCATTCGAAAGCATAGTAGTAACCGACGGAATGTTTTTAACGTTGTTCTCGATTATATCTATTATACTGTCATCACATCCCGGCAGAAGTTGAATAATAAATCCGCCTGCCTTTTTCACTGTTAAATCCGGATTAACAAGTACCCCGAGAGCGCAAACTGACGGCGTTTGTTCACTCGTTGCAAAATAGTTGGTTATATCCTCTGCTATTTCACCGCTGACAATAGGCGTTTGTCCAACATAAGGCTCTCTCATTCCGATATCTTTAATAACATAAAGTGTGCCGTTGGTTCCTACAACCCCTTTAACATCGAGCTTTCCAGAGTCATTAAGCTGAATTTCTACAATCTTGTTTTGGACATAAGCTCTTACATTACCATTGTAGTCTGATACAGCAATAATATCTCCACAAGGTCCGCCACCGTTAATTCTGACTGTTATTGAGTCGTCTTTATTTTTCAGCATATCACCCATCATAGATGCCGCTGTAGCAAGTCTGCCTAACGCAGCAGTAACAGTAGCAGATGTCTTATGTATCTGCTCCATTTTTGAAATAACATCCGTAGAGTCGGTAGCTATAACAAAAGCAGAGCCGTCTTTAGTAATATATCTTACGATTTTTCCCATAAATTATTCCTTCTTACATACAAAAAATACTCTCTCGGAGTTCTCTTTAGGTGGCTCGAATGATAAGTCATCATAAATAGCACAGACAGAAAATCCTGTTTCTTCCAACATTGCTTTTAGAAAATCAATATCATATGCCTTTTCGAAAAACTCCTCGCTGTGTCTAATGTATACATCGCCGGTTTGAACAAAAAAGTCCAGCATTATCCTAACCAAATTATCGTCGTATTGTTCGTTGTCCCATGCGAGAAAAAAATCATCCTCATCAAAAATAAATGAATTATCGCCTAGGATTTTTTTGTGTTTGTAAACCGTGTTCACATCGAACACGAATACACCACCGTCTTTGATATACGAAAAAACATTACTGAACAATTTAGCAACATCGGCATCATCTGTAATATGATTTACTGTATCCAATGTTGAAATGCACGCATCAACACGGCTTAAAGGACTAAATTCTTCTATTTTTTCATTTATTAACGAAAAGTCACAGCCTGCATCAGAAAGCTTGTTATAAGCCACGCTAAGCATATCTTCGGACAAATCGACTCCGGTCAGCCGAAATGAGTCTTTTGCAAGTGGCAATGACAACGAACAAGTGCCGCAACCAAGGTCTACCAAATCTCCATGCTCAACACCAGCAATGTGCAGAATCTTGCGGATATAAGATGTTCTGGCAGAATAATCGACATTATCAGTCAGTTTGTCATAAAATTCAGCAAAACAACCGTTATAACTGCTCATCGTCTTCTGTTTTCTCATCTTTGACATCAATGCGTTCAAAGATTTTATCATAACCGTCACAGCCATATTGCAACGATCTGTTCACCCTGCTAATAGTAGCAGTAGACGCACCGGTTTTATTAACTATGTCTGTATAGACGCACTTTTCGGACAGCATTTTAGCCACAACAATACGCTGAGAAAGGGTTTTGAGCTCCTGTACTGTACATAAATCCTCAAAGAAATCATAACATTCTTCGGTATTCTCTAAAGCCAAAACAGCCTTAAACAAAAAGTCTACATTTTCATCCTTAAGTTTATTGTTCATATTCAATCCTTCTTAATATGTGATATAGATATTTTAACACACTAATGTATGAAAGTAAAGAAAAAATCCCCAAAAATTTTGGGGATTTAATACTTATTCTTTAATCAATTCATCATAAAAATCAAAGCAGTCAAAGGTAGCGAAATAATCCTTAGGAGTTTCTGCTCGTCTGATTAACTGATATGAGCCATCTTCTTTGAGTAGGATTTCTGAACTTTTAAGCTTACCGTTATAGTTATAACCCATTGAGAAACCATGTGCGCCTGTATCATGGATGAACAAAATATCGCCCATATTTATCTTAGGCAGCATTCTGTCGATAGCGAATTTGTCGCAGTTTTCACAGAGAGAACCTGTAACATCATATTTGTAGTCACATGGCTCATCTTCTTTGCCCAGTATAGTGATATGGTGATATGCGCCATATATTGCAGGTCTCATAAGATTTACTGCACATGCATCAACGCCAATATACTCTTTATGAGTGTGTTTTTCATTAATAGCTGTTGTAACAAGTCCGCCATAAGGTCCCATCATAAATCTACCCATTTCAGTGTAGATGGCTATATCGCCCATTCCTGCCGGAACAAGTACTTCGTCATAAACCTCGTGAACTTTTTCACCGATAACAGCTATGTCATTAGGCTCTTGGTCAGGAGTGTATGGGATACCTACGCCTCCAGAAAGATTAACAAATGTGATGTTTACATCCAGTTTCTTTTTTAAATCAACAGCAAGTTCAAACAAAACCTTAGCAAGCATCGGATAATATTCATTAGTTACAGTGTTAGAGGCAAGAAATGCGTGTATACCGAATTCTTCCACACCCTTTTCTTTCATAATTTTGAAAGCTTCATAAATCTGCTCAGTGGTCATGCCGTATTTAGCATCACCGGGATTATCCATAATATCATTGCTGATTTTGAATGTTCCACCGGGATTATATCTACAGGACATTTTTTTAGGGAGCTTGCCACAGGCTTTTTCTACAGCCTCTATGTGAGTTATATCATCAATGTTGATAATTCCGCCCAAATCGTTACAATATTTGAACTCTTGGATAGGAGTATCATTGGATGAAAACATAATGTCATCACCGACTGCACCTATTGTTTTTGCCATCATAAGCTCAGTTTTTGATGAACAGTCACAACCGCAGCCATATTCCTGCAAAATTTTAATCAAAAACGGATTTGGTGTAGCTTTTACTGCAAAATATTCCTTATATCCCTTATTCCAAGAAAACGCCTTTTTTAATGCCTCAGCATTTTTGCGTATTCCCTTTTCATCATAAATATGAAAAGGAGTAGGAAATTCTTTAGCGATTTCCTGTGCTTTTTCTAATGACAGAAATGGTGTCTTTTTCATTCTTATCCTCCTATTATGCATTAAAAGCCGATTCAATGCATTTTTTTATTTCATCAAGTCCGTTGCCGTTTTGTGACGAGAACGGAATAATTTTTACATCACCTGCACAGGCAAGCTCTGCCTGCGATTCCTCAAGTCTGCGCTTATATTCTTTCACCTTAAGTTTATCACTCTTTGTCATAACAATAATAAATGGAATGTTCATCTGTTGCATAAAGTCTATCATTCCGTAATCGTCGGCAGAGGGCTTATGCCTCATATCGACTAACTGAACGACAAGTTTTATGTTTCTCCCCTGCTGAAAGTACCCCTCCATAAGTTCGCCAAAACGCTCTTTTTCGGACTTAGAGAGTTTGGCATATCCATAACCCGGTAAATCGACAAACTTCTTACCGTCAACATCATAAAAATTGATAGTAATAGTTTTTCCGGGAACTGAACTGACTCTCGCAAGAGATTTTCTGTTAAACAATTTATTGAGCAATGAGCTTTTTCCTACATTGGAACGCCCAGCAAAAGCAATTTCGGGGATATTACCCGGTGGCAATTGGGTGGATAGGCCGTAGGATTTTTCAAATTTTGCTGTGTTGTAATTCATATAGCACCTATTGTGCAACTGTCGGTTGCAAGTTTTTTATTATCTATAACTAAGTCCATATCAGGTTCATTATTTTTCTTAGGAAGACTCGTAAGAGCAATAGGTAAAACCTCATCAAACGATGTGACTGTAACAAAGTTGACAGCGTTTTTAACTTCGCTGCTTATATCTGCCAAATCTTTTTCATTAGCCTTTGGAATAATAACAGTATCACAGCCGGCTTTATATGCCGCCATAGACTTTTCTTTCAGTCCTCCGATTGGCAGTGCTTTGCCCTTTAATGAAATTTCACCGGTCATAGCGACCTTTGACTTGATAGGAATATTACAGAGTTCGCTGATAAGAGCAGTTGTAAGAGCAAGTCCTGCAGATGGACCATCCTTAGGTACTGCCGCTTCGGGAGCATGAATATGTATGTCCTTTTTCTTATAAAAGTCTTTTTCTATTCCATAACTCTCTGCTCTGCTGCGTACATAGCTTACAGCAGTCTTGGCACTTTCTTTCATAACGTCGCCTAAATTACCTGTAAGTTCAATTTTGCCGGTTCCGTCTAATGCAGATACTTCAATTGGAAGTACCGTTCCGCCGACTTGTGTCCAGGCGAGACCATTTACCGTTCCGACCTGATCTATGTCGGAATAATAATCCTCAATGTATTTTTCAGTACCCAAAAAATCAGAAATATTCTTTGCGCTGATTCTTACAGACTTGGCACCTTCGTCAAGCAGCAAAATCGCTTTTCTGCACAGGGCTGCAATTTCTTTTTTCAGTCCTCTTACACCTGCTTCTCTTGTGTAAGATTCAATAATTTTATAAACAGCATCGTCTGTAATTTTTAATTCCTTTGATGAAAGGCCATGTTTTTTCAGTTCTTCTTTGATTAAATGCTTTTTGGCAATATTAAACTTTTCATCATAAGTATATGAATTGAGCTCAATAATCTCCATTCTGTCGTACAACGGTGCAGAAATAGTAGAGGTATCATTGGCTGTTGTAACAAACATAACCTGACTGAGGTCGATAGGAAAATCAATGTAATGATCGGTAAAGCTGAAATTCTGTTCAGGGTCAAGAGCCTCTAACAGTGCAGACGACGGATCGCCCTTAAAATCTTTAACTAATTTGTCGATTTCATCCAACAAAATAATTGGGTTCATAACTCCTGATTTAATTACTGCATCTACTATTTTACCGGGCATAGAACCGATATAAGTTCTCCTGTGTCCCCTGATTTCCGACTCATCGTAAATACCGCCAAGAGCTATTCTGACATACTTTCTGTTCATAGACTTAGCGAGTGATTTAACAATACTCGTTTTTCCGACTCCGGGAGGACCGTAAAGACAAAGAATCTGTCCGTTGTAATCAGGATTGCGTTTACGTGCAGCAAGTGCCTCAATAATACGCACCTTTACTTTGTCGAGTCCATAATGATCGGAGTCTAAAACTTTTCTCGATTTTTCGAGATTAAGTGTTTCTTTTGTGAATTTACCAAAAGGTATTTCAAGGCATTTATCAATATAATTACGAACAACAGTGCCCTCGTGAGAACCTTGCGGCATTTTCATAAGCTTGTCGCATTCTTTGAGCAGCTTGGATTTAATTTCGTCGCTGCATTTCAGCTTTTGAATTTTTGACTTATATTCATCTGCTTCCTCTGCCGGATTATCACTGTCACCGAGCTGCTCGGCAATGATGCGCATTTCTTCACGCAAAAAGTAATCCTTTTGGTTTTGGTCAATTTCTTCGTGAACCTTTTTCGTAATTTCTGCTTCTAAATCTAAGGTGATTATTTCTTTTCTTAAATTTTTCAGCAGTACCTGTGCTCTTTCAAATGGGTCAATTTTATCCAAAACCTGTTGCTTCAATGGGTAGTCAAAAAATGTATTAGAACATACATAATCGCACAATTCACCCACATCAGAAATTGAAATTATTTTTGAGACAACTTCATTTGATATTTTACCGAATATTCTGGCATATTCATTGAATTCAGACTTGATTGAGTGAGTATAAGCATCATTCTCCACAGAAGCTGAAGAATGATTATTTTCATGTGGCTCTGCGGCAACGAGATAATACGGCTTTGTGCTCATCATTTCTACTAACGAACACCTGTATAAGCCTTCGACAATAACACGCATATTTTTTGAGTTAGGTATGCGTATCATCTGCTTTACGGAACAAACGACACCTACCTTGTACAAATCATCGAATACCGGTTCATCTACTGCAGAATCCTTTTGTGTAACAAGAACAACCTTCTCGTTATTAGCCATGGCATAATTGAGGGCAGCAATTGTCTTCTTTCTGCCTACATCAAAGTGCAGCGTCATATTTGGAAAAACAACAAGACCTCTCAGAGCCACCAAAGGCAGCATAATCAGTCCCTGTTCTTCGTCAAGTAATTCATTTTCTAATGTATCTATATCCTTTTGCATTTCAACATTCCTTATAAATAATCTTTAGTATTATATAATAAATCGTCAAAAAGTGCAACATATTAAATGAAATAATTATAACCACCGCATAGCGATGGTTATAAAACGCATTATTCTTTTTTGCTTTTCTTAGTTTCTTTTGATTTTGATTTCTTTTCGGCCTCTTTCTTCTCGGCCTTCTTTTGAGCGGCAATTTCTTCTTTTGACATAAGTCCTGTAGACTCTTTGTGAGTAATTTTAGTATTTTTATCATAGAACTTCATACTCTGGAGAATAGGCAAAACATTGTCATTTAGAAAAATAGAATCCGCATCCTCATCAATAATAGTATATCTCGTTGTGCTTTGGTCCTCATATTTTAAGGCATCCTGCAGTCCTTCTATACCGTCAACTTCTACTCCGTCTACAAAAATGTATGTGCTTTTTACTACGATAGTATTCTTATACGCCTCTTGCAGAGATGTAGTTGTTTGTGTAGTAGTAGTAACAGGCTTTTTATAGTCAGAAGTCTTTTTAAAACTGATATTTCCGGTCAAATAAAGTGCACCGAAAACAACAACCAATACAAGAATAATAATTGCAACAACAAGTGGTTTTTTGCTGCCATTTTTATTGTCTTTTTTGAATCTGTGTCGCTCTAATGTGGGCTGTTCCTCTTCGATATGAGTTTCTTCCATAGTATAGTCGCTGACAGATTCATCGTAGGATGCATCAGTTTTTTTGTGAACAACTAATGGGCTGTCCAGCTTTTCTTTATTATCTTCCATTATACATACTCCTCAACATAATTTTCTATTTTTTTAGCAATTTTGATAACTTTTTCGTCCTTTTTAACGGGTAAAAACGGACTTCTAGGTTGTCCTGCATCTATGCCAAATCGTATTGATATGACTTGTTTTGCTGCACCATAAAGTGAATCGCAGGACAAAAGGTCAAATATTACATCGTTTATTTTGTATTGCAATGTTTTTGCTTCTTCGATCTTATTATTTTCAATAAGCTCGTTTAGTTTAACAAACAATTCCGGCATTGTTCCGTAAGTTCCGCCGATTCCGGCATTTGCGCCCATAAGTCTGCCACCCAAAAACTGCTCATCCGAGCCATTAAAAATAATAAAATCGTCATTGGAAAGTGTACGGAATCTTTCCATTCCGTATACAGGTTCCTCAGAATTTTTAATACCGATAACCTTTGGGTTTTTAGCCATACGCTCGAACAAATCATAAGGTAAATTAAATGCGGTAAGCTGTGGTATGTTATAAATAATAAACGGTAAATCGGTCGCATCAATTATACCGTTCCAGTGCATTTCGACACTCTTCGGTGGCAAATGATAATATACTGACGGTACAGCGCTGACTGCATCTACTCCGATTTTTTCAGAATGTTTCGCCAGCAATATGCTTTCTTTTGTAGAAGCACATCCCACATGAACTATCACTGTGAAATCATCACCTGCGGCATCTTTGACAGCCTCAACGATTTTCATTCTCTCCTCTGTGCTAAGCAAAAAACCTTCGCCGGTTGAGCCGCAAACATATACGCCCTTTACGCCCTTTGTTTTATATATTTTAACGAGTTTTTTCATAGCTTTGAGATTGACATTATCGTCTTTGTCATATATAGCGTTGAGAGCGACAAACACTCCCTTAAATTTATCTAAATCATACATAAAAAACATCTCCTTAACTAACTATAACAATTTTACCATATCAATGATATATTTTCAATAATTTCATTATAATTTAGTTGAAAACACATACTGTTATTGATATAATTAGTTAGGTGATAATTATGAATAACAAAGAAATATTATGCCAAATAAAAGGCGGTTTGATTGTATCGTGTCAAGCTTTGCCCACAGAACCGCTCTATGATTCATACATAATGAGTATGATGGCTTATGCGGCTTCTGTCGGCGGTGCTGCTGGAATCAGAGCCAATACAATCGTCGATATAAAAGCGATAAAAGAAAAGGTCAATTTGCCGGTAATAGGAATAATAAAGGCAGATTACGACGACAGCGACGTATATATTACTCCTACAGAAAAAGAGGTTGACCTGTTAGTTGAGGCGGGTTGCGAAATTATCGCTACTGATGCTACGAAACGCCTCAGACCAAACGGAAAAACATTTGAAGAATTTTTTACACCAATCAGAAAAAAATACCCGAACCAATTATTTATGGCTGACACCTCTTGTTTTGAGGAGGGCAAGCTTGCAGAAGAACTTGGATTCGACTTGATTGGAACAACTATGAGTGGTTATACTCCATATACAAAAGGCAGAAAAATACCAGACATAGAATTGATGCAAAAATATGCAACCGAACTGCACACACCCGTAATAGCAGAGGGTGGCATCTGGTGTCCGGACGACCTTACTGCTGCATATGACGCAGGTGCATTCAGTGCTGTAGTAGGAACTGCAATAACAAGACCAAGAGACATTACAAGACGATTTGTAAATGCATTGGAGGCAAGAAATGAAAATACTGACATTTGACATCGGCGGAACGGCTATAAAATACGGAATTTGCAATGACGATTTTGAACTAACCGAAAAACATTCCGTACCCACAGAAGCAAAGCTGGGCGGTCAACATATCATTGAAAAGGTTATAGAAATAATTGAGTCTTTTAGCGATATTGACCGTGTTGCCATATCCACAGCAGGTCAAGTAGACAGCCAAAACGGAATAGTAGTTTATTCCACAGACAATATACCTTATTATACAGGTATGATGGTAAAGAGCATTGTTGAAAACAAAACAGGTATCCCCTGCTTCGTAGAAAACGATGTCAATTCTGCCGCCGTAGGAGAGGCAAAATTCGGTGCCGCAATAGGATGCAATGATTTCATTTGTCTCACATACGGAACAGGAATCGGTGGAGCGATTTTTTTAGACGGAAAGCTGTACAAAGGTTCCGGCAACAGTGCCGGCGAATTAGGTCATATGATTACTCACGCCGGAGGTAAACAATGTACTTGCGGCGGCGAGGGCTGCTACGAATGTTATGCGTCAGCAAAGGCTCTCCTCACATCTATTAAGCGAAATACAGGAGAAGACCTTAACGGATTTCAAATTTTTGAAAAGAAAAATTTTGAAAAACCTGAGATTCGCTCAGAAATTGACAAGTGGATTGATGAAATAATATCCGGACTGATAAATATAATCTATATTTTCAACCCTCCTTTGATTGTGCTCGGCGGCGGAATACTAAACGAGGACTATATAATCGAGCTTATTGACAGAAAAATATATAACAAGTTGATGGATAACTATAAGAAAGTAAATATAGTCAGAGCAAAGCTCGGTAATGATGCCGGGATGCTCGGTGCGGCATATTTAGCATCGCTCATATAAGACGGAAATAAATTTTAAGGACGCAGGAGTTTCTTGTGTCCTTAGTTTTTTTTTAATAAAGCAAAAAAGAACTCCCAATGATTTGGGAGTTCTGTATTCAATAAATAAGTTATTTCTAAGTCATTTATTCCTATTATTTACTTGTACATCGGACTAAACCTCACAAATTATTTTGTTTAATCAGCCCATCGGATTATACCTCGTTTCATAAAATCTGCGAAATATTATATAATTAGTACATTGGAGTACCCTCTCATATCTAAATACTTTTACATTTTATAGAGATATAGCTCTATTTGCTTGCAGGTAACAAATTATATACATTACTATTAAATTTTCTACACCTGTAAGTATTCATCCAAATCCTGCAAATAACACATTTTCTTAATAAAGATATGACCCGTAAGAAATTCCGTTTTTCTTCTGTCGATCAAAAGCACCGTTATATCATCTGGATACTTCACAGGTGGCTGCGTTCTCTGGAATTGTGTCCATCGGTCCAGCCTCCTTTATAATTCTAAACTTTGGTGGAGCTTTCTTTAACTCTCTCTTAAGTTCATCTATATAATAGCATTTAATTTGTTATTTGTCAATAGTTTTTTTGCACATTTTATATTATTTTTGTTCGTTCTGCTATAGTGAGTTTTTCTATTGACTAATATATTTTAAAATTATATAATATAGAAAATGATGAAAGGTGCTAAACGCTATGGATAACGAAGAACTTTATGAGCCCGACATTATTTCTGTTACCGACGAAGACGGAAAAGAAATTTTGTTTGAATTGCTCGAAAGATACGAAACAGAAGATAATACATATGTAGCCATAACTGAATACAGAGATGACGAAACCGAAATTGTTGAAGCCGATTTTGAGGTAATTATTCTCAAAGTTGTTGAGGACAAAAACGGCGATGAGTATCTCGAAGAAATTCAGGATGATAACGAATACGAACAAGTTTCGGATATTCTTATGGCTAAAGTAGAACAAAAATATGATGTAGAATATTTTGAACCCGAACAGTAAATTATAATAGTATATTACGGTCTGTGCATCTCGACAACCAAAGGCTTTAATAACCCGAACAATCTATAAAATAGGGATTCAGACTCCGAATATGGGTATGCAGACCTCCCTGCTATTGCAGGAAGTTGGGAGCACAAAGTATTAGGGATGAAGCCCACCTGCCTTTAACAGCAGGTTATCTTCAGTCTTTGGCGGATGTGCGGATTTTATCAGAGAACAGCTTTGCTGTTCTCTTTTTTCTTTTTCAAAACAAAATCCTCTGTCGCAGGAAACAGAGGATTCGTACCAAAAAGCATAGCTTTTTGATGTATTATGAAAACACGGGTTAGGGATGAGTTGGAAATTTAGGTAAGTTGCCCTCCCCCATGATTTCAACAAATATACAAATGCAGTATAATAGTGAATTATTATTCTTGTTATAATATTTGAAAGTAATCATTTAGAATATGTTGCAATAATTCACTTGGATACGAGCATATTATACATAATACTTTTTAATATGTCAATAGTTGTCACATATCTTTTTGATAATTAGCAATTATTATTGAATAAATAAAATAAAATATAATTATATATTAGATAAATATTTTTCCAAAATTAACGCTATGAGCATCCATAAAGCTTATAGCTTTTTTCATTCACATTAGTACTATTATCATCTGTTGTAATCATTACTAATATTTTTATTATATAATTATGAATATTTTAATATTTTTATAAAATATTTTTGGAAAATCCTGTTTCAAGTGACTATATGTTATATAGATTGCAAAACAATGTTTGCTATCTTAATTAAAGAAAGGAGAATAAAAATGAAATTTAATTACATTTTTATTAAAATATAAAACTTTCTAGGACTGTACCCATCATTTTGTACATCAATAGCAACAAATATTATCATAGCTATATATTCAGCGATATGATAATACCAAAAGTCTCGGCCTATTACGGTCGAGACTTTTGGTTAGTCGTCATATTTTATTTTTTTAACTTTAAACACTGCCCTCAAAATTGGTGCTAAAATTTTCGGGCTTTTGATAAGTACAACTTTCATAAGACAATCACCCCTGTTACCTTTTACAACACAGAATGCCTAATATGATTACTGTGATTGCTAACACACGGGTAATCCAAACTGTCGGCAAGCAACACGCCAGAACACAGCCTGTGCCAAAGGCAATCCAAAGATAATCCCGCCTGCACATTTTTTTCATAATAAACACCACCTATGTTGTATTTATCACATACTATGAAAAAAATGCTCAGTCGTTACTCTCAACTAAAAGTAAAGTACCTTTGCGCAGCGAAACAGTGCACAAATCACTAGATACGAAATTACTTTGTGCAAATTGATCCCCTACTCCGATATCGAGCGCATCTTTGTTGAAAAATCCCGCTGTATAATAGGCGCCGCTGATTCGTACGCCATAGCAATTTTCCAAATAAGCAAAAAGAGAAAAACTGTCATATTCTTTCTTAAAAGAGCGTTCTTCGCAGATAAGCGAAAGTCGGTTCTTTTTGTTTATAATCCTGCAAAAAACATTGTTCTTTTTGCAATAATCAAGGCATAACACATTAGAGTAAGTATGGTCAAATCTATCGCCGATAGCACAATATATATCTAAATTTTTGCAGCCTCTTTTTATTGCCTCTCTTACGCAATAAAAAGTATCGGTATAATCCTTTTCTGCCGGCAACTTTATAATTTCACATATGTTTTCGTTCGGACACTCGGAGGAATCAAAATCGCCTATGATTAAATCGGGCGTGATGCCGATTTTAAGTAATTTTTTATATCCCGAATCAGCAGCTATGATAAATTTATTTTTATCGATTTTGGCTTTGAGGAACTCGTAGTCATCGTCAGGAGCTCCGGAAACCAAAATACAATCTTTTATTTCTTTTCCCATTCTTTAATATCTTTAACCTCGTTGTACATTGTAACATAGCTTTCATGACGGGAAAAACTTATTTTGCCGTCATTTACAGCTTGAACAACTGCACATCCTTTGTCGCAGGTATGACTGCAATTTGTGTAGAATTTGCAATTATTCAAATACGGAAGAAATTCACGAAAACAATAGGGCAAATCTTCCTTGCTGATTTTTTCATATCTCTCTATTTCGAGTGAAGAAAAACCCGGAGTGTCAGCGACATAGCCGCCATCTGTTTTGAATAATTCGCAGTGCCTCGTTGTATGTTTGCCCCTGCCTAATTTTTTGCTTGTTTCCCCTGTCTTAAGATTGAGAGATGGAAATATATTATTCAGCAATGTCGACTTACCAACGCCTGTATTGCCGGTAAAAGCACAAATTTTCCCTGCAATTTTTGACTTAACTTCGTCTGCACCTGTGCCCATTGTATTATCAACAATGATAACATCAAATCCTGCGGAGCGATAAATATCAGCATACTCATTACATTCGTCCGACAAATCTGCCTTTGTAATAACTATAACAGGCTCAATATTCTTATGCTCAGCAACAGCAATCAAACGGTCTGTGACCGTAGTATTAAATTTTGGATCAAGCACCGACGACACAATAAAAAGCAAGTCGATATTAGAAAGAGGCGGGCGAAAAAGGATATTCTTACGCTCAAAAATCTTATCGATAGTATTCTCGGCATTATCATTTATTGATATAGACACATTGTCGCCAACTGTAGGTGTGAGACCGAGTTTTCTGAAATTTCCACGAGCTTTGCACTCATAAATGCCGTCATCGGCGTCAACATAATAGAAGCCGCCGATGCCTTTAATAATTTTTCCGTTTTTAGTCAATTGAAATACCTTTGTTACTGATTGTTTTTCTTTGTTGCATCAGTAGTATCGTTCCTTTCGTCTAATGAAAAGCCGCTGAAATCGATAGTAAAGTTTTGGTTATTTTTACCATTTGTAGTCTTAGTTTCTGTAGCGCCTGTCTTGATGAGAGATACTTGTATGGACTGAACTACATTATCTTTTCCGCTAACCTTCATAGAAAGAGTTTTTCCGTTAAGAGTAACTGTTTGGTTGAGATAGGTAGAACCGTCAACACTGACATTGATAGTGTCTGAGCCATAGTTACCGTCCTTATCAATAACTCTCGGGAGCTGAATTGATACGCTTGTCTTCAGCATCTTTTCTGTAGTAGTTGTAGTCATTCCGGAACTTATAACAACTTTGATAGAATCAGTTTCTTTTGCAGTTGCGCCTGCAGCAGGAGATTGAGATATAACGATTCCCTTAGCAATAGGACTATCCTGTGTTACAAACGAAATGTTCTTGAATCCTGTTTTTTTCAGGAAATTTTCTGCTGTACTTTGAGTTAATCCGTCTACATCGGGTACTTTATATGTCTTTATTACAGTAGTAGATGGACCACTGGAAATATAAATAGTAATCTCCTGGTCCGCCGAAACGACTGTATTAGCCTTAGGCTCAGTATAAACGACTTTGCCGTCGTCGACATTTTCACTGGATACTGAAACTGTCTTGGTATGTTTCAACCCTGACATCTCAAGGGCTTGCTTAGCTCTGTCCTCATCATAACTGTATACATTTGGGACGGTAATATCTTGCTCTGATGCAGCGACAGTTAGCTTTACTTTTGTGCCTTGCAAAACTTTAGAGCCGGCAACAGGGTCTTGACTTATAACGGTGCCCGGAGTATATTCCGAAGTTTTTTCGTATTCAGCAACGATTTCATATGTGCTGCTGTAGGCATCATATGTTTCGTCATATGATGTGCCCACAAAATTTTCGAGCTTAGTGGTTGACTTACTAAAACCATTCGTAAATCCCATAACCAAAAGGACAATAGCAGCAACAAGAACAATAATACCTATTGTAACAGCGGTAATAACCTTTTTCTTATGCTCCTTAGCCTCGGTAGCATCAACATGCTCCCGGATTTCATCATTATGTTGTTCTTCTCTGCTGAGAACCTCATTTTTGTTTACAATGATTGTAGGGTTAGTATCAACCTTTGATACATAATTAAATGTAGCATTAGGGTCCTTTATGATTTCTTCTATATCGAGCAGCATTTCCGTAGCAGTTTGATACCTGTCCATAGGGTCCTTTTGCATAGCATGGATACAAATTTGCTCCAAACCAAGAGGGATGTCCGGGTTAATATCAGTGAGCTTTTTTGCATCTGCTTGCAACTGCATAAGTGCTACGGACACCGCACTGTCTGCTTCAAACGGAACAGAGCCTGCAAGCATCTCATAAAGAACCACGCCCAGTGAATAAATATCTGCCTTTTCGTCAGTATATTCTCCCTTGGCTTGTTCGGGTGCAATATAGTGCACAGACCCGATTGCCTGTTCTGTCAATGTCCTCGTTTCACTCCTCGAAAAGCGAGCAATACCAAAATCTGTTACTTTAATATTACCGTTTTTAAGGAGAATTATATTCTGCGGTTTTATATCTCGATGCACAATACCTTTGTCATGAGCGTGCTGAACCGCACGCAAAATCTGTGTCATAAAGAACAATGCATCGTTCCAAGTAATTGCACCTTGTTTGTTAATATATTCTTTGAGAGTAATACCATCGATGTATTCCATTACAATATACTGAAGTTTTTCGCCGAAATTAACATCGTACACTTTAACAATATTAGGGTGTGACAAAAGTGCAATGGCCTTGCTCTCATTTTTAAATCTTCTCTTGAACTCCTCATTGTTCAAAAATTCTTCTTTAAGAATTTTTATTGCGACAATACGATCATCTACATTATCATAAGCCTTATAAACAACAGACATTCCGCCAACGCCGATTATCTCCTGAACCTCGTATCTGCCGTCAAGTCTCTTTCCTACATAATTGTCCATAATTCAACTCCGAAAATCAGTTAGCCATAGCGACAACAGTAATATTGTCGCCGCCTCCGTTATTATTAGCACGTTTTACAAGTCTGTCCGCAAAAGCGTAATACTGACCGTCACTTATATCTTTAAACAATTCGTCTGTAGTAACATAATTAGACAAGCCGTCCGTGCATAAAATCAAAGTGCTGTCATCATTTAAATCAACTTCTGAAAAGTCAATTTGTATTTGCTTGTCTACGCCTACAGCTCTGGTAATTACATTCTTATTTGGGTGATGCTCTGCCTCGGAAGCAGTAATCTTACCTTGATTAACAAGATCCTGCACCAAACTGTGATCGGTAGTAATTTGTTCAATACTCTCTTTAGTGGCAAGATATGCTCTGCTGTCGCCAACATGAGCAATATAAGCAATATTGTTGCGAACAATAACGCAAACAACAGTCGTACCCATTCCCTTTAATTCCGAATGAGCATACGACATATCAAACACTTCTAAATTGGCGGCAGTTATAGCCGAATCAAGAAGATTTTTTATGGAGGCATCTCGCATTTTAACATTATAAGATGCAGTGATTTTATCACTGATTACTTTTACTGCCAAAGCCGATGCAATATTTCCGCCGGAAGCTCCGCCCATACCGTCACATACGACAGCCCACGCTACCTCTCCCGGAAGCTCTCCGACTGCATATGCGTCTTGGTTAGAGTCTCTGACCATTCCCTTGTCTGTTTTAGCAACAATCTTCATTACTGCCACCTTCGTTCTTTCTTCGTCTAAGCTGACCGCAAGATGCATTTATATCCTGCCCGAGCGTTCTTCTTATTGTAGCATTTATTCCAAACGATTTCAAGATTTCCTGAAATTTTCTGATTGCAATATCGTCAGATTTAGAATTATCTCGTTCTTCTACATCGTTGAGCGGTATCAAATTTACATGACACAAAAATCCACCCAATTTATCGACAAGCTCCCTTGCACAAGCAGGAGAGTCATTGACACCCTTTATCAATGTGTATTCAAAACTAACTCTGCGTGATGTTTTGACGGCATAATCCTTACACGCTTTTATAGCTTCGTCTACTCCCCAACGCTTGTTAACCGGCATCATTGACGACCTGAGATGGTCATTCGGGGCGTGTAGAGACAATGTTAATGTTATAGGCATACCCTCGTTCATCAAGTCATATATTCGTGGTACAACTCCACAGGTAGATACTGTTATGTCTCTCATTGAAATACAAAGTCCATCGGGATTATTGACAGTTTTGATAAACTTAATAACATTATCATAGTTATCAAGCGGCTCGCCTATACCCATCATAACAATATGCGAAATTCTGACGCCTAAGTCATTTTGAGCACAATGTATCTGCGACTCAATCTCTGAAGATGCAAGGTTACGCTTAAATCCGGCAATAGTAGAGGCACAAAATGTACATCCCATTTTGCAGCCAACCTGAGAAGAAACACAAATTGTATGACCGTACTTGTATTTCATTACAACTGTTTCTACATATTCTCCGTCAAATAGACGAAACAAATATTTTACTGTCCCATCTATTTTGGAAACATACTTATCCTCAACAGCACACATTCCAATATAATAGTGCTCAGCTAATTCTTTTCTTAAAGACAAAGAAATATTTGTCATTTCGTCAAATGAGGAAACGCCTTCTTTGTGCAGCCAGGAATATATCTGCTTACCTTTGAATTTTGGCAAACCCAATGCAGTAATTTCGTTATTCAATTCATCCTGAGTAAGTGCTTTAATATCAATCATTTTTCTTTAGCTTTGCCCAATAAAAACCATCTCCGCCTTGAATGTCAGGAAAGGTAGTTTTTTCTTCAATCAATTCAAAATTTTTATTTTTTTCTAAAAAAGTATTAACAACTTTTTCATTTTCTTTCTTATTAAGTGTACAAGTAGAATATACCATCACACCGCCGACTTTAATGTATAGTGAAGATGTTTGCAATATTTTCAACTGTACAGATGGTAAATCCTTAATGGAATCAAGATTTTTATATCTGATTTCAGGCTTACGGCGAATTATTCCAAATCCACTGCAAGGCACATCACAAAGCACCTTGTCAGCTAAGTCAAAGTTAGGATTATAAACAGTAGCATCATTAGTTTCTGCAATAATGTTATTCAGTTCAAGTCTTTTTGCACTTTTCGCTATAAGGTCAACTCTGTGACGGTGTAAATCGAAAGCATATACTTTGCCGTTTTCACCGACACAGTTGGATATAGAAAATGCCTTACCGCCGGGAGCTGAACATACATCGTAGACTGTATCGCCCACCTGAGCCTGCAGAGCTTTTGTACAGCAGTAGCTGCTATAATCTTCAATATAAAACAATCCGTTATCAAAAGGCTTAGAGTTATGTAAATCAAATGTGGAATTTATTTTTACCACATCATTAAATACTTCACATTCAACACCGGACTCAATCAATTCATAACACAGCTCATCAGCTGATACAAATTTAGTATTCGGGACAGCAAAAACAGGAGGCTTACAGTTGATATTTTCAAGAATTCGGATGGTATTCTTTTCGCCATACATTTTCTTCCACATATTTATCAGATTCTGCGGACAAGAATATTTTACAGATAAATCATCAATTTTGTTTACTTCAATAGAGTCTTGGCTTATTTTGTGCAAAACAGCATTTATTAGACCGGAATAGTAACCAACTCCAACTTCTTTAGAAAGCTTAACACTTTCGTTAATTGCAGCAGAAATAGGCACCTTGTCCATAAAACAGAGTTGATATACACCCATATAGAGAATAATTTTAACCTTTGGTTTCGTTCTTCCGTTCAAATACATATTCAGCAAATAATCTAATGTGACTTTTCTCTCTATCACGCCATAAACCAAAGAACCACAAAAAGCACGGTTATCTGGTCTAACCGTGCTCAACGCTTTGTCTAAAGCTAAGTTTGAATATGCTTCGTTTTGAAACACAGAATAAAGAGTTTCAAAAGCAACAAGTCGAGCGTCTTTCATCAATCTCTCCTACCGCCGGCAACCACAAGTAATAATCTCAAAATTGTGGCAAGTGCAGATGCGAGAGCAGCAACATAAGTTAGAGCAGCCGCAGTAAGCACCTTTTTAGCGCCGACATATTCAGTTTCATTAAGAAAACCGTTTGTTTCAATAGTTCTCAATGCACGCTTGCTTGCATCAAACTCAACAGGCAATGTAATAAGCTGAAAGAGCGCAACAAAAGCATAAAGAACAATTCCTACATATGCTAATATTTGCGAATTTATACAAAGTCCTACTATGCAAAGAGGAACACCAATCCAAGAGCCTATTCTTGTGGCCGGAATTACCGCATTTCGAAGTTTGAGCGGAGAATATCCCTCGGCATGTTGACAAGCATGTCCTGCTTCGTGACAAGCAACACCGATAGCAGCAACACTACGGGAATCAAATACATCCTGTGAAAGACATATTTCCTTGTTTTTAGGATCATAATAATCCGTCAATGTTCCGCTTATGCGTTTTATCTTGACATCGGTAACACCATTGAGCTGCAACAATCTCCATGCAGCATCTGCACCGGTCATGCCTGATCTGCTGACTATAGATGAATATCTGTTAAATGCGGATTTCACTTTAATTTGGCAGATAAGTGCAAAGATGAAAACCGGCAGCATAATTATACCTGACAAATAGTACATCATATGGTAACCCATAACATCAATCCCCTATCTTAGTATTTATTTCTATCTTGTTACCTGCAAGAAAAGATTTTGCATCCATTTTCTTCTTGCCCTCAGGCTGTAACGAAAGTATTCTTAAACATTTTCCGTCACCACAACCTATAAGTAATTCTTTTTTATTGTCAACAACCTGTGCCGGAAAATCGCAGGTTATTTCTGTTAATTCTGTTTTATGAATTTTTACATTTTTTTCGTTAATTTTTGTAATAGCGACCGGCCATGTCTGTAATCCTCTAACAAGATTATGAATTTTAATTGATGAATCTGTCCAGCAAATCGGGCACAAATCTTTTGTTATCATTTGCGCATATTGACAGCCGGTATCATCACCTTGCTTTACTGCCACGGCTGTGCCGTCTTCGATACTGTCCAGCGCCTCTATTAAAGCGTCAGCACCGATTGCAGAGAGTCTGTCAAACAATTCGGCAGAGGTTTCATCACAGTCAATATCTGTCTTTTTGACAAGAATAACATCTCCGGTATCCAATCCCTCATCCATTTGCATAATGGAAACTCCGGTTTCTTTGTCACCGTTTATTACTGCCCACTGAATAGGCGCCGCACCTCTGTATTGCGGTAAAAGCGATGCATGCACATTGATACAACCGTACTTTGCGGCAGTTAGAATTTCTTTTGGCAATATTTTACCATAAGCAACAACTACAATAACATCCGGTGTCAAAGACTTAATGATATCAACAGCGTTGGAACCCTTCAGTTTTTTAGGCTGAAAAACTGGTATATCGTATTTTTGAGCACAAACCTTAACCTCGGGAGGCGTAAGAATCTGTTTTCTGCCTACCGGCTTGTCCGGCTGTGAAAAAACGCCGACTACCCTGTGACCGCACTGTATTAACTTTTCCAGACACGGCACAGCAAAATCAGGAGTGCCCATAAATACTATTCTCATTATCCCTCTAAAGCTCCTATTACTTTTGATGTGAATAAAATACCGTCCAAATGGTCAATTTCGTGGCAGAAGCAACGAGCCTTCAGCTCCTCACCTGTAAAAACCTGCCATTTTCCAGTTCTGTTCTGTGCTTTTACTTGTACCTTTGCAGGTCTCTTGCACAGTCCGTACTTGCCCGGCAAAGAGAGACAACCCTCTTTTTCCATCTGCTCTCCCTCTGTCATAGTTATTTCCGGATTAACAAGTTCAATGGGACCGTCGCCTACATCAATTACGACTACTCTCTTGAGCAATCCAACTTGAGGAGCGGCAAGTCCAACACCGTCTGCATTGTACATAGTCTCAAACATATCATCAATCAAATCAGACAGCTTTTCATCAAATTTTTCGACAGTTCTGCATTTTTTATTAAGAATAGGATCTCCTACCTTAACTATGTTTCTGAGTGCCATTTTTATCTCTCTTTCATCATTAAGAAATATCATTTGGGTTCAATTCAACCGCAATAGTTATTTCCTTATTGTCTTTTATTTTAGCATTAGTTTTTAAAATTTTTGTTATCATTGTGCGAATTCTTGCTGAATTTTTACACTTAAGTGCAAGCCTATATCTATAATTATTGTTAATCTTGGATATTTTTGCCGGCGTAGGTCCCAGTACAACAAATTTTAAATCAGAAAATTTGTTTTTGTTGGCATCAACTATGTCATCAAAGAATTTTTTTGCACAAAGTGCAACTGAGTTTTCATTTTCTCCTGTAAATGTGACAGAATAAATGTCACAATACGGTGGGTATATCATAAGCTTTCTCATTGCAATTTCATTATTATAAAATCCCACATAATCCTGTTGAGAAGCAAACTCAAGTGTCTCATTAAATGGATTTATCGTTTGAATAACTGCAAGACCGCTTTCATCTCTGCGTCCGGCTCTGCCGATAACCTGGGTAATCAAGTCAAAACTCTTTTCACCGGCGGAGTAATTCTCGTCATACAGCGAGTTATCTGCATTAACTACACCGACAAGAGTAACATTATCAAAATCAAGACCCTTTGCAACCATTTGTGTTCCAATCAAAAAGTCATACTTACCGCTTGCAAAAGAATCAAAAAGCTTTTGGTGTGAAAATTTTGTGCCGGTCGTATCAGCATCCATTCGTAATATTCTAGCAGTCGGAAACAAAGAAGACAGCTCATCTTCAATTCGTTGAGTACCGTAGCCGCTGTATCTAACGGCATTGCTTCCACATATCGGACAAATATTATCGAGTCTTTTTGAATACCCGCAATAATGACAAACGAGCCTGTTGCTGTGACTGTGATATGTCAAAGAAATTGAACAATTCGGACAAGTGACTACATGACCACAGTCGTTGCAGGCAATAAAAGTATTGTATCCTCTGCGATTTATTAAAAGAATCGCTTGTTTTCCGTTATCAAGAACCTCTTGTAACGAGCAACGAAGCTGAGCAGAAATTGGCGTTTTGTTACCTAACTTCATTTCTTGCTTCATATCCACAGTTATTACTCTTGGTAATTTAGAATTACCGTATCGCTCGCTGAGTGTGCATAATTTATACTTTCCGTTTAGCGCATTAGAATATGTCTCAATAGACGGAGTGGCAGATGCAAGCAACAAAAGAGCATTATTGTATTTTGCCCTAAATCTTGCAACATCTTTAGCATCGTATCGAGGACTCCTCTCAGATTTGTAGGTATGCTCCTGTTCCTCGTCTACAATTATCAGGCCGAGATTATGCACCGGTGCAAAAACAGCAGAGCGTGTACCGACGGCAATTTTTGCTTCACCTCTGTCGAGCCTTTTATATTCATCATTACGTTCGCCTAACGAAAGTCCGCTGTGTATAACAGCAACAATAGAGCCATATCTCTTATGAAATATATTCAAAGCTTGGGGCGTTAATCCGATTTCGGGAACAAGTACAATTACATCCTTTCCGGCAGCAATAACATCATCAATCAACTTAAGGTATACCTGTGTTTTTCCACTTCCCGTAACACCGAACAATAAACCTTGTCCGCCGCCGGTAAGCATCTTTTTGTACGTCTCATAAGCAGAGTTTTGCTGTTCGGAAAGCTCTATTGATTCTTGGTTACAAGCGGATTTGTCAGCATATGGATTGCGGTACACTTCTTTTTCGTAGAAAGTAATAATGCCGTGCTTTTCCATAGTCTTTAGAACACCGATACCGACACTGCAAAACTCACAAATTTCATTAGCACCGGCGGCACCGACATCAGACAACAAATCGAATACAATTTTTTGCTTTGGCGTCAACTTTGGTGACTCCACATCATCATTAAGTCTTACCATACGCTGAACCTTTGAACCGATTTTGTTAAAACCCCTAGGAAGCATTTGCTTAAGACAATCATATGTGGTACAAAAACAGCGTTCTTTAAGCCACGAAGCTAATTTAACAGCCTCAACAGATAGTACATTATTCTTAATCTCATATATTGATTTAAGCTCATCATCAGTTACATCTTTCTCATAGAGGTTTACGACTATGCCGTCTCTGAGCTTATTACCTTTTCCAAAAGGAACAGAAACCCAATCACCGAGTTTTATTTTTTCAGCAAACTCATTGGGTATGAGATAAGTATAATCAGTGTCAAAACTGAAAAAAGTATTATCAACCGCTACAGTTGCAACAGCTTTAATCATTTTTTATCAACAATTTCATCCGGCTCTTCGATAATATATTTGCCGTCGTAAATTTCTTCAATTGCGATAGACACGGTCTTACGATCAAGCTTTTCATCATTAAGAATAGCTTCATCACGGATTTCTCTCGCTCTCTTAGCAGTACCGACAACAAGACTGTATCTGCTGTTTACATTCTTTAACATTTTCTTTAAATCTGGATTAAACATAATATTCGCCTTTCTGATCACATTTGATCATTTTTATTTTTTAATTCAAGTTCTTTGTCTATGATTTCGGACACCTTATTTACGGCATCATTCAAATCATCATTAACCACCTTATACTTATAAAGTGAAGACAGCTCAATTTCGTATTCTGCGAGAGCTAAACGCCTCTTTATATCTTCGGGATCATTAGTCTCTCTCCTGTGAAGTCTTCTCTCAAGCACTTCCATACTCGGTGGAAGCAAGAAAATAGAAACGCAATCGGGACGCATTTTCATTATGCTCTGTGCCCCCTGCACCTCAATAATCAAAAAGCAAACTTTGCCGTCTTTAATAGCTTTTTCTACACCGTCTACCGGTGTACCATAATAGCAGTTGTTATATCTTGCATATTCAAGCAGCCCATCATTATCTATCATTTTGCGGAATTCATCTTCTGTTTTGAAGAAATAATTTACGCCCTCGACTTCGCCCTCACGAGGGGCACGTGTCGTTGCTGAAACCGACTCGACACAATCATTACGGGTTTTGCAAATTTCTTTAAACAAAGTATCTTTTCCACATCCGCTGGGTGCAGACAGAATAACAAGAAGTCCTTTTTTATTCTCCATCCTGCACCTCCTGACCAAACTTTTGAGCTATTTGTTTCAAGTCCAAATAGCTGAGAATGACGTTATCACTGTCAGTAATAATAACGCTCATTGTCTTTCTTCCGTGAGTTGCGTCTATAAGAGAGCAACGCTCTTTGCCGGTTTGCACAATTCTTTTTATGGGAGCAGAATCAGGAGAAACTATAGATACGATTCTGTCCGCATTTACCAAATTGCCAAAACCGATATTAACTAAGTTCATACTAACTCCCGTTTATTCAATATTTTGTATTTGTTCTCTGATTTTTTCAACCTCGGCCTTGATATCAACAACCTTTCGAGCTATCTCAACATCATTAGCCTTGGAACCGATTGTATTTGTTTCACGATTTATTTCCTGCACCAAGAAATCCATCTTTCTGCCGATTGGTTCTTCACTTTCCAAGAAAGTCTTAAGTTGAGCAATATGTGAACGAAGTCTGACTGTTTCTTCAGCAACAGCAACCTTATCAGCATAGATGGCAATTTCTTGAATAATTCTCTGTTCATCAAGCGAAACATCTCCGATAATCTCATGTACACGCTCAACAAGCTTATCATTATATTCCTTTATAGTTTGTGGACTTCTTTCTTCGATAAAAGAAACACAATCCAAAATATATTCGGCTCTTGATGCAACATCTTCTTTCATTTTTGCACCTTCAACAGCTCTCATTTGGATGAATTTTTCTATAGCCTCATCGGTAACAGATTTTACAAGCTGCCAAATCTTTTCCTCGTCCTCATCAGCTTTTTTTAGAACAAAAACATCAGGCAAACGGCTAACAAACGCAGTACCGAAATCTTCCTTAAGACTGTATTCCTCTGACAATTCCTTAAGTGCTTTAACGTAAGCCGAAGCCAAAGTCTTGTTGATAACAACAGCGGCATCCTCGGTATCTAATGCATCAACGGAAACATAGCACTCTACTTTGCCTCGAGAAACTTTTGAATTTATATAAGACTTTAATTTGTCATCAAGAAAACCATACTGCCTCGGAATACGAGATGAAAAATCAAAATATCTGTGATTAACTGATTTTATTTCGACAGTGATAACATAGCCGTCAATTTCTTCTACAGCTCTGCCGAATCCGGTCATTGATTTAAGCATATTATCCCCCTTTTCTTTCAAATATTTTATACTTATAAAGTACATAGGTCAATAGTTTGTTAATAATATGTTTACATTATTCATATATAATTTACAATTCAGTGAGTAAATAATATCGTCCTACTATCAATATCAAGCAGGACGAGAATTTATTCTTCAATTATTTCAGCCTTACAGCCTTTACTTACCGGAGTACAAATACATAAATCGGCGGAATATGGTTTTAATTCCTTTGCTGCTTTAACAGCATCGCATTTATTTTCGTAAATACCAAACACTGTGGGTCCGGAACCGCTCATACAAACACCTAACGCATTGTGTTTGCGCATAATTTCTTTCATTGTTACTCTGTTTGGTACTTCAATAAATTGTTCAAAGACATTTTCCATCTTTGAACAGATTTGAGTCAAATCTCTGCTCTGCATTGCATACAGCATACCGAGTTTATCCGGAATGTGCACCTTTCCGTTTTTATCGAACATTGAATAAGCGTAACTCGTGTTTACACCGAAGTCCGGTTTAGCGAGCAAAATATAGCATTTTCTCAAAGGCTTAACCTTATTGAGAACATCGCCTATACCCTGAGACAAAAGTGTACCGCCGCAAATGCAAAACGGAACATCAGCACCTACTTTAACTCCGATATCACATAATTCATCGTTTGAAAGTTGAGTACCGTAAATCTTATTAAGTGCCACAATAACGGCAGCACCATCCGCACTTCCGCCGGCAAGTCCTGCGGCATGAGGTATCTTCTTTTTTATATCAATTGAAACACCTTTGTTTTGTATTTTTGTAGCAGTGAAAAATGATTCAGCAGCCTTGTAGGCAATATTTTTCTTATCAGTCGGTATGTCCGCCTTGTCACAAGTAATTGTAATCTTTTTTGAACTTGTGCTCTTTACCGTTACTGTATCATAAACGCCGACGCTTTGCATAATCATAAACAAATTATGATAACCGTCTGTCCGTGTAGAAACAATATCTAACATTAAATTTATTTTAGCATACGCCTTAACTTTTACGGTCATATATTATTCCTCGTCATTATTCTATCGGTATGAGTACCGGCTCTCTGTGTTGAAAAATAGTAAATTCATCATATCCGCATTCCTTAAGAATATCAAGGCCGGTATCTATTCCCTGACATACTCTGTCGCAATAATGAGCGTCGGAACCTACAGTCACATACTTGCCGCCCATATCGTGAAATCTCTTAATCAACGACTTGTTAGGAAGTGTATCCTTCATATCCATAAACAAACCCGAAGTGTTGAGTTCAAGAGCCTTGTCGTTTTTTATTAAAGTCTCAAATGTAGCGTCTATTATATCAAAGTAATCTGTGATATCAACATTTATGTGTTCTCTTGCTACAATATATCTAAGGGGATATGTAAGATGCGCAAGTGAATCGGTTTTGTTCCACTCTGCAAGCTCAAGCTCAGCTTCAAAATACCTTTTTAGCAAGTCATGGATGTCATATTGCTTATAGTCAAGATAGAAGAAATCCTCCATATCTTTTAGATTATGTATAGAGCCGATTACGTAATCATAATTGAACTCATCCATTATGGCGATAGCTTTTTCTTTTTCATATATTCCCTGGCCTAATTCTATGCCTTGCAGCACAAGAATCTTTCCCTCAAAAGCCTTTTTTGCCATATAGGTCTGTACAAATTGATTTGTTGAAAAAGCTCTGAAATCATAATTTTTTGCGTCTATATCACAGTGGTCGGTAATAGCGATACCTGCACCGCTTTTTTTTACTACGCACTCACACAACTCCATACAGGAATGATTACCGTCAAATGAATTGTCGGAATGTGTGTGTGTGTCAATTATATTCTTATATTTCATAGATATATCTCCTTATCTGCATATATATTACCATAAAATATATTTTTTTCAAATATATTTTATATGATTTATTGAAAAATATCCCTGCCTTTGGTATAATCTACATATTATGATTGGAGGTAATTATAATGAAATGTGTAATTACGGTAGTCGGCAAAGACACTGTCGGCATTTTGGCTAAAGTATCTAACATATGCGCTGAAAGCAATGTAAACATTATTGATGTTTCTCAAAGCGTATTGCAGGACATGTTCTGTATGATGATGATGGCTGACACATCAAAGGCAAGTGTTGACTTCACAACATTCGCTGACAGTCTCGAAAAATACGGTGAACAAAACGAACTTTCAATACACGCTATGCACGAGGATATTTTTAACTCAATGCATAGAATATAGGAGGTCTGCGCATTGATAAATACATATGATATATTAGAAACGATAAAAATGATTCAGGACGAATGTCTTGATATCAGAACTACCACTATGGGTATATCACTTCTTGATTGCGGTGACAGTGATATTGACAAATCTTGTCAAAATGTATATGACAAAATTTGCAGAAAGGCAGAAAAACTTGTAGAGACAGGCAATAACATAGAAAAAGAATATGGTATTCCTATCATTAACAAAAGAGTCAGCGTTACACCTATTGCAATTCTTGCAGGTATCAGTGGCGGTGATCCTGTAAAATATGCACTGACTCTCGAAAAAGCGGCACAAACTATCGGAGTGAACTTCATCGGAGGCTATAGTGCTCTTGTACAAAAAGGATTCGCTGCTGGAGATATTGAACTTATTAACTCAATTCCTGAAGCACTCGCAAGAACAGAACATCTGTGTTCATCGGTTAATATAGGCTCAACAAAAGCCGGAATAAATATGGACGCAGTTAAGATTATGGGACAAAAGGTTAAAGAAGCGGCAGAGCTCACAAAGGACGAACAATGTATTGCTGCCGGCAAACTTGTTGTTTTCTGTAACGCACCTGAGGATAATCCGTTCATGGCAGGTGCATTCCACGGCATTTCAGAACCTGACTGTGTTATCAATGTCGGCGTATCAGGTCCGGGCGTTGTAAGAGCCGCTGTATCAAAGCACCCTGATTATTCTATCAATGAAATAGCAGAACTTATCAAAAAGACTGCATTCAAAATCACAAGAATGGGTCAACTCGTAGGCACAGTAGCAAGTGAAAGACTCGGCATACCTTTTGGAATCGTAGATCTATCCTTAGCACCTACACCGGCTGTAGGTGACTCAGTAGCACATATTCTCGAAGAAATTGGTCTAGAACAATGCGGCGGTGCAGGTACAACCGCTTGTCTCGCAATGCTCAACGACGCAGTAAAAAAAGGCGGCGTTATGGCATCATCAAGTGTCGGCGGTCTCTCCGGAGCTTTTATTCCTGTTTCTGAGGATGCAGGTATGATCAATGCAGCAAGAAGCGGTGCATTGGGTATAGAAAAATTAGAGGCAATGACAGCTGTATGCTCTGTTGGTCTTGATATGATTGTTATCCCGGGTGATACCACTCCTGAAGTAATAAGCGGTATAATTGCTGATGAAGCTGCTATTGGCATGGTGAACGGAAAAACAACTGCAGTCAGAGTCATTCCGGCAATAGGAAAAAATGTTGGCGACGAGCTTGAATTTGGCGGTCTGTTAGGCAGCGGTCCTGTTATGAAAGTTAATACCAAACAACCGACCAAATTCATTAACAGAGGCGGCAAGATTCCTGCTCCCCTGCATTCATTGAAAAACTAAGTGTTTATTTAAAAACCGATTACCATTAGTAATCGGTTTTTTTACGCAAAAAAATAAGAGTCTCAAATGAGACTCTTATTAAAATTCAATTATTTGTTTGAACCTTGGGCAAACTCAAGATAGTTGTCAGCATGGAATGTGAGAGGTTCATACTCACCATTTTTTTCGAGATATACTGCAGAAAGTTTAACTGCAACAGCATATTTTTTGCCGCTTGCGGAGAATATGTAACAATCAGCATTGTTGATATTAACGACATTACCGCTGTAATTGATAGCTGATGAAGATGGGTCGCTACCATAACCTATAGTCTGCCAATTATCGTGGAGTACCTGCTTAAGCAAATCTTTGGCAGCGTCAACGCTGTAGTCAGGTGTAGTGGTAATCTTATGCTTATTTTTATATCTGTCATATGTAGCGGCAGCAGCTGTTTTATCTTCATCTCCTGCAGCGTTCTTAACAGGCGCTACATACTGGAACCACATAACCAAGAAGTAGATAACATAAACAATGAGCAGTACCAAAATAACAAGTTTGATAATCTGCTTCGGTTTGCTCTCTGCAACAGCAGCAAATGCTTCTTCCTGCGTAGGAATTGCAACAGGAGTGAAAGGCTTACCCTTCTTTTGTGCTTTTGCTTCTGCTTTTGCATTCTTTTTATTTATTTTCTTTACAAGCTTATCATATTTGACAGCCTGCTTCTTTTCGAGTTTTACAGCCTTCTTTTCGGCTTTCATTTGCTTTTTTGCTAATTTGGTTTCTTTGCTCAAGGCAGTCCCCTCCTTACAAGTATAGATTAAGTATAACATCATTGAATTGAAAATTCAATATGTAATTTTAATTATTAGGGCTTATTTTATGAACAATTTGTAAACAATAACGCAAATTAAAGTAAAATTCACAAAGATACACCAAAAATATGGTATAAAATATATAATTTATATTATGGAGCGATACATATGAATAACATAATAAATTGGTTTGAGACCACATTTGAAAATGGCGAAAAACTTACTGCACTGATAGTAAGTGTCGTAATTTTTATATTACTTGCTATATTCAAAAACAAAATTTCAAAACTGCTGCTGTCAATATTTTCAAAACTATTTTTAAAAGACAAAGACGAATACAGGCAACCACTGTTTGATTCACTGCTAAAACCGCTATCAACATTTTTCCTCGCATTAGGAATATTCTGTTTGATATATATAAACCTGCCAAAGAACTCAATCCTTAAAACATTCAAAATAGTCGTTATTTTGATTATATGTTGGGCTTTGGTGAATTATCTTTCTAACAATCTGTTTTTGCTGTTTCATTTTGGGAAGAATGCAGACAGCAAAATGAACACAACGGTTATAAAGTTTATATCAAACATACTTAAAATTGTAGTTATTTCCTTTGCAGTTGTTATGGTTATAAGTGAATTAGGATACAATATCAACGGATTGCTCACAGGTATAGGCGTAGGCGGATTGGCTGTATCGCTAGCTGCGCAAGAGGCGGTTGCTGACCTAATCGGCGGTTTTGTAATAGTATTCGACAAGCCCTTTATTGTAGGAGATATGATACAGACACCCGACCTAATGGGATTTGTAGAAGATGTAACTATGCGTTCAACAAAAATTAAAACTCTTGAGGACAGCATCGTAACCGTTCCTAATTCCAAGCTTGCTGACAGCGCCATAGTCAATTTATCAAGAATAGAAAAGCGTTATATAGACATAGAGATAGGTGTTGAGTATTCAACTCCAAATTCCGTAATAGACAAATGCAAAAAAGATATATATGAGTATCTGAAGGGTAATGACGAGATATTGAACGAACCATTAAGAGTTAATGTTGCAAAGCTTGATGATTCTGCCATAACAATCAGACTCACCTGCTATTCATCAAATCCTGACTTAAATGAATATTTAAGACTGATGGACGAAATAAATCTCAAACTAAAAGATATAGTAGAAAATAATGGTACATCATTTGCATTTCCGTCAACTAGCATATATATCGAAAAAAATTAGGATACAAAAAAGTCATCTTACGATGACTTTTCTTTTTTTTCGCCTATTTTACTTTCTGTATGACTAAAGAGTCTTTTTATATTCTCGTGATGCGCTATAAGAACAATCAATGTAAAAACAACACATATCAAGGTAAGAGCGATATCTTTATAAAATATAAAGATAAAGACCGGATAAAGCACAGCCATTACAATTGAACCTAAGCTTACATATTTGGTAACCAAAACAGTCACAGCAAAAAATGCGAGCAAAATCAAAGCTATTCGCCAATCAATCATAAAGACCATACCGCCGCTTGTAGCAACACCTTTACCGCCCTTAAAGTTAAAGAAGCAAGGAAAAATATGACCAATTACACAAAACAATCCTGCAAAGGATTTGAGAATAATTTTGCCGTTACCACCAATAAAAGAAACATCATCAAGCAAAGACGGTTCTATAATTTTAGTTGCAATAACAATTGCGACAACGACCTTTAGCATATCACCGGCAATAGTAGCAATACCGGCTGTCTTACCGTAAGAGCGCATCATATTTGTTGTGCCAGCATTACCCGAGCCGTGATCACGGATATCGTCCTTGCCCTTACCGGCAATGCGTGACAATATAACGCCGAAATTTAGACTTCCGAGCAAGTAAGACAAAACTGCGACAATAAGAAATTTTATAACCAACTGACTTGTCACTTTTGGCCCTCTCCCCTTTCTCTTACAATAAACCTAACGGGTGTTCCGTCAAGCCCAAATATTTCTCTGATTTGGTTCTCTAAATATCTTTGATAAGAGAAATGGAAAAGTTCTGCATTGTTAACGAAGAATACGAATGTAGGCGGTCTTGTAGACGCCTGAGTCATATAAAATATCTTCAGTCGTTTGCCTTTGTCAGACGGTGGCTGTACTCTTGCAGTAGCCACCGACAGAACTTCATTGAGCTTTCCTGTCGAAATGCGCATAGAATTTTGAGAGTGAACAAATACTATTGTCTCAAACAATCTATCTATTCTTTGGCCTGTTTTTGCAGAAATAAAGATGATTGGTGCATATGACATAAATGAAAAATCAACAGCAAGCTTCTCTCTGAATTCTTTCATAGTATTGCCGTCTTTTTCTACCGCATCCCATTTATTTACTGCAATAATACAAGCCTTGCCTTGCTCGATAGCGATACCTGCTACCTTTGAATCCTGCTCCGTAAAGCCTTCTGTAGCATCAATCATAATTACGCATACATTAGCTCTCTCCACAGCCATTCTCGCTCTGATAATACTGTATTTTTCAATATTATCGTTTACTCGGCTTTTTCTTCTTAAACCGGCTGTATCAATGAAATTAAATTTTCCGTACTTATTTTCAATATAAGTGTCGGTAGTGTCTCTTGTTGTTCCGGCAATGTCAGAAACGATTGCACGCTCTGTACCGCTGATTTTGTTGACTAATGAGGATTTTCCTGCATTTGGTTTTCCGATAATGGCAACATTTATAACTTCTTCATCCTGCTCATCTTCATCTGCATCTTCAGGAAAATATTTTATAATTTCATCGAGCAAATCACCGGTACCTAACCCGTGAATAGATGAAACAGGATACGGATCTCCAAGTCCTAAATTATAGAACTCATAGAATTCGGGATCAGGTGCGCCAATAGTATCACATTTATTAACACAAAGAACAATCGGCTTGCCGCTCTTTTGGAGCATATTAGCTACCTCTTGGTCTGTGGCAACTACGCCGCATCTAAGGTCAGTTACGAGTACAATAACATCCGCTGTGTCTATTGCAATTTCAGCCTGTGAGCGCATTTGTGAAAGTATAACATCATCGGTATTAGGTTCAATACCGCCTGTATCAACCAATAAAAAATTATGACCGAGCCACTCGCAATCGCCATAGATTCTGTCACGTGTAACACCGGGCTTGTCGTCCACGATAGAAAGTCTTGTACCAATAAGTTTATTAAACAAAGTTGATTTGCCTACATTTGGTCTGCCGACGATAGCAACAACAGGTTTTGACATATATTCGGTCTCCTTTCTGTATAAATAACAAGAAAGGCGGCTAAATAAGCCGCCAAATGCTCGAAATATTAGTCCTTGCTGATTACTTCTACACCATTGTAGTAGCCACAGTTAGCACAAACCTTATGTGGTACTGTGTACTCAGAACAGTTAGGGCATTTTACAAGTGTAGGTGCATTGAGCTTCCAAACGCTTGAACGTCTCTTATTCTTTCTTGCTTTTGATGTTCTTCTTGCTGGTACTGCCATTTTAATTCCTCCTTATTATAAAACAAGTAAGTTTCTAATCATCAAGCAACTGCAACAAAGATGCCATTCTCGGGTCAACTTCTTTTTTGCAATTGCACACTTCTTTGTTTAGGTTCTTACCGCAGTTAGGACATATTCCCTTACAATCCTCTTTGCAGAGCATTTTTGCCGGTAAAAACAAATGTATTTCTTCTTCAACAAGGGCATCTACATCGACAATGTTGTTTTCTGCGATGATGTAGTCATCAAAATCATCATTGTCATTTTCCATCCCCTGCACAATAATCTTGTGAACAGAAAAAGAATATTCTTTTTTTATATCCTCATCACATCTGTCGCAAATGCCATAGAAATTAAAGGATATATCAAGATCGAGATGCACAATATCGGCTTTACAATATGCCTTGCCTTTTATAACAACACCGTCATTGAGTGGTTTGTAGGTGCTGTACATAAAATCATCATAATGAGCAATATAGTCAATATTGATGACCTCATCAGAGAGACCAAACAAGTTTGTAAAATCGAGTTGCATACTTTTCACCTTAGATATTATATATATTAGGGTGTACTTTGTCAATAGTAAAATTTTAAAAATACAAAAATAAGCACACAAAACGTGTGCTTATTTGTTAACACTTACGCTTCTTCGCAGTAATCAAAAATTTCTACCGGAAGATCCTCTTTGTCACAGCTGAGTGTGAAATAGAAATTTACATCCGATGTTTCGCTAAGGTTAGAAAGCATATCGAAAAACTGCGGCAACTTTTCAAATTCACGACCGACAATCTTAAATGTTGCATCAATGAGAATATCTGTAACATCATAGTTACCTGCACAGATTCCGGCAAGGAAGCCATAAAATGCTTTATGTCCTCTGATGGAATATGTATCTGTTTCTAAAAGTCTTGCTTTTGAAGAAACATCGTATGTGAGCTTTGGCTCGTTCTCTATGCAAACGATATTGCCGTCTGAATTTTCTACACAAGAGTTAACCAAGTCGATGAGTTTTTTGGTTTTTCCTGCGCCTTTGTTACCGATAATAAGTTTTATCATATTTATTTCCTCCTGATAGGATTATTTTCAACTATATATTAGCATAATCCTAATTGTTTTTCAAGTTTTTCTTTTTCGCTTTCATAGCCCGGTTTGCCAAGCAATGCAAACATATTCTTTTTGTAACTTTCAACGCCTGGTTGGTTGAACGGATTAACACCCAAAATGTAACCGGAAATTGCACAAGCCTTTTCGAAGAAGTAAATCATGTAGCCTACATTTTCTTCGTCGAGTTTGTCAAGTTCAACAATAAGATTTCCTACGCCTCCTGCGGTATGAGCGAGCAATGTACCCTGGCGAGCTTTGTCATTTACAAGGCTCATCTTTTCGCCTGCAAGGAAGTTAAGTCCATCAATATTTCCTTCCTGTTCGTCAATAACAAAATCATTTGTACATTCAGCGAACTTTACTACTGTCTCAAACATAAGACTTCCGCCGGATTCTTGGATATACTGTCCGAGAGAATGGAGGTCAGTAGAGAATACGCAGGATACAGGGAACAATCCCTTGCCGTCCTTACCTTCACTCTCACCAAAAAGCTGCTTGAGCCATTCATTAAACATAGCCATAGCAGGCTCAAATGAAACAAAGCATTCGAGTCTCTTTCCCTTTTGGTAGAAGCAGTTACGAACAGCTGCATACTTGAGGCAAGGATTTTCTTCAATATTTTCAGAGCAAAGCTCATTTTGTGCCTTACGAGCGCCGCTCATAAGAGCGTCAATATCAATACCGGCAACTGCAATAGGAAGAAGTCCTACGGCTGTAAGGACTGAGAAACGGCCTCCCACATCATCCGGTACAACAAATGTTTCGTAACCTTCTTCATCAGCAAGTTGCTTTAATGTGCCTTTTGCCTTATCTGTGGTACAAAAGATTCTCTTAGCAGCTTCTTCCTTAGAATACTTACTGTTAACAAGTTCTCTGAATACTCTGAATGCAATAGCAGGCTCTGTAGTTGTACCGCTCTTTGAAATAACATTGACGCAAATATCTTTGCCGTCACAGAGTGATACAATTTCATTAAGCGAAACAGGACTGATCGAATTACCAATGAAATAAATCTGTGGGGTATCCTTCTTCAACAAATTGTAATTAGGAGATTTAACAGCCTCGACCACAGCTCTTGCGCCAAGATAAGAACCACCGATGCCGATAACAATAAGAACATCTGCATTGCTCTTAATGTAGTCAGCGGCCTTTTTGATACGTGAAAATTCTTCTTTGTCATAATTAGTAGGAAGGTCAATCCAACCTAAAAAGTCATTGCCCTCTCCTGTTTTGTTCATCAAAGTGTGCATAGCCTCTACGGCTTTAGGTGCCATAGCATTGATATCCGAAGCAGATACAATACCCTCAGCATACTTAGCATTAAATTTGATTGACATATTTATACCTCTTTTGACTTTATTATTCTTAATTTAGAATTGTATTCTACTACATTCGACACAAAAAATCAACAACTATTCAAATTTTTACAATCAACTGCTTAAACAAGTCGATAAAAGTAACCTTTTTTACGCTTTTCGGTGAAGTAACTTCAAATTTTCGGAGCACTTTTCCATCACACATTACCGAAACGCTTCCCAAACTGTCACCTGCTTTAATCGGCGCCTTTACGCTTTTTTTGATGTCGTACTTGCAACTAATTTTGTTATGTCCCTTTTCAACCGTAACGGATATATTTTTCGGCACGGTGGGTACAACAGATTTTACTATGCCGTACTGCACTTTAACCGGTTTAATTTTCTTCGCATCTATCTTTGGTGAATAAGCCTCATAGGAAGCAAAGCCTGTATCAAGGAGCTGTGATGCTGTATCAAACCTCTTTTCGCTGCTGTCAGCACCTAAAACTACAGCCACAAGATTCAAATTATCTCTCGTTGCTGTTGCTGAAATACAAAATCCTGCGTTAGATGTTGTTCCCGTTTTAAGTCCTGTTATACCCTTGTATGTATTGACAAGTTTATTAGTATTATTCAGTTCTGTTTTTCCGTCTCTAAGGCTGTCTAGCCATATTGTAGAATATTTTTGGACTAAATTATGTTTCATCAATTCCGAAGAAATAATCGCAAGGTCATATGCCGACGAATAATGATTTACCGTGGTGTCGTCAAGACCTGTACAATTTTCGAAATTAGTGTTTTTCAAACCTAAGTCTTTAGCTTTTTTATTCATTTCTGCAACAAAGGCGGTTTGAGAACCGGAAACATAATCGCCGAGTGATGTACAAGCATCATTTGCACTGGCAATTATAACAGCTTTTAGCAGTTCATCTACTGTCATTTCTTCTCCTAATTCCAGCCAAATCTGTGAGCCACCTTTTGATACAGCATCTTTTGTGGTAACAACCTTATCGTTTAAGGTGATTTTTTTATTATCTATTGCCTCTGCAATAATTAACAAAGACATAATTTTAGTAACGGATGCCGGAGAAAGTCTTTCATTTTCGTTTTTAGCCTCAAGCACAGTTTTGCTGTCCATGTCCATAAGAACATATGCCTTAACTTCCGACTTATCATCCTTCTCTGCACCATATACAGTAGGTGCTGTGCCTACAAAAATAATAAACGACATAATGAAGCATATAAATTTTTTCATAATAATCACCACTTATAATTATTCAATTTTTATTGTAATGATGATTGATTTTTGTTATAATGAGGTAAATTTTCAGGAGGAAGTTTATGAAAGCAGCATTTTATACTCTCGGATGTAAAGTAAATCAATACGAAAGTGAATATATGTCTGAAGTGCTGAAAAACGCAGGTTTTACTATCGTATCTCCTAACGAAGATGCAGATTATTATATTGTTAACTCCTGCACGGTAACAGCTACAGCAGACCAAAAGACCAGACAGAATGTAAGAAAATTCAAAAGGAAACACCCTAACAGTGTCATAATATTAACCGGTTGTATGCCGCAAGCTTTCCCAGAAAGTGCAGAGGAACTCGCTGAGGCAGACATAGTCCTAAGCAATAAAAACAACGATGATATATTAGATTTAATAAACAAGTATTCTACGGATAAAAACCGCATAATAAAGATAGAAAAGCACCATAGCGGCGACGAGTTCCAAAGCTGTAAAATCAATGACTTTAACGAAAGAATTAGAGCTTTTGTAAAAATAGAAGACGGATGTGACAGATTTTGTTCATATTGTATTATACCTATGTCAAGAGGAAGAGTACGCTCAAAAAATCCTGATGATTTAAGAAATGAAGTAGAAACCTTAGGTAACCACGGAATAAAGGAAATTGTTCTTGTCGGTATAAATCTTTCATCTTATGGAAAAGGAAAAGATTTCAATATAGTAGATGCTGTTAAAATTTGCGCCGACAACGAAAATATTTGCAGAGTCAGATTAGGTTCTTTAGAGCCTGACCACATTACAGATGCGGTTATTGATGGACTGTCAAAAATAGAAAAGTTCTGTCCCCAATTCCATATATCGCTCCAAAGCGGATGCGACAAAACGCTTAAAAATATGAACAGGCACTATACGGCTGAAGAATACAAAGCTCTTTGTCAAAAGCTACGCACAACTTTTGATGATGCAACAATCACCACAGATGTCATGGTTGGATTTACAGACGAAAGCGAAGAAGATTTTAATAAATCATTAGAATTTGTTAAAGACATTGAATTTGAAAAAGTGCATGTATTCCCATATTCACAAAGAGAAGGCACAGTTGCGTCAAGACGGGGCGACAATATACCTAAAAGCACTAAAGAGTGCCGTGCGTCAATTATGATTGAAACTGCAAAAGGAAGCCGTTTGAAATATTTTGACTCGTTAATAGGAAGTGAACAAACAGTTTTGTTCGAGAGCAACGAGGGCAACAATATTTATCAGGGATATACAAGGAATTATGTTCCGGTCAGGTATCGTTCGGATAAAAATATTATCGGACAAGAGATAAAAGTAACTGTCGAGTCCGTAGACACAAATAACGATATCTGTATCGCAAAATAGCGTAAAACAGCTGTACACGAACATGTACAGCTGTTTTTATTTGAGAACATTCATTAAATTTTCTACTTCTTTTTTGCATTTTTTGTCTTTAAGCGAGCCGTAAGAAAATATGTAAAAACCGCTGATTTCTTTTATTTTGGAAATATATGTTATTTGGCGTGAAATTGTATTGTCGTTGTCGCAAAACTCATTGATAGCATTCTTATTATCCTCAGACGCATACTTGTCTTTTATGCCTGATTTATAAAGCGGTAGACCTATATACAACGGCTTTTGGCTCATTTTTGCCCACTTTTTTGTAGTTTGCATAAAAGGCATAGTTTCATTCTTAAAGCCATAATAAACCTGTGGGCAAATATAATCCAAATAACCGTCAACAGTACACCATTTGTTTACATCTGCATACAAATCGTGATAATCGTTGTTTATGTTTGCTGCGGGACTTATTCCAAACTTAGTATCGGGATTTATTTTTTTTATTGAATAATATACTTTTTCAAGCATTTTATTAACATTTTCTCTCCGCCAATCGTAAAGCTGCAATTTCCCGCCTGCTTTTTTATATTCGTTATATTCTTTTTTGTCTATATTCTTGGACTTATCAGGATAAAAATAATCATCAAAATGCACAGCATCAATGTTATAATTTTTTACTAACTCCTTTACTCCGTTCACAATAAGCTCAGTTACCTCATCACTTGCCGGATTAAAATACAGCTTATCATTTATGACCAAAACATTATTCTTTTTCTTATCCGATTTATACCATTTTTTTGCAATATTGTCATCTGAAAGTTTGTTAATATCGCTGTCTTGAGACACTCTGTACGGATTTACCCACGCCTCCATTTTCAGCTCATTTTTGTCCGCAATTTCACACATAATTTCCAACGGATCAAAAGGCAACTCACTCCCCTGTTTTCCAAAACAATATACACTTGACGGAAAATATTTTGATTTATAAAAAGCATCAGCACAAGGACGAACCTGAACTGTAACTGTATTAAATCCCATTTTGCTTAGTGAAGAAAAAGCACTGTTAATATTTTTTCGAAAAACATTTTCACTGCTATCCATAAACTCCTGCAACTCGTAATAAGTTATCCAAACTGATTTCACGTAAGTCGCATCATTAGGGTAATCAAAAGAAGTGTTATTATTTTTTTCTGAAGTACATCCTCCTAACAAAAATACTAATAAAATTAAAGAAATAAATATTCTTTTCATACTTGAACACAATCCCAAAATATAGTAAAATAAGATGACGAGGTGAAAATATGGAATACAGATTAGGTAACTATAAAAAAATAATGTCCTGTGGTGAGACAGTTGAGCTTACTTGTCCTAAGTGCAAAAACAAGGTTAATATGTCTGTTTTTTCTAACGGCGAATTTAGGCTCAGTGCCAAACTGCCTCTATTTAATGCAGGAGATGTTTACTTTTTGGTTTGTCCAAAATGCTCCGCACTCTACGGCGTCGATGAATCAAAAGGCATAAATTTTAAAAAAGGCGAAAAGCTTTCTATAGGCAACTACGACCTAAAAGAACTAAAGAGCTTTGATGTGCAAAATCAATAAAGAGTGTTTAATACAAACGGGCGGATTACCGCCCGTTATTTTTTATAAAATTATACAAATCAAACCACTGCAGCCTTCGTTAATAACTCTCTCAATAGTTTCTCTGAATTTATTTCGAGCATCTTCAGGCATTCTATACAGCTTATTATTCAGTCCTTCGTTAACCAAAGAATTAAGTGGTTTGCCAAAAATATTAGTGTTCCAAATCTCAGAAGGATTGTTCTCAAATTCTTTTAACAAGTACATAACAAGTTCTTCACTTTGGGATTCGCTGCCGACAATGGGAGCTACCTCAGTGTAGGTGTTACATTTAATCATATGAATGGAAGGAGCGTGTGCTTTCAGTCTGACACCGTATTTTCCACCCTGTTTCATAATTTTGGGTTCTTCTAATGAGAGTTCTTCCAATGTGGGCATAACAATTCCGTAGCCTGTTTCGTCCACCTGTTTTAATGCCGTATCGATTCTTTCGTATTTATGTTTTAGGTCGGATAGATTTGTTATGTTCTGCAATAATTCACGGTCATTTTTGATTGACATTCCACATTTTACAGATAGTAAAGTATAAAAATATGCAGAATCGACAGATACAGATATTTTCACTTTGCCGGTAGACAAATCCAAATCTTCTATTTCTGATTTTTTTACATTTTCGTTAGTCATCAATGACTCGGAAAAAGCGTATACTGACCTAACTGTATCTACTGAATCAGTTGCCGCCTTAACTGTATTTATTAAAGAGGATTTCATTTTATCGTTACTTTCCAGTGCATTGAACCAGCATGGCAGGTCTATACCTATTGCAGTTACAGGAAATTCATAAAGAACATTAGCCAAAATTTCTTTAATTTCCGACTCTGTCAGTTCTAAGCAATTCACAGGCAAAACGGGCACATTATACTTTTCGCTCATTTCTGCACACAAATCTACTGCTTCTTTAGACTCGGGCTGAACACAGTTCATCAAAATAATAAACGGCTTACCCAATTCCTTTAGCTCTGATATTACCCTTTCTTCTGCTTCTTCATATTCCTCTCTCGGTATAGAGCTGATACTGCCGTCGGTAGTAACAACGAGTCCTATAGTAGAATGTTCCTCTATAACTTTTTTTGTACCGATTTCCGCTGCCATATTGAACGGTATTTCTTCATCACTCCATGGTGTCATAACCATTCTCGGCTGGTTATCCTCAATATATCCCTCACTGCTCGGAACTATATATCCTACGCAATCTATCATTCTTACTCTCAAATGCAGATTATCCTGCATAGAAATCTCAATAGCGTCCTCCGGAATAAATTTTGGCTCTGTTGTCATTATCGTTCTTCCGGCAGATGATTGAGGCAATTCATCCTTAGCCCTCTCTTTTTGGAAATCGCTTTCAATGTTAGGTATAACAAGCGAATCCATAAATCTCTTTATAAATGTAGACTTTCCGGTTCTTACAGGGCCTACAACGCCAATATATATATCCCCCTGTGTTCTTTGGGATATATCTGAATATATATTTTTCATTCTATCCCTCCTAAACACCGGGTATTATGATAACTTTGTTTGACTCAAGTACATCGCTTCCCAAATCATTTTCCTTTTGGATAAGTTCAATATCAGACGAAAATGTTTTTGCAATATTCCAAACAGATTCATTCTCTTTGCCGAAATACACCGTCAGAGCGGGATAATCAATAATATCATCCGAAGCACTGATTTCACTTAGAACTTTAACTTCTTTCTTTACATACAAATAAGACAAAGTACTCAAAATAACTCGAACTTCAAGTTTGTTTGAAGACGCCATTGTGTAATCAAATCCGTTTATGTATACAGCAGAAACAGCATTACTATATCCTGCTATATCAATCTCGCATTTGCTTTCGGAGTTATATGTTATCATTCCGCCCTCGGCACTGATACACATAGCATTTGCTTTTATGCTGACAATAATTTTTTCATTCTTTACATAAACATCAGAAACTTCAAGAGCCAAATTTTTTATCTCATATATATCAGAATTAAAAGAAAAATCAACAACCTTAGTGTCGTTATCAGTCATTGATTTTCCGCCGGCAGCAACAGTACAATTTTTATATTCGCAGTCGCATTTTCTGTTAAGAATATATCCATCTGAAACAATAGATATTTCCTTTTGGCGAATTACTGTTGAGAATACCGAAATATCTCCGTACACCTCAACATTTGCGGTTGAATCATCGGCACCGTTTCTGCATTTTGCATAAATACTGCCCATATTAACTACGGGAATAACAATATCGCCTTCATCAATTCCGCCTATCTCAAAAATTTTGGAGGATTCAAATGAAAATTCGGACGATTCTACATCGTCATCCGAGTCACCCACACTGAATAAAATAACAACAGAAGTTTTGATTTTCACTAAAACTTTATCTTTAATTACCTTTGTCTCTGTGACATTTGCGTACGAATATCTGCCTACAACTCTGTTAATATTACCGAGGCTCGTTGATATTGGGAACTCCTCGTCATACTCTATTCTGTTCAATGAAGTTGCTACAACATCCGAAACTGTCATAGTTTTAGTAAGGAGTCGTGAATTTTTGCAGCCGCAAATACAAGGACTGCTCTCTTTATCATAGATATAAAGTGTTATGCTTTGGGTGGAGTGTATATCTATTCTCCGGGGATTGATAACTCTGAAATTAGTATACCGGTCACAAATACTACCTGTTGAGAAGGCATATTGTGAGAGACCTTCCACAGTAATACTTTTTGAAAATTTTTCCTCAAAATCAGCGCAAGATAAAACAGAATCCTCGTTATAATACATAAGACAAATCTGTATCGTTCCGTTAATCTTTATCTCATTATAACTTATATCGACAGAATCTAAATTACCGTGACTTTCGCAATTCACCACCCTATAAATATCATTAGAAAATTGTTGTAGTGTTTCTTGAAAATCGTTTTCTAAACTAATGACTTTTTTAGAAACAAGTGCATTTCTTTCTAAGCAAGAATATTCTTTTTCCAAATCCATAGCTTTGCTCCTTTCTGCTTCAATAATCAATATGAAGCATATGACAAAGATATTACAAAAAACAAAAAGGACTGTGCCGTAGCACAGTCCAAAATTTATTCAGCCTTTTTTAAATCATCAGATTTTAACTGAATCGGTTTTCTCTTTTTATTGGTTCTAATTAGAGGTTTTGTGTTATTAACCACTGAATCTTCGGTAACAACTATCTTCTCTATCGTATAATCAGACGGTATATCGAACATGAGGTCATTTAGGATGCTCTCAAAAACGCTTCTAAGTCCTCTTGCTCCTGTTTTTCGCTCCAAAGTAATATCGGCTATAGCTTCAAGTGCTTCGGGCTGAAATTCCAATTCTACACCATCCATTTCAAACAGCTTTTTGTACTGCTTTACGATAGAATTTTTAGGCTCAGTCATAATTTTGACAAGAGCATTTTTATCAAGCTCTTCCAAAACAGTAACAACAGGTATTCTGCCTATAAGCTCTGGAATCAATCCGTACTTAACTAAATCATGCTGTTCGACCTGTTTCATTATGTTATTCTTATCGATTTTGTTTTTATTCAAATCAGAACCGAATCCCAATGAATTCTTGCCGAGTCTTTTTTCAATGATTTGCTCAATACCGTCAAAAGCACCACCGCAAATGAACAGTATGTTGGAAGTATCAATCTGTATAAATTCTTGTTGCGGATGCTTTCTGCCGCCTCCGGGTGGGACATTGGATACAGTTCCTTCAAGAATTTTCAAAAGGGCTTGCTGTACACCCTCACCGCTGACATCTCTCGTTATAGAACGGTTTTCGCTCTTTCGTGAAATCTTATCTATTTCATCGACATAGATAATGCCACGCTGAGCACGCTCGACATCAAAATCAGCAGCTTGAATAAGACGTAGCAAAATGTTCTCGACATCTTCACCAACATATCCTGCCTCGGTCAATGTCGTGGCATCGGCAATAGCAAACGGTACATCAAGAATTTTAGCAAGAGTTTGCGCAAGCATTGTTTTTCCTACACCGGTAGGGCCTAATAATAGGATATTGCTCTTTTGCAGTTCTACACCGCTGTTACCGGAATAAAAGATTCTCTTATAATGGTTATATACGGCAACGGACAGCGTCTTTTTAGCATCATCCTGGCCGATAACATAATCATCAAGGTGTTCTTTAATTTCCTTTGGCTTAGGCAAAACTATACTGTCACTGATATCCTGCTTTTTATCTTCTGAATTAGGCAAATTATCATTGATAAGCTCATTACAAAGAGAAATACATTCGTCACAGATGAATACACCCGGCCCCTCAATCAATTTGTGGACCATAGATTCACTTTTGCCGCAAAACGAACATCTTGCAACAAATGAATTATCGTCATCTCTTGGCATATGAAAACTCCTATCTCTTTTCGATTACCTTATCTACAAGGCCGTATGCCATAGCTTCATCAGCAGACATCCAATTATCACGATCGGTATCCTTTACGAGAGTTTCGTAATCCTTACCGCAGTTCTTAGCCAAAATTTCGTTAAGCTTTTTCTTAGTCTTAACCAAGTTGTTGGCAGCAATTTCAACATCAGTAGCCTGACCGGTAATACCGTTACCGCCGATAAGAGGCTGGTGAATCAAAATTTCACTGTTTGGCAAAGCAATACGCTTACCTTTAGCGCCGCTTGAAAGGAGAAAAGCACCCATACTTGCAGCCATACCGATACAAATTGTGGATACATCACATTTGATGTAATTCATTGTGTCATAAATGGCAAGTCCGGCAGTAACCGAACCACCAGGAGAGTTGATATAAAGCGAAATATCTTTTTCGCTGTCCTGGCTCTCCAAGAAAAGCAACTGAGCAACAACAAGTGAAGCTGTGGTGTCGCTAACCTCATCAGAAAGTACGATAATTCTGTCAGAAAGCAAGCGTGAAAAAATATCTACGCTGCGCTCGCCCGAACTTGATTGTTCTATTACATAAGGCATTGATGCCATAATAATCACTTTCCTTTTTATTTATTTGATTAAAAAATCAGTTTATGCTTTTTTAGCATTATCTACTACGAAATCGACAGCCTTTCTTGTTACGATATCCTTAGAAAGCTGTTCTGCAGGTACTGCTGCTTTAATCTGATCAGCGTCCATATTGTACTGCTCAGCAAGCTTAGCGATTTCTGCATCAATTTCTTCTTCAGTAGCCTCAACATTCTCAGCTTCAACGATAGCATCAAGAGCAAGAGAAACAAGAACCTGCTTTTTAGCACCCTCTGCAAACTGAGCCTTGAACTGTTCCATTGTCTGACCGAGATACTGAAGATATGTAGCAAGGTCGATACCCTGCATCTGAAGTCTGTAGGAATAATCCTGAATCATCTCGTCGCACTTTTGCTCGTTCATGCACTCAGGAACCTCAACTTCCATATTTTCAACAACCTGCTCGAGAACTTGGTTTTCAAAGTCAACCTTAGCGTCTTTCTCTTTTCTTTCGGAAATCTGCTTTTTAAGGTCAGCCTTAAGTTCGTCAAGAGTATCAAATTCAGAAACATCTTTAGCAAACTCGTCATCAAGCTCAGGAAGCTCCTTAACCTTAATTTCGTGAATCTTACATTTGAATACAGCATCTTTGCCAGCAAGAGAAGGCTCATATTCCTCAGGGAATGTAACATTAACATCGAATTCTTCGTCAACCTTGTGACCTGCTACCTGCTCTTCAAAACCGGGAATAAAGCTGTTTGAACCAAGCTCAAGAGGATAATTTTCGCCCTTGCCGCCGTCAAAAGCTACGCCGTCAACAAAGCCTTCAAAATCAATCTCTGCTGTGTCGCCCATCTCTGCAGCTCTGTCATCAACAGATACGAGTCTGCTGTTTCTGTCCTGCATATTCTTAAGTTCGTTTTCGACATCCTCGTCAGAAGCCTCTGTGTCAAGCATCTTTGCCTCGAGTCCCTTATATTCGCCGAGTTTAACCTCAGGATATGTAGTAACTTTCATTTTCATTTCTACACCCTCGGACTTGCTCATAACAGGTACTTCTAGATCATATGGCTGATCTACAACTTTAAGACCTGCGGCATCAAACGCCTCCTGTACAGCATTAGGATATACGATTTCAAGAGCTTCCTCATAAAAAGCGCCCTCGCCGTAAACCTTTTCTATCATACCCTGAGTAGCCTTGCCCTTACGGAAACCAGGAATTTGGATGGATTTTCTTTGCTTAAGATAAGCTGATTTGCAAGCTTCTGTAAACACATCAGCATCTACAGTAACTTCTACTTCATAGGTGTTTGTATCAATTTTATTTGATGATTTAAGTGCCATGATAATGACCTCCTCAATAATTTAACAAAATTTAATCGTCGAGCGTGTATTATAACACAGTATTTAAAAAAATACAATAACTTTCATAATTTTTTAAAATTTTAAAATAATATATAATATTATCAATATATGAGTTTAGGAACAAAGCTTAATCGGTCAGCTGATATAAGTTTGAAGTCAATACCGTCATATTCGCCCTCAAAAGCATATTTAGTTGCCATACCGTGAAGATGCCCATAAAAACATTTTTTTATTCCGTATTCCTTAAGAGTATCCAAAATTTCGTTGCAGGATGAATTTGTTGTAATTGGCGGATAATGCAGAAACAAAATTCTGTTTTCATTAACTGCCGAATCAAGAGACATTTTAATTCGTCCGACTTCCCTGCTGAGTATCTTTTCGTCATGTTCCTCAGATGACTCAAACATCCAGCCTCTGCTGCCGCAAACAGATATACCCTCTACATCATAAGAATTATTTTGCAGAATATTTATTGAATCAAAATTATTTTCTTCAATAAATTTATTCATTTTAGAAAGTGTATTCCACCAATAGTCGTGGTTACCTTTTACGATAATTTTTTTACCGTTCAAATCATTAAGAAAAGAAAAATCCTCGTACAATTCGTCGAAATTCATAGCCCAACTGATATCTCCGGCTATGACTACAGTATCCTCTTCCTTGACAATACTATTCCAGTTATTGCCTAAGCGTGCAACATAATCATTCCAGCCGGGAAATGAATCCATAGGCTTATTTGTACCCAATGACAAATGAGTATCTGCTATAGCAAAAAGCGACATAAAATCTCCTTGAATAAACTACAGTATTTTGAAAAAAATAATAATGAAGGGAGTGAAAAATATGAAAGATGAAATCAAAGGAATCTCTTGTGAGGTAAAAAACTGCGTACACCACGATATGTCAAACTGCTGTACTGCCGGTCATATCAAGGTGGGCAATCAGTCTGCAACAACTACTACAGAAACAAACTGTCAAACATTTGAATGCAACGAAAATTGCAGTTGCAGATAACCTAAAAAAGCGGCTCAATGAGCCGCTTTTATTTTAGAGTTCCAATAATTTGAAAACCATATCGCTCATATTTTCTTTGTCACAAACATTTGTGAATCTGACTTTCTTGTCCTTAAGAACCTTAAGAGGAGCCGGAATATCCGCACCTGTTTTTGCATTAAGCTCATCGACCATATCAAATTCATCAAGGTCCGGAGTCTTTCCGCCGAGAACAGCAGTCAAAACACTCTTAGAAAACTTATAAGGTGAAGCAGTAGAATCAATAACGGTAACAATATCGTCACCTGTTGTAGCTACATAGTTTTCGTACACCTTGACAGCAACAGCAGTGTGAGTGTCGCAGAGATAATGGTAATTATCGAACTGCTCCTTGATAGTAGCGTCTACGGAGCTTTCATCACAATATCCGGCATCAAAAATAGTCTGAATATTGTCAATAAGAGTCTTTGACACCTCATATTTGCCATCCTTGGCAAGTGCCGACATAAGCTCACATACAAGATTGTCGTCCTCACCGCTCATATGATAGAGAAGTCTCTCAAGATTAGATGAAATCAGAATATCCATGGACGGAGAAGTTGTTGTAAAGAACTTTCTGTTCTTGTCATACTTACCGGACTTTAAAAAATCTGTCAAAACATTGTTAGAATTTGATGCACAAACAAGTTTCTTAATCGGAAGTCCCATATTTTTGGCGTAATAAGCTGCTAATATATTACCGAAATTACCTGTAGGCACAACAATATTTATTTCATCACCGAGTGCTATTCTGCCCTGATCCAAAAGGTCACAATAGGTAGAAAAATAGTAAACGATCTGTGGAACAAGGCGTCCCCAGTTAATTGAATTTGCAGAAGAAAACATCATATTCTTTTTTGCAAGATCTGCCTTAATGTCATTATTTGTGAATATTGACTTCACGGCACTTTGGGCATCATCAAAATTTCCGTTGATTGCGCAAACAGAAACATTGTTACCCTCTTGTGTGGTCATTTGCAGTTTTTGCATAGGTGACACGCCGTCTACGGGATAGAATACGAGAATCTTTGTATTGTCAACATTCTTAAATCCCTCAAGTGCGGCCTTTCCTGTATCTCCGGAAGTAGCAACTAAAATAACTATTGTCTTACCGTCAGCCGTCTTTTTTGCCGAGACAGTCATGAGATAAGGCAAAAGCTGAAGAGCCATATCCTTAAATGCGCAGGTTGGTCCATGCCATAATTCAAGAATATTTTCGTTTTTGTTTATATGAACAGTAGGAGCAATTTTGTCAGAAGAAAACTTTTCAGCAGCATAGGCGCCCTCAACACAATAGTCAAGTTCTTCTTCCGTAAAATCTGTCAAAAAATACTTAAGTACATTCTTTGCCCTCTCAGTATACGGCATAGATACCATCTTGCCTATATCGTCCAAAGAGAACTGCGGCAGCTCACAAGGTACGAATAGTCCGCCTTCTTCGCTGATACCCTGAGCAATAGCCTGTGCCGCTGTAACTTTTATGTTTTTATTTCTTGTTGATGTATAAAGCATAGCTAAACTCCATTCCAAACTAAATTATCACTATTTTATACTAAACCAAAAGCATTTTCAAGATGTTTGTAGGATTTTATTTCATTACCCGAAGAAAAAACCTCCACAACATCAAATCGTGGCTGTAATTTTATTTTATTTGATGCTAAATATTGAGCTGATGCGGCAATAATTCGTTTTTGTTTGTTGCTGTCTACAAATTCGGCAGGTGTTGCAATAGAATTCTCATTACGCATCTTCACCTCTACAAAAACAATATAATCACCGTCTTCGGCAATTATATCTATTTCGCCGAATCTCGTTTGATAATTTCCGCAGATAATATAATATCCCTTTTGCCTGAGGTAATTTGCCGCTCTTTTTTCGGCAAGTCGTCCGTAGTTAATCATTTTTTATTGTACCAAGATTTTAAAAAGGTCTGTCTGTGAATTTCCGACGGTCCGTATTCATCAAGCATTTGGTAATGTAATTTTGTACCATATCCCTTATGCTTTTCAAACTGATACTGGGGATACTTTTCTGCCATTTTGAGCATAAATCTGTCCCTTGACACCTTAGCAAGTATCGAGGCAGCTGCAATAGAAGCAGAATTGGCGTCACCTTTTACTATAGTCTCACCGGGAATGTCAAGCGGAGGCATTCTGTTACCGTCAATCATTGCATAATCGGCCTTCGTTTTTAATCCGGCAATCGCTCTTTTCATGGCAAGAAAAGTAGCCTGAAGAATATTGATGTCATCTATTTCTTCTGCCGTTGCATAGGCTATCGAGTAATCCAATGCCTCTACTGTAATTATATCAAATAATGATTCTCTTTTCTTTTCTGACAACTTTTTTGAATCATTAACACCTTCAGGGATTACACCATCCGGCAAAATAACTGCTGCGGCATAAACCGGTCCTGCAAGGGGACCTCTACCTGCCTCATCAACTCCGCATACAAAGGAATATCCCAGTGACTTTGCTTGGTTTTCATATTTAAGCCAATCTTTTTCTGTATCTGTATTCATCACGGTAATTCTAAGGTAATTCTACCTAATTTTCCTCCTCTGAATTCGTCTGAAACAATAGCGGCAGTCCTGTCATAGTCAATCTCCCCGCCTTTAATAAGGAATCCCCTTTTACGTCCTATCATTTCCATAATTTCCCAGCCCTGTAAGCCTTTTACGCTTTCGAGCTTATATCGTTCTTCTATAGCCGACGGTCTCGTAACGGCTAAGGATTCTAACAATCTGCAAACAAGAGTCTCCTTATCGGTAACCTCATCTTTGACCGAACCGACAAATGCGAGCTTATCACCAACCTCAGGATCATCAAATTTGGGCCACAGAACTCCGGGAGTATCGAGCAGCTCTATTCCGTTTCCGGCATTAAACCACTGATTTTGTCTCGTTACACCGGCTTTATCTGCAACCTTGGCTTTTGAAGATTTGGACATACGATTTATAAATGACGATTTTCCGGTATTAGGAATACCTACTACCATAAGTCTGAGAGGTTTTCCTGCCATGCCCTTAGACTCGTTGCGAGAAATTACAGACGCCAAAGATTTTTTTACTGCATCGCCAAATTTATTCAGCCCTTTACCGCTTCGACAATCAACGGCAATGCTGCAATATCCTTTTTTTTCATAGTATTTGAGCCACAAAGATGTTGCATTAGGATCAGCCACATCAGCTTTGTTGAGAAGAATAATTCTCGGCTTATTGCCGATTATATCCTCAAGATCAGGATTTTTTGAGCTGACAGGTATTCGGGCATCGACAATCTCAACAACACCGTCAACAAGCTTAAGAGACTCTTTTATTTGTCTGCGTGTTTTCGCCATATGGCCGGGAAACCACTGAACATTCTGTTTTATGAAATCGGGCATATCATCACCGCCTACTATATTGTAGTCAAATTATAACAGATTTTATAAAAAGAAACAAGCCGCATCAAATGATACGGCCTTTGGCAACATTCTTATTTAAGGCTTTCCTTAACCTTAGCAGCCTTACCTACTCTGTCACGGAGATAGTAGAGCTTAGCTCTTCTAACCTTACCTGAACGTACAACCTTTACGTCAACAACGTTAGGTGAGTGAAGTGGGAATACACGCTCGATACCTACACCGTAGGATACACGACGAACGGTAAATGTCTCAGATACTCCTGAGCCCTTCTTAGCAATAACTGTTCCCTCAAACATCTGAATTCTTTCTCTCTGACCTTCACGAATGTTTACAGAAACTCTTACTGTGTCACCGATTGAAAACTTAGGTGTTTCTTTTTTTGTGCTGTCACCAGCAATAATCTTAAGTGCGTCCATAATTTTCCTCCTTATTTTTTGTGAGATGTTCATATCAAAATAATGAAAGCGGACCATCCTCTAAAATGCGAAACGCTGACATTTTTACGCATTGCGGAAGTACGCAACGGATAAATGCTGATATATAATATCACAGAATATACAAAAATGCAAGCATTATTTGTATTCTTTTAAATCTTTTGTTAATAAGTTTATTCTTGAAATGGATTTCCACTGATAATCCATACCTATAAGCCTAATAACAGTATCAAAAAGAAGTATGGGATTCAGATTTTTATCCGGTCCTGCCAACAAACGAACATTGAGAATGACATTGTTATCCCTTATTGACTCATTATGCTTTACAACAAAAGGTTTTATATTAGTTTCTTTCATAATGCGGCGTCTGCCCTGCTTTGCTTTTTTCAGCGCAAGAATTTCATCGTTATTAAGAACTTCTTTGATTTTTTGCAAAGCAGTTTCGTTATCATCAAATTCAAGCTTATACACATAATCGCTGTACATAATCTCATGGCATTCCATAAAATCATCATAAACATCGACTATGCGAATTCCCGTGGGCAAAGCATCATTCATTTTTTGCATCACTTCATCGTCTGACATGTTATCGAGCAAGCGAATATCTACATTTTCGCACAGACTTTCTACGCCTAACGAAAGTGGCAAAGAAAAGCTCATATACGGTCTGGGATTAAATCCTTCTGTATACCACAACTTTATTCCTGCCCTAAAAAAAGCTCTCGAAAATGTTCTGTTAATATCCAAATGGCTGATGTATTTGGCTTGTCCTGTTTTTGAAAATCGGAGTCTAATTTCTCGCATCACAATTACCTCCGTTTAATCTGTTGGCACCACAGCCTGCACACTTAATTCTGCAATGAGGTGTTACCTTATTTTCATGAGCTTTCTTATTTTCGTTTTCTAAGAATTTTCTGCTGACACCATAGTCAATATGATCCCAAGGCAACAGTTCACTAAAATTTCTTCTGCGTGTATAGAAATGAGGGTCAATGCCATGTTCATCAAAAGCACTCATCCAAGCGTCAAATTTGAATTTGTCGTCCCAAGAATCGAATTTGCAACCCTTTTTGAAAGCAGAATAAATAACTGCGGACAGGCGTCTGTCGCCTCTGGCAAGCACGCCCTCTAAGAGTGATGTAGGTGTTTCGTGATAGGAAACTTTTATTTTTTTCGACGGTATTGACTCCAAAAGATGCTTTTGCTTTTCTTTAAGAGATTCCGTGCTATCCTCCGGTTCCCATTGAAACGGAGTAAATGGCTTTGGGATAAAGGAAGCACAGGATATTGAGACTTGAATACCTGTTCCCGCTTGTCTGTTAGGATTATTATAAAAAGCGTGAATGACCTTCATACCTAAATCTGCAATGCCCTCAATGTCCTCCATCGTTTCGGTAGGCAATCCCATCATAAAATAGAGTTTTACATTGCACCAGCCGTTATCAAAAGCTTTGCTGCAGGTTCTCAGTATTTCTTCCTCAGTAATATTCTTGTTTATAACATCTCGCAATCTCTGAGTGCCGGCTTCTGCGGCAAATGTCAGTCCGCTTTTTCGAACTCTGTTCAATTTGTCAACAAGTTCATCCGAAAAGTTATCAACTCTGAGACTTGGCAAGGACAAATTTATGTGTGATTTTTCGGTCCAATCAATAAGAGAAGAAAGCATTTCATTAACGTGGGAGTGGTCAGAAGTTGAAAGTGAGCAAAGAGAAATTTCGTCGTATCCTGTATTTTGGATAAGCCTTTTGCATTGGTCATTTATTACATCAACACTTTTTTCTCTAATAGGTCTGTAAGTAAATCCTGCCTGACAAAACCTACAACCTCTGATGCAGCCTCTGAATATTTCTTCTACTGCTCTGTCATGAACGATATTTATAAAAGGAACAACAAATCTGTCAGGATAATAAACCGAGTTCATATCGCTTACAACAGCCTTTTTTACTTTTTCTGGTGCGCCGTTTTTTGCGACCAATTCCTTCAGCGTTCCGTCTTCATTATAATACGCATCATAAAATGACGGAACATAAATGCCTCGTATATCTTTAGCACGCATCAAAAACTCATGCTTAGACAAACCGTTTTTCTTACATTCCTTGAATAAATCAAGTACCTCGTTGGTAGATTCTTCTCCGTCGCCTAAAAAAATAATATCGCAGAAATCGGCAATAGGCTCAGGATTACAAGCACATGGTCCGCCAACACAAATAATAGGAGCAAGGTCTAATCTATCCTTAGAAAAAAGCGGAATACCTGCCAAATCCAGCATATTAAGAACATTGGTGTATGACAATTCATATTGCAGAGTAAAGCCGATAATATCAAAATCACGAATATAGTCGCCGGACTCGAGGGCAAAAAGAGGAATATTGTTTTTTCGCATTTGCTCCTCCATATCCGTATCCGGAGCAAAAACTCTTTCACACCAAGCGTCCTTGCGTTCATTTACCAAACCATAGAGGATTTTCATTCCCAAGTGGCTCATACCTATTTCGTATGTGTCAGGAAAGCAAAAAGCGTATCTGATATCAACATCATTGGGATTTTTTACAACGCTGTTGAGTTCGCCGCCAACATATCTGGCAGGCTTTTGAACATATTGGAGTATCTTTTCTACTTCTTTTTTTATCATAAACTAACCTCAGTCTAAACTGTTCTTTATTACATAAAGTGAAGCATATGCAAATATAATCAGCATACTCACACTTTTAAGATATAACGATATAGCAAATACTAATATAAGAAATACAGTGTTTATCCAAAAAAATGTTCTGTAAGAAACATTATAGTTGAATACCTTATCAAGCAATAATTTAGTAATTCTACCGCCATCAAGAGGATAAATAGGCAAAGCATTGACAAACATAATTGCGAGATTTATTTCTCTCTGCACACCAATTAAAGCAAAAATAAAATTAATTACCAAACCGGAAAGTAAAAAAATAATTTCTCTGATAAAATCAAAATTATTATGTTCCTTAAGCCCTATTCCGTAGCAAGAAACTCGAATTTCCTCTGCTCTGCCGCCAAATGAATAAAGAGCAACAATATGTCCTAACTCATGAGCGGAAGAAAACAGCAGTACATAAAGTAAATTTTCATTTTTTAACACTATGTACAGAAGTATTACCAAAAAAAATGTATAATCTACTCTAATATCAATGCCAAAAACAGATAAACGCATACTATCACCACAGTATGATATATGCGAAAATAAATAATAACTTACTTGTTTTTATCCAAATAGCTTTGCAAAATCATTACAGCCGAAACGGCATCAACAACATCTTTTCTCTTTTTTCCTCTTACATTATTATCGGACAAAACATTATGCGCCATAACAGTGGTAAGCCTTTCATCTTGATATTCGACCGAAACATCAGTGTTGGCTGATATTTCAGCACCGAGAGCCTTACATTCATCACACCTATAGCCATAAGAACCGTCCATATTGCGTGGCAATCCGATAATTATTTTTTCTGCCTGTTCCTTTTGTGCTATCTCAACAATCTTAGCAGCAACCTTAGGCATATAACTTTCTTTTATTACACAATACGGAGAAGCCAAGAACCCCAGCTTATCGCAAAGAGCAATTCCTGTTCTGGCATCGCCGTAATCAACTGACATAATTCTCATATATTTTACTAAAAGAACAGGAAAACCATTCGGTTTTCCTGTCTTAAATTATTCATCACCTTTATTTGATTCCTCTTTTTTGTCGGTGCTTTTTTGAGTATTCTCCTCAGATGTTTCCGGCTGAGTCTCAGAAGAATCTTTTGTTGTTTTTTCGGCAGTAGTTTTAGCTGAAGCGGAGGTAGTCTTTGCAGAGCCGCCGTTACTTCTTGTACCGCTGTATGTTCTGCTGCGAGTATAATTTTCACCGCCGCCTGACGCACCGGTATATGAGCTTGCTCCGGTAGGAAGGTTATTTTTGTCAAACCAACCTGTAGAACCATTATACGATTTTCTCACAAGTCCGTCGCATTCCGGGAACTTTCTTTCCTTAACGTCCTTTCTTGAGTAAATCTCTTTAAGCACTTGATTCCACATAGTACCGGCAGGGTTAGATGACTGATAATAATGAATCGTCTTATTATCATCGTAGCCATACCAAACGCCACACATATACTCCGGTGTACCGGCCATAAACCAACGGTCCTTACTGTCGCTTGTTGTACCTGTTTTGCCGAAGCATTCGATATTGTCGAGCTTAAATGATCGGCCCGTACCCTCAGTACAAACTGTCTGAAGCATTTTATTCATAAGCCAAGCTGTATTGGTAGACAATGCAGATTCTTTTGTGGATTCAGGATTCTTTTCAATAAGAACATTTCCCTGGGAATCCTCAATTTTATAATAAGCGTAGCCCTCATAATAATATCCGCCGTTACCATATGCTTGGAATGCTGTGGTCATATCGAGAACAGTTACACCATAGGTAAGAGAACCTGTAGCCATAGGTGCCAAGTCACAATCCGAAAGCTCAAGTGTTGACAAATGGAATCTGTTTACGACAAAGTCATAAGAATAGGTAATTCCTATTTTATCTAAAGTCTGTGCAGATATTGTATTCATAGAACGGGCAAGACCATATTGCAATGATACACTTCTGCCGGAATAACCTCCGCCATCGTTAGTCGGGAAAGGTTTTCCGTTGATCCTCGTAAGCGGGACATCCTTTACAGGTGTTGTCCAATAAATATTGACATCGTCTTCTTGCAGACTCTTTTCTAACGCCGGTCCGTAAACCGAAAGTGGTTTTATTGAAGAACCGGGCTGTCTCTTAGACTGCCAAGCACGGTTTAGTACACGGTTTTCCTTTTTCTTGCCTGTACCGCCAACCATACCGAGTATTCTGCCCTTATAGTCCATTACGACACAAGCGCCCTGTACACTCTTGTCCGGCATTTTCTTATAGTTTTCGTACACTTCTTCTATAGCGTTCTGCACATCCATATCAACGGCAGAATAAATTTTTAAGCCGCCGCCGTAAATCATATTTCTTGCTTTCTTAGCAGAATAGCCATTCTTTTGGAGGTCATTAATAACTTCGTCAATAACATAGTCTGTATAATATGAGTTAATCTTTGTGTTATTGCTGTTAGATTTTGAAGAAGATTTAACCTTGCTTCCCTTGTACTCCTTAGAGTTTGTGTAAACGAGCTTATAAGCCACGGCAGAATCGTACTGCTCTTGAGTAATAAATCCGTCAGCAAGCATATGATCCAATATACGAACCTGCTTTTTCTTATTATTTTCAGGATTGATAAGCGGGTCATAATAAGTAGGCTTTTGTGTAATACCGGCAAGAGTTGCACACTCAGCAATATTAAGATCCTTTACATCCTTACCAAAATAAGTTTCTGCAGCTGTCTTTACGCCATAGCAGCCGTGAGAGAGGTAAATGGTATTAAGATATGCCTCCATAATCTCATCCTTGGAATAATGCTTTTCGAGATTAAGGGCTGATAAAATCTCATTAAATTTACGGACAAATGTAACATCATTTTGGTCTGTTAAATTCTTAATAAGCTGCTGAGTAATAGTGGAACCGCCTTGACCGGCGTTAGTCGGTTTTACAATAACTCCGACTGTTCTGATCCAGTCTACACCGTGATGCGACTCAAAACGCTCATCCTCAATAGCGATAAAGGCTTTTGCAAGATACGGTGTCATATCATCGCTGTCGAGCCAAATTCTGTTTTCCTCACCATGAAGTCTGGTCACCTCGACCTGCTTTCCGCTGGAATTGGTAGCATAGATAAAGGAGGTCTGATTTTGGCTTGTTGCCTCTTTTTTTAGGTCAAACACAGCGTCACCGTGAACAACATTAAAACCGTAAATACCGATAACGGAAATACAAACGATACCTACAACACCTATAACCATAAGCATACCGAGCAAAACTTTTCCTATTCCGGAAAAGACTTTTGCGACGCCGGTTTTCTCAGGCTTTTGCGATTTTGACTTTTTCTGCTTCTTCGACTTTTTCTTACTGTCCTCTTTTGAAAAGGTGTTATAAGAAGAAGGGAGCTTACCGTTGTTTTTGTCAAAATTGTTTTTGTCGTCATTATATACTTTTTGAGAGTTATTCATGAATGATTCAAGCAAATCATCGTAATCTTTGTTTGATGCCACGAAAATACCTCCTTAAAATAATCGTAATAACTTGTTGGGATTAGACTATTATATATTATATTAACAGAAAAATAAAGGATTATTTAGCATAATTTACAATTTGAACAAATATACTATGTATTTTTATACCTGCTCGCACGCCTTTTATTCATTTCTGTTGTGCCGACTTTGACAATCACATCATCATATGTCTTTTTCGCACGAACAAAAGTCCAATATGTTTTTTTACATTTTTTGCACCTAAACGGTGCCTTAAAAGTGTTGTTATAAAAGCTGAAATCCTCGAGCTTTTGCATATTTTCGCTGCAACGAGGACATTTTACCTCAACTTCTGAAATATCAAAATAATCTGTTTTAGGAACCTTAATGTAGAAAGGCTTGTACATAAGGCGTGAAAAAAATCGCACATCACAATCGCTTATGTATTCGGCAATTTTTTTCTTGTCAAAAACTTTTTTCAAACAATATGTGGTTACATAACAATCTTCAAGTGCTCTGTGGAGAACAGAAGTATCAACACTTATTTCAAACTGCTCGGCACAATTAGCCAATGATACTTGATTATTTTTGTCACATTCCAAAAATGACATACAATATTTTTGGGCATCACAATAATGCTTCATAAAAGATATATCGGCATTCCCGAATGACGCAAAATAATTAGAGGTCAGTACATACAAGTCAGAATTGCTCCAGCTCAAAAACACACTGTTTTCTCCCCCGCCCCATGCAGCAAATTCTGTTATTGCTTTTTTAAAACTTATTCCTTCTTGATTTATTTCATCGTTGGTTATCTTGGTAAGATTCTTGCAACGAGATGACAATTTCTTAAAACCATCAGGACGAACAAGTTGCTTGAACGAGTCTACTATATTCAATTTTTCATCAAGCTTAACTGCGCCTATCTCAATAATGTCATTAGTGAATTTACCTACGGCATAGTTGTAGGCATTATTCCACTCTAAATCAAAAATAATATAATTCAAAACTATTCTCCAAACAAAAATAGCCTTGCATAACGCAAGGCTATTACTTAACTGTTACACAAAAAGGAATACAAGGAAAGCAGCAAGTACGATAACAAAGAAGAAAACAATCAACCATTTTGTTACACGCTCAAGCTTCTTTTCGTTAGTCAAACCTTTTGACTTACCGCCGTAGGAATCAGAACTGCCTCCGATAACGCCGGAAAGATTGGAGGAACGACCCTCCTGCATAAGAACAACTATAGTTATGATAATAGATACAAATATAAGAATTGCACCAAATACGTAATGATACCAGAGCATAATTATACCTCCATAAAATTTCGACTACCAAATTATAGCATAAGGATAGTCACAATGCAAGACTTTTTTTAATCAAAAAGAAATTTGGTCAGAATTATCGGCGGGTCCCGGAACAGCACCGGCAGCAGGAAGATTTTTAGCTCTGAAACGCCAAGCTTTTTCAAACTCCCCTTCTCTGTAAAAATGCATTGACTCAACCTTGTGGTTTTTCTTTTGTGACATAACAGATACACCGATAGTATCTTTTGTAGATTTTGCAGTAAGAGATGCAGTATTAAACAATAACATTCTGCCGCTTGTTGAGCACAAAACTATCTCTGCATCTTCCTTTAGGTATGTTACACCCGCCAATGGTGATTTTGCAGAATAAGCCTTGAGCAATTTTTTCCTGTTTGTCTTTGTTTGATAAGCAGAAATGTCCACCTTCGCTACCTTTCCGTTTTCAAAGGCAAAAATCATATATCCAACATATTCGTTCAAAACGCAAATATATACAACATTTTCATCAGGTTCCATCTCTAACTTTGAAGGAACATAAATGCCGAGTTGAGATGCCTTGCCGTCAGCAAAATCGTCGACCTTAGCCTTATATACCTGCATTTTGTCGGTAAATACAAGGAGCTCATCTCTGTTTGAACATTCATAGGTACGCTCAACAGCATCTCCTTCTTTTACCTTTTGTTCGCCTGACATACGGAGATTGGCAGTCTTAATCTTATTGAGATAGCCCTCTCTAGTGATGAATAAAGTAACAGGATAATCCTCAGCTTCTGTAACCTCGTTAGCGTCAAATTCATCAAAATCATACAAAATCTCCGAGCGCCTTTCGCCCGAATATTTATCGCTTACTCCTTGCAGCTCTTTAATTATGATTTTCTTCTGTTTGTTCTTGCTGTCAAGGATACCTTGCAACTCCTCAATTTCTTTCTTTAGAGTTTCTATATCCTGAGTACGCTTTAGTATATATTCTCTGTTGAGATGGCGAAGTTTTATCTCTGCCACATACTCAGCTTGAACTTTGTCGATACCGAAACCAATCATAAGGTTAGGTACAACATCAGCCTCACTTTCGGTCTCTCTGATAATCTTAATGGCCTTATCTATGTCCAACAAAATCTTTTCAAGACCTTGGAGTAAATGAAGCCTTTCGGACTTTTTATTAAGAGTAAACTGTGTACGGCGTCTCACGCACTCAAGTCTAAATTCTATCCACTCGCTGAGAATTTCTCTGACGCCCATAACCTTTGGATACCCTTTAACCAAAATATTAAAGTTACAAGAGAAAGTATCCTCTAGAGGTGTCATTTTATACAGCTTAGTCATAAGTTTGTCCGGATCGACACCACGCTTAAGGTCAATAGTAATTCTCAATCCCTTAAGGTCAGTTTCGTCACGGACATCTGACAGTTCCTTTACCTTGTTGGATTTAACAAGCTCAACTATCTTATCAATAATTGCCTCAGAGGTTGTAGTAGGCGGAATTTGAGTAATATCTATGCAATTATATTTTTTGTCATAGGTATATCTGGAACGAACCTTAACCGAACCTCTGCCGGTAGAATAAATTTTGTCGAGTTCATCTTTATTGTAGATAATATATCCGCCGCCAACAAAATCAGGTGCAGGCAATGTCTCGGAAATTTCGTGTTCGGGATTCTTAATTAGAGCTATAGTGGTATCACATATCTCACGGAGATTAAACGAAGCTATGGACGATGCCATACCTACTGCAATACCTGTGGTAACATTACACAAAATTGAAGGAAATGTTACCGGCAGGAGCGTAGGCTCTTTCATAGTGTTGTCGTAGTTATCTACAAAATCAACAGTGTCTTTGTTTATATCCTCAAACAATTCCTTTGCAATCGGTGCAAGCTTAGCCTCTGTATAACGAGAAGCGGCATACATCATATTTTTTGAATATGCTTTACCGAAGTTGCCCTTAGACTCTACATAGGGATACAGCAACGCCTCGTTGCCACGTGAAAGTCTAATCATTGTATCATAGATTGATGCGTCACCGTGAGGATTGAGTTGCATGGTTCTTCCGACGATATTTGCACTTTTTATTGTGCCGCCCTGCAGAAGTCCCATATTATACATAGTATAAAGCAGTTTTCTGTGAGAAGGCTTAAAGCCGTCAATCTCCGGAATAGCACGAGAAAGAATTACACTCATAGCATAAGGCATATAATTTGATTTGAGCGTATCTACAATATGCTCATCAACTATAGTGCCGGCGCCGGAAATATGAACGTTATCTGCAAGCTTGTTCTGCTCGGCATCATCTTTATGTGTTCTTTTTTTAGCCATAAAATGTATTCCTCCTCTCAGCTTACATCAGCGGCATCAATATACAAATGGCCGTTGTCTGCAATATATTCTTTTCTGCCCTCAAGATTGTCGCCAAGCAAAAGGTCGAACATCTCAGATGTAGCCAAAGCATCACTCGGAGTAACCTTTATCAATCTGCGGGTTGCAGGATTCATTGTGGTGAGCGACATCATATCAGCCTCGTTTTCACCGAGACCTTTTGAACGCTGAACAGTATATTTTTTATCACCCAACTGAGCCTTTATGTCGTCCATCTCAACTTCGTTATAGGCAAAATATGTTTGATCTTTACAAGTTACCTCGTACAGTGGAGACTCTGCGATATACACTTTTCCGGCCTCAATGAGCTTAGGCATAAGTCGGTAAATCATGGTAAGGATAAGAGTTCGTATCTGGAAACCGTCAACATCGGCATCGGTACAAATCATTATTTTGTTCCATCTGAGCGAGTCCATATCGAACATACTTACATCTTTAGCAGCTTTGCTCTTAACCTCTACACCGCAACCGAGAACCTTAATTAAATCGGTAATAATATCCGACTTAAATATCTTATCATAGTCGGACTTGAGGCAGTTCAAAATTTTACCTCTAACTGGCATAACCGCTTGGAAATTAGCATCTCTCGCCTGTTTACAAGCACCTAAAGCCGAGTCACCCTCTACTATGAATATTTCTCTCTCATTAACATCCTTAGACCTGCAGTCAACAAACTTTTGTATTCTGTTAGTCATATCGACCTTTGACTGAAGTGTAGTCTTTAGATTTTTTCTTGTTTTTTCAGCCTTAACACGAGAACGCATATTTATAATAATTTGGTCGGCAATCTTGTCTGCGTCCATCTTATTCTCAATAAAATACACCTCTAACTGCTTTCTGAAGAAATCAGTCATTGCCTCTTGAATAAATTTATTCGTTATAGCTTTTTTAGTTTGGTTTTCATAAGAGGTTTGGGTAGAAAAAGACGATACAACAAATATTACACATTCCTCAATATCCTGAATATTTATTTGAGAATCGGTTTTGTTGTACTTATTATTAGCCTTAAGATAAGCGTTGATTTGGTTTACAAACGCACTCTTAAAAGCCTTTTCGGGAGCTCCGCCGTGCTCCAAAAAGCTTGAATTATGATAATATTCTTTTAGCTGAGTATCCAATGAAAAGCAAAGTGCCGCCCTTATTTTCAACTTATAGTCGTCAAGGTCCTCTCGGTCTCTGCCGACACGCTCACACTCCCAATACTGCGGAGTGGTGAACGCCTTGTCACCGGCAAGCTCGGCTACATAATCCTTAATTCCGTTCTCATAAAGATATTCGGTAGTTTCAAAAGATGAAGACGTCACCTGATTTTTGAATACAAATGTAACTCCGTCATTGACTATAGCTTGTCGCTTAATTGTCTCTTGGTAAAACTCAACAGGAACATTTATGTCGGTGAAAACCTTAAGGTCCGGCTTCCACTTAATTCTTGTGCCGGTATCGCCTCTTTTTTTATATTCTTCTTTGTGCAGTCCGCCTACATTTTCGCCGTGCTCAAAGTGCAAATTATATCTGTAACCGCCGGACTTAATCTCGGCATCCATATACTCAGACGCATACTGTGTTGCACACAATCCAAGTCCGTTAAGTCCGAGAGAAAACTCATAGTTGTCTCCACCGTTATCATACTTACCGCCGGCATAAAGTTCACAAAACAGTAATTCCCAATTATACTTGCCTTCATTCTTATTATAATCGACAGGTATACCTCTGCCGAAATCCTGGACTTCGACTGAGCCGTCTAAATATCTTGTAACAATAATCTTGCTTCCGTATCCTTCACGAGCTTCGTCAATCGAGTTAGACATAATTTCAAAAATAGAATGTTCGCAACCCTCGATACCATCCGAACCGAAAATAACAGCAGGTCTCTTTCTTACTCTGTCGGCACCTTTAAGCGATTTAATACTTTCGTTACCGTATTCTTGCTTTTTAGCCAAAAAATCCCCTCCGTTAGAAATTTACATACAGTTGCGATTATACTATATATAGTGTCAAAAAGTCAAGTGACCACAATTTTGTTTTTATTTTGCTTTGAAACTTTTATATTTACTCCAAGCAGAATAATATTTTACTCCTTTTACAGATTTATATGACCGAACTCTTACATAATACTTTTTACCTTTTTTTAGTTTTGATACACTGCAGGATGTCTTTTTCTTTACTTCTGTCTTTTTAGTATTTTTTGAAAAATGTTTGTCGGTAGAATATTGAACCTGAAATCCGTCAGTCTGCTTTGGTAACTTCTTAATCTTAACTGTCAATTTTAGTTTTTTACAGTTGATGCCTGATACACTTACCGTTTGCGGTTTGATACAATAAGTCATATTTTTATTTCCGCTGTAATCGCCAATCAATGAAATCTTAATAGTATATTTACCGACATTCTTTCTGCCACCGATATATGTAACCTTGTAATCACGATTTTGTCTTAGCTTATTTCCTTTGGAATCACAGATAGTAACAGCAGGTGTATTACGTTTTCCGTTATAAGTGTAGCTTGTTTTGCTTAATTTCACTTGTTTTACGGAAAAAATTTTTCGAGAACTGTTTTTAACACCGCATCTTGAGCATTTGCTTGATATTTCTCCGTCTTTTCCGAAGCCTGCTTTAGATGAAACAGCAATATACGAATGGCCCAGCGCATTAACATAATCCGATTTTTTGCTAAAGCCACAGGAATTGCAGTAATATTCGGTGTATCCGCCAGCGGTGCAGGTTGGCTTATGTAAAGTTGATTTAAAATTATGAATATGCACGTCGTCTTTTATGTAATTTATGCTGTAACCAAGAGATTTTAAATTTTTCTCAGTAGCAGATCCTTTGTGACAAAACAACTTTGCGTCAGCAGGAATATCGCTCTGTTCCGATATGGTGCAATCATTGCTGTCAATAACAATTTCTCTTATATTCGTATCGGCAAAAGCACTGTCACAGATTTTTGAACAAGCTGTCCCTACAGTAACCTTACGTAAATTATTTGAGTTTGCAAAAGCGTACGTATTTATTATTTCTGTTTCGGCAGGAACACAGTATTCTTTTGCATCACTGCCGGCATTATATCTGATAAGCTGCTTTTTATCATTAGTAAAAAGTGCACCGTTTTCGGCGGTAAAAAAAGTATTTCTGCCATCTACAACGAAAGAAGACAAAGAATAACAGCCAATAAAAGAATTATCGCATATTGTCTCAAGAGTATCAGGCAATATGATTTTGTTTAGAGAATTACAGTAACTGAAACAAAATCTGCCAAGTTCTTTTACATTTGAGTTAATTTCAACACATTTTACCTTGTCCAAATCGGAAAATGCGTGTGCTCCCAAATAACTAATACTTCCGTCAATCTTTATTGTTTCAATATAATCTGCGTAACTGAACCAATATGATTTTTGGCGGTCATCTACTGCGCCGGAACCGCTAATTGTCAAAACCTTAGTATCACAGTCAAGCTGCCAGTCCACAGCAGTATCAGCGATAGTACCGCTCATAACAGATGCAAAGCAATTAAACGGAAAAATAACAGCAATCAAAACAGCAGCAAAAATTGCAGAAAATACCTTTTTCATTAAAATCTCCCCAAATTAAATATCACTACTAAATTTTAACAAAATGCATTATAGTTGTCAAACACACGAACAGTTGGAACAAAACTAATAAAGAAAATTAAAAAAAGTCTTGCATTTGCTCTGCTAATTTGGTATAGTATATGCGTTGAAAAAATTTAGGGGTATAGCTCAGTTGGTAGAGCAGCGGTCTCCAAAACCGCGTGCCGAGGGT
>OIYO01000174.1_pt1 | contig 64511 bp, 59 predicted proteins | sample 1588191 | NCBI WGS metagenome assembly OIYO01 (sample SAMN03283275) | human gut metagenome | biome: human-associated habitat; material: feces | host: Homo sapiens | place: Peru | collected 2012 | reverse complement strand
CCGCCGTTTGTACGATGCCGAACCTTAATCCCGTTCCCGACTGTACCGAAAACCTGAATATTCAGCTCGCGGCAATCCGAAAAGATGCCGTCTGTGCCGTTATTCCTTACGGCGCAATAACGGTCGGCGAACGCGGCGAGCATCTTTCGGATATGGCGGATATGACATCATCTGTCTGTGCTTTTTCGGATGACGGCAGGGGCATACAAAATCCCGAAATTATGCGCGAAGCCATGAAAACCGCCGCGGCGCTCGGAAAGGTCATTGCCGCACATTGTGAGGACAACTCACTTTTAAACGGCGGATATATTCACAAGGGAAGGTATGCGGCGGCGCACGGCCACCGCGGAATATCGAGCGAAAGCGAGTATGTTCAGATAGACCGAGATTTAAATCTTGCGGCGGCGACCGGCTGTTCCTATCACATATGCCACATTTCAACAAAAGAAAGCGTGAATCTTATCCGTTCGGCAAAACAGAGCGGTGTTGACGTAACGTGCGAAACTGCTCCGCACTATCTTGTTTTATCCGATGATGACCTGAAAGAGGACGGCAGATTCAAAATGAATCCTCCTCTGCGCGATATTTCGGACAAAGAGGCTCTTTTAGAGGGAATCTGTGACGGCACAATCGATATGATTGCAACCGACCACGCACCGCACAGCGCGGATGAAAAGTCAAAAGGTCTCGAAAAAAGCCTTATGGGCGTTGTCGGGCTTGAAACGGCGTTTCCCGTTCTTTACACAAATTTGGTAAAAAACGGAGTTATTTCTCTCGAACGGCTTATTGAACTTATGTCAACAAATCCGAGAAAACGCTTTAAAATTTCAACCGATATTGGTTTTTCCGTATTTGATGTGACAAATCCGTACATAATAAATCCGAACGGATTTAAAACCAAAGGCAGAGCCACTCCGTTTGACGGCATCAGCGTATTCGGCAGATGCAAAGCAACGGTTTATAACCAAAAAGTTATTTATCAATATTGATATTTCGGAAAGGACACACTATGAACCAAGTGATTTTTAAGATTGACAAAAACATTAAAATTGCGGCGGCAACATACAAAATGACGCTCATCGGCGACACGTCCGAGATACAGCGCCCCGGGCAATTCGTAAATTTCAAGCTTGACGGATTTTATCTTCGGCGACCAATCTCGGTATGCGATTTTGACGACAAAACTCTTACCGTTATATACAAGGTTATCGGCAACGGCACCGAGTATATGAGCAATATGAAAATCGGTGATACAATAGACACTTTGTGCGGATTGGGCAACGGTTACAACCCCAACACGAGCGGTGATTCGCCCGTTTTAATAGGCGGCGGTGTTGGCGTTCCGCCCCTGTATAACCTTTGTAAGGTTTTGATTTCACAGGGCAAGTCGCCGTCCGTTATTCTCGGCTTTAACACCGCCGAAGAAGTTTTTTATGCCGATGAATTCAAGGAACTCGGCGCAGAGGTATATATCGCAACGGCTGACGGTTCGGTCGGAACAAAAGGATTTGTGACAGATGTTTTGGATAAAATCTCTTACACATATTATTATGCCTGCGGTCCCGAACCGATGTTCAAGGCAATAAACAAAATTGCAAAGACGAGCGGACAGCTGAGTTTTGAGTCAAGAATGGGATGCGGATTCGGCGCTTGTATGGGCTGTTCCTGCAAGACCCTTACGGGTTACAAACGCATATGCAAAGAAGGCCCCGTTATGAGATCGGAGGAAATAATATGGGAATAACAGAAAAGGATTTAAAAGTAAATTTATGCGGCATTGAGCTTGACAACCCGGTTATTCCGGCAAGCGGAACATTCGGCTATGGCTATGAATACGCAAAGTTATACGATATAAACATCCTCGGAACGTTTTCGTTCAAGGGAACAACAAAAGAACCCAGGTTCGGCAACCCGACGCCGCGAATTGCGGAATGTACCGCCGGGATAATAAACGCAATCGGACTTCAAAACCCCGGAGTTGACGCAGTTATATCCGATGAGCTGCCTAAGCTCAAAAAATGCTTTAACAAAAAAGTAATCGCAAACGTTTCGGGTTTTTCTCTCGATGAATATATCTATACCTGTGAAAGGCTCGCCGCCTGTGAGCAAGTCGGCTGGTTAGAGGTAAACATAAGCTGTCCGAACGTACACGGCGGCGGTATGAGTTTCGGCACTGACCCCAAGGCGGCGTCAACCATCGCCGCAGCGGTTAAAAAAATAACGGACAAGCCGGTTTTGATTAAGCTTTCGCCGAACGTGACCGACATTGTTGAAATAGCCAAAGCGTGCGAAGAAGCGGGCGCTGACGGTATCAGCCTTATAAATACCCTTATCGGTATGAGGATTGACCTAAAGACGCGAAAGCCGATAATCGCCAATAAAATCGGCGGCTATTCGGGAAGCGCGTGCTTCCCCGTTGCGCTCAGAATGGTGTATCAGGTCGCACAAGCGGTCAAAATTCCGATTGTGGGCATAGGCGGCGTTTCATCGGCCGAGAACGTAATCGAAATGATGCTTGCCGGTGCAACGGCGGTACAAATCGGTGCGGCAAACCTTATCGAGCCGTATATCTGCCGCGACATTATTAATGAGCTGCCGGCGGTTATGGATAAATACAAAATAGATTCACTCAAAGATATAACAGGAGGAGCGTTAAATGGGTAAAGATGTAATTGTTGCTTGCGATTTTCCGAGCAAGGAACGCGTAATTGACTTTCTTGACGGTTTCACCGACAGAAAACCGTTTGTAAAAATCGGTATGGAACTTTTTTATGCCGAAGGACCGCAGATTGTCCGCGAAATAAAGGCTCGCGGACACAAGATTTTTTTGGATTTAAAACTGCATGACATACCGAACACGGTCAAATCGGCAATGCGTGTTTTATCAAATCTTGACGTTGATATGTGCAACGTTCACGCATCAGGTACGATTCCGATGATGCAGGCGGCAATCGAGGGATTGACGCGCAGCGACGGCACGCGTCCGCTTTTGATAGCCGTTACACAGCTGACCTCAACAGACCAGACAACAATGGAACGCGACCTTTTGATAAACAAGCCGATTGAATCGGTTGTTATGCATTATGCAAAATGCTCTGCCGATGCAGGTCTCGACGGCGTTGTTTGTTCGCCGCTCGAGGCGGCAGCGGTACATAACACCTGCGGTAAAAATTTTCTGACGGTAACGCCCGGAATAAGATTTGCCGATGGTGACCTGGGCGACCAAAAACGGGTAATGACCCCGGCGCGCGCCAAAGATGTCGGCTCGGACTATATCGTTGTCGGACGGCCGATAACCGCCGCCCCCGACCCCGTTGCGGCATACAACCGCTGTGTTGCCGAATTTTGCGGATAACAGATAACAGATTTCAATAACTGAAAGGAGCATACATATGACAGAAACACAAAGAAAAATTGCAAAGGACTTACTTAAAATCAAGGCGGTATTCTTTCGACCGAACGAACCGTTCACCTGGGCAAGCGGAATCAAAAGTCCCGTTTATTGTGACAACCGTCTGACCCTCACCGATGTTGAGGTCAGGAATGATGTCGAACAGGGCTTGGCACAGATAATCAGAGAAAACTATCCCGATGCCGAGGTTCTTATGGGAACATCGACCGCAGGAATCGCACACGCAGCGATAACGGGTCACATTATGAATCTTCCGATGGGATATGTGCGCTCGGGTGCAAAAGACCACGGCAGACAAAACCGAATAGAAGGCAGGCTCGAAAAGGGTCAAAAGGTCGTCGTTGTCGAGGACTTAATCTCAACGGGCGGCAGCGTTATAGAGGTTGTCGATGCCCTGCGCGAGGCAGGCGCGGAGGTACTCGGAATCGCAAGCATCTTTACCTACGGAATGAAAAAAGGGCTTGAACGTCTGGCAAACGCCGACGTTAAAAATGTCAGCCTTACCGATTTTGACGCAATCGCAGAAGTTGCGGCAGAGGACGGATATATAAAATCCGATGACATTGCGCGGCTTATCGCCTTTCGCAATAATCCGTCGGACGAGAGCTGGATAAAATAAATAATCACACAATACTTGAAAGGCGGTTATATTTTGAGAAACGTAATAAATATTATGGACTTGTCAAAAGACGAAATTGACGAGCTTATTTCAACAGCGAACGATATAATAAAGAACCCCGAAAAATACAACGAGGTTTGCAAACACAAAATTCTTGCAACGATGTTTTTTGAACCATCAACGAGAACGCGGCTGAGCTTTGAATCGGCAATGCTCTCTCTCGGCGGAAACGTTCTCGGGATTTCCGAGGCAAGTTCAAGCTCGGCGACGAAAGGCGAGAGCGTGGCAGACACAATCGAGGTTGTATCGGGATACGCCGACATAATCGCAATGCGCCACCCCAAAGAAGGCGCGCCAATTGTTGCGGCGGAACACACAACCGTTCCGATTATAAATGCCGGTGATGGCGGTCACTTTCACCCGACCCAGACGCTTACGGATTTAATGACAATTTCTCACGAAAAAGGTGGTTTCGAAAACCTCACAATCGGCTTTTGCGGAGACTTGAAATTCGGCAGAACCGTACACTCTCTAATCGGCGCAATGTCAAGGTATAAGGGCATAAAGTTTGTGTTGATTTCGCCCGAAGAGCTTAAACTTCCGAGCTTTGTCAAACAGGAATACATAAAAAACAACGGCATCGAATACTCTCAGCACACATCTCTCGAAGAAGTAATCGGTGATTTGGACATTCTCTATATGACAAGGGTACAAAAAGAGAGATTCTTTAACGAAGAAGAATATCTGAGACTTAAAGACAGCTACATTCTCACCCCCGACAAGCTGAAATATGCAAAGGATGATTTAAAAATCCTGCATCCTCTGCCGCGTGTCAACGAGATTTCAACCGAGATAGACAGCGACCCGCGCGCTTGTTATTTCAAACAGGCACATTTCGGAAGGTATATGAGAATGGCTCTTATTATGAAGCTTTTGGAGGTCAGAATATGAAGATAGACAGCATAAAAAACGGAATAGTAATCGACCATATACAAGCAGGGCTTGGAATGCAGCTTTACAACCTTTTGGGTTTGGGCAATCTCGACTGTTCGGTGGCTCTTATCAAAAATGCGGCAAGCTCAAAGCTCGGCAAGAAAGACATAATCAAAATTGACGGAGATGTGTCGATAAGTTTTGATGTAATCGGCTTTATTGACCCTGACGCAACGGTGAATATTATCAAAGACGGCAAACTTGTTCAAAAGCTGTGCATTACCGCGCCCGAAAGGATTGTCAATGTTGTTAAGTGTAAAAACCCAAGATGTATTACATCAACCGAACAACAGCTCGACCAAATTTTTAGGCTCACCGATGCGGACACAAAAACGTACCGCTGTATATACTGTGATTCGAAGCTGTAGTACATACTTAATTCAACATATTACATAAAACAAAAGATACATTTTTTCAGAGTGGCGGCTGTTTGCCGCCACTCTGAAATTTATTAAAGCTAAATATTTTCGATTGCTCGTCTCAACCGCATCAGGGTAAGCCTGTTGCGCACAAGCGGCGAATATTCAAATAAAGTATCACGCTTAGCATCCGATACGCCGATGTCGCCGAGCGACATTTTCATATCGAGACTTTTGTATATATTCTGCATCTCATTTTCTGACAGAATTTTGTCTATTATTTCAAAAATATCATTCCTTTTATCCTCTATCATCTCACGCGTAATTCCTGCCGCGGTGTCCGCCGCATTTTCATTAATAATTTGTTCGGACAAGTGTTCGCCGAAAAATTTCTTTATGTACTCGCTGTCCGCCGCCTTATAATCATTCCATACCAAATCGGTTTTATTTCTCAGCCGTTCATATTCGCGCCGCACAAGCAAGGTCGCAACCCCGACCTTTTCGCCGTGCAACGCGTCCGAACTTTCGCCCAAACCGCTCGGACGCATTTCGATAAGATGTGAAATATGATGCTCCGCGCCCGAGGCACATCGCGAATTTCCAAGGAGCTGCATCGCAAGTCCCGACATCAAAAGCCCGTACATAAGCTGTTCGAACGCCTTTGTATTACCGTCTTTGAGCCGACACGCGCATCTTGCGATTTCGTCCGTTGCGGCTCGGGTCATATCATAAATTCTCTCGCACAGATACTCGCCCGTCAATACATTCGAAATTCTCCATTCTGCAAGTGCAATATACTTGCCGAGCATATCGCCCACGCCCGACTTTGTAAGATAAAACGGTGATTTAACTATTACATCAAGGTCGGCAAGAACGAGAATCGGCGCGACCGCCGTAAAGGTCTTTTTGAATCCGTCCCATGTCATCGCCGCAACAGACGAGCAAAACCCGTCCACGCTTGCCGCGGTCGGACACGACACAAAATTTATACCCAGCTTATGCGCACAATATCGTGTAATATCGTGAACCGTTCCCGAACCGACCGCCGCAAGGTATCCGATACCGCTCGGAATTTCGCTCAGCGCAAGCTCAACGCCGCGGTTATCCGCATGCAGGTTTTCGGGCGGTAATACTATCTCTTTCGAAACGGACGGACGTCTGTCGGCGGTCGCCCTATATGTATTTTTATCATAAATCGCAACACAGTCGCCGCTCAATCCGCATTTATCCGCATACGCTTTAAATTCTTTCAGACACCCCGATGAAATCACACATAATTCGGTGTCCATTTTATGCTCTTTTCCGCATTGACATTTTCCGTTATACTTTTTGCTGTCTATAATCATCTTATTGTTTTCCTCCTTGTCCGTAATACGCATTCGCGCCGTGTTTTCTCAAAAAATGCTTATCCAAAAGCTCGGATTGAATTATACAATCTTTTTTAATCAGCATCGTGTGATAAGCCATATCTGCCGTTTCCTCCAATATTATCGCGTTCTCGACTGACCGAGCCGCGTCACCGCCCCATGTAAAAACGCCGTGAGAGTGAACCAAGACCCCCGGGATTTCACCAACCTTTTTATCATCGAACAGCTCGGCTATAACGCGCCCCGTTTCCCTCTCATACTCTCCGCCGATTTCATCGGGCGTCATTTTTCTCGTGCAGGGAATTTCGCCATAGAACGTATCGGCGTGCGTTGTCCCCATCGGCGGAATCGGAATTCCGCTTTGCGCAAAAACGGTTGCCCATTTTGAGTGAGTATGCGTTATTCCGCCGATACTCGGATATTTTTTGTACAATTCAAGATGTGTGTATGTATCGGATGACGGATTCATCTCTCCCTCTATCTTGTTACCATCAATATCGACCACAACCATATCGCCCGGCTTCATATTTTCGTACCCGACCCCCGACGGCTTTATGACAACATATCCGCTTTTTCTGTCAATCTGCGAAACGTTTCCCCACGTCAGCTTAACCAATCCGTTTTTCGGCAGCATCAAATTTGCCTGACAGACCGATTCTTTAATTTTTTCCAGCATATTATCACTTCCTGTTGCAAATTTTTCTGTTTTGTGTTATAGTAGCATATAGAAATAAAATAATCAATATTCGGCGTTTATTTAGGCAAATACGCAGGATATACATTAAAATGAGCGGGAGTGACATATAAATGAGCATAACAGAAAGACAAAAAATTATCTTGAATCTTGTCAACGAATACAAATACATATCGGTACAAAAGCTTGCGGCTCTTGTATATACCTCGCCGTCAAGTATTCGGCGCGACCTTACAACCCTCGAAAATATGTTTTATTTAAAGCGTACCCACGGCGGTGCGCAAAGCCTTGACGGCAACAACCAACCCCCGAATTTCAACAGCCGTGTAACAAGAAACACGGCCGCCAAACGCAAAATCGCTCAAAGCGCAGCGGTCTTTTTGCGTGACAACCAATGCATTATGCTCGACAGCTCTTCCACTGCCGGATACTTGCTTCCGCATATTTCAAAGCACAAAAACATTACCCTTTTCACCAATAATATGATTACCGCGTTGAATGCGGTCAATTACGGCATACCGACATATTGTTCGGGCGGATTCGCGCATAAAAATTCGCCCGTCTTGGCGAGCGAAGATACATATAAAGCGTTATCGGGCATACACCCCGACATCTTATTCTTTTCATCGTTTTGTATAGATTCGGGAGGAAACATCACCGACCCGACCGCGGCGGAAACCTATGCGCGCGAAATTATGCTTAAAAATTCCGCCGAAAAGATATTCCTATGCGACAGCGAAAAGTTCAATCGGCGTTCAACATATACCCTGACCTCTGCCGATGACATTGACGCCTGCGTCTTTGACGCTGAATACTCCGCCTTAAAATGCAAATGCCGAATTATCGTCTGAAACGTTGACGAATATCTTTTTACGCTTTAAAAATACTTACCCAGAATCTCGGCAATGCGAAACTTAATCTTTATGTTCGGACTTTTTGAGTCACAAATGAGCCTGTACTCATCATCCGAAAGCGTTTCTTTGAGCTTTTGCGCCGACTCAGGCGATATAACCGCGTTACCCTCGGTTATGCAAAGCGGCGGATACATCACGCACCACCAATTCCTGCCGCCGCCTTTTCCTATCTCTATTTTAAGGGCGGTGTACTCTCCGCGCGGCAAGGCGATTTTTCCGTATTCCTTTGTCGGAAACTCCGACCTTCCGATATACGCTCGGACGGCGGACGGATTTCCCATTTTAATAAGCTCATCCTCTGCCGCCGCCTTTATTTTATCGAGGTTGTCCGCGGCGGCTCTTTCGCACTCGCCGATATTTTGACATCCTCCGAAAATATCCGAAAAATCGCGTATTATCCTGTCGCGCACGCATAATTTTAAAAGCTGGTTCTTGGGCTCGTTATCCTCGGCGATTATATGCAATCTTAAAACGCGGCTTGCTATATCCGATTTCATCACGGCAGTATTTATTACCGCCTGTGAAAGCATTACCGCCGCAACGATTATTACCGCCGCCGTACAAAAGACCAATCTTTGCTTTTTTGTCATAATTCCACTCTCCTATGTAATTTTTGATTTTGTTCTTTCGCTGTATTATTGCCGCATTTAACCGCTTTATACATTTTTATCACATTTATTGTACGGAATCAAATCCATTAAATTTTTGTAAACTTTGTTCAAAAACCGTGATTTTAGGCATACTCGGTATTGACATTCTATAGTATAAGTTATATAATATACTTGTGTGAACGGTTAAATAAAGTGTGTAATATGCTGTCTTTCAACCAATCATACAAATGATAAACTTAATCAAACAGAAAGGTGGATTTCTTTATGAACAAATTTATGCTTAACGAAACATCGTATCACGGCTCGGGTGCGATAAGCGCGATACCGTCGGAAATACAAAGCCGCGGCTTTAAAAAAGTATTTGTCGCGTCCGACCCCGATTTGGTAAAATTCGGTGTTTCAAAAAAGGTTACCGACATAATTGAACAGGCGGGAATCGAGTACACATTGTATTCCGATATTAAGCCGAACCCAACGATCGAAAACGTTCAGCACGGTGTCGAAGAGTTTAAAGCGAGCGGTGCGGAATGTATCGTTGCCATCGGCGGCGGTTCATCAATGGACACGTCAAAGGCAATCGGAATCATTGTTGCCAACCCCGAATTTGCGGACGTGCGCTCTCTTGAAGGAGTTGCACCAACCAAAAATAAATGCGTGCCGATAATCGCCGTTCCGACCACGGCAGGCACAGCCGCAGAGGTCACAATTAACTATGTCATCACGGATGTCGAGAAAAAGCGTAAGTTCGTATGTGTTGACGCACACGATATTCCCGTTGTTGCCGTTGTTGACCCCGATATGATGTCAACAATGCCGCCGGGTCTCACCGCGGCGACAGGTATGGATGCCCTGACCCACGCAATTGAGGGTTATATAACCAAAGGCGCGTGGGAGCTTTCGGATATGTTCCATATTAAAGCAATCGAAATAATTTCGCGTTCTCTCCGCGATGCAGTCAAGAACGGAAAAGACGGCAGAGAGGGTATGGCTCTCGGTCAGTATGTGGCAGGCATGGGCTTTTCTAACGTAGGTCTGGGCGTTGACCACTCTATGGCACACACCCTTTCGGCATATTATGATACGCCCCACGGAAAGGCGTGCGCAATCCTTCTTCCGGCGGTTATGGCTTATAACGCCGAGTATACCGGCGAAAAGTATAGGGATATTGCAAGAGCGATGGGCGTACAAGGCGTTGACGATATGACCCCCGAGGAATATCGCAAAGCGGCGGTTGACGCTGTGCGCAAGCTCTCGGAAGATGTAGGAATCCCCTCAACCTTAAAGGGAATTGTTAAAGAAGAGGACATCCCTGCACTTGCCGAATCGGCATATGCCGACGCTTGCCGCCCGGGCAACCCGAGGGATACAAGCGTAGAAGAAATTGCCGAAATTTATAAGAGCTTAATGTAATTTGTAATTTGTAATTTTTATTAAACGGGCGGAGGAATACTCCGTCCGTTTTAAATCGCAGACAAAATTATTTACGGCAAGATATTGCTTTGAATCGACCGCCCATTTCCCGGTTCCGTCTGCCGCTCCCGGACGGCAATGTAACAATATCTTGCCTAAAAACTGTAACTTTGCGAAAAATTTCATTTCTTTGCCGCCGCGGCAGGCATGGCGGAACCGGGGGACGGCAATATAATTTAAGATGAAATTTTTCGCAAATTTACGATATTTTCAGAATATTTTTTATTGGTAAATAAATTTTTAACAAAACTGTAGACTTTTTGAAAAATATATGTTATAATATGCTTGCGACATAAATAGAATAAGGAACAAATATGCAGTTCAAAATATTTTAAATATTCTAAATTTTTTGAATATTTAAAATTATCGCTGAGTAAACTTGTATTTGAAAAAAATACATTGCTCTATTTCGGGTTACTCAGCTATATTAAGAATGCATTACAGACGAGTTGGTTTAAACAACGCATCTTTTATCGAGATGCATTGTTTAAAGTTATGTGCATTATTTAAATGTGTATTGTTCTTAACGCGAAATTCTATTTGTGTCGCAACAATCGGAGCTGTGTATTTTTTATGCGTAGTCTTTGATTGGCTGCGCATTTTTTGATTTCATAAAAATTTTTAAATTTTTTCAAAATTGCGCCTTGAATGACAAAATCTGTCCTTGCGGACGGGTATAATATAATTAAAGGGGGCGTATGTCCGATGTGATACGGTCTTTAAACTTTAACCAAATCAAAATTTCATACATAGGAGGAAAATGAAGTTATGAAAGTAAAAAGATTATTGGCGGCGGCAATAACGGCTTTTGTTGCCTTGACATCCGTTCTGCCCGTTTCGGCAATCGATTACGGAAAAGAATACGAGAACAAACCAAGCGGCACATACGATGTAAAATTCAAAGACGTACCGAGAAACAACTGGGCATTTGAATACATCGGCGAAATGCAAAAGCGCGGTATAATAAACGGTTATCCCGACGGCAAGTATTATCCCGATAACTATGTTGAACGCTGTGAATTTGCAAAAATTATGGTCGGCGCGGCAGGATTGCGCACAGGTGACGCAAGCGGCGAGTATTTTGCGGACGTAAAATACAATGACTGGTTCTATGAGTATGTAGAGACGGCAAAAGAATACCTTACCGGTTACAAATCGTTCGGACAGAACTATTTCAGACCGAACAATTACGCCCTGCGCGAGGACATCGCGGTTGCTTTGGTAAAATTAAAAGGCTATGACACAAAGAGCACCGACCAAAACATATTACAGACAATGTTTTCGGATTATGACAGCATTTCCGAATCGGCAAAGCCATATGTGGCAACAGCGGTTGACCGCGGCTTGGTTTCGGGTTATGACGATGGAACATTCAAGGGTCAGGACTCAATCACGCGTGCCGAGGCGGCAGCAATGCTATGGCGTGCATATCAATACGGCAATGATAACAAAACAACCGAGGTTTCGGACAACAGCAACAACAGCCAAACCCTCGGCGATGCCGACAATAATAAAACCGATGACACAAAAAACGATAAAAAGACCGATACAAACACAGACAAAAAGACCGACACAAACACAGACAAAAAGACCGACACAAAAAAGAATGATAACAATACCCTAACCGAGAGCAAGGATGACGGCAAGTCATACGCCGTAACCACCCTTGCAAAGGCGACAATAAACGATTCGCTCACCGATATGACTATCGATGACAATGATACCGTCTATTACATCAATCGTAAGGATAATTCCCTTTATAAAGTCGCAGCAAAAAGCGGTGCAGGCGCAAAGAAATTGACAAGCCTGTCAAAGCTCACATACACCGAAACGGAAACAAGACAAGAAACGCGCACGGTAAAGAAAAAGGTTGAAAAAGTATCATCTCAAAGCGCGGACGAGGGTGCGGCAATAGCCCTTGCGGCGGTTGAAGATGAGGATAAAAGCAATGATACATCCGTGACGAACAATAACGAATCCGACAAAGACAAAGATGACGTTACGCTTGACAATGGGGAAATGGCGGACGATGACAAAAAAGATGAGAACCTTGGGGAGGAAGACAAGGATAATCAAAACGGAACGGATGACAAAAAGGAATCGGATTCAAAAGATTCAACCGATTCGGATAAATCGGACAGCAAAGACGAAAATACCAATAAAGACACGAACAAAGATGCCGATAAGGATAAAGACAGTGAAAAGCCGAAAGAACCCGAGTATGAGTATATAGATGTCGAAGAAACGGTTGAAGTCGAAGTTCCGATTGCAAAATATTCGGATTATTATGCACAACAGGTATACTATGAACCGACATCGGACAAGGTATGGCTTATCGGATATTTCAAAAACAAGACCAACGAACAGGGTCAAGAGGGCAGCAACAAGTTCTGGATGACGCTCAACGCCAATGATTTAAAAGAAGTGATTGTAAAAGGTAATTTTTATCCCAATTCCGGCACATCTGGCGAATTTGTTATAGGCTCACTTCCCAACGGACAAATAGTTACAAAGTATGATAGTAATTACAGAATATATTTAATCAATCAAGATACGTGGAAATATAGCGAATTTTATACCAATCGTATTGATAATATTTGGTCGGCTATACAAAACGGAAACAATTTATTTATGCTTGATGGTGACTACGATAAATTATACACTTATAACTTTACCTCTAAAAGTTTTGATGAATACAAAACCGAGTTTAAACTAACCTCCGATAAACTGGCATCGGGAAACAACTGCTTTTATTTTTGGAATATAAAAGGCGGAAAGATAGTAGCGTTTAATGTTAAAAACGAAAGATTTAAGACATCTAACATAGACGCGGAAAAGGACATACAATTAAAAGACAACGGATATATAACGGCAAACGGTTTGGCAATGATGAGAGTTACATCGAACGAAAACTTTGTTTTCGCCGACGGGGACTCAGCCGCAATCCGACTTTTATACAAAAAATAATGCTAAAAAGTGATAAGGAATGACCCGCGCGGTCATTCCTTACGCTAAAGTTAAGGAGGCGTTTTAACATATGAAGATAAAAAAATTATTATGCGCGGTGCTTGCCGCCGTGGCGGCAATGCCGACCGTTTCGGCGTTTGCCGCAACGGAAGACCCCGTTGAATTTTCAACCGTTGACGAAATGAACGGACAAGTTTATGTAGCGCAAAATTCCGGACCTCAACAAGGCTTGTATTTTAAGGGCGCAAACGTAACAACCAATTCGATTCCGTATCCTGCACTTAAATTCTCAAACACGGAATTTTGCTGTTACGGCAACAGGTTTTATTATATGAATAATGAGCCGTATGACGGACCCTCTAAAATATATTCCTGTGATGCAAACGGACGTAATGAGATAGTTATTGCCGATAATGCCTATTCAGGCACGGCGGCGTTTATAGTTGATAACAATTTATATTATACCGCGTATTCATCAATATGGGATTGGGACTATAATTTATATGACAGAGAATATTACGGCGGTATCTATAAAATCAATCTTGCCACAGGTGATTGGCAAAGGGTTGTATCGGACAATAACGCAATTATGAGATTTTGTGACGGTGATTATATTTATTATGAGATAATCAATAGTTCCTCGGCTTATTACCGAATTGACACAAACGGAAATTATTGCAGCTATGCGAATTATTATGATGATGAATTTGCTTATAATAAATATGATTATAATCTATCAAGTTATGCTCTCACAGGACGAACAATATACTTTATCGATAACACAGGTACTCTATATTCAAAAACCCGAAACGGCGGCGATTTACACCAAATTAAAAGAATTGAAACCGGTATGTCAAGTGATATAGTTAAGGTTACAAAAAACTATATATATTATATTACTCAATGGAGCGAAGATCCGTATGTGTGGCTCTATCGCATAGACAGATATTAAAAGGGAGTTTTAACATATGAAAATCAAAAAATTATTATGTGCGGCGCTTGCCGCCGTGGCGGCAATGCCGACCGTTTCGGCATTTGCAATGTCAACCGCCGAATTTGACAACGGAATGCGAAACGGCATAAACTATTTTAACCGCGGTTTGTACTATGAAGCACGTGACGAATTTCAATGGTTCTGTGACTATAACTGGGGCAATATGAATTCGGGTCAGCAAAAATATGCCCTTGATTATCTCGGCGCGGCAAAGCAGAAAAACACACAAAAATACTCATCATATGTGGGAAAGTGGAACTGGGATTTATCTGTGCCATATATAAAGGGCGGCTCGGACTATAATTTCTATCATTATGATGAGGCATGGGTCCATATTGAGTATATAGACCCCGATACAAGAGATGTAAGATTTCAATATTATCGTCAAAAAGGCGGTGTTCATCTGTATGAATATACAAAAGGATATGGCAAGATAGAAAACGACACTATTATTGCCAATGTCAAAGGTACAAAAGACTTTGTTCATATGTTAGCTAATTTCGAAATAAGACTTTCTCTCGGCAACGGCTATATTTATCTGACATCAATTAACAAAGATTATAATGCTGTTGCATTTGAAGGAATGATGTATAAATAATGATTTCAAAACTCTTGACAACTATAGCGTAAAGGTGTAAAATTGATTATATAAAAATGTTTTATATATCAAACAGGGAGGTTCTTTTAATGAAAATCAAAAAGATGGTGTGTATAGCACTTACTGCTGCCACGTTACTGTCGACCGTTTCGGCATTTGCAATGTCAACTTACAGCTTTGATTCGGGTATGCGCAAGGGCATTAATTATTTTAATCAAGGTTTGTACTATGAGGCACGGGACGAATTTCAATGGTTCGCTGATTATAACTGGGGGTCACTTAACTCAAGTCAACAAAAATATCTGCTTGATTACCTTGATGGCGCAAAGGCGAAAATCAAAGAAGTAGAATATGCCAACAATCATTTAACACAAGAACAATTCGATGACGGCATGAGAGCCGGTATTAATTATTTTAACAAAGGTATGTTCTATGAAGCCTGTGATGAATTTCAGTGGTTTTGTGATTATAATTGGGGCAAAATGAATGCCGGGCAAAGACAATATGCTTTAAACTATCTTGACGGTGCAAAAGCAAAATTTTCCGAATATGTAACGGTATACGCTCTCGGAGACGGATATGTTAAAACCGAGTGGATACATAAAAGTCGTGTCAAAGAATATGAAAGAGCCGGTTGGAGTCTTACAAAACCAAAAGCTCAGTATAATACAACTGATACTATTTTAACCAATAAGGCAGTCGCTTACTTTAAAAATTGGTTATACTGGCCAAACAGTGCAACAATATATCAAACAAGAGTTTATAATATGGAGGATGATTGGGATAGAGAAAATGGATATGTACCTTGCAAAGTATATATTGATGCCTCTGTATTAAATACATATGGATATTATATTCGTAAAACATTTTATGTTTCCATAGAATTTAACAGATACAACGGCAATTACGAAATTTACGGTGTATATGAATGATTATAATATTCATGCCCAACACAAAAATGACGGTCGCATGACCGTCATTTTTGTGTTATAAGAATTATTCCGTTTTGTCCGTGTCAATATTGACATTGATGTCAGCATCAACGGTTTTAATCGTCTCATCGGCATCATCGGTCTTGTCCGACTTTTTAAAAAGCTCGGACACCTTATCGATTGCGGTCGGGGCAATATCCAAAAGACGGTCATAGATACCGCTTTTTTCATTAACCGAAATCATTCTGATTTTGCCGTTGCCTACAACCAAAAATCCCTCGGGCGAAAGCGATATTCCGCCGCCCGTTGCGCCGCCGAACATACTTTTCGGTTCGTCAACCGATGATTTTTTTGCGTTATAACGCTCAAACTCTGAACCGCCGACAGCAAAGCCGATTGCCACCTTTGAAATGGGTATGATAACCGAACCGTCGGGCGTTGCTATTGCGTCACCTACGATTGTGTTCACGTCAATCATATCTTTGAGACCCTGCAAAGCTGTGTACATAATTCCTTCTATCGGATGTTTTTCTGCCATTTTCTCACTTCCTTAAATTAATTTTTATCATTTTTATTTTGCTTTGACGATGTTTTAAGATATTCTTTTAAATATGTCAAAAGCGGCGGCACGGCGGCGTTTATAATATGCACCGGACGCACCTTTATTATACTTTTCATCTTTATATCAAAACGCTTGCCGTAGAAATCGGGCGTTATGTCAAGCATGGGGTACACAACATACGCATATCTCGCCAAAAGCGGATATATCGTGCCGACCGCCCCCCATACCGAACCGTAAAGCATTCCCGTCGCGGCGGCATTGTCCGTTCCGAAATCAAGCGTTATCCGCCAGACCGGAATCTTTATTTTATATCGCATTGCCGCAAAAAATCTGCGAAGCAGCGACCATATAAACGAGAACTTTTCCTTTGTCTCGGCAAACACGGACTTAGCCGCATCTGTATCAAAGCCCTTTTCCTCGCTGAAAATCCGCGATTTAAGGTGTTGAATTCTATCTTTTATCGGTGAATCTTGTACATCACCGTCATTATTGCCCGTATTGCTATTATCTGCGTTTTCGGTATCTTTATCCGAAATATTTTTATCTGCCGCTTTATCCGCTTTATCCGATTTATCCGCTTTATCCGATTTGTCCGATTTGTCCGATTTGTCCGATTTGTCCGATTTGTCCGAAAAGTCAGCAACAAATCTTTTTTTGATAAACCACGCATAAACCCAAACCACAAGCGCATCCGATGAATAATCGATGTCAATGGTGACATACGGCACAACAGCCAAACAATAAATCAATATTAAAATGATTAGTATGACTGAAAAAATCATCATATTCATCCGCCTCGCTTTTATTCGGACTTAAAATCACAGCATTGTTTCAATTCGGTTTATTCTTCGCCTTTCGGTGTATCTTGTCCGTTATCCGATTCGACGCTGTTATCGCCTTGTTCGTTATAGATATTTTCGCTTCCCGATTCATCTGTCGGATTCGATTCGGTGTTTGGGTTCTCATCACCGGTATCTTCCGAACCGGTTATGCCCATCTCGGTTTGGCGATACGCCGTAACCTCCGCCATTTCAATCTGTTCCGTTTCTTCCACGGTCTGTCCGAGAGAATCGAACTCAGGAAGTTCGTCAAGCTCGGATATTCCGAACGCACGCATAAAATGCTGTGTCGTACCGAACAGAATCGGTCTGCCCGGGGCTTCGAGCCTGCCTTTTTCCTCTATAAAATTGCGCTCTATCAGACGATTGACGATATAGTCACAATTTACGCCCCTGATATGCTCAATCGTGCTGCGCGTTACGGGCTGTTTATATGCGACAATCGACAAAACCTCGAGAGCGGCATTGGAAAGATTCTGTTTCCGCGGCGGCTCGGCAAGCCGTCCGATATATTCGGCATAAACGCCGTTTGTACACATCTGATAACTGTCTTGCATACGGATAATGTGTATTCCCCTGCGTTCAAAGTTATACGAATCCATCATCTTTTTTAATATTTCACGCAAGGAGCGTTTATCAACATCGACAATATCCGCAAGCCTTTCAAGCTCAACTGGGTCACCTGCGGCAAACAAAACCGCCTCAATTATCGATTGAATTTCTCTGATTTCCATAAATCAATCTCCTTTATCGTGATTAATCCTCAAACGTGCTGACATCGAGGTTTCCGTCATCGTTGCGATAAACGCCCGGATTCGAAATATCACCGTCTGCGCTGTATTCTACCCGAATTTTATTAAGTTTAATCAATTCCAGAGTCGCCATAAATGACGCAACCGCCTCGGCTCTGGTCTTTACACCCTTGAACAATTCCTTGAACATCGTTGCTGATTTTGTCTTGAGCCGATTCCAGATTATCGATACTCTTGAGCGCATCGAAACCTTTTCACGTCCGACTATACCGACAAACGAGTCTTTCGGCGGCGGCATTTTACGCTCTAATCTCTGATACGCGCGCTTGTATGCCGCAAGCAAATTCTCGGGCGTTAAGGTTGCATAATTTAGCTCTGCCGGCGGTCTCTCGATTGCATCGGGAGCTTTAAAAAACATTGACGCACCGATATGCTGTCGTTCGGCGAAAAAGCCAATCGATTCCTTAACCTTTTTGTACTCGGTAAGCCGTCTGACAAGCTCTTCGCGAGGGTCAACACCGTCATCTTCTTCGTCCTCGGGCTTTGGCAAAAGCATTTTGGATTTTATCTGCAAGAGAGTTGCGGCAAGCACCAAAAACTCACTCGAAATCTCTAAATCCATCTCTTTCATACTGTTCATAACATCAAGATATTGATCCAATATTTCGGAAATCGGAATATCATATATATTGACCTTATTCTTTCGGATAAGCATAAGCAAGAGGTCAAGAGGTCCTTCAAAGCTGTCAAGTTTAAATTTTAGCTGCTCCATTTCGCGTCAAACATCCTTTGATAAGAGGCATAATGCCTCGTCATTCAGCGTTTCGGTGACAAATTGCATCACCCGAAACTTTATGCCAAACCCCGTCCGCAAACGCGGCGGATGTTCGGGTTTTGTTATATTCATCGGATTTAATGTATAAAAAGTCCGATAATATTCGAGTAAAAGTCTATAACCGCACTTTGGCACATATTCAAAAGGCTGTTAAAAATCGGTGTATTTATCAGAATTATCAGAATGATAAACCCATAGCGCTCATAGTCCATAAGTTTAAAATATGTCCTCTCGGGCAGGATTGCCGTCAGAACCTTTGACCCGTCAAGCGGCGGAATCGGAATAAGGTTAAACAGTCCCAAGCCAAGATTTATCATTATCATATAATACGCAAGCTCATAAAATACCGATGCCAGCGTGAATCCGAACGATGCCGATGAAAATCTCAACCCGCCGAGCAGGGTATATATAACCATTGCTATAAATGCGAGCAAAAAGTTGGAAAACGGCCCTGCGAGAGCAGTCAAAATCATTCCGCCTTTTTTGTTTTTAAAGTTCCACGGATTAACGGGAACGGGTTTTGCCCAGCCGAATCCGAACAGAAACAGGCATATTGCACCGAACGGATCCAAATGCGCAAGCGGATTGAGCGAAAGCCGCCCCGAATATTTCGCTGTTTTGTCACCAACCGCATAAGCCGCAAGTCCGTGCGAAAACTCATGAACAGAAAGCGAAAACAAAACGCAAAACGCCAATATCAGTATATAAGTCAGTTTTTGTCCCATAGACAAAGAACTTTGATTCAGTATTCTAAAAAGCATGATTATCCTCCGCTTTATCCGATATTTTTACATATCACAAATTATCATATCTTCGTATGTTTCGCGGCGAACGGCAACCTTTGCCTTTCCGTCTTTTACTATAATTACGGGAGGACGGGGAATCCTGTTATAGTTGCTCGCCATCGAATAGTTATACGCACCCGTTGAAAGCACAGCAACAATTTCGCCCGTCTTAAATTCGGATGTGTGCATATTCTCACCGATAAGGTCACCCGATTCACAGCACTTACCCGCAAGGGTAATCACTCTGTCACACGGTGCCTCGGGATTCTCAACGGATACAGCCGTATATGCCGATTGATAAAGAATGTATCTCGGGTTATCACCCATTCCTCCGTCAATCGACACGTAAGTTCTGATGCCCGGAATTTCTTTTATCGTTCCGACCGTATAAAGAGTCAAGCCTGCCTCAGCCACTATCGAACGCCCGGGTTCAACAACAATAAACGGAAGGTCTATGCCGCGTTCGTTCGCGACCCTCTTTACAACAACCGATACGGCACGCATATATTCGCCATAGTCAATCGGGGTATCATCCTCGGTATACTTGATTCCGAAACCGCCGCCGAGGTCAAGCTCGTTCACCTCAACGCCGTATTTCTCTTTCATATCGGCGATAAAGTTCATCATTATTTCAGCCGCAAGTTCAAACGGAGCAAGCTCAAAAATCTGTGAACCTATGTGACAGTGAAAGCCGATAACCGAAATATTCTTTTTGGATGCGGCAAGCGCGGTAATCTCATCAGCCTCACCCGTTTCGAGGATTGCGCCGAATTTTGAATCAATCTGACCCGTTTTTATAAATTCGTGGGTATGTGCGTCAACACCAGGGGTTATTCTTATCATTACGTTTGCGACAACGCCGAGCCTTGCCGCCGTTTCATCGATACGTTCGAGTTCCAACGCGTTGTCAACAACTATTCTGCCGACCTTGTTTTTAAGCGCAAATTCAATCTCATCGGGGGTTTTGTTATTACCGTGAAAGTACAGCTTGTCCGCCGGGAATCCTGCCGCCAGAGCAGTATAAATCTCACCGCCCGACACGACATCCGCACCCATACCTTCTTCGGCTATAACCCTATACATATACTTACAGGACAGAGCTTTGCTCGCATAAATCGCAAGACCCTTGCCGCCGTAATGCTCTTTTATGGAATTAACATACGCACGACAATTCTCTCTAACCGTTTTTTCGTCAATCACATATGCCGGTGTTCCGAATTCCGATGCAATATCGGTCAAATCACAACCGCCCATACTGAGATTGCCTTTTTCATTCACATTTAAGCATTTCATAACCTGCTGCATTCAAATCTCCTCCTGTGCTTATAAAACGTATTTTATCAATAGTACCAATATATACATACTTATTTAATTTTACCATACTCAGACGATTTTGTCAAACCCATTTTCTCAATAATACGTTTTTGAATGAATAAACAAATTATGAATAAAATATATATTTGTAGGTACGGTCTCCGCAGCCGCTGTTGTCGGTTTATTTCAGCTATGCCTGTATTGGAATTTTATAAAGCAGCCGCAACAGATAATCGATATAGTTTTAGGAATAACGCAAAACAATTATCTTGGTGATAAAACTTGATTTTATTCCCAAAATGTGATATACTATACTCAGCAACCCGAAAGAGATTTTATAACTATTTGCACCGACTCAGGGCGGCGGAACGGAGATTATTATGGAATATATTAAGGTTTCACAAGCGGCGGAAAAGTGGTGACTCTCACCCATTTATCGACGGCAACGGCAGAACGGGAAGGTTACTGCTTAACCTTGACCTTATCCAAAACGGCTATCCCGCAATCAATGTGAAATTCACCGACAGAAAAAATTACTACGCTGCATTTGATAATTTTTACAAAAATAACAATGCCGAACCGATGACAGAACTCGTGGCAAAATATGTAACTGAACAAATGGAACAGTATTTAAAAATATTGGAATAATCCTATGATACACATAGCCAAACAGCCGCAAGAAAAAACCGCTCGGCTATCTTCATACCGATTATCCGATGGTACTGTTTCTGTTATAAAGTTTAGTTTAACTCTTTTATAATCCGTTATGTTAAACTGTAAATCAAATATTTATGACGCGAATCCGAAATCATCAAAATCCGCAGCGGAAAACACACATCCTGTACTATACAAAAAACATTTTGCATATAATGAACCAAAGACCGCAATTATTTGCGAAACGGGAGGCATTATATGTGAGATGTTATATCGAAGAGAGAACTGTTGAACTTGCGAATTATATCATAAAGAACAAATGTACCGTCCGCGAGGCGGCACGAAAATTCGGAATTTCAAAATCCACCGTACATACAGTTGTAACAAGACAGAAACTTTTTATATAGAAGTGGCGTAATAATAACGATTATCTGCATCTATGATTGCACCCATTAAGCAGTCACCTGCTTTCCGGAACCGGAAAGCAGGTGACAATTATCCTTCTATTCTTTTGATGTTATCTTATCAATTACTTTCCATTGAAACATTTCCTTAAAATCTTGATAACATTCTTCACAAATCCAATGATAATCATCTTCTGTTGCATAAGCAAATGTCAGCGAAGAGTCTATTCGAGTTCCGCAAAACTCGCAATGATCGTGCTCCCAACCTTTGCGAAACGGTTGATAGTGTTTCTTTATAAGTGTTTTTTGAAACAAATAATTCATTTGATTTGTTAATCGCCAATCGTTTTTATTCATCATAATTACCTCCAAATTATTTTTTCTCTAAGCGCCCATCGGGGAAAACTCTATATTTATTGCCATTTGAATCAATATAATCCCAATGAGGACCGATAGGATCTCCGTGATTTAAATCCGAATTCCATTTTTCTCCGGTTTTGGGGTTATACCAGTTACCTTTACCACCCTTTGGATCGGTTTTTCCGCGCCATTCAAAATCTTTACCGGGCGATATTGATGGATCGTTACCGGGATATTTAATACTTTTACTCCCCCTTGTATTTCCGAAATTACCACCTGCACCTGCACCCATTAAGCAGTCACCTGCTTTCTGGATTTTGAAAATTCGCTTTCAAAAGGCATTATATTTATGCTCGCATCCCGGTACTTCTTAAAAATATCATCAGGTGCAGCGCCATACACAATAATTGTTCTCGGCGATAGCCTTCTAACCATTTCCGCAAGCCCGTCTTTGAAATAATCCTTATCAATCCTGTTTTTTATACAACCATGAGTACCTACCGCAACAGTTTTGAATTTTTCAATTCCGTCAAAGCAAAATTCGTATGTACGTTCATCATTGAACCTCACATTAGGTATAATTTCAACTCCGTTATTCTGCAGCCAAACGGCTATTGCTCTGCCTCTATATGTATTCCACATTTGCATACAAAGCGGCATATTTCGATACAAGCTGAAGTCCGGCGAAATGATGCCCTTAAACTTTTTGAGTTTCGCAAGGTACTGTTTGGGGTTATGCCATAAGCGTTCAAAATTCACATCATGCTCATAAAACATAACCCAACAGTCAAAATCATTCCATGTTCTTGCCATTGCCTTTGAAAATGTTATAACTCTGTCAGGCAATTGACTGCTTGTTCTAATTTTAGGCAACTCAAAATAACCATCATAGTCGGCTTTTTCTACCAAAAACGAATGAAACACATCATAATTGTTATTAAATTGTACATCTGTCATAAAGTATATTACCTCCGTAAACATAAAAAATTGTAGAAACCATAAAAAATTTCCTCCAAACTCTTGATTTTTGTTTACGGATATGCTAAACTATACTTGTTCAGACAGGTATGCGTTTAGCATATCCGTGATGAAACACATTGTTAAACTGCGCCAACAGTTTTTCTAATGTGTTTTTTCTTTTTGCCCAAAACAATCAATTGACATCACCCCTTTACCAAATTTTTTAAATTATTCTTTGCCCTTTTCAAACTCATTGGCACGATATAATTTTTCTATATTGTGCGCCTCTCTTAATTCCCGTTTTGTAAGGCTGCATAAATTGTTAATGTTTCCGTTTTCAATCACATAAGCGCAATCGGGTCTTGTACAATCGGTGTGTAATAATGTTACATTGTGTGTTGTAACCATAGATTGCATATTGTCAAAGCTCTGAATTATTAAAAGGATTTTTTCAGAAAGTTCATGGTGATAATATGCGTCAAATTCATCTATTACAAGAAAGGTAAGTTTGTCAAATTCTATAAACCAGCAATAAAACAGCATAAGAGTTCTGGTGCCCGAGGAGGCTATGGACTCAAACTCGACAACATTATCATTTTCAAACTTAGCACCGATTGTAAGTGCGCCGCTCATTGGTTTCAGCGGTACAAGCGTGTAATTGAGTCCCATATCATTAATAAATGCGTTAAAATCCTCGAGTCTGTCATTGTTAAGAATAATCTCATTTAATTTTTCGCTGCCGAGTTTATAACCAATATATTTATTAGCGTCTCTTAAACTCCTGAAATATAACATTCCGCTTACAAACTTCATAATTTTGCTTATAATCGAATTTTCGTCTTGTATAGTATTGTTATAGATATACTTAACAACCGATAATTGTTTTTGAAGTCCTTTTGTTCTTAAATTTTCCGCACCGGGAATTTTTATAAAATTGTCCTTTTCATCTATAAAATTATGAACAAGCATTTTTTTGCCGTTTACAGCTATTGCTTCAAGCAATAAAGTTGTTAAATTAGCCTTACAATAAGTATATATAACCTCATCTTTACCGAACTGAAAAACATATGTAAACGTCGCAAATTTGTCTTCGTTTCCGACATATGTATATAAGTGTTGAGGAACATCATCTTTTTCTGCGTCAAGCAAGTGGGCTGTTATATCAACAACGGCGGTACACAAGATTGATTTTCCCGAGCCGTTTTTGCCAAAAACAACGGACTTCTTAGCAATCTTATTATCAACTAAATTTTTACGAAAGCCATAATCGCGAGTGTCCGATAAGTTCCATAAAAGAATATCTTTAAATCCTCTGTAATTTTCAACCTGAAATTTTTTAAGCATAATCAAAACTCCTTTCTGTAATAATTATAACACATATCCTACTATTTGTTAAGCGATTTCTGTATTTTTTTTACTGATAGCATAAATATTCCGCAAATTATTAGATTTTTATGGGGGTTGACCGCATTTTTGTTACGGATGTTTAAAAATGATAAAACAAAAACTTGCTAAACACTTTCAAAAAATTGCATATGCGGAAATTTTGTTATCTTGGTTATTTTAGGAACAACACAAAGCAATTATTTTCGTAATCAGGGTTGATTTTAATACCGAAAAGCTGATTTATCCCGAAGAAATAAAAGGCAGAGAGCGAAACGACGGCTTTGATGCTCCTGAAAATTTTGTTGTTTTTGAGTGCGTCAATAAGCTTTTGGATAAAGGCTTTAAACAAAATGCAAAGTATTTTTGAAATTATACCCAAACTTACAGACAACTGTAATGGGAAGCATGAACTCAAAAACACTGAAACTACAGTATCGTACTAAACTCTTAATAATTAACAGAAAACTTATTGCGTAACAGAAAACTTATTGCGCACATCCTGTACTATACAAAAAACATTTTGCATATAATGAACCAAAGACCGCAATTATTTGCGAAACGGGAGGCATTATATGTGAGATGTTATATCGAAGAGAGAACTGTTGAACTTGCGAATTATATCATAAAGAACAAATGTACCGTCCGCGAGGCGGCACGAAAATTCGGAATTTCAAAATCCACCGTACATAAAGATATAACCGAACGGTTGCTCGAAATCAACAAGAGCTTGGCAAACGATGTTAAAGCCATACTGCTTGAAAACAAACAAGAACGTCACATAAGAGGCGGATATGCAACGAGAGAAAAATATCGCCGTCACAAAACGGCGGTTTGATTCGGCGCGTTGACATATTCGGCAAAGTTAAACATATCAAAATCGGGCTGTATCTTCGACCCGGTAAAATTTTCATTTGGCGGCCTGTACGGCCGCTTTTTTTACCCAAAATCAATTTATTATTTAAATTTTTTTAATTGACTCAACGGCGGTTTTATGCTAAAATTATCCCATTATACATAAAGTGAGGAAAATATTGTATGTTTTTTTGGGCGTTACTCTTTTTAACGGTAATTTTATCGTCAATTGCCGGGATTATTTATCTTGTCGTCAAAGTAAATAAATTTATTTTTATAAAAAAACTCGCATGCAACAGACGCGGCATTTCTTATGCAATAAGTGCGGCGATTATTTTTGCAGCAATGTCTGTGCTTTGCCTGTTTTTGGGTATGGTCAATACAGTTATTGTTATGCTGCATCTGGTTGTATTTTGGCTGTTGGTGCAATTTGTTTGTTACCTCATTAAAAAATTCGGTTCAAAAACAATCGGTGCGGATTGGCAGGTCATAACCGCGATTGTGATAACGGCGGCATATCTCTTGTCCGGCGCGGCACAGGCGTATAACGTCAGGCAAACCGACTATACTTTTCAAACCGATAAGAATATCGGAAATCTGAGGGTTGCTCTGTTGGCGGATTCTCACCTCGGTACGACTTTTGACGCCGACGGATTTGAAAAATATTTAAAATGCATTCAAGAACAAAATCCCGATACTATCGTTGTGGTCGGCGATTTCGTAGATGAAGGCACAACCGCATCGGATATGCAAAAAGCGTGTCGGGCTTTGGGAAAATTAAATACAAAATACGGCGTATATTTTGTGTACGGAAATCACGACAAAGGAATTTACTCAAACGGAAAACGGGATTTTAACGGTGATGACCTTGCAAACGAGCTTATAAAAAACGGCGTTTCGGTTCTTGAAGACAAGTCTGTTTTGATTGACAACAGGTTTTATCTGATAGGCAGACAGGACGCGTCCGAAGAAACGGATTTCGGCAGAAAAAGAGCCGATATGGCAACCCTGACTCAAAATTTGGATAAGGATAAATATTGGATTGTTCTCGACCACCAGCCGAGAGATTATTCCGCCCAAGCAGCCTGCGGAGCAGACTTGGTTTTATCGGGTCACACACACGGCGGACAGCTTATCCCTCTCAAACAAATTGCCGAGCTGACCGGGATCGGCGGAAACGATAAAATCTATGGCACGGAACACAACATAAATTCGGATTTTATTGTAACCTCGGGAATTTCGGATTGGGAAATTTCATTTAAAACCGGCTGTTTTTCGGAATATGTGATAATAGACATAAACCAAAACAGCCGGTAAAAGCCGCTCTATAAATCGCGGCCGCCTTTTCCATAGAAAAACAGCGCAACCGTTCCGGGGCCGACGTGCGAGCCGGTAACGGGTTCATAGCATACGGTCAGGCATTCGCCGCCGAATCTGTATTCTTTAAGCTTTTTAATCAAATATTCTGCGCCGCTTTCGTTATCGGCGTGCGCGATACCTATATTCAGTGTTTTATCTACGGCACATTTGTTATATCTGTCGGCAAGAGCGTCAAGAGCGCGCTTGCTGCCGCGGATTTTGCCACTCATAACAATCTTACCCTCGTGATTGCCGATTAAGATAGGCTGTATGCCCAAAAGTCCGCCGATAAGCGATGCCGCCCCCGAAATCCTTCCCGTTCTTTTCAGATGTTTTAAATCCTCAACGGTAAAGCATTGACACATTGTCGGTATCAAATTTTGAATTTCTTTTTCAATATCGCCGACAGACATTCCGCTCTCTATCATTTCCGCGGCTTTTAGAACAATCATTCCCTCACCGAGAGACGCACCGAGCGAATCCGTCACGATTATCTCGGGGACTCTTTTCGTATCACCGTATTTTTTGACGAATTCCTCCATGACCTCTGCCGCGGCAATACGCGCCGCATTAACAGTTCCGCTTATTCCGCCGGATATGCCTATGTATATCACATTGTTACCGCTTTCAAGCTCTCGGCGGAACTGTGACGAAAACGCCTCTGTGTTCACCATAGACGTTTGAGCAATCTTGCCCGAACGCAACGCGTTATAGTACGCCTTGCCGTCAAAATCTTTTTCGTCCTGTTCAACTCCATCGAGAATATATGACAGAGAGATAACTTTTATATTTTTTTCAAGTGTAAGTTTCGATGGAAGATTTGCCGCCGAATCGGTATATAATTGTATCATTTTCAATACCCCTTTACAAGACTTCGCTTTAAACATTGCCGTTCGTGTTCAATTGCCTATGTTAGCAACACAACCGCAACGGTATATATTTTATCACATAAGCAAATATTTTGTCACGCTACTTTTATATAAACTCATTCTACTGTACAAATAACAAGAGTAGAGCCGAAATGTCCGACTCTACTCTTGTTAGAAACTATGTTTTTCACGAATAATCAAAGCAAAAACGCGCTTTAAAAAGCGGAATTTTTAAAATTTCATCACAATGTAAAACGAAATTTTGAAAATCATTCATCTCTTTATCATTCACCCTTTTTGCGTTTCAGTTTTGCGCAAAGCAAAACTATCAGCTCCGCAGGAATAAGCAAAATAAAAATCTGCCACGGGTTAAAACGCAAAAGAGCAACATAGATTGACAGTATAATGCTTAAAATAAGCAGGGCAATTATCGAATAGTTATGCCGTCCCTTGTTCCATACCGAATTCATAACCAACAGAGTAATTATCGATATGGGAATGGTATAAACAAATATTTCGGGGACGGGCTTGCTCAAAATCCAAAGTATGATAAATATCAATACAGAAATAAGCCATATCCCGCAAAAAGCAATCCATGCGACAATATGTCGATAGAACTTTCTCGGCGCGGGCGGCTCATCGTCTGCCCCGCGGTGATCCTCAAAAATATAGTCTATGCTGACATCAAAAATTTCGCTCAACCTCTTTAAGGTCTGAGCGTTCGGCGCCGCATCGCCGCGTTCCCATTTGGAAATCAGTTTATCCGAATAATTCAGCTTTTGCGCAAGCTCGGATTGCGTCATCTCCGCCGCCGTGCGCAAGCCGCATATATTATTTGCAATTATAAGGTTCAGTTCCTCCACGATAATCTCCATTCCGTTGATAAGTTTTTTATATTTTAACATAAATATCCGTTTTAGTCAACCGTAAAAAACAAACAAGAACACGGTTTTGAACGAGTAAACAAATTATGAACAAAACGTATATTTGTAGGGGCGACCCCATGTGGTCGCCCGTAATATGTTCATCGAACTATGCGGCATCCATATAATCTTATTATATTTGCTCGTATGCACGGGCGACCACACGGGGTCGCCCCTACGGGTTTATGCTGAAATTCACGAAAAATTATCTCGTTCAAAACCCAAAACAAACAAGAACCCTCTAATTTGAGGTTCTTGTTTGTTTTGGATTTGAGAATTTGCCGCGTCAATATCAATAATAATATCCGTACTTGGCTCTAAGCTCCGCTCTCAACATATTATTATCGAGAAGGCTGTTTTCAAGACCGTATTTCAAAATCATATCGTATACGTCAAGGTACTTCTCGTTTTTCGAATTATCAAGTTCGGTCGAACGGTTCTTTAACCGATAACCCTCGTTGATATAACCGTTTGCCTCATATTTTTGGTTGTTAAAAAGCTCATTCCACTCATTTTCCTTGCCTTGAGTGTCAAGTTTTTGTTGATTGAGCAGGTTATCCCAATAATTCGAAAAAGCTGTCTTCTCTGCCTCACGATTGCGCTTGTACGCCGCATTATCCCTCGAAACCGCGCTTTTTGCCGCGGTATTGATATTATCTGTGGTTCGGTTATTTGCACTCATCGCGTTATTATACGCCGAGTTATACATATCAAGCATCTGTTCGATAGTATCAAGGTCTGTTTGATATTTATCGCTGTACCTCTTATACGCCGATTCGGCAAGCGCCGGAATTTGATCCGACAACTGTTTCGCATAATACTGATTTGCCATACTGCTTGCGGTAACAGCCGCCGAATTGGCATATCCGCCCGTCAAAGCCGAATAATCCGCCATTGCGTTTCGGCTTGCGCGTGCACCCTCTGTCAAATACTTTTGTTTATATGCGTTGTACACAGGGTCGCTGTCGGGGTCATATGAAAACTCCTCTCTGTTTCTGAGCGCATTTATGCTGTCCTCAATCTGTGTGAGATATTTATCATTCACCCTGTCGAAAACATTGTTAGGTGATTTCGCACCGACTCTGTTTTTATAATCGGATGTCAGGCGTTTAACATCGTCCTGCCACGCCCACGCCTTGCCGCTGTCATCGATATAAAGCGTGTCGAGCGGAACACCGCCAATCATAACCGTACCGTTGCCGAAGCTCAGCCCGTCAGCGGTAAGCCCTGCATCACCTGCCTCTGCCGCATATGCGTCACTCACTCTGACGATTGGGTTTGATGACCCTGCATAATACTCAACAAGACTCCTTTGTATATCCGAAAGCGGTGAATACGAGATACCGTTTTCTTCATCAATATATTGCGGTTTCATAAACTTCTTTCCATAGAGCATAACCGTGCCGTCCGCACTGTTATACCCTATGCTGCTGTTTTTAAAGCCCATATCATTGAGGGTCTTTCGTATTCCCACCGTATTTTCGGGTCGAGTTCCAGAACTCGCCGCTTTCGGTGCGGCGGATTGAGTCTGAACCTTTGTTTCGTTGTTGCTCGATTGAGCATTGTTGTCGGGCAGATTCTTTTTGAAATCGTTATACATATTATATACCGACTCAACCGCATTGTCCCACCACCCGATACCTGTTTTAGCCATATATTTTACCTCCGTTGTGACTTGTAATTTCTATATCGTGTATCACTGCCGCTCCGACTCCGTTCAGCTGTATTCTGAAACTGTTGCATTTACCGAACCGAATCGGGATACGCCATACCGAAAACTTCTTTTGATTCTCATTGTTGCTAATCCTGCCAAAATCCGTAAACTCATTGCCGTCAAGCGACACCGATACGTCCGCATACGCACTCGGTTCAAGCTCTGCTCTGATTCTCAGACACGACAACCCTTTGTGTTCAATCATATCATAAGTAAACCTCTTTGACACAACGCTCCATGAGAATTGTTCTTCTCCGCCACAGTCAAGCCGCCACATTTCGCCGTCGGCTATTCCATAGACGCTGCCGTTATAGCTGCAAAAATCCTCAAACGGCGTATCATCCTCGCGCACCCATACATTGAGCGACGGCGTATAGACAAGCACATCGCAGCTGTCATTATTGCACTTTGCGGCGGCGTAATAATGCCTTCCGTCCGTTCCGCCCGCACAGGAAGAATATTTAAGTTTAAGCTGCGGAGCAACAGCGTAAGGCTCACCGCCGGTATACGCATAAAAGCCGTCTTGTGCGAGATAGTATAAAACGCCTTGAATCTCACAAATACTCCTGCCGTCAATACAACCGCCAAACGTCTGTTTCGGAATGGAGAAATTCACCGGTGCGTCACCGTAAACGTGATGAATACAGTTGCGTTTAAACGCAACCACCGCCATACGATAGCTGCAAATTCCGGTAAAGTCTCCGCCGGTCGCAACATAACTGTACCAGCTGTCGTCCGACAAGCCCTGAAACGAGTTAAAGTTTGTACAGTCGCCAAGCTTTGAAGCGTAAATGTATTCACCTGATGCCGCCGTTCCCCACAGGCGATTGTTATGAACACATATAAAGTTCATATCGGGGACAGCTTTTTTCAAGGTAATACTTCCGCTCTCGGTTGCCGACTTAAAACACACTCTCTCGCCGCGCTTGTTATACAAAATCAAGTCAATGCGATTGGCGGAAACAGAGTCCGCCACTGCGCTGACTATCTCATCATCGGCGGCATAATCGCGGCGGCTTTCGATACTGCGCGTGTTGTTTTGAGTTGTTTTACAGCCCGAAATAACAATGCTGTCGCCGACCTCAAAATTCGAATCGAATTCCGCTCCGCTCTTTGAGATATACGCGGTATATTCCCCGGTTGTGTCATTCTTGGACGAATAAAAGACCGGCCCCGTGACATCAATTGCCTTTTCCATACTCACAAGGCTTGCCGCAACGCTTCCGTCATCGGGTGACGGAACGTAATCATAGTATACCTTATCGGGGAAAATACATATCTTACCGTTAAAGTCCGCTATTGACTTTTCCCCATCGGTAAGCGTTCCGCCGACAGCAGTACCGTTATAATAAAACTTGTTGCCCCTCACCCCCGTGAACGAAGTCAAAGCACCGCCCATGTATTCGGGTGCAACGATTGCCGTTGCGCCCGACACATCGGCAATATGACTGCGTGCGCGTCTCGGCGAAAGAGCGGGGATTGCCTCTGCGGACATATTTGTCATCTCGGACAGTGACGAATCGGAAATCTTATCCCGTCTGTCAAGTCCGCCGAATACCTTTATAACCGCCGTCTTACTTTCCTTTTTTGTTATCCTCGGCAAAATCATTTTATCAGCCGCACCTGCCTTTCTTTAAAATTAGTTTGTTTTCTCGGTTTTCAGCATATGCTGTAGTTTTTAAACCTGACCCTATCACTCAGCGGACTGCGCGTTTTAAACTCGCGGCGCATCGACTCAAATAAGCAATTGTATTGGGTCATATGCGCATCATACCCGACATAATCGTGTTGATAAAGAGCTGCTTTTGCAAGAATATATTCGGTGTACATACTGTCATACGGCGCGTCCTCCGCTGCGGTTTCGTCATCGATGACCCTGCGCACGGCAAGTTTTGCGGCGGTCTGTGCCGTCAAAGCATCCCTGTCCAAAATTATCTTGTCCAAGCCGCTCTCCATAACATATGCCGAAACGGCAGTATCCCAATCGACCTTATCCGAAACATCAGCGATTTCGGCAATCTCGATTTTGTCACCCTCTTTAAACTCGGGCATCTCAATTTCGATATAGTTCTCACCGGTGTTGAACTCTCCGCGAATGTCTATATTCCGTATTTTCGACGGAATTTTAAGATAAACGACCTTAAGCCGCTTCGGCACGCCGAACGAAACGCCGTTTTCGTCAAAGTTTTGAACAAACGACCTGAAATCCTGTTTATTCAGCATTTGACCGTTGAGATGCACAACCTCGATTCTGTCAAACGGAATATCATCGGGCAAGTCAAGCTCACCGCGGCTGTTTATCTCCGTTTCGATTACGTCATATTCCTTTAAGATGTTGCGACGTATCTCCGCCGTCACCTCATCGCACCAGTCAAGCTTTTCTTCAAGCGTATAGGGATTCGGGCAAAGCGCATCCGCTTTTTCGATTGCCCTCATAATTTTCATATTCTGCACTCTTACCCTTTCCGATTAACCTTTAAGGCTGTCCATAAAAGCCTGAGCCTCTGCCTCTTGCATTCTGCTGCGTTCAAGCACAAGCGCAACCTTTCTCGGAACGGTAACCTGTACGCCGCGGCGAATCTGATAATTCACACCGTTCACCGTCACTGTAACATCGTCCTTATACTTTGCGTTGTCTTTCACAAGCATAACCGGAACAGGCTCGTTATAGTATTTTTCATATGATTTTTCGGTAGCCTTTTTTACCGATTTTGCATTTTTTGTTGTATTTCCCATCTTTAATTCTCCTTTATGTTTAGATTTAAAACAGCCGATTGTATGATTCTCTTTATAATCGTCAAACCCTTATTATTCTAAAAATCGAATAATCTTACAATCATTTTATCTTCGGAACGGCCGAAAGACCGACCGCTCCGAATAATTTTCCGCCGTTTATTAATAGCTGCACGTTGTTTCGACTCTTACCAAAAATTCGGGCGAGAGTATTTCCGCCGTCTGTGTCGCTTTCCAGCCGACAGTGCTTCTCTGGTCGAGTGGGTCGCCCGTTCCGGCACTTCCCTTTTGTTTGAGAATCGTTTCAAGACCGCCGCCGGTAATATTCGTTACGCCGTATGCGTTCTGACCGATGAACAGGGTCGAATAAATATCCCTGCCCTCCGCTCCGGCACCTGCCGGGTAAATCAGAGAACCGTCAACGATGCTCTCATCGGGCGTTTCCTGAATCGTTATCGTTGCGCTGCCTGCGTCTCCGCTTGCCGCCGATACGATTGAATAGTCAAATCCGTTTATCTGAATGCTTCTTCCGGCAAGAGCCGCTGCGTCATCCGCCGACAAATCCTCTTTTATTGTGATAACCTTATTTGATACGCTTGCGGCGGTCAGCTTTTTCGCGTCACCTTTTGCCAAAGTTGCCGCATTTCTGAGATTTGCCGCACGGAATATCTTTGCCTCGGTCGATTCAACGAATACAACGCCGTGAATCTTACCGATTGCACCCTTGTACCAATCCTCGGGGTCAACATTCTGTTTTACCGCCTTCCATTCGGGGTCGTTGGTGAGGTCGTTCGCAACATCGGGGTGAATAATGGCAACAAAGCATCCGTCCTTGAACGGGCTTGCATTGTTGCGCTTTAAGGTCGCAACCGCTCTCTTGACCGCCGCAACGCTGAGATAATCGTTGTCGGAATAGTTTGTCTTTCCGCCGACAAGCAAGCCTCTGTCAGCCTTGCCGTTGCCGTACTGAACATTTGTTCCGGCATTGACCTTTTCGCGGATAACCGTGTCAAGGGTTCTGCCTGCCTGGTCACCGAGAACCGCCTGTGTTTCGGATATAACCGAGTCAATGGATGACAAGGTAAGCATATCCGAGAGAGTAACATAATCGCCGTACTGTTCAACAGTGGATTCAACCGTTGTTACGTTGATTGCATTACCCTTTGGCGTAACGCCCTCGGTCAGCGGCACAAGCGCCTTTTCGAGAGGACTGAACTTTCTGAATTCAATCGTCTTGCCGTTTCCTGCCGGGATAGGCTTTTTCTGACCGAACTGTGCGTGTACGAGTTTCGGCGACGCAAAATGTATCAAAGCGCGGTCATAATAGGTTTTCATCTCGGGTGTCAGGTTGTTGCCGGGGTTGTTTGTTGTGGTTGTTTGAGTGTTGTAATTAATGCTCATTTAAAACTTCCTTTCTGTTTTCTGATATATTATAGTAGTTTTCTCTTGATTCGACTGTTTGCTTTTAAAACTAAAAGCTGATTTTTTCGCCGTTTCTGACTCTTTCGATGATTGCGTCAATCTCTTTGTCCGACATATCCTTAGGATTTTTCTTGACAACCGCAGGGCTGTTTTTGCCCGCACCGTTCTCCGAAATCCTTTCGCGGCGCGCCGCCAAACGATTCAGAGCCGCCTGAATTTCCTCTTGGATTATTTCATCTTTGTGCACAAGATAGAACGCGTCCTCTATCGAGAGTCCCATCGCCAAAACATATTTGGCAAACTCGGGATTTTGCATCTCTGTTTCGAGGTCAAAATCAGGGCGCTTTCTCATAAAGTCTCTGCGCTGGTTTTCAAGTTCCTCGGCTCTTGCTCTTATGAACGCCTGTTGTTCGGAGTCCATTCCGTTCTGCATTCCGTTCTGCATTCCGTTCTGCATTCCGTTCTGCGGAACAGCGTTTATGTTCGCCGCTTGTCCGCCCTGACGGCTCGGCATATTGCCCGAACCGTTTGTGCGCATCGCCGTGTTCATACTCGGTTCGGCATTGCGCTTGTTTGTGTTAAAGTTAAACATTTTATCTTTCCTTTCTTTTGTGCGGCTTTTGATATTCCGGAATTATCATCGGCCGCAAATCCTTTTGAACGACAGTCCGCGGATTTGTTTCCCTGTCGAACACCTATATAATACACCCGTTTAAAGTGCCATAGCGTGCCATCCCCAAAATGTTTTGAAATAAATAAAAATTTTATCCGATTTTCGCCGCGGCTCATTTTTGTCTCAAACAAAATTAACTTCACCCAAAAAACGTGAAAAAAGCTGTTTTAACGGTTGAAATAAATACAAAAGTGTGATATACTAAAGAGAATCCGCAAAATCGGCGGATTACATACGGCGCAGGTACGCCGTATCCGTATTATGGTAAATGAGAGAGGTGGCATATATGTTATGCTGTAAATGCAATAAAAATCTTGCTGTCGTTTATGTTACGAGGGTTGACCCCGACGGCACAACAAAAAACGAAGGCTATTGCCTGACCTGTGCACAAGACCTTAATTTAGGTCCGGTCAACGATATAATGAAGAATATGGGAATTAACCCCGAAGAGATGGACGACATAAACCGCGAAATGGCGGCAATGATGGACGAAATGCGTAATGGCGACGGTGATATTTCCATTGACTTTCCCGACGGAATCCCCGACAAGGCGCTCTATACTTCCGATGACGATGACGACTATGACGGCGCGGGCATCGGCGAAAATATGAGCCGCAGCCTTCAGCAAAATCCGCTGGAGTTTATGAACAAGATTTTCGGCGGCTCAAACGAGAATAAAAAAGACGAAAAATCCGACAAAAGCAAGACGGACAAAAATAAAAAAACAAAAGAAAAATCAAAGGGTAAAAAACTCAGAAATCTTGAACATTTCGGCGTAAATCTGACCGAAAAGGCTCGCCGCGGCGAAATTGACGCGGTTATCGGCCGCGAACGCGAAATGGAAAGGACTGCACAGATTTTAAACCGCCGAACAAAAAATAACCCGTGTTTGATTGGCGAACCGGGCGTGGGCAAGACCGCGATTGCCGAGGGGCTTGCTCTGAAAATTGTCAAGGGCGATGTTCCGCCCAAACTTTTAAAATATGAGATATATATGCTCGATATGACCGCCGTTGTTGCCGGAACACAATTTCGAGGTCAGTTTGAGTCAAGGCTCAAAAACATTCTCGAAGAGGTAAAGCGTGCCGGAAACATCATACTCGTGATAGACGAAATCCACACAATCACATCCGCCGGTGATGCCGAGGGCAGCCTTAACGCAGGCAATATCCTAAAACCCGCACTTTCGCGCGGTGATGTTCAGGTTATCGGCGCAACAACAATCGAAGAATACCGAAAGCATATCGAAAAGGATAAGGCGTTAGAGCGCAGATTCCAAACCGTAATGGTCGAGGAACCCACCGTTGACGAAACAATAGACATTCTCAAAGGAATAAAAGAATATTATGAGAATTATCACAAGGTCAAAATAACCGACGAGATAATCCGCACCGCCGCCGTACTGTCCGAAAGATATATAAACGACCGTTTTCTGCCCGATAAGGCAATAGACGTGATTGACGAGGCGGCATCGAGAGCAAACCTCGAAAACAAAAAGCTGCTTGAATGCGAAAAGCTCAAAAACGAAGATGCCAAGATAGACGGTGAGATTGACGCCCTGAACGCAAAGCTTGACGAACAGCTCGAACAACAGCGTGAGAATGTCTCCGATGCGCCGCAAGGCAACATTGATACCGCATTCGAAACGGACGAGGAAGGAATAAAGGTTTATGAACAGATTGCCGAGCTTAAAAGCCGCAAAATGCGCATTGCCGATAAAATCGCCGAACTCGAAAAGGAAGGCCTCGATGTGTATCTCACAACCGAGGACATCGCGGCGGTTATCGAGCTTTGGACAAAAATCCCTGTCAAGAACATAAGCGAATTCGAAACGGGAAGGCTGGTAAATCTCGAGGAACGCCTGCATACACGGCTCATCGGACAGGACGAAGCCGTTTCCGCGGTTGCGAGAGCAATCCGCCGCAAACGTGCCGGTATAAGCCTTAAACGCCGCCCTGTTTCGTTTATATTTGTCGGCCCCACGGGTGTCGGCAAAACCGAGCTGGTCAAGCGCATAGCGGACGAGGTCTTTGACGGACAGGACTCTCTGATTCGTCTTGATATGTCGGAATATATGGAAAAGCATTCCGTTTCAAAATTAATCGGCTCGCCGCCGGGCTATGTCGGTTATGACGAAGCGGGTCAGCTCACCGAAAAAGTCCGCCGTCATCCGTATTCGGTAATCCTACTGGATGAGATAGAAAAGGCGAACGCGGATGTTTTCAACATCCTTTTGCAAATCCTCGATGACGGAAGGATAACCGACAGCCACGGCAAAACCGTTTCGTTTGAAAACACAATCATCATAATGACATCAAACGCAGGCAGCGACCAAAAATCAAACATTGTCGGCTTTAATGATGAAGATGAAGCCATAAGCTTTAAAGTTGAACGCGCGCTCAAATCGCTTTTCAGACCCGAATTCTTAAATCGTGTCGATGAAACCGTTATCTTTAAAGAATTAAAGCGCGATGAGCTTATACAAATTATCGGAATTATGATTTCGGATTTATGTGACGGACTTGCCGAAAAGGGAATTTCTCTTGAAATGACCGATGCGGCAAAGAATGTAGTTCTCGACAACTCATATAAAAAGGAATACGGCGCAAGACCGATGCGCCGATACATTGAATCGCATATTGAGGACGCATTGGCTCAAAAGCTGATTCGGGGCGAGTTAAAATCGGGTGACACCGCCGTTGTATCCGAATCGGACGGAAAGCTTAAAATTGAAATAAAATAAAAATTGGGAACTTTATCCGTGCGCATTTCGTCTAACAAATATAAGGGAATATGCATTGGCTTTTGCATATCGGATAATATATTTTACAAATCGGAGGTTTTATGCTATGAAAAAGGGTATAAAAAAGGCAATTTCGGCAACCGCGGCAGCAGTAATGCTGTTCGGAATCGTTCCGTTTTCCGCTTTTGCGGAGACGGGCTTGGAAAGCGCGATAATTGCGGCAAAGAACAAAATTTCAATTCCTGCGGAATGCACCGAATTCGACAGCTCATCATCACAGGACGATAACGGCGTTGAGTATTCATTGAGCTGGCAGACAAAGCGCGACGAGGGCGACACACAAAAGACATATTCGGTTCGGATAAATGACAAGGGCGATGTCCTCAGCTTTCACAAATGGGAAATATCAAACTTCCCGACACAAAACAACAGGCATATGGGATTCGCAAAATTCAGCGAGGACGAAGCTATGCGCCTTGCCAAAGAATGGCTGTTTTCGGTAAACCCGAACTGGAAAGACGAGTTCCCCGATGAGGCTATAACCTATAATTCATCTCTTTGCGGAAACAGCGTTGACGTCCGTCTCGGCAGAGTGATAAACGGCTTGGATTTCTGCGGCGACTCGGTTTCCGTTGAACTGAACAAAGAAACGGGCGATGTCGAAAGTATGTCGGCACAGTATACATACGCAAGCGATATTCCATCGGTTGATACGGCGATAAGTGCCGCCGATGCCGAAAATAAATTTTTTGAGGCAAGCCCAATGGAATTAAAGTATATCAGAGTCGATAATAAAGCAATCTTAATATATATGCCTAAAAACGCATATTATGAACTCGACGGGATAACCGGCGAAGAATTCAAACCGTTTGAATACGGCTATTCGAGCGGCGGCGCAGGCAATGCTGACAGCAATAGCGAGAACGTGATGGAGTCTGCCGCCGATACCGGCAAGCAATTGACCGATGCGGAGCTCAAAAATATTGAGGAAGTAAACGGTCTGCTCTCTACAGACGAGCTGCGCAAGATTGCCGAAAACATCAAAAACATCGGCATCGAGGATTTGGAATTCATCTCGGGCAAATATTATTTGGACGGTTATTATCCGTATACCGACACCGAGAACGAAACGCCGAAATCATATAAAGCACGTTTATATTATGCACCGAAAAACAACGCCGATAAATACTACGGAAATTTGAGCATCGAACTTGACGCAAAAGACGGAAGTCTTGAAAATTTCTCAAATTATATCTATGCAAAGGATTCGGACAAACAAGATACTAAGACTCAAATTTCATTTGATACCGCGAATGCAAAGGCAAAGGATTTCATAAAGACATACAGCAGCGTTATCGATAACGTAAAGCTTTCCGAAAATGCCAAAGATTATAATAATGACCGCGATTCGGAATACTATATGGATTTTGAGAGATACGAAAACAACATTGTTTTCCCCGAAAACCGCATATATATTACGGTTGACAACAAAACGGGCAATATAAAGACTTATTATAAGGTTTGGGATAACAATATCGAGTTTGAATCATCGGATGGTATAATCGGCGCGGAAAAAGCTCAAACCGCTCTTTCGGGAAAAGCAAAAATGACTTTGAGCTATGACAAAACCAAAAGCGATAACAAGACCGTTCCGAAAATTACGCTTAAATATTCACTTGAACATAACGGACATTATCAGATTAATGCAAAATCGGGCGCACTGCTCGACTATGACGGCAGCGAATACACCTCGGACGAACTTGTTCTTCCGACCGATATATCGGGGCATTATGCCGAAGAGCAAATCAAAAAGCTGTTTGAATGCGGCGTACTCTCTTTGAATAAAGGCGAGGACACATTCCGCCCCGATGATAATATTACCGTTGGTGAATTGGCGGATATGTTAAATTCGACATTTATACACCCCATACCCATTTATCTCTTAAATGCCGATGCAAAATCCAATGACAGCGGCACGGAGGATTCAAACAACGCCATAACCACCCGTCAAGACGCGGCAAAAGCAATCATATATGCCGCAGGCCTTGAACAAGCGGCAAAACTCAGAGGTATATTCACAACGGAATATTATGACGAAGCCGACATAAATCCCGAATGTCTCGGTTCGGTTGCACTCTGCCGCGGAATGGGCGTTATGTCGGGCGATGAAAACAATTATTTCAACCCGACCGCAACCCTGTCAAGAGCAGACGCAGCAATCATAATATACAACTATCTTTCAAAATAATTGCTTTGGATTTTGCCGCAGAGCCGTTAGACTTTAACGGCTCTGCGGCATCATTATATCAAGTAATATTATGTCATACTCGTTTGACAAAGCCTTTCTCAATCCCCTTTGTCCGTCATACTCCGTGTCGGCATTATGACCCCTGTGTTTAAGATGCTTTTCTACCGAATTGCATAATTCTTGTGAATTATCTGTAATCAAAACATTCATCTTTGTTCGCCTTCGTTTACTTTAATTATAATAACTCACAAATATTAAATCCCGATTAAAATATCCAAAATAAAAAACGTTCGGTTCAAAAAAACAAACCAAACGTTTTTATTTTGTTATGTAGATTTATGCGTTTTTCTTTGCAATCGCCGTCTTTGCCGCCTCGGCAATACTCTTTGCGTCAAGTCCGTACATTTCAAGCAATACCTCGGGCTTACCGCTTTTGCCGAATACATCCTTTGTTCCGATTCTCTGCATCGGAACGGGCACGTTTTCAACCAAAACTTCGGCAACGGCAGAACCCAAACCGCCGATAATGTTATGTTCTTCCGCCGTAACAATCGCACCGGTTTCCTTTGCCGCCTTTATGATAATATCCTTGTCAATAGGCTTGATTGTTGCCATATTCACAACCCTTGCCGAGATACCCTGTTCGAATAATGCCGCCGCAGCGTCCATTGCCGCCGGTACCATAAGACCCGTTGCGATAATCGTCACATCGCTTCCGTCTTTAAGTTCAACACCCTTGCCTATCTCAAATTTATAGCTGTCATCGAATATAACGGGAACGCCGAGTCTGCCGAATCTCAGATAAACGGGACCGTTATAGTCAATCGCCGCTTTTACCGCAAGTCTTGCCTCGGTTGCGTCCGCAGGGTTTAATATAACCATGCCCGGAATGGTACGCATAATTCCCATATCTTCAAGGCACTGATGCGTTGCGCCGTCCTCACCGACCGAAATCCCGGCATGAGTCGCACCGATTTTTACATTAAGATGCGGATAACCGATTGAATTTCTTATCTGTTCAAATGCTCTGCCTGCCGCAAACATCGCAAACGAGCTTGCAAAAACAATGTTTCCGCACGTTGACATTCCTGCCGCAACCGACATCATATTTCCCTCTGCTATACCACAGTTCACAAATCTTTCGGGGTATGCTTTTTTAAAGCTGTCGGTCTTGGTTGACTTAGAGAGGTCAGCGTCCAAAACGACTATGCGCTCATCGCATCCGAATTCCGCCAATGCATTTCCGTAAGCAACACGCGTTGCGATTTTATCACCTAAATTATAAACCGAATTTGACATTACGCTTTCCCTCCTATCTCGTTTATATACGCGTCAAGCTCAGAAATCGCCTGTTCGTATTGTTCTTTGTTCGGTGCCGCACCGTGCCATTCTGCCTTGTTTTCCATAAACGAAACACCCTTGCCTTTTATGCTGTCCGCAAGGATAAGCGTAGGCTTGTCCTCAACCGATTTTGCCTCTTTTACTGCCGCCTCAATCAAGTTAAAGTCGTGCGCATTTATGCGGATAACGTTCCAGCCGAACGCCTCAAACTTTTTATCAAACGGTGTCGGATTCATAACCTTTGTTATGTCGCCGTCAATCTGAAGACCGTTAAAATCCAAAAATGCAATAAGATTATTGAGTTTATAATGAGCGGCAAACATCGCTGCCTCCCATACCTGACCTTCTTCACACTCACCGTCACCGAGCATCGTATAAACACGATAATCCTTGCCGTTGAGTTTCGCCGCCTTTGCCATTCCGCAAGCCGCGCTTATACCCTGACCGAGCGAACCCGTTGACATATCAACCCCCGGAACACCTTTCATATCGGGATGACCCTGAAGATAGCTGTCGGCGTGACGGAATGTTTTTATATCCTCTTTCGGAATAAATCCGCGTTCGGCAAGCACCCCGTACAGAGCCGGTGAACAATGCCCCTTTGACAAAACAAATCTGTCCCTGTCCGCCGCTTTCGGCTCATCGGGATTCACATTCATTTCCTCCATATACAAGTATGTAAGGATATCCGCCGCGGACAAAGAACCGCCCGGATGTCCGGCACCTGCGCTGTATACAGCCTCTAACGCCATTTTTCTGACGTTTGCTGCGTGCAGGCTGAGTGCTTTAATCTTTTCTGCATTCATTTATGCTTAACCTCCAAATTATTATATATTAATTTAATATTTTTCTTTTAATTATATTATATTCTTCGCATCTCAAAGCCGCTGCCCATTACCTCTTTTGCATCACAGATAATAACAAACGCGTCTTTGTCGATGTCTTGAATTATCTTTTTCAGTTTCGACAATTGTCCCTTGCGTATAACGCACATCAAAATCCGTCCGCTGCGCCCCGAGTACATCGATACCGAGTTAAGGCCCGTAACACCGCGTTTAAGCTCGGCATAAATCCTGTCGCATATTTCTCTGTTGCTGTCGGATATGATATACACAAGCCTCGCAAGATTCAATCCCTCCAGCGCCGCGTCCGTCATATATGTCGATACAACGAGCGATACCGCCGAATAAAATATTACCTCTCCGCTTGAAAAAGCAAGCCCTGCCATGGCAATAACCGCTCCGTCAATCAAAAGATACAGTCTGCCGACCGATACCTCGGAAAAAGACCTGCGTATGACAAGAACCAAAATATCGGTTCCGCCGGTCGTTCCGCCGCGGCTCAAAACCGCCGAAATACCTATACCCATTACCGCTCCTCCGAAAACCGCCGAAATAAGCGGGTCGGATGTCGGCGGCGGCAATATTGCCGCTGTTTCGGTCGCTATCGATAAGACAACCGTTCCGAACACCGATTTCACAAGGAAATCACGTTCAAGTCGAATGATTCCGATTATAAAAATCGGAATGTTTATAAGCGGTATCAAGACCGACACCCTAAGCCCGGTCAGATAATGCAGAACTGTCGCAAGGCCGCTCGCTCCTCCGGGCGCAATCTTAAACGGCACCATAAACACCGACAGAGCAACGCCCATAAGCACCGCCCCGACCGCAATCACGGCACAGTCAACAACCGCCGTATATGTCCGTCTTTTGTCAAACAGATTTTTTCCCATACATATCACTCCTAAAAATATGTACGAAAAATTTTATTCAAACAGCTTTTTCATAAGCTCGGATATTCGCCCTACGCGCCCGAGAATATAGAGATAACCGATAAGCGTTTCAACACCCGTCGCAATCTTATAATCTGACATATCCGCGTTTTTGGGCGGATGTGACTTTGTGTTTCGTCCGCGTCGAAACGCCGCGTCCTCGTCCTCGCTTAGTATGTCCTTAATTTTATGATAAAATTCGGCTTGTGCCTTCGCACATACGAATTTTGTTGCCGCACGGTGAAGCTCGTTGACCTTGTGATTGCCGTCCTCGGTCAGGTGGCTGCGAACATAAAGCTCATATACACAATCCCCCAGATACGCCAATGTCAGTGCGGAATATACATTCGGATTGCCGCATTTGTTCGCATCTTTTAAAACGCTCTCATTCACCGCAGTCTTATCTGTCTCATTCATATCACAAACCCCGATTAAATCCTCGTCAGCTGTTGACCCTGAGGAGTATCCTTTACAGAATATCCCATATCTTTGAGCCTGTCGCGAAGCTCATCCGACTTTGCCCAATCCTTAGCCGCGCGTGCCTCGGCACGCTTTTCCAGAATACTCTGAACCTCATCGTCCGCTTTTTCCTCTTTCTTACCCAAAAGTCCGAGAACATCACCGAGTTCGCGAATCGCGGCAGCACACTTTATGCACACATCCTTGTTGGGGTTTTCGGTGATTACCTTATTTACGTCCGCAACAAGTTCAAATATAACGGATATTGCATCCGCCGTGTTCAGGTCATCGTCCATCGCAGCGATAAATTCCGCCTTTCGGCTCGAAAGCTTTGCAATAAGTTCTTCCTCTGCCGCATTCGCCGCTCTGTCCTCTGCCGACTCCGCAAGAAAGTCGAGCGTTTCGAGACAGGTATAAATCCTGCCGAGAGCCGATTTTGCCGACTCCATAAGCTCTTTGCTGAAATTAATCGGGCTGCGGTAATGTGCCGAAAGCATAAAGAACCTGATTACCTCATAATCAAATTCCTCTGCAATCTCACGAACGGTGAAAAAGTTACCGAGTGACTTTGACATCTTTTTGTTGTCAATGTTAATATATCCGTTATGCAGCCAATAATTCGCAAATTTACAGCAATTCGCCGCCTCGCTCTGTGCAATCTCGTTTTCGTGATGCGGAAAAATCAAATCCTGACCGCCGCTGTGAATATCTATCGTCTTGCCCAAGTATTTGTTCGCCATCGCGCTGCACTCAATGTGCCAGCCGGGTCTGCCCATACCCCACGGGCTTTCCCACGCCGGTTCGCCCGGCTTTTGCTTTTTCCAAAGCGCAAAATCCATCGGGTCCTCTTTGTCATCATTTATATCGATTCTCGCGCCGCTTTCCAATTCTTCGAGCGGCTGATGTGAAAGCTTTCCGTATTCGGCGAATTTCTTTGTGCGATAATACACGTCACCGTTCACGTTATACGCATATCCGTTCTTTTCGAGTTCCGACACAATCGCTATAATCGCGTCAATGTTCTCGGTTGCTCGCGGATGCACCGATGCGGCTCTTATGCCAAGACCTTTTGCATCGGTAAAGTATTCGTCTATATACTCATCGGCAAGCTCTTTTACCGTGATTCCGAGTTCGTTTGCCTTATTTATCATCTTGTCATCAACATCGGTGAAATTCTGAACAAACTTAACCTTAAAACCCTTGTATTCAAGGTATCTGCGCAGCGTTTCAAAAATAATGAAAGGGCGCGCGTTTCCTATATGAAAATAGTTATATACGGTCGGTCCGCACGAATACATCTTTACCTCGCCCGGAGTAATGGGTATAAATTCTTCTTTCTTTCGGCTAAGCGTATTGTATAAATACAGTTTTGAATCAATCATTTTACATCCTCCAATATATCTGTTATCTCTTGCGCCGATTCCGAACAGTCACAATTGAGTTTCTTTTTCAATCGGTCTATATCGGCGCTCAACCTGCAAATTTCCATAGAAATCGGGTCGGGAATGTGAATCTGGTCAAGGTCGGCAACGGGTTTGAGCCACGGTGCGGCAGGCGCAACGCGCTTGTTTCCGCGCTTGACAACGTGTGCCGGAACCCCGACGCAAGTGCTGTCGGGCGGAACTTCGCTCAATACCACCGCATTCGCGGCAATCTTGCTGTTATCACCGACCGAAAACGGACCCAGAACTTTTGCTCCGGCGCCAATGGTAACATTCTTACCTATTGTGGGGTGGCGTTTGCCTTTATCCTTGCCCGTACCGCCGAGAGTAACACCCTGATAAATCGTACAATAATCGCCGACCACAGCGGTCTCGCCGATGATTACGCCCATACCGTGGTCAATAAAAACGCCCTTGCCTATCTGTGCGGACGGATGAATCTCTATTCCCGTCTTTCGGCGTGCGCGTTTTGAAATCCAGTCAGCAATCAGGTGATGTCCGCGGTTATCGAAAAAATGCGCAATCCTGTATGAAATCATCGCCTTTACACCGGGGTACAACAAAAGCACCTGCACCTTTGACCTCGCGGCAGGGTCACGTTCAAAAACAGTATTTACATCATCTTTTATGGTTTTGATGAAATTCATAGCGCCTCTCCTTAATATATATTACAAAATTTACGGTCATACATTATTAGTATACCTCATTTTTGCAGTTTAGTAAAGAGTTTATTTGATTTTATTTGAATTTATTTTCAATTTTTAATAAATTTTTAATAAATATATAAAAAAATATAAAATTGGCTTGATTTTTTGCCGTATTTGTCTTACAATATAAATACACTCTGAATTACAAAACACGAACACATTTAAACTTAGGAGGTTTGTTCATAAATGAAAAAAATAATTCTGTGCGCGCTCTGTGCCGCAATGATGATTACGGCGGCTTCGTGCGGAGGAAAAAGCACCGACTCTAATTCACAAAATCCGTCAATCGGCGATATTCCGACGGCCAAGGCGGATAAAGACAAAACCGATTCGGAAAACACCGGCGATGAACCCGTGGCTCAAAGCGACTCAAACTCAGGCACATCCGATTCCGATTCAAAATCGGATAAAACCGATAACAAATCGTCTCAAACCGGCGGCTCGGATGAGGTCGATACTTCCGACAGAACCCCGACAACCGACCGTGCGGAAATTCAAAATAATATCCGTGATGCAAAAGAGCTTATAGACGAAGGTCTTATCGATGACGCGAAAGCAATCATACGGGTTCTGCGCAGCAGAGAGCTTACCAAAGATGAAGAGAAACAAGTCGATGAACTCGAGGCAAAAATGCTTAAAGTATCGGATTGATTCCACGGCTTTTAAAAGGAGAAAACCGCAATGACAAACAATAAAATGAACTGTACCTGTTCAAACGAAAAGGTTTATTCAAAATATATAACCGAAAAAACCAAAAACGGCACATATATAAAGCCCGATACCTCATCGGAATCAAAGAGTTATTGTCCGTTTGACCGAACCGAAAATCTTGTCTCGGATTATCTTTATATCGGATATTTAAAAAACCGCGGCAAGGATACCGACCGAGAGGTTATTTCGTTTATAAAAGAAAACGGAATGCCGTACCGCAAATCGTCAAAACTCAAAACCGATAAATTCGCCGAGGATGCAGAAATGCTTTACCTTCATATGCGCGAGGTAAAAACGCGTCCTTATCCCAAATCCCCCGAATGGGTTTTAGAACCGTCGCCCGTTGCCATCGTTGTTGATGTAATCGACAATAAAACCGTGATACGGTGGCAAACCGACAGTCTCGCGGCGGCAATCGAGCTTGGATATACAATGCTTTTGGGCGATAATCCGTGCAAGCTTACCATATGCAAAAAATGCGGTAAGCCTTTTTACGCCCGTAACCCCAAAAGAGAGTTTTGCTCACTCGGGTGCAGAAATAATTATAACGTGCAAAAATTCAGAGCAAAAAAATAAAACGGCGCAAAGTGCCCTCGTCCGAAATGTTTTAACTTAAAATATATTGCAACAGAAAGGATTTTTACAAATGAAAGAGACAGACATAAGCAACAACAGACAACAAAATTCAAACATCATTAATTCGCTCAATCCTCTGAACGAGCCGGACGCGATGCTGTTCTTTCAAAAGGCATATGACAAATTCGAATCGCTTATACTGCCGCATATTGATTTTATCCAGTATTGTCCGCTCCTTCCGCCGAAAGAGCTTGAAAGCGTTTGCAAAATGCGTCTTTATGTTCAAAAATATCATTCCGTATTCCATAATTTATGCGAACTCGGTTTGCCGGACAACTATTCAATCTCCGACCCGGTCAGCATAAATATAGATAATTTTATTCATGCGGTAATTGACATAACGGCAACGCTCTTTCCGTGCAAGGATTTATATATAACCGCCGATGTCTCCGATGATTGCAAAACGGCAACCGTTGATATTCGCCGCACCGAGCTGATATTATACAACCTAATATCAAACGCAATCATACATAACCCCAAACGCGAAAAGCATATAAAAATTTCCGCGTTTTTAAGAGGTGACGATTTAATAATCGCGGTTAAGGATAACGGAAAGGGTCTGAAATCTCCGGAAGATTTAAAACGCTTTAACGATGATAACGACTCGCTTATAGAAAACGTTCGCTATGATTATACCACCGCATCAATAACAAATGTCGGTATTGCCCTCATCAAAAAACTTGTAAGGCAAATGAACGGAAAGGTAAAATACTATTCCACTCAAAGAGGCGTGACCGCCGAAATTTCTGTTCCACAGACACACTTCGTACAGCCGACCCGCGTCAGATCCGTTGATGCAATGCCGTCATATGGTTTGGCTCAGGCACAGCTCGCAGGCGCGATGATTGAGATATTAGACAACTACCCTGACATTGAAATACCAAGCAATTAAGATTAAAAATAAGCAGTGCCGATACAAGCACGACACCGCTTTTCCCCCAAGCATTATGGCTCAAGCCGATGTTTGGGGGTATCTGTTTATTTTGACTCGGTTTTATGACGCAATTTTCATATCGCAAATCGGCTGCATCGTTCCGCCGCGCCACAGCATATATTTTGTTTCTGCCACAGATTTTTTTATATTCTCCGATACGGCTTCTCCGAAAATAACCGTTTCGCCGTTATTTACCGTTCCGTTTATGCTTCTGTTAAATAAACTGTTTTGGTGTATAAGCACTCCGTTTTTATCATAATACACTCGGATAACCGTAACACTATCACGGATTTTAGCGTTAAATTGCACCTTTCCGCTATCGTTTGTATATGGCTCTGTATACCATTCCGCTCTCATATCCGAAGATTTGGATTTATATATATAAAATCTTGTATCACAAATCGGCAAAGGATAATCCGTTTTATTAATCTCGTGGTCTTTTGCCGTTAGCTGTTCCTCGGTAAGATTAAAATACTCGTAATAAAAGTCTAAGTACGGCTGATCATCCCATGTCACATCGGTATAATACCACTTACCGCCCAATTTTACCAAGTTCCACGCATGAGAGCCGCCGTTTCCCGCACCGGTTGCAATATGCGAATCAATCCCCGCCTTGTTCAGCAAAAACTGATACGCCTTTGAATATCCGTCACATACGGCATACTTATTCACAAATGCTCCGTACACCGTGTGAATCCATTCACGGCTTTGACTGTCGTCATATGCAAGATTGGCACACACAACATCGTGCAGGGCAAGAGCTTTGTCATAATCGGTCATACCCTCTGTTATATCGGCTTGTTTTATAAAACTGTTTGCCGCATTTTCCATATCCTCTGTCATCGCTGCCGCAACTGTTTGGTCAACGCCGTATTGGGGTGTAAAAGCAAGACTTTTAACTTTCTTTTCCGAATTACATACACATCCTATTTCATCCCCGTATAAGATATGATAACGCGAATCATACTTTCCGAACCAAAACAGCTCGGGATTGTCGCCTATTATCGCTTGGGTTACCGAGCCTGTTATCACATCAACAAATTCCTGTGCATCATCTATACTCAAATCAAAATCAATGTTCACCGTTATTGTTTCATCAAAATTTCTTACCCCCGATACAAGCGCATCATATATTTTTATAAGCTCTGTTCCGTTTTCAAGCTCTCCTATTGCCGACCTGCCGTAACGGTTATCGGAACCCACCTCCGCCGATTCGTCCAAAAGCGAAATCGCACCACCGTTTTCGGACGATTGAACGTCCTCAATATATTCAATTTTTATATCGGGGTGTATGGGAACAGCCCTTTCGGCAAAAACGACCTTTGATGTTCCCAACAACAAAATCATCACAAGTGCGGACAATAATTTTCTTTTCATGCTTGACTTTCTCCTTACAGGTTAGATAATTGCAAAACCGCATTTTTATAATGCTGTTTTACCCATCTATTGTATCATCTGATTGCATCTCTGTCAAGCAAGTATTTAAAAATAAAACGCATATACACTTTTTCGTATATATGCGCTTTTTTCGTTTTATTAGATTCAAAGTTTCGTCATAATAACAATTAATGTCATTGTCATTTTTAAAAAATATTTGCCGTTATCACAATATCGCACCCGAAAACATCTTTGACGGCTATATCGCCGATTTTAAGCGGAGCGGTAAGATTCAGGCTGTTTATAATATCCATACATTCAAAAATTTTATCCTTTGGGATGGGTCTGTTTGTTTTTACCGGTACGGGTCTGCCGTCCGCCGTCATTGCGGTCGAGGTAACGACCCTTGTCGGGTTGGTACACTCATTTTTTGCGTATTCCGCACCCCTCGGACAAGTGTTGCCGACTATCTCGGTGATTTTACCGTCTTTATCTATGGTAACGTCAATACTGCATCCCATCGGGCATACAATACAGGTTAGATTTCTTCTCATTTTACTCCCTCCAGTTCAAAAAACAGCTTTTCAGCATTCTTTATCGAATCCGCTTTGAGGACGATTCGGTTCATCTCTCCCGGAGCAGCCTTGATAAGTTTTTTGCTGAAAATAACTTTTTCACCGTCATAAACATTTACCTTTGCGTTTTTAAACACATCGCTCACCCTGAAATATACGGGGATGTCTTTTTCGGCGGTAATCTTTTGCGGCACGGTATAACGAACCTTGCCGTCCGTCAATATCGGAATATCAAGATTTTTTAAATTTTCGCCCTTTATATATTCCGCCGCCGCTCTGCCGGCGATTTCGGCTTCGTCCGACACAAAGTCAACAAGGTCGTGAACGTGAAGGACGTTTCCGCACGCAAAGATTCCCGATTTTGAAGTCTGTCTGTCTTGGTCAACAACCGCTCCGCTCGTTATGCGGTCAAGGTCAATACCGACAGATTTTGAAAGCTCGTTTTCGGGAATAAGTCCGACCGACAAAAGCAGAGTATCGCATGGGATATATTTTTCCGTTCCGTCAATCGGTCGGCGGTTCGCGTCAACCTTTGATACGGTAACACCGCAAAGGCGTTCCTTTCCGTGGATTTGGGTCACGGTATGGCTCAGCATAAGCGGAATATCAAAATCGTTCAGACATTGTTCGATATTTCTTGCGAGACCGCCCGAATACGGCATAAGTTCGCATACCGCGTGAACCTTTGCACCCTCAAGTGTCATTCGTCTTGCCATAATAAGACCAATATCACCCGAACCGAGTATAACAACGTTCTTTCCGGGCATATAACCTTTTATGTTGACAAGCCGCTGTGCCGTTCCGGCACTGAATATTCCCGATGGTCTTGTGCCGGCAATATTCAGCGCGCCTTTTGAACGCTCACGGCATCCCATTGCGAGAATAACCGCTTTTGCCTTTATCTGAAAGATTCCGTCTTTTTTATTGATTGCCGTAACGGTTTTGTCGTCCGAGATGTCAAGAACCATTGTATCGAGCTTGTACGGTATATTATATTTCTCAACTGTTTTTTCATATCTGTTAGCATATTCGGGGCCTGTCAGCTCTTCGCCGAATTTATGCAGTCCAAACCCGTTATGTATGCATTGCTGTAAAATTCCGCCCAAGCTGCTGTCGCGCTCTAAAATCACAATATCGCGAATGCCCGACTCATATGCAGCAACCGCCGCGCTCATTCCGGCAGGACCTCCGCCGATTATTACCAAATCAGTCATTATCTCGCCCCCTTTGTCTTTCCGATAACAATATTTGAACTTCCGCCGCTTTTTGTGACCTTTTCAAACGGAATTTTAAGCTCACGCGCGAGGATTTCAGAAACATACGGCAGGCAAAAACCGCCCTGGCATCGACCCATACCCGCTCTCGTTCTGCGTTTTACGCCGTCAATGTCGCGCGCACCGGGGTTGGCGCGTATCGCATCAATAATCTCTCCCTCGGTAACCGTTTCGCATCGGCATATCACCCGTCCGTATTCGGGGCGCTCTTTTATGACGCGATTCTTTTCGTCAACAGAGCTTTCTCTGAATTCGTGATACGGCTTGCGTATCGGGTTAAAGCTCTCATTCGTCTTTAAGCTTGCTCCGCTTTTCTTTAAAAGCTCGATTATATATTCGGCTATCGCCGGTGATGCCGAAAGCCCGGGTGATTCAATCCCTGCGGCGTTGATAAAGCTCGGCTTCGGCGAATTTATTATAAAATCGCCCGTGCTGCCGACCGCACGCAGTCCGCAAAAAGACGTTATTGTCTTGTTAAACGGTATTGATTCGATGTTTTGACGTGCCTCGGCGATTATCTTGCCAAACCCGTCGGCGGTCGTGCTTTTATCCTCTTTATCGGTCATATCGACCGCGGTCGGGCCGCAAAGGAAGTTACCGTCAACCGTGGGCGAGATAAGTATACCCTTGCCTTTGTCGGACGGAGTTCTGAATATCGTTCGGCTTGTCAATGTTCCGCATTCCTTATCGAGCAATATATATTCGCCGCGGCGCGGATGTATGTCAAACGAATCATCGCCGACCATTCTTGCCACATCGTCCGAATACAGACCCGACGCGTTTATTATGTACGCCGCGTCAACCGAATCGGTGTCGGACGATATTGTATAATATCCGCCGTTCTCTTTTATATCCGTTACTTTAAAGTTCAGTTTAAGCTCCGCACCGTTATCCATCGCGTTTCCCATTGCGGCAATACACAATTCATAAGGACAGACAATTGCACCGCTCGGCGCATAAAGCGCGTATTTCGCATTGGTCGAAATATTGGGTTCGAGGGTGTGCAGCTCATCCGAATCCAATATTTTAAGCCCCTTAACGCCGTTTTTGATACCGCGTTCAAAAAGCTCGTCTATAACCTTGCGGTCATTTTCGTCAAACCCCAAAACAAGCGAGCCGTTATTCTTATATTTTACGCCAAGTTCCCGAGTGACCTTCGGCATCATTTCGCTTCCGCGAACATTAAGCCGTGCTTTAAGGCTGTTCGGCTTTGCATCAAAACCCGCGTGGACTATTGCCGAATTTGCTTTTGTTGCGCCGAGCGCAACATCATTTTCTTTTTCCAAAACACAAACGCTTACATTATATTTTGTCAACTCTCGTGCCGCCATTGCACCGACAATACCTGCGCCGATGATTGCTATATCATACAAATCGGTTCATCTCCCGTTATTGATTTATTTTAAGGCAATTATACACCAAATGCGCAAGAAAAATCAACATTGGCGAAAATAAAGACAGATTTTATATTTTTATCTGCAAAATAAGCATAAATGCGCATCCGAAAATGAGCTTGACAAATTCGGGAATTTGTGATAATATAACTATGTTCTAATTATATGTTATAAAATAGAACATAGTTCTAAAAAAGAAGGCGGTTAATATGTCAAAAAAATTATGTCTGGCAACAATCCGTGCCGAGTATAACAACTTTACAAAAACAGAGCGTAGGGTTGCCGATTATATACTAAAGAATTATGAAAATGCGTCAGAGATGACAATCACCGCTCTTGCGGAAAATGCAGGTGTGGTAAAATCAGCAATCATACGATTCTGTCAAACAATGGGCTTTAAGGGATATGCCGAGTTTCGTTCGGCTTTATCCAAAGAAACGGTAAGAAATAAAGAATTGAAATTTACACCGTACATAGACAGGAACGATGACAGCGGTCGAATTTTTGACAAAATATTTGCGGCAAACATCAAGACTCTGCATGATACGGCGGACGGTATCGACAAAAAAATGCTCGACGGCGCGGTGTCCGCGCTTAATGCGGCTAACAATATTTATATTTACGGAATAGGCACATCCGCAGGGATTGTCTCCGACTTTCAATACAGGCTTATGCAACTCGGATTCAACGCGTTTTGTTTTACCGATATTACATATATGAAGGTATCGACAATGTATATCAAAAAGGGAGACGTGGCGGTGGGAATCTCAAACAGCGGCAGGACAATAGCCACGGTTGACAGTCTCAGGCTTGCCAAAGAAAGCGGCGCAAAAACGATATGCATAACGAGCTATCCCAAATGCGAAATAGTAAAGACAAGTGATTATCCGCTTGTTATAAAAACAGATGAGATACAATATCCGATTGAGGCGATTTCGTCAAGAATAGCGCATATAAGCGTTTTGGACAGCATTGCTATCGCTCTGTCGGCACGGCGGTTTGACGATGTTCAAGAGCGTTCGGCGATAATTCACGATTTGATTGACACGGTGAGGTATTAATTATTATGGCAAAAAGAAAAAATCAAATAATTTTTTGTGTAATGTTTGCGGCATACACATCGATTTATATAGCAAGGCTGAATTTATCAATTGCGGGACCCGAAATGATTAAGACAAGCGTCATTGATGCGGCACAAATTGGTATTCTCGGGAGTATTTTCTCAACGGTTTTTGCAATAGGCAGGCTTATAAACGGATTTTTGAGTGATTCCGCACCGCCGTGGAGAATGCTGACAATCGGTCTTGGGGTTGCCGGAATCAGTAATATCTGTATTGGTGCTTTTCCGCCTGTTATGGGTATGTTTGTTCTTTGGGGCGCAAACGCATATGCACAATCAATGCTCTGGAGTGCGATTTTATGCGTAATAACCTCGGTATTTGACGAAAAATCGGCAAAGAGAAAAATGGCGATCATGATAACATCCGTGTCGGTCGGAAACATACTGGGTATCGTTTTAAATACATTTTTTGTAATGAAATTCGGCGTAAAATATGCGTTTTGCCTGCCGGGATTTATCACATTGCTTTTGGGTGTCGCAGCATTTCTTACAACAAGGCACATTAAAATCAACTCGGGAAAAACCGAAAATCACATATCCGTATTTGGGTTATTTAAAAACAGAGAAATATTAAAAATGAGCATACCGGCAATGCTGCACGGAGTGATGAAGGAAAATGTAAGCCTTTGGATGACGGCGTTTGTTATCGATACATATGCCGTTGATTTAACAACATCGGCGTATTATATATTGCTGATTCCGATATGCGGATTTATCGGACGGATTGCATATCCGCCAATTTATAAGGCATGCAGCAACAGTGAAAACAAAGTTTCACAAACAGGCTTTGCGGTTTGCATTGCTGTGGCGGCGATTTTGTGCATAGGTCATACGGGAATACTTACGGCGGTTTTGGCTCTCGGGATTATATATACGGCTGTTTCCGTTATAAACACATCGATTCTTTCCATTTATCCTTTAAACTTTGCCGATACCGGAAACTCGGCATCGGTCAGCGGTGTAATGGATTTGGCAACCTATATGGGCGCAGGTATTTCAAGCGTTGCTTACGGATATATAATAAAACATATGGGATACACCCCGATGTTTATGTCGTGGGCGATAATATCCGCCGTGTCGGTGCGGATTTTGAAAATCAAAAGAATTTCCAAATCACGGCGGTCTTAAAATTCGTATAATCATAAAAATCTATTTTTGTTGAAAATTCTGATTGCATATTTATATAAAGTGTGTTATACTTGAAAGAACAACAGTTATTGCTGCTGTTCTTTCAAGTATTCAAAATATATACGGGAATGAGCAATATTATAATAACAGGAAGGATAATTACAGATTATGAAAAATTTTGAAAAGTACAAAAAAGGTTATTTTATGCCCCCTGTATGCGAAATGAAGTGGGCAAAAAAAGAGTCACCCGACAAAGCGCCCCTATGGTGCAGCGTTGACCTTCGCGACGGAAATCAGGCACTTGTTGTTCCGATGGGTCTTGAGGACAAAATCGAATTTTTCAAATATCTGCTAAAACTCGGATTTAAAGAAATAGAGGTCGGATTCCCCGCCGCATCCGAGACGGAGTATCTTTTCCTGCGCCGCCTGATTGAGGACGATCTGATACCCGATGATGTCACAATCCAGGTATTGACCCAGGCGAGAGAGCATATAATCAAAAAAACCTTTGAGGCATTAAAAGGCGCAAAGTCCGCAATAGTACATCTTTATAACTCGACATCGGTTGCACAGCGCGAACAGGTTTTCAGAAAGTCTAAAGAAGAGATTAAACGCCTTGCAACGGACGGAGCCGAAATGCTCAAAAGGCTTGCTGACGAGACTGACGGAAACTTCCGCTTTGAATACAGCCCCGAGAGCTTTACGGGTACGGAACCCGAATACGCCCTTGAGGTGTGCAACGCCGTTTTGGATATATGGAAGCCGACCCCGGATAAAAAGGTTATTATTAACCTACCGGTAACGGTTGAGATGTCTCTTCCGCACGTTTACGCGTCACAGGTTGAGTATATGAACGACAACCTTAAATATCGCGACAGCGTTGAAATTTCGCTGCATCCCCACAACGACCGCGGCTGCGGCGTTGCGGATACCGAGTTGGGCTTGCTTGCCGGCGCGGACCGTGTTGAGGGTACTCTGTTCGGCAACGGCGAAAGAACGGGCAACGTCGACATTATAACCGTTGCCATGAATATGTTTGTGCACGGAATCGACCCCAAACTTGACTTTTCGAATATGCCCGAGGTTGTCGAGACATATGAACGCTTAACCGGAATGACGGTAGACCCGAGACACCCGTACAGCGGCAGTCTTGTTTTCGCGGCTTTTTCGGGTTCGCACCAGGACGCTATTGCAAAGGGAATGAAGTGGCGTGAGGAAACCGCTGACAAATACTGGACTGTGCCTTACCTGCCGATTGACCCCAAAGACCTCGGCAGACAATACGATGGCGATGTTATACGCATCAACAGCCAGTCGGGCAAGGGCGGTATAGGATTCCTTATGGAACAAAAGTTCGGATATTCGCTGCCTAAAGAAATGCGCGAGGACTTTGGCTATTGTGTCAAGGGCGTATCCGACCGCAAGCATAAAGAACTTCAACCCGAAGAAATATATGAAATATTCAAGAACGAGTATGTCAATATAGAAAGCCCGATACGTCTGATTGAGTGTCACTTTGAGCAAAAAGACGGCATCACGGCGCATATAACAATAAACGAAAACGGAAAAGAACACGAGCTTACCGCTTGCGGAAACGGTCGTCTTGACGCGGTATATGAAGCGTTGGGCGAGATTTTGCCCAAAGACTATTCCATTGCGAAATACAGCGAACACGCAATCGAAAAAGGTTCATCATCGAGGGCGTGTGCATACATCGGTTTGAGCGCACCGAACGGAGATATGGTTTGGGGCGTTGGCATCGATACCGATATTATCGTTGCATCGCTCAAAGCCTTGCTCAGTGCGGCAAACCGCACCTCTGCAAAATAAAGCAAAGTTTCTTTGCCTATATAACACCATAACCGAACACCAAAAATCCGATATATAAGGGGGCTGATGGAATGAAACGCATATTTGCCGTGCTTTTGGCGGCTTGTATTGCCGTGTGTTCCTATGCCCCCTCTGTTTTTGCAAAAAAGGAATACACCGTACCGACCGAAAAACCTAACAGTGCCGGTTTTGTTACGCGTGAACAGGCTGTTGCCTGTTTTATAACGGCGATAGGGATAGATAAATTCAGGACTGACGATGATATTCTCGATAAATTTTCGGATAAGAACAAAATTTCATTCTCTTATATGGATGAAATGTCGGCTGCTGTCTTTTCGGGACTCATCAGCGGCTATGAGGACGGAACATTGAGACCTCAGATGCAGATTACACGCATAGAGGCGCTTGTGATATTAAACCGTGCACTCAGCCGCATTGAGCTTGGCGATTGGTATGATATTGAGTTTTCGGACGTGCCTCAATGGGCATCAAGACAGATAAAACGTCTTGCCGCCGCAGGCATTGTCAAAGGATATGGCGACGGATGCCTCGGTTCGGGCGACTTGCTCACCATTGAACAGGTAAACACGCTATGCGAGAGAATAACACGATATATGGGACCGTCGGGCGATTTTTATTCGTATATAAACGCCGACTGGCTCGAAAAAACAAGCCTTTCGGACGGAGCGGTTACAACATCCGATTTGAGCCGAATAGAGAGCGAACTCAACACCAAAGTCGGTGATATAATATTCTATCTTTATCGGCGGTATTTCAATGACGGAGCCGAGTACGGCGAAAACACGGATGAATACAGAATAATCACCGCGTATTCGGCGGCGGCAAATATGGGGCATCGCGATAAGATAGGCTTTGAGCCGATTCGGGAGCTGCTCGATATGATTGACAAAATCGGGAATAAAGAACAATTGTCCGATGCGATAATCACTCTTGAAAAAAGCGGATTTACAACCGTTCTGCCCCTGGCGGCAGATGTGAGCGTGTTTGACTCATCTCAATATACGCTGTCCGTTTCGGGATTTTATACAGGCGTATCAGCACAGCTTTTAAAATGTGACGACAGCGAGAAATATCTCGGATATTACAGAGAATACATTTCCGAGCTGTTAAAATTAAGCGGTGACGAAAATCCCGATAACACGTCAGCCTATGCCGCGGAATTGTGCAAAGCAATCGCATTGGAAAAAGACGCGGCGACGGACAGGGCATCGCTTGCGCAAACGGTTGAGGAATGGTCACCCGAGCGTCTCGAAAAAACTTATTCAGGGTTGAATGTCAAAAAAATTCTGACCGAATTGGGCAGAGCGGACAAAAACATTGTTGTATACGACCCAAAGGCGACAGCCGCCGCAGGAGCAATATCAACGGAACAAAATATCGATAAAATAAAAGCATATCTCAAAGCGGCTCTGCTTGACAGCTCGGCGGCATATCTGACATCGGATGCGTTTTATGCGTACAGAAACTATAAAAACAAAGTGTTCGGAGTATCGGATAATTCAATTCCGGCGGATTATGCGGTCGGAATCACGCGCGAGCTTATGGGTTGGGAACTCAGCAATCTTTATATAGATATGTACTTTCCCGAGACATCAAAAGACAATATAAAAAAATTAACACAAGATATTATAGCTCAGTATGAAAAGATAATAGGTTCAAGCGGACGCCTTACACCTCAAACGCGTGCGGCGGCAATAAAAAAAATGAAATCCATTTCCGTCAATGCAGCTTTCCCTGATGATTTCGGCGAATACATAAATCGCGATTATAAGATGCGCCCGACATCGGACGGCGGAAGTCTTATGGAATATAAGACGACAAAGGCAAACTCCGCGGCAGAGAATTTTAAAAAGCTGATAACCGACAACGCATCCGCAAAGCGGGGCGGCTGGACGATATATCCGTATACTGCCAATGCTATGTACGACCCCGTTTCGAACAGCATAACGATTCCTGCGGGAATCCTTCAAGCACCGCTCTATGAAGCAAGCGCAACTTATGAAGAAAACCTCGGCGGAATCGGCTTTGTTATCGCACACGAGATAAGTCACGCGTTTGACTCTGTGGGCGCTTATTTTGATGAAAGCGGAAACATTAATAAGTGGTGGACGGAACAGGACTATAATTCGTTCGGTGAGCTTTGTCAAAAAATAATCGATGAGTATAACAGAATAAACATTGACGGCGAGAATATAGACGGTGCATTGACTCTTAATGAGAATATTGCGGACATCGCTGCGATGTCGTGTATCATCGAGCTTGCCAAAGACAAAAAATGCGATATGCCGCGAGTGTTTTCGGCATATGCAAAGACATGGCGAACAAAAAGTACAAGCGAATACCAAAAATATTTGATTAAAACAGATTCACATTCACCGTCAAAAATTCGCGTGAACCGTGTTCTTTCAAATTTTGACGATTTTGCGGAATGTTATGAAATAACCGAGGGTGACGGAATGTTTATTCCGCCCGACAGAAGAATCAATATTTGGAAATAAGTTCGAAATTGATTGGAAAGCAAGGTCATGATTATGAAGATTACTTTTCTCGATGCGGCAACGCTCGGCGAGGATATAAAAGATATAATATATGATAAATTCGGCATTTTCGGCGAGGTAACCCTTTTGAACACAGCAGCGCCGACCGATGTTTTAAAAGCGGCGGCGGACAGTGATGTTCTTGTGGTAAACAAAATAAAAATAAATTCGGAAACGCTTGGTGCGAACCCAAAGGTTTCGCTTGTGTGCGTTGCGGCAACGGGATTTGACAACATTGACCTTGAATATTGCAAGAACCGCAAAATTGCCGTATGCAACGTCCGCGGATATTCAACATACAGCGTGGCACAGATTACCGTTGCGGCGGTGCTGTCTCTGACCTGCAAAATGCCGCAATATAACGAACATGTCAAAAGCGGCAGATATACCGAAAGCGGCATTGCGAATCGGCTTGTGCCCGTATATCACGAACTGTTCGGCAAGGTATGGGGTATTGTCGGCGCAGGCAATATCGGAAGGCAAGTGGCAAAGATCGCCGAGGCTCTCGGCTGTCGCGTAATAGTCTGTAAACGGACACCCGTTTCGGATATGGAATGCGTCAATATCAATACGCTTTGCAAAACGGCGGATATTATATCCGTGCATACGCCGCTGACCGACGAAACAAGAGGTTTAATCAGCCGTGAAAGAATTGCATTAATGAAAAAAGACGCAATTTTTGTCAATGTGGCACGCGGTGCGATAGTGGACGAACAAGCCCTTACCGAGGCGATTGAGCAAAATCGTCTCGGCGGGCTCGGGATAGATGTGTATTCAAAAGAACCTCTGCCGAAAGAGCATCCGTATAATCGGATTTTGAACAATCCGAACACCTGCTTTACTCCGCATAATGCGTGGGGCGCATATGAAGCACGTGTAAGGTGCTTGGATATTATAGCGAAAAATATTTCTTCGTACCTAAACGGCGGTACGGATAACAGAGTTGATATTTAAAAAATTTACTTAAATGCACATGAGCATTTTAATCTCTTATCATTCCTTGCCCTGTGGATAAGAGAAATTTTATTATACTTGGTGCCGGTGCAGGGCGGCGGAATGGAGATTAAAAATGAACAGAGTGGACAAAAACAATTATTATCTCGATATAGCCGATACGGTTGCCGAGAGAGGAACGTGTCTTAGGCGTAATTTCGGCGCAATCATCGTCAAAAACGATGAAATCGTATCAACGGGTTATGTCGGTGCGCCGAGGGGCAGAGCGAATTGTTCCGACCTCGGATACTGTACAAGGGAAAAACTTAAAATTCCGCGCGGCGAAAGATACGAGCTTTGCCGCAGCGTTCACGCCGAAGCGAACTGTATCATTTCGGCGGCACGCCGTGACACAATAGGCGCAGCGTTATATCTTGTCGGAAGAGATGTGAAAACGGGCGAACTTGTTTCAAATGCCTGTTGCTGTTCGATGTGCAAACGTATGGTGATAAATGCAGGCATAGAAAAAGTTATTGTCCGCAACACGCCGACAGAATATACAGTTTATGATGTTCAGGACTGGATTGACAATGACGAATCACTTTCGGGTACACTCGGATATTAATGTGATTTTGTGACCTGTTCGGTTATAAAATCACTGATTATATTCATAATATAGAGGAAACGGGATAATTTATGAAACTTTCTATACTTGGCTCAACAGGCTCAATCGGAACACAGGCTCTTGAGGTCGTGCGCGACCTCAAAGGAATATTTGACATAGATGTCATCGCCGTATCGGGAAACTCAAATATCGATTTGCTCGAAAGTCAAATCCGCGAGTTTAACCCCAAATATGCGGCGGTGTCGGACGAACAGGCCGCAAAGCGGCTTGAAATTGCGGTTGCGGATACCGGGTGCAAGGTCTTATCGGGACGTGACGGACTTTGTTATATTGCGGCACAGACCGATGCGGATATGGTTTTATCATCGATTGTCGGTTTTGCCGGACTTGTACCGACAATGAATGCGATTGCCGCAGGCAAGGACATTGCTCTTGCCAACAAAGAAACCCTTGTAACGGCAGGTTCGCTATTTATGGACGCAATCAAAAAAAGCGGTGTAAGGCTCCTGCCGGTCGACAGCGAGCATTGCGCAATATTTCAATCGCTCAAATCGGGCAGACACAGCGAAGTCAGAAAAATACTGCTTACCGCCTCGGGCGGCCCGTTTTTCGGTAAAGAGCGAAAAGAACTTAAAAATGTCCGCAAGGAACAGGCTCTCAAACACCCGAACTGGAGCATGGGCGCAAAGATAACTATCGACAGCGCAACGCTGATGAACAAAGGTCTCGAGGTCTTAGAGGCGCATTGGCTTTTTAATGTTGATATAGACAACATTAAAGTTGTGGTTCAGAGAGAGAGTATTATTCACTCAATGGTGGAATTCAACGACAAAAGTGTCATTGCGCAAATGTCGGTTCCGTCCATGAAACACCCGATTCAATACGCATTCACATACCCGAACCGACTTTCGTCACCCGACAAAGAAGTTGACTTTACCAAGCTTGCCAAACTGACGTTTGCCGAACCCGACGAAAAAACGTTTCGCTGTCTTGCACTGGCAAAGACGGCTGGGCGCGAGGGCGGCATTATGCCAACCGTTATGAACGCGGCGAACGAGGCCGCCGTTTCAAGGTTTTTGAATGACGAAATCGGATTTTTGGATATTGCCGATATAGTCGAGAGGGCGATGTCGGATTTTGACAATATAAAAAATCCATCGCTTGACGATATAATTGCGGCGGATGCCGAGGTCAGACAAAGGCTCGGCAAAAGCTGATTGCACAGCGGTTCAAAATAATAACTTATAAGGTGAGTGACATATATGATTTTAACAATTATCGGTGCAATAATTATCTTTTCGATAATAATATTCGTACACGAACTCGGGCATTTTATCGCCGCAAAGGCGTTCGGCGTTAATGTCCTTGAATTTGCGATAGGAATGGGACCCGCAATCTGGAAAAAAAAGGGCAAAGAAACTCTGTATTCGATACGCGCCGTTCCGATGGGCGGATTCTGTAAAATGGAGGGCGAGGACGAGGACACGGGAACGGAAAGAGCGTTCAGCCGCAAAAAACCCCTGCCTAAGATTATAATTTTGTGTGCCGGGGCGGCAATGAATATCCTGCTCGGATTTTTGATGGTAACGGTGATAGTAAGCACTTCCGCCGTCAAAAACGGTGGCGTTGCATCAACCGTTGTCGAAACGGTCAACCCCGAGGCACAGGCAGCGCAATTTCTTCAACCCGGCGATAAGATTGTCAAAGTAAACGATACAACCGTTCATATCAAGCGCGACATCAGCTTTGAGCTTTCGAACTCGGGCGGCGGCGAAAGCACGCTTGAATTTATACGCAACGGCGAAAGACACAGCGAAAAATTTATTCCAATGGAGATAAAGAATGATGACAACAGCGTATATTATGCTATAGGATTTAATGTAAGGACAGACAGCACGAACATTCTTAATATCCTACACGAAAGCCTGTTTCAGACGATATGGATGGTTAAACTTGTGTTCGTTTCGCTCGGAATGCTGCTCGGCGGAAAGGCGAGCGTATCGGATATGTCCGGACCTGTCGGCGTTGTGTCGGCAATGAACACCGCGGCACAGAGCGGATGGCTGAACTTTTTGTTTTTTGCGGCATTTCTGACGGTGAATATCGGCGTTATGAACCTTTTACCCCTGCCGGCATTGGACGGCGGAAGAACCGTGTTTGCTCTGATTGAACTGATTTCCGGAAAGGCAGTTCCCGCCGAAAAAGAAGGAATCGTTCATTTGGTCGGATTCGTTCTGCTCATCGGTCTGATGATTTTTGTTACCTGGAATGACATTTCAAGGCTTATATCGGGATAAGGCGAATTAATACGGCAAAATTATTCGTTCGTCAAAATTAACAAAAATGAAAATCTCAAGCGAGAACGAGAGAGTATAAGCGAGTATATGCGCGAAAACAAGAGTTTGGTATATACTAAATTAATTTTTTCAAAAAAAGACTTGACATTTTCAAAAAATAGTATTATAATAACAAGGCATCCTGAAAATACAGGGTGTCTTAATTTGTAAAGAATTATCTATAATATAAGGAGGTCGGCATTATAATGTCAACTTACATGGCAAAAGCCAATGAAATTGAAAAGAAATGGTACATCATCGATGCTGCCGGCAAGCCTCTCGGACGTGTGGCTGCTACCGCTGCTACTATTCTTCGCGGTAAGCACCGTCCGCAGTACACACCCGGCGTGGATTGCGGTGAATTTGTTATCATAATCAACGCAAAGGACGCTGTTCTGACAGGCAACAAGCTTATGCAGAAAAAGTGGTACAGACACACGGGCTATATCGGTCATCTCAAAGAGGTATCTTATAAGACTTTGATGGAAACCCGTCCCGAAAAGGCTATGGAACTCGCTGTTGCGGGAATGCTTCCGCACAACACTCTGGGAAGAAAGGCTATGAAAAAGCTCAGGATTTACAGAGATGCAGATCACAAACACGAAGCTCAGACACCCGTTGTCTGGGAACAAGCGTAAGAAAGGGGACGAATTAGACAATGGCAAATGTACAGTACTGCGGAACAGGCAGAAGAAAAAAGTCGGTTGCAAGGGTTAGATTGGTACCCGGCACAGGCGCAATCACAATAAACAAAAGAGATATTGATGATTATTTCGGTCTTGAAACCCTCAAAGTTGTTGTAAGACAGCCGTTAGAGCTTACAAAGACCACAGATAAATTTGACGTATTAATCAACGTACAGGGCGGCGGTTTTACCGGACAGGCAGGCGCAATCCGCCACGGTATCGCAAGAGCTCTCTTAGAGGTTGATGAAGAATACAGAGCTGTATTAAAGGCTGAGGGTTACCTCACTCGTGACCCGAGGATGAAGGAAAGAAAGAAGTACGGTCTCAAAGCCGCAAGACGCGCTTCCCAGTTCT